>Ga0209061_1000276_pt1 | contig 152924 bp, 118 predicted proteins | sample Coa_R1_10_FD_187157 | JGI IMG/M metagenome (GOLD analysis project Ga0209061, IMG submission 187157) | Surface soil microbial communities from Centralia Pennsylvania, which are recovering from an underground coalmine fire - Coalmine... | ecosystem: Environmental > Terrestrial > Soil >...
GCCTTCTGCCGCATCCGCGGCTATCTCTCGACCTTGCGCAAACAAGGGCTGGCGCTGTTGACGGCTTTGGAACAGGTCTTGCTGGGTCATCCCGTTCTTCCTGACTTTACCCTATCTGAATAGTTACCCTTCAAAAATAGCGCTCAGCATCGTTTGCATGGAAAGTGGGAAGCATTTCACATTTCATAGGATAAAAAAGAACTATGCAAACGTTTATTTTTCAGTTATTCTATCGCTAACATGATAAAGCATATACATTTAGCTTCTCAAGAAAGGAGCAATAGCAAAGACTTTTTCTGTATCCTTCTACCTTCTACGCATTGTGTTATTAGCTTATTCTATCCAGCCAGGTCAAAAGGATTATGCGATCTGGCCAAGTAGACGGAGAGTTTTCCAGATGCTTCAAGCCCCACACAATTCGCATAGGCGACCAACCCTGGGCGCGTTGGCGCTGCTGCTCATCACATTCGTCCTGGTAAGCTGCGGTGGCTCAAATTCAAACACGCCACCTACACCCACCGCCCCATCGCTGGTCCAGTTTAGCCCGGTTACGGTGAACATTCCCGCCGCTGCGCTCAATTCGCCTGTGACAGGCCCATTACCCGATAACACCATTTTACATGTCGACCTCACATTCAAAGTGAATGCAGGTCAGCAGGGCCAGTTGAATAAGACCGGCTCGGGCAAGGGGCAGGACCTTGAGAAACAAGCAAATTCAATCGGCATCAGCGATGCAACCTACCAGCAGATCAAGGCTTTTCTTGGTATCCAGGATGCTAAGCTGACGCTGAGCAAACTGCATACTGACTTGAAGGTCGACGCAAAGGCGAAGACCATTGCCACGCTCTTCCAGACCCACTTTGTGATTCACAAATACCAGGGCCGCACTTTCTATGCGCCGGCAAGCACGCCGAAGCTGCCGACGTTTATTGCAAACCAGCTGATCACAGTGACGGGACTCGATAACTATGGTATGCCTTTCCATACAGGAGTAGTGTTTAACAAGAGCATCCCGCTCACTGGCCAGACTCACGCGCAGACCAAAGCGGATTGCAGTCCGCCGAGCAACCAGGTGTTCCCCAAGGATGTCGCGGATGCCTATGGGTATGCTCCATTCTATCAGAATGGCTACCACGGCGAAAACCTGACGATTAACCTCGTGGAGATCGACGGGGCCACCGCCGACGATATTCAGAACTATGGGCAGTGTGTAGGATTTCAAGGCCACATCGCGGTGAAGGATATCGATGGCACACCCACCCAGGCCGAAGGTGAATCGGTGCTGGACATCGAAATGATCGAGGGCCTGGACCGCAATGCCAATATCGTCGATTATGAAACCGGCACGCCATCATCGGCCAGCCTGATAGATGAGCTCCAGCAAATCGTCGATGACAACACGAATAATGCTGGCGCAGGCAATGTCGTAAGCATCAGCCTGGGAGCAGTCGAAAGCGCCGAAACGCTGAATGATCTCAAGGCATTAGATCAGCGCCTGAGCATGCTGACGCAGCTAGAGCATATGACGGTTTTCGTCTCCAGCGGAGATTGCGGCGCTTTTGCCGATGGCGTCTACAAGAGCTTTTCTGTGCAGTTCCCAACGACTGATCCGAACGTCGTTTCTGTCGGAGGAACCGTGCTGCATGTCGATAATCAGAGCAATCGCACAGATGAGATCGTCTGGTCCGATGGCTCGGACTTAAGCAAATGCACGAACTCCTGGGGCAGTGGCGGCGGCAATAGCAACTACTTCCCCCAGCCTTCCTGGCAGACAGGTCCTGGAGTGCAAAATGATGCTTCACGTGGGTTCCGGCAGATACCCGACGTCTCCGCGGTAGCGGCGAATCTGGCCTTCTACTTCGGAGGGCAGTGGGTAACCTTCCCTGATGGCGAGGGCGGCGGCGGCGGCACAAGCGCGGCGGCTCCCATCTGGGCCTCTGGTATGCTGCTGGTCAATGAGGCATTGATACAACACTACCATGTGTTTTTCTACGGGCCCAGCCTGTTCTACTACGTCTCAAGTCATGCTGGCAATCACCCGGCTTTTTACGACGTGACGCAGGGGAACAATCTGGGGTTCAACGCAACTCCGGGGTGGGATTTCGCGACCGGGCTGGGTACGCCCAACCTGGTGAATTTCTACAACGTACTAGCCTCGGTCGCCAGTCAGCAATGATCGATCGCCTGAAGAAAAGAAACGCGGGTCCGGCCGGGCTCGCGTTTCTTTTCTTCAGTTATTTCATATAATCTTCCGCTCACGCGCGAGATTCGCCGCCTGCGTGCGGTTTTCGGCATGGAGCTTGCCCAATATATTGGAGACGTGATTCTTGACGGTGCCCTCGGCCAGCACAAGCCTTTCGGCTATTTCCCGATTGCTGGCTCCGGCGGCGAGCAATTTGAGGACCTCAATTTCGCGCACGCTCAATTCCTCTTCGGCTACACCGCTCGATGAAGGCGGGACGGAACGCGCTCCCCTACGTCCATATTCGACGAGCAATTTGCTGGCGACCTTCGGCTGAATGAAAGGCTCCCCTGCATAAACCCTGCGGATGGTAGCGGTCAGTTCACCGGCCGGCACATCCTTGAGCAAGTAACCCACGGCACCGGCTTTGATAGCTTCGAAGACGTAGTCTTCATAGTCGAAGGTAGTAAGGATGATGACTCTGGCATCAGGATGCGCGGTGGTGATGGCCGCGGTCGCCTGGACGCCGTTTTTACGGGGCATCTGGATATCCATGAGCACGATGTCGGGCGCACGACCCTGCTTTTGCAGTTCGTTGTACTTTTGAATAGCCTCTTCGCCATTGGTGGCTTCGGCCACGACCTCAAGGTCTGGCTCAAGTTCGAGAACGGTATGCAAGCCCTCACGCATCAGCGTCTGGTCTTCGCACAGTAGAATATAGATGGTCTGTTCGCTCATGACGTGTCCTCCAGATATTCTTGCAGGCTCCTCGCTCATCCAGATAGGGTGCAGGAACCCGATGATGGAGTTGAAGAAATCGCTCCCATTATCCGCAAGAGCCGATAGTGAGTGTACACCTTTTGGCACGAGGGAAGCAAGAGTCTTGAAGACCCGGCCCGGCACGTCTCATTCCGAAAGTGATATATTATATATATATAAGAGCATAAATTTAAGGGCACCCGATCTGACGGGGCCAAAGGAAAGCGATACATAACACGATGATAGGAGCGGTTTTACAGCAACGGCAGCGTGAGGTATTACAGGAGGAGCGGAGAATTGCGCAGGAGCTACAGGCCTGCCTGGTGGGATTCGAGGAGGCTGAGACATATTCTACAACACTGCGCGAGGTGATTACGGCACTGGATGAACTGTTCCTGCTGGTTGTGGTGGGCGAGTTCAACGCAGGGAAATCGGCCTGTATCAATGCGCTGTTGCATGCTGATGTGCTGGAGGAAGGCGTCATACCGACAACGAACCAGGTGACGATGCTGCGTTTTGGCGAGCAAGACGCAAGGCGATTACGCGATGGAGCAATGCCGGAATTGCATTATCCGGCTGAATTTCTGCGCGATATCACCATTGTAGATACGCCGGGAGTAAACGCTGTGCTGCGCGAGCACGAACGATTGACAGAAGATTTTATACCCCGCAGCGACCTGATCCTGTTCGTGACCTCGGTGGACAGGCCCTTTACCGAGAGCGAACGGGCTTTTATGGAGCGCATTCGCACATGGGGCAAAAAGGTTGTGATTGTGCTGAATAAAATCGATCTGCTGCGCACGCCGGAGGGATTGGCGGAGGTGGTCGATTTCGTGCACGAGCATTGTAAGAGCCTGCTGGGTTTCGAGCCTGAGATATTCCCGGTCTCGGCATTGCGATCGCAGCAATCGCACACGGCGGTTGGGCACGAGGCAATACGCCTCTGGGAAGAAAGCGGATTTAGCGCGCTGGAACATTACCTTTTCAAAAAGTTGGACGAGGTGGAACGGGTGCGGCTGAAATTGCTCAGCCCTCTGGGTGTGATGCAACGCCTGTTGGCGGAAACCCGGAGTGTAGTGGAGCAGCGGGCGAGCCTGCTGGCGGAAGATGCGCGAACGGTGAGCGCCATTGAAGATCAGTTGCGCTTATATCGCGAGGATATGGAGCAAAATTTCGCGCATCGCTTGAGCGAAATTGAAAATATTGTGCTGACGATGCGCGGGCGCGGTGATCGTTTCTTCGATGATACGATACGCCTGGGGCGTATTTTCGACCTGATTCAGGCCAGCCGGCTGCGGGATGAATTCGAGCGGGAGGTGATCGGCGATAGCGCGACGCGCATTGATGATGCCGTGCAGCAGTTGATCGACTGGTTGGTAGAACATGAACACCGGCTGTGGCAGGATATCATGGAGTACCTGGACCGGCGACGTCAGGTGAGCGCGCGGCGGGATAGCGAAATGGTCGGAACTATAGGTAGGCAGTTCGATTATAACCGCCGTACATTGTTGCAGTCGGTAGCGCGCACGGCGCATACGGTTGTGAACAGCTACGATCACCAATCGGAGGCGCTGGTGCTGTCGCAGAATTTACGCAATTCGGTGGCGCAGGCGGCTATCGCTGGCGCAGGCGGGATTGGATTAGGAGCGATTGTGGTTGCGGCGGTTGGGACAGCGGCGGCGGATGTGACAGGAATACTGGCAGGCCTGGTGCTGCTGAGCCTGGGCCTCTATATTATACCGGCACGCCGCACGCGGGCAAAACGGGACTTCGATGAGAAGATGGAGGAGCTGCGCACGCGCTTGCACGAGGCTATGAAGGAACAATTCCACAAAGAATTGAATAACGCGACGGGTCGCGTGCAGGACGCGATTGCGCCATACACGCGCTTCGTGCGTGCCGAGCAAGAAAAAACCACGACGATGCAGGAATTGATCACACGGCTGGATAATGCGCTGCTGGGAGTGAGAAATACCATCGATACGATAGAATAGCTAGCTGACCGGTAAATAGCAGTGAGTCGTGTCATTCTGAGGGAAGCGAGGAAGTTGCGCGGGAGAGCATCCAGCTTCCCTCACTTCCCTCAGAATGACACGACCGATTTTACTTCTGAAAATTCATCACCGGCCCCATCCTCAGAGTAATTTGCCGTATTCCCTCAGCGCTTGGCATTTGAGCCTACACCGGCCCGGGCATTGTCCTCAATGGTTTTGGCGCGTTGATAGAGAGTTCTTGCGGCGCGTCCAGCGTCGAAATCGACACTCTGGCTGAGCTGTGAGTCTTGAGAGACGACCTCGAACTGACGGGCGATACTGCGAATAGTGTTAGGGTCAGTAATACGACTCTGCCGCACAGCTTCATAGAGTTCCTTCAGTGAACCCAGGCTGAGAGGTCTGGAGGAAAGGGCGGTGGGAGGATCGGCGCTGGATACGGGTTGGGATGGAGCCTCCTGTTGTTGCACAGCATTGTTATCTATTACGACCGTCGTCTCATCGTCGCCGGCAGAGGAGTCTTGCGAGGCCGGAGCTCCCGCCCTGACGGGCGGTTGCGCAGACTGGTCTCCGGGGCCCGGGGCATGGTTAGTGGGAGATACAGGCCTTTTTGGTTGTGCTTGCATACCAGGAGGGGGCGTTGTGACGGGCATTAAATGAGGAATGAGGGTAATATCCTGGATATGTACCCAGTTGACCTGGATTCCCCAACCGGCTACCCGATCCTGGGTCCGCGAGGCAAGGGCATGATTAATACGATCCCAGCGCGTATCCTGGGTTGGGTCGAGGGATGCATGAGGGTGAGACGAGCGCAAAGGCTGACCTTGAGCCTGCGGCCAGGCGGTGAAATCGGTAGGGGAGAGCTGGCTAACCAGGGCTTGAAGAGCGCCAATAAAGAGCGTATGCAGGCTTTCCTCCCAATTCTCAACGGTCAGAGTAAGATAAGCGTCTTCGGGCACGACCTGAAAAGAGATGGTGGCGATGAGACGCACATCCTGATCGCGGGAGATTTTGACAACCTGTAAGGGAGTGGACCAGACTTTCTCCTTGATGCTGACGCGCTGGACAACCTTTTCCCAGGGCCAGAGGAACGCAGGGCCGGAATCGAGCGTGCGGTTGTATCTGCCGAAGGAATAAACGACCTCGACATAGCCGGTAGATACGATGCGAAAGCCACGACGCGCGTAGAACAGCACGATGAGTAATAAGATAATCAAAAGGATGAGAGCGCCGCGCAGGCCGAAAAGGGCAAAGGTGCCGGCGAGCAGGAAGAGCGCGTAGCCCAGAAAGAGGCACAGGAACCAGAGACTGTCATTGGTGCCCACGTAGTAAAGCATGGTGCCCTGCAGGATGGCAAGAGCGAGCAACAAAAGAGCCAGTGGCAGGGTCTGCAGGTTAGAATACTGCATCTTGCCCGTGACGACATAGGTGATGAGGAAGATGAGCAGGGCAAACGGCACAGGAATAAGAATGGGCGAGAAGAGGCGCCCAAAATTGCGCAATGACTCGAAGGTAAAGAAAGAAGCCTTGCCCGCATCCGGTTCCTCGTCGACGGCATGGGCATCCTCTGCCTGCGAATCAACACCAGCATTGACGAACTGCGCCTGTACATTCTGAGCAGGGGGAGCAGTGTCATAGCCAAATGCGGTATCCCAGTCATTTTCATCACCGGCGCCCCCTGGATTTTGCCATGTAGAACTAGAATCATCCTGATCCGATGTCATAAATATTTGCACCTCTCTCTTTTATTGTTGACCAATGATGGTTCGTGCGTCGTAGGTTTGAGAAGTCCGTATTTGTCCCACCCTGCATCCACCACATCCACCACCACCACCGGGCGGCGCAAGCACCCCACCCTCAGATTCGCCCCCACCGGCATTCGAGCCACAGGTGCAGCCACCGGTCTTGCCACAGCCACAAGCGGATGAGTCGGTAGAGCCTTTCGTCGTCACATTGTTAGCCCCACAGGAGCCACAGCCACGACCAGTTTTGACGCTACAAGAGGCACAGCCGCCGGTCATATCGTTTATATCCTGTTGAGGTTGTACGGGAACCTGTATGATGGCTCCGCTTTCCAGCATCACCTCAACCGATTCTTTCGGTACATTGATGGAAACCACCCTGCCTCTACCACTGGGAGTATCGAGGAAGGTGCCGACCTGTGGCAGGGTCTGTTTGGCCTGGATGTAGTTCTCGTTTTCGTATGAGAGGCAACACAGCAAGCGGCCACAGACGCCGGAGATTTTGGCGGGGTTGAGCGGTAAATCCTGCTCTTTGGCCATCTTGATAGACACAACGCCAAAATCGCTGATCCACGAGCTACAACACAAGGTTTTACCACATGGGCCTACCCCACCCTGCAGCTTGGCCTGGTCGCGCGCGCCGATTTGACGCAGTTCGATGCGCGTGCGAAATGTAGCAGCCAGGTCGCGCACGAGGGCGCGGAAATCGACGCGTTCATCGGCGGTGAAATAGAATGTCAGGCGGCTGCCATCGAACGTATATTCGGCCTCGACTAATTTCATGGGCAACTGGTGCTGCGCGACATGCCTGGCACACTGCACCAGCGCGTCCTTCTCTTTCCCTTTGAAAGAGAGCATCATGCGCAACTCGTCTTCGGTAGCCAGGCGCAGAACAGGCTTTAAGGGGTCGCTCAGTTCGCTTGCGGCGATCTTCTTGGAAGCAATAACGACCCTACCAGCTTCTACACCGCGTACCGTTTCGACGATGACATATTGGCCCGTCGTATAGGCGCCTCCCTGCGGGTCGAAGTAGTAGATACGACCCGCGGGGCGAAAACGAATACCGACGATAATGACCATGTTCTCTACAGTGGTCGCAGAAGACATTGCTGTCTGTCCTTACATCTCGTTGGTAAGCAGGATGGCCTCGGCAACTTCGCGCATGGACTTGCGATTATTCATGCTGGCCTTCTGTATCTTGCGGAATGCCTCTTGCTCGCTCAGGCCCTGCTTCTCCATCAACAACCCCTTGGCGCGTTCGACGACCTTGCGCGTCTCTAGCTGCTCGGTAAGCGTGCGTGTCTTTTCTTCAAGAGCGCGAAATTCTCCATAGCGCGCCAGGGCAACTTCGATGGCGGGGGTCACTTCACTTTCTCGTAAGGGCTTGACGATATAGTTGACCACGCCTGCTTCTTTGGCCCGCTCGACCAGTAGTTGATCGCCAAAAGCCGTGAGCAGCAGGACAGGGGCTATTTTTTCCTGCGTGAGCGTTTCTGCTGCCGTGATGCCATCCATATCAGGCATACGAATATCCATAATGACCAGGTCAGGGCGCAACTCGCGCGCGAGGTTGACGGCGCTTATACCGTCGCCTGCTTCACCGACTACCAGATACCCCTGCTTGGTCAAAACATCTTTCAAATCCATGCGCTGAATAGTTTCGTCATCAGCAATAATCACACGTGTAGGCATAGTAGTTCTCCTTTACCTTTACCTTTTCCGTTCGCGGCGCTGGTTGTAGCGCTGCTGCTGGCGATACTCCTGGTAGAGGTCGTCATCGACGCCTTTCACTCCCTGCTTCATTGCTGGTGGCTGATTCCTGATACTTCCAGGTTCAGAAGTGCTCTTTGTCTGACTGGTTTTGCGTTGTGCTGGCTGCTGGCCACCAAACCCGGCCAGATTGCGAGGGATGAGGTCAAAGCGCGCCAGCACAATTAAGACAACTATCAACGTCAACAGGAAAAGGACTGTCGACAGAGTAACAGGAAATGATCCTATCGAGAATAGCGTATAATTCATTTTATTCACGGTCAGGTAATTGGTCTCAAATGTGCCAATGAGGTCCGCGATAATCAGGTACAGGAGCATACCAAAGAGGTATTTCATCTTGAATGCTCCTGCCGGGCGAGCGGGTACGCTACGAGACGACACCGTTCTGGCCGGGGCGCTTTTAACAGGCGCGCTGGTGGCCTGCTGTTTGCTTTCTTTTGCCACGACCGGAGCCTTCCCGGCGGTGGCACGGGCAAGGCGAGCCTGGGCAGGGTCCACTTCCGGCTTCTCTGCGGCCTTGCCGACGGTAGAAAAGAATTTCGGCAAGCGGCGAGGGAGTGAAGTGGTGGTCTTTGTTTCCTCGACTGCCTGGTTCACAGCGGCGGTGTCGCTATCGCCATCGGACGAGGTCAACTGTTCCTGCGCTTTTTTATCATCTTTCGCTTCGATGGGTGCATCGGACATTGAGGTGACGAGAACCGGGCGATTGCGGTTCGCGCGGCTGCGCCTGGCCGAACTGGATTTTCCGGCTGCATTCCCTCCTGGCCCTGGTGTGGGTGCTTGTGTCATGATTGGCCTCCACGAGATTCATTATAATACTGATCGGGCGGCAATTGCTGATCTTCGGAGCTATAAGAGCCATCCTGATCAAGATCGAGATGATGCGTGCTATTTGGAACATTTTGCGATGCCAGCGAGGGATTGACGGGCGCGTTGTAGAGCGAGCTTGCAGGAGACGGCATCGACGGATACGATGGCGTTGGCTGTAGAGGCGGCCTTGGTTGAGCCTGTCCTATCGACTGCGACTGCTGCATAGGTTGCATGGCGGGAACAGGAGGAGCCATGGCCTCCAGGGCCGCCAGACCCGCACGCGCGATATCATCATCACGGCCGGGTGCGTTGCCGCCGCTTATACCGATACCGCCAATGGTTGCTCCGCCGAGGCGAATAGGCCACCCCCCTGCCGCCATGATGAATTTTCCCTGCGACATGCTAGCCATGCTGGAGGCAAAGCCAGGGATGCCGGAACCCCATTGGGCCACGGCGTCGGTCGACTGATTGAACATCACTGCGGTACTGGCCTTGGCAATGCTGATATTTCCGGTAGCCCACCCATAGGGGGACATCATCCGCTCAAAAAGCACCAGATGGCCGCCGGCATCGACGATGGCGATGCTCACAGGACTGCGCAATTCTATGGCGCGCTGCTTGCTGGCTTCAAGGATGCGTCGCGCAATATCTATAGTTAAGTTCATACCTTACTAACTCCTTCTCGGGCGCGACATGCGGGCCCAACGGATGATGCGCCGCTCCAATACAAGATTGACTACGCGGCTTTCTGATGCTGTTAGTATAACGTATTGAGCGGGGAGTCACAAGAGGGGTATTATACACTCCCTGTCAAACTGATGCTCTCTCTCCGCCACTCCAGCTTGCTATACTTCTCCTCGACCAACTGCTGAGCCATTTCCCACTCTGGAGCGCTCAACTCGCCGGGCACAAACTCCACTCGCAAAGCCTCACCAAAACCGCTGCGGAACGCATGAGCGACATCGTTCCAGGATGCGCCGGGGACGAAGGTGTGCAGCGGCGTCGTCTTTTCGCGATATTGGGCCAGCGCCTCCTGGCGGGCATCTTCATCAGGGAAGCGCAGCATGGCGAAGAACTCGGCGGAACGATCATCGAGCGGCAGCGAACCCTGTTGCAGTAGCGCATCATCCCTCCAGACCTGGGCGCTGCCGACCAGTTTGAAACCGCCGCTGGTGAGGTCGGCCTGCGTGGAGGAGGCGAAACAGGCCGCTGAGGGATGTTTGCTCACACGCTCATCGCTGAGTTCGGCCCGCACCCCTAAAAGGTTGAGAGCGGCGAGCAAACCCTGGGCGAGATAGGCATAGGCGGCCACCACGCCCGGCGGCACGCCGAAGCGCTTCCCAATCACAATGCTGTAGGTGAATTCATCGCAGTGATAGACGGCACGACCACCGGTTGGCCTGCGTACGAGCGCGACTTCCTGTTGCTCGCACACATCGCGCAGGATTTCGCGTTCGATGCTCTGGAAGCGTCCCAGGGAAATGGACGGCTGCGACCAGCGAAAGACGCGCAGAGTTGGAGGCGCCTCACCTGCGAGGTGATGCATCAGGACAGCCTCGTCGATAGCCATATTCATAGCGGCATGCTGGATGCCAGTGTTCAAGAAGCGATAGGATTCGGACATTGATGGTTCCTTCAGGATAAGCGAGAGCGCGCAGCTTTCCATTTTTCGCGCTGGTCTTCGCGCACCTTTTCCGAGGTGGGAACATACTGCGCTAAAAAAGTATCGCGAAATTCGGGGAAAGTTCCGGCCAGAATGCTGGCCCGGATTTCACTCGCAAGGCGCAGCATGAAGCGGATATTATGGATGCTCCCCAATCGATAATACAATTGTTCCTCAGCCCTGGCAAGGTGATGAACATAGGCCGCGCTGTAATTGCGACAGGTGTAGCAATCGCAGCCCTCTTCGACCGGACCATGCTGGGCCGAGAAACGCGATGCCTTGATATTCACCCGTCCCTGGCGCGTAAAGAGGCAGCCGTGACGAGCAACGCGCGTGGGTAGGACACAATCGAACATATCCATGCCGAGGCTGACCCCCATCACCAGGTCTTCAGGCGACCCCACACCTAACAAATGGCGCGGCTTGTCCCGTGGTAATTCGGGAGTCACAGCGCTCAACAACTCCCACATTTCGGCCTTGGGTTCGCCGACCGACAGCCCGCCGATGGAGAGGCCCGGAAACGGCAGGTTGCCAATGTAGCATGCGCTTTGCCGCCGCAGTTCTGGCTCGAAGGCGCCCTGCACGATGCCGAACAACGTTTGTTCCGGTCGATACTGTTCTTTGGCGACCAGCGCACGCTCGGCCCAGCGATGCGTCATCTCCATCGCTTCCTGCGCCGCTTCGTGAGAGCAGGGATAGGAGGCACAGATATCCAGCGGCAGGATGATGTCCGCGCCAAGCTCGGACTCGATGCGCATCACGCTTTCTGGTGTCAGCATATGGGCCGAGCCATCCAGGTGTGATTTGAAAGCCGCTCCCTCCTCGCTCAGTTTGCGCAGGTGTCCCAGGCTAAATACTTGAAAGCCGCCGCTATCGGTAAGAATGGGGCCATCCCAATGCATAAAATTGTGCAGGCCGCCAAATTCGGCGATCAAACGCGAGCCGGGACGCAGCATCAGGTGATAGGTGTTAGCGAGAATAATCTGCGCGCCCGCCTCGCGCAACTCTTCAGGTGATACGCTTTTCACGCTGGCCTGGGTTCCGACGGGCATAAAGATAGGCGTCGAAATCGTGCCGTGGGGCGTTTGGATGGTTCCCGCGCGCGCCCAACTCGCAGGACACTCGGCATCAATGGTAAATGAAAACGTTGGCATGCATTCCTCAACACTTAGAAAACAGGTATATAGTACAATTGTCTCATATACGTCAAGCAAGATGCTCCAGGGCGACTACCGGCCTTCAGGGCGACTACCGACTCTACCGGCCTGGAGCTGGCCTGGAGAGCGACTGCCGGCCCTCCAGGCCTGATAGGACTTACGAGCATAGCCAGGGAAGGACATAGCCAGGTAGCGAAATAACCATACAGAGACGAACCTACATGTGAGGAATACACATAAAAATTCCATAAAAATTCATAATTTAACGAAAAACCTCTTGCAAACTAGCAATGAATCGTGTATGCTTTTTTGCGGTATCTATCCGATCTCGGTCTGGCATACAGTGATCTTCCAGCACATCCGGTCCCGCGCTGCTTGGGGTGACAGACAAACTGGTGACATCCGCCAGGATATGGACGACCCGGAGGAATACCAACATATCACTAAGGAGGTCCCTAGTTGAATTTCGTTGACAAAACCCTGAAGTGCCGTGAATGCGGAAATGATTTCGTCTTCACAGCGGGCGAACAAGAGTTTTACTCCCAAAAAGGTTTGATGAACCAGCCCGGTCGTTGTCCTTCCTGCCGCGCAGCGCGTCGCAGCGCGTCTGGCAGTATGGGGGGTGCTCGCTCGGAACGCGGCCCACGCGAAATGCACACGGTTATTTGCGCCGAGTGCGGCGTTGAGACCCAGGTTCCATTCTTGCCCAAGAATGATCGACCCGTGTATTGCAGCACCTGCTACGACAAAATCCGCGTTGCGCGCAATTAGGAGCGTGCGGATTTATCGGGCTTGTGCGGCCGATATTTGTTGGGCCGGCCCGCATTCGACGTTTTGACCGGATGAGGGTTGTTCCAGGCTTGCCTGGAAGTAAAGCAAGAGACAAGGCCAGGGCAGCTTCGTGGCCTCGTCCCTTTTTTATTTTTGGCGCGGTTCATACGTCTATTCATGTAGAATAAAGCCGGCCAGGGATTTGTTGTAACTATCAGATACATTTTAGTTATTATAGCTGTTCATAAGTATTATCATTCGTAGCACACGACGCGGGTGAGTACCGGCCTCAGGATGTGCGTAATGCTGCTCCTTCCCATTTGCACCGCATTACAAATCCCTCACATTACTGCCGGCCTGTTACAATATCTGATAGTTGAACGTAAAATACTACAACACCAAATAATTTACATGTTTATTGCAATGGATACGCCATTGTTCTAAACTATGTATGAGAGAGCTTGTGGGAGACCCTCAGAGGGATGTATATGATGACCACGAATCCTGATGAATTTCTGGCGCTCCCCCAGATGACGCTTGAGCACCTGTTGGAGGAAACACGCCAATACCTTTCTCCAGATGATATGGAGCGGATTCAACGTGCCTACGAGGTCGCGAACCTGGCACATAGAGGAGTCGTGCGTCGCTCGGGAGACCCTTACATTCAACATCCGCTCGAGGTGGCGCTCCTGCTGGCCGATATGCGCATCGATGCCGATGGTATCGTAGCCGCGCTGCTGCACGACGTCGTAGAGGACACAGATTTTACACTGGAAGAACTGCGCCAGCAGTTTGGGGAGTCCGTGGCTAACATCGTGGATGGTGTCACAAAATTTGATGCCCTGGCAAGCAAACCTGCGACCAGCGCAAAGTTCGTGGCTACTGATAACCAGGAGGGACCAGGCAGGAAGACCATCAGCGGCCCTTTGCCGGAAACCCCCGAACAGGTAGAGCAAAGACAGAAGCAGGCGCGTGAGCTCAAACGGCGTCAACGGTCTGAAACGGTACGCAAAATGCTGCTGGCGATGGCCGAGGATCCCCGCGTAGTGGTGCTGAAGCTGGCTGATCGCCTGCATAACATGCGAACATTAAGTGTCATGAACCCCGCCCAGCAACAAAATAAGGCCCGCGAGACGCGAGAGATTTACGCGCCGCTGGCGAGACGGCTGGGGATGGCCTTAGTACAGGCAGAGCTCGAAGACCTGGCTTTCAGTTACCTGGAGCCTGAACGCTACGCGCAGCTGGCGCGTGCTGTGGAAGCCGAGAGGCGCAAGCGCCAGCCCACTATCGACAAGATTTGCCAGGTATTGCAAGAAGAAGTGGAGAAGGCCGATATTCATGCAGAGGTGCAGGCCTGGCAAAAACACCTGGCCAGTATCGAGCGCAAGCTGCAACAGAGCGGGGACGAATTGAGCCAGATTCATGATCTCGTCTCTTTCCGCATCCTTGTTGAGTCGGTCCAGGATTGCTATCTCGCATTGGGCCTTATCCATGCCCTGTGGCGGCCAAAGGATGGGCGCATCAAAGACTTTATCGCCACGCCTAAGCTCAATGGTTATCAATCGCTGCATACCACAGTCTTCTGCCTGGACAATCAGCTGGCGGAGATACAGATTCGCACGCATGAAATGCAGCGTATCGCGGACTATGGCATAGCGAGTTACTGGTACCTCAAGGACCGGGGTGGGTCAAGGCTCTCAACCCGTGAAATGATTGCCTGGATTGAGCAACTGCGCGAGTGGCAGCGCGGCCTGCCACAGAACGCGGATGAGTTTGTGGAGGCCGTCAAGGGAGATATATTCCAGGAGCAGATTTTCGTTTTTACGCCCAAGGGTGAGATCAAAGACCTGCCACGAGGCTCGACTCCGCTCGATCTGGCGTATCGCATTCATTCGGATATCGGCGATCACTGTGCCGGCGCGCGCATCATTACTACTCAAGACGATGGCGGACGCCTGGTGACACGCATCGTGCCGCTGGATTATGAACTCAAGGGCGGTGAGATCGTCGATATCATTACAGACGAGGCGGTACATCCTACGCGCGAATGGCTCAACTTCGCGCGTACGGCGAGCGCGCGCACGAAAATTCGCAGGTACTTGAATACCTATGAGCGAGAAGTCAACCTGCAATTGGGCCGCGAACGGCTTGACCTGGCATTGAAAGCCGCGGGGGTATCCGGCGTGCGAGTCGTGCGAGATGAAGACCTGTCGCGCTTCAATAGCAATAAGAAGTACACCACGGCCGATGACCTGTACGTGGCTCTTGGGCGAGAGGACCTGCCTGTTGGGGCGGTGCTTGAACATTTGACACCGCTCTTGCAGAACCGTGGCGAGATGAAGCAGGAGACGGAGCCGGTTAAAAATGGACACCATACCAACGGCAGCCATGGGAACGGTGAAGCGCCACAGGCCGTTGTCAGGCTTGCCCATTGCTGCTGCCCGCTGCCCGGCGACGCAATCACCGGATTCCTCAATCCTAATAAAGGGATCATCGTCCATCGCGCCGACTGCCGGACACTGCGCCGCCTGCGAGCGCTGGAGAGCGAGCGACTTGTTGAGATCAACTGGCTGCAGGTAGAAGCGGAGCACTACCTGGCGCCGATCATCATTGTCGCGCATGACCGCCCCGGCCTTTTACGGGATGTCGCGGCAGTTGTCTCCGACGCCGGTATCAACATGACAGCCGTCTCATCGACGACCAATGCCTCGCTACAAAAGGCCGTCATCACGGCGACCCTCGAAATAGCGAGCGTCGACCAGATCGAGCCGATCTTTGAACGATTGCAGCAGATCAAAAATGTGGTAAGTGTGGCGCGAAGTTTTGCCCGCACCAGGCAATCCACCTGACGAAGAGACGTGCCTGATTAAAATGCGATGAACGTGGCGCGAAATTTTGCCTGCCGCGCAGGATAGCAAGATCAGCAACACACATTCACTGGAAATGCTTATGATAGATATGTCCGTAAAGAACCAGGCGAGACGAAAGGAAGTCTCCAGCAAGCCAGGAGATCAATTACTGAATACCGTACAGGAATATATGCCAGCTTCCGAGGTGGAACTGGTGCGCCATGCGCTCCAACTTGCGCAGGAAACCTGTGGCAATGTGCGCGGCGAACGCGCGCTTCCACCGTTCGAATACGCGGTGGCGGTAGCGACGATTCTAGCGCAGATGCATATCGATGCCGTGGGCGTGGCTTCCGGCTTGATTTTTGAGGCGGTCGACGCTGACCTTGTCGCGCTCGACCGCGTAGAAATGGAACTCGGCGTTCCTGTGGCGCGCGTTGTGGGAAGCATGCTGCGTATGAATATCCTGGAACGCACCAAACAAACGGTGGCCCAGGTGGCACAGCCACCAGCACAGGCGGAAAGCGAGAACAGCCGTGAGCAAAAGAAACAGCGCATCCGTGAGGCGCTGCGCCGCCAGCAGGCCGAGACCGTGCGCAAAATGTTCTTCGCCATGTCGGAAGACCCACGCGTCGTACTGCTCAAACTGGCCTATCGCCTGCATGTGATGCGCCTGATCTCCGCCTATCAATATCCCGCGGATCACCAGGAGATCATCGCCACCGCGCGAGAATCGCGCGAGATCTATGCCCCCCTGGCCGGTCGATTAGGCATGTCACGCGTGGAGAGCGAACTGGACGACCTGGCATTTCAGATTCTGGAGCCCGAGCAATACGCCTGGGTGCGCGACCAGGTAGAGGCTGAAAGCAAGCAGTGGCGTTCCTATGTGGAGCGCGTCTGCACGATCTTACGGGATGAAATGCGGAAGCTGGGCCTGCGAGCAGAAGTGTCGGGGCGCGTGAAGCACCTGTATAGCTTCTATAAGAAGCTGCAACGCAACGCAGGTAAAGTCGAACACTTCGAGGAGTTGAAAACGTTCGCCGATTTTAGCCAGATTCATGACCTGATTGCATTTCGCATTCTGGTGGAGACGACGCCGGATTGCTACATCGCGCTAGGCCACGTGCATAGTCTGTGGAGACCCAAAGAGGGGCGCATCAAAGATTTCATCGCCAACCCCAAGCCGAACGGCTACCAGGCGCTGCACACGACGGTCTTCTGCCTGGACGACCAGCTGGTAGAGATTCAGATCCGTACTTTTGCCATGCATGAAATGGCAGAATATGGTGTGGCGATGCACTGGCATTACAAAGACGTGGGCGATAGGGCATCCAGCTCGGCCAAGGAATTGCTGGCCTGGTTGCGCCAGCTGGCGGAATGGCAGCGCGAACTGCACTCGTCAACGGCAACCGATGCTGAATTCGTCGAGGCCGTCAAGGAAGAAATCTTCCAGGAGCAGATCTTTGTGTTCACTCCCAGGGGCGAGGTCAAGGATTTGCCGGTCGGTTCGACGCCGGTCGATTTCGCCTATCGCGTTCACTCCGAGATTGGCGATCATTGCTCCGGGGCGCGCATCATCACCGAGAGTGGCAGTGGCGACGGCGAACGCCTCGTCACTCGCATGGTGCCGCTGGACTACGAACTGCGCAGCGGCGAGATTGTGGATATCGTGACGAGCCGAACCGCGCATCCCACGCGCGACTGGCTGAATTTTGCCCGTACCGCGGCGGCGCGCAGCAAGATACGGCGCTACCTGAAAATTCACGAGCGGGACATCAACATCCAGATCGGACGCGAGCGGCTGGACCGCGAATTGAAATCGCGCGGTATCGCACGCGGTATCGACGCCATCACCGAAGATGCACAACTCTGGCTGGCGAAAGAGTACAGCAAGGAAACGCTCGAGGACGTGCTGGCCGCTCTCGGCAGCGATGAGATGCGGCCACATGGCATCGTTGTGAAACTGCAGGAGTTCTGGCAGCAGCGCGAGCCACGCGAAAGCAAGGAGCAGAAAGAAGAGGAGGAGCCGGTCGCGCTGCCTGCTACTCCCAAAGCAGCTCCCACCGCGCGCTTGCAGGTCGCAGGCGTCAGTGGATTGCTGACCAGCCTGGCAAACTGCTGCTGCCCGCTGCCTGGGGATGAGATCGTAGGCTTCATCAGCCGTGGCAAGGGGGCAATTATTCACCGCGCCGACTGCAAGAATATCGAACGCTATCGCGAACGCGACCGCGAGCGCCTGGTGAACGTGAACTGGACCAATATGGGCTACCAGCGCTACCTGGCCCCGGTACTGATTACGGCCCGCGACCGCGCGGGACTGATACGTGACATTGCGACGGTAGTGACCGAGGCGGGTGTAAATATAACCTCGGTCAGCTCAAACGTGAGTGTGGGCAAAGAGACGGCCCTCATCAACGCCACACTTGAAGTTGATGGGTTGGATCAGATGTACCGCGTGTTCACGAAATTGGAGCGGGTCAGAGGAGTGATACATGTGGAAAGGGATTTGGGGAAAGGGAAGAAAAAGTAATAGAGTAAATAAGCTAGATTCCGATTCGCCGGAAAGTAACTGACTAAGCGACAACTACGAGAAGACTAATTACAATCAAATTGCGGTACAAGCAAGAGGTCTGCCCTTTAGTAAGAAATCATTAGTACTTAACTCATTAAAAATGGTAACATATTTATGAGTGAAAATCAAGAGAATATGCCTCATAATCTCAGAAAAAAAGGGAAGAGTAATAAACACTTTTGAAGAATAATACCTTTCTTTGAACTTGAAGAATATTACTTGTTTAACGGGTAATAACATGAAAAATTGAGTTGTTCTTTGCAAAGAAGCTAGGTTAATGCCCTTAGTATCCGTTACATAAAAAGGGTACCATGGTCAACTCATGTCCATAGTACCCTTATGTATAAAAATCTGAAGAATTATTAGCCTTTCAACCGTTCCAGCACAGGTGGCTGGCGCAACTTCGCCAGTGCCCCGGCTTCGATCTGGCGCACACGCTCGCGGGTGATGCCGAGTTCGCGTCCCACCTGCTCGAGGGGGTGGGCCTGGCTGTTACCAAGTCCGAAACGCAACTGCAAGACCAATCGCTCACGAGGGGTTAGTACCGATTCGAGGACGCGCTGGACTTCATCCTTCAACGTCTGCGTCGTCGCGATGTCCTCTGGAGAGGCCGATTCGGTATCGGCCAGCACATCACCGAGTTCCTGCTCTTCGTCTTCGCCGACGGGCAATTCCAGGGAGACTGGAGCGCCTGGAGCGGACTGCAATTCAATCATGCGAATAGGATCAAGCCCGGTAGCCTCGGCCAGTTCCTCCTCGGTGGGCTCGCGGCCCAGCTCCTGCAACAAGCGCTGGCGTTCGCGGCGGATGCGGTTCAATGCCGTATTGACATATACGGGGAGACGAATCGTGCGACCCTTATCGGCGACTGCACGGCTGATGGCCTGGCGAATCCACCAGGTTGCGTGCGTCGAGAAACGATGTCCACGTCGCCAATCATAGCGCTGCACGGCACGGATCAGGCCAATGTTGCCCTCCTGGATCAGGTCGAGCAGCGTCAGGCCGCGGCCAACGTAGCGCTTGGCAATGCTCACAACCAGGCGCAGGTTAGCCAGGATGAACTGCTTCATCGCCTCGCGGTCGCCCATCTCGATGCGCTGGGCGAGTTCGATTTCACGCTCATGCGTAATCATGGGTACGCGACCAATTTCGCGCAAGTAGGTCATCACCGCATCGGACTCACCGGCATCGGCGCTATTGTCTGCATTCTCATCAGCATCTTCGGAGCGGCGACGGCGCACGTTTGAGCGACGTACAGGGTGAGACTCCTCGGTAGCGATAGTTGGCAGCGCAAGAATGGAGGCATCCAGAACGGGTTTTAGCTGAGTCAGGTCTTCATGCATATCAGACATTTCTTCCAACTCAAGAGGTGCTGGCTCCATATTCGTCAGGTCCTCTTCCAGCTCGTTTTCGTCCTTGCCAGAATCCTCTACATCTTCATCAGTATATTCAAGATCTTTCGTTAGCAACCGGTCGACGATGTCGTCGTATTGCTTGTCCAGATCGGTACTCAGTTGTTTTGTGTCATCCAGGGTAAGCGTTGCTCCGGTTGCGGCCCGCTCTACATCAATCATATTGCGCCCTCCTTGAACAGTAGCATCTTAAGCAGCAAGATAGCAACAATTTCCGTCGCACTCAGGGAAAGCGATTCCTTTCTATGAACTAAGCTATGAGCCCGAATACCGAGTGGGAGGAAGTCAATGATACGCACTGTCTTTCTATTCTATAGAAACACAGAGAAGGCGGAAAATATTCCTTCGCCACTCCAATTATAACGCAAACGCTCCCTTTCTTCTAGTCCCTAAAGCACTCAATTTATCAGGTTCGACGGATGAAACAAAACTTTCGTCTACTTATCTTTATATACGTTCTAAACTCACGAAAGTGGCAATTCGCCTGACCTTTGCGCGGGATTATCCGGAGGTACTGTTCCGGTTTTCTTCAACTGAACGATAGCCGGCTCCTTTGCCGTCTCGATCTTCTCGATTCTGGAACGCCGTGCCGTTCTAACCAGGTAGAGCGCCAGGAAGGTAGCAGCGAGTAGAGCCAGCGCAAATATCGAAAATGAACCTAATACATCACCCACCGCTTCCCAGCTGGCGCCAAAGGCATAACCGAGCGAAAGTGGGATTACTGCCGATAAGATCTCACCTGAGATATCGCACGGCAGAAAATAACGATAGGGATAGGGATCGGCGCCCGCGATCAGGTTCACAACCCCTCCTAATGCCGGAAAGAGAAAACGCGTCAGAAAGACCGCCCAGGCGGCCTGCTTTTTAAAGCGCGCGCGGCCTCGTTCAATGGAACTGGGTGGGATAAAGCGGTTCCACTTCGATGTTTCTAACCAGTCGATGACTTTTGTACCCCAGCGCCGTCCAATAAAATAGCCGGCGCTATCGCCACAAACTGAGGCGCTGAGGGCAAGCACGGCCAGCAAAAAAATATTGAAATCGCCAGCCTGGGCGAATGCTCCTGCCGCAAGCAAGACGAGGGCGCTGGGAATAGGAAACCCGGCAGAGGCTATGAAAATCGCGAACCAGATGACGGGATACCCATATGCCAGTAGCCAGTTCAGCACGATAGGAAGAAATACACTCATGGATGCTCCCTTCCAGGAGCGCGGGGCAAGCCGTTCAACTGCCCGGCATGTGGTGCAATCCCCGTCTGATGGTTCTGCTTTCGATACGTCAGAATAGCCTTCTGGACTTCATGGATGACATTATCTACCGGTTGATTAGAGCGATCGGCCAGCACGCGCAGGGTCGCATGACGTACCAGTTGAGGATTCGCGATGTGCAGTGAGTGATACAGATAATTTTCGGGAACGTGATAGGTCAGCGCGATATAATGCACAGTCATCCAGGGGCGAATCGTGCTCACATCGCCTGACGAGGTAAGCTGGCGTTGTTGCCTGAACTGCTGAATTGCCTGGACGGTGGTTATAGCAGCAAAGATCGCAGCGCCCAACGCCAGGCATAACAGCACGCCCAATATGACGAACTTTACGCGCATGTTCATTGGAGATCGCTCCTGTGTACGCTCCAAGGGTTTGCTCCCTCAACCTGGCATGCTGAAAAAAGGATTCTACCGGTATATACGATTGGTACTGGAAAGAGTTTTCTGGTGATTCCCTAAAAGCCGGGATTCTCTTGACGATATACCAACTCTACTTTAGAATAACGCATATGGAGACATCCACGCAACATCTACTGGTAAATATCAAACGAATAGATACCCGCCTGCCCTTGCCAACATATGCTACGGCAGGGTCGGTAGGCTTTGACCTGCTGTGCCGCGAAGATACGGAGATTGAGCCGCGCACAATAGAACTGGTTCCTTGCAATATCATTGTGCGCATTCCAGAAGGTTATATGCTGCTGCTTACTCTTCGCAGCAGCACGCCGCGCCGCAAGGGACTGCTCATCCCCAACGGTGTGGGCATCATCGACCAGGATTATTGCGGCGAGGGGGACGAGTTGAAGGCGCAGGTCTACAATTTTGGCGAAGAAGCGGTCATGGTGAAACGCGGCGAGCGCATCGCTCAAGGTATTTTTGTTCCGATCATGCGCGCTACCTGGAACGAAGTGAGCGAGATGGGCCAGGGCCGCGGCGGATTTGGAAGTACAGGTGCATAATGCCGGACTACTATAAAATTCTTGAAGTGCCCCCAACCGCATCGATGGAAGAGATCAAACGCTCCTACCATCGTCTCGCGCGCATGCATCATCCTGACCTGAACCAGCACGCGCTCGACATCCATATCAAACGCCTGAACCAGGCCTATGAAATCATCGGCAACCCGGCAAAGCGCGCACAATACGACGCCCAGCGCGAAGCGATGCAACGGCGTGCCGATGCCAGGGCCAACCTACATCGCCAGCAAAAAGAGCAGGCCAAAAAACAAGAGCCTGAAATGACCTGGATCGAAGGCATTTTCGGCTTCGTGAAAGAACTGCGCCGGAATCTGAAAGAGGATGTGTAAAAATTAAAAGGGCGACCCTCCTCTCTCTACTAGAGGGCCTTACTCAATATATACCAGCACGAGGGAAGTAACGCTCATACCGCGTACCCTGGCCGTCGCCCTCGGGATATACCCTTGCTATTGTATCGCTTTCTTATGCTCTGCTGCCCTCGCGCAATATCCGGCGGCGCTCGCAACGATCTGATCCTTCTCCTCAGTAGTGAGAGCGCGCGCTACTTTTGCGGGCACACCTACCGCCAGTACACCTTCTGGTATCGTCTTGCGCTCAGAAACCAGGGCGCACGCGCCAATGATCGTGCGAGGGCCGACCTGGGCATGCGAGAGGACGACGGCGTTCATGCCAACAAGTACGCGGTCGCCCACGGTCGCGCCATGCACGATAGCGCCGTGGCCAATTGTGCATTCATCCCCAATCGTCAGGGGCGCGTCCTCATCGACGTGCAGCACGCAGTTATCCTGAATATTGGTGCGACGCCCGATGACGACGGGCGCGCTATCCCCTCGCACGACCGCATTGTACCAGATGCTGGCCCCTTCGCGAATGGTGACATTGCCAATGATCATCGCGCCTGGGGCAATGAAGACGTTGTCCTCGATGGTGGGAGATATGCCCTTGTAGGGTAGAACTGTCATGCCTCTATTTCCGAATCATATTGCTCATCACGAACAGCAAATTAGCGGGCCGTTCCGCCATGCGCCGCATCAGGTAGGGATACCACTGCGAACCATAAGGAACGTAGATGCGCATATGGTATCCCTGGCCTACCAGCTTTTCTTGCAGGTCGCGCCGGATACCATAGAGCATCTGGAACTCGAAAGCCAACTTGCTGATACCGTTGTCACGCGCAAACTTGCAGGTCGCATTGATGATCGCCTCGTCATGTGTGGCAATAGCCGGGTAATTGCCGTGCTGGAGCAGCATAGTCATGAGCCTGACATAATTGTGATCGACCTCGCTTTTGTTCTGGAATGCCACGGATCTCGGTTCCTTGTAGGCGCCCTTGACCAGGCGCACACGCACCCCCTGAGCGATTAGTTGCTCGATATCCTTCTTGCTACGATACAGGCAAGACTGTATGACGGTGCCTACATGCTCAAAACGCTCGTGCATGCGTAGCGTAATATCCACCGTTCGTCCGGTATAGGCCGAGCTTTCCATGTCGATACGCACAAAAATAGGAAATTGTTGCGCGTATTCGAGGATACGGGCGACGTTTTGTTCGCATAACTCCTGCGAAATATCCAGTCCAAGCGCGGTAAGCTTGATGGAGATATTGGCATCGATACCTGACTGCTTGATGCAATCAAGCAGATTGATGTAATCCTGGGCAGCGGATATCGCTTCCTGCGCGTCAGAGACATTTTCTCCCAGGTGATCGAGCGAAACATGCATACCGCGTTGATTAAGCGCGCGCGTTGCTGCGACGGCATCGTCCAGCACTTCACCGGCCACAAAGCGGCGCGAAACGCTGCGAGTGGCACGATTGTGGATGACGAAGTTACGTACTCTATTGTTTTGAGCCAGATACAGCAGTGTACCTTTGAGCATCATCGCCCCCTTACATGAAAAAGACAAAAACGGCAATCAGAGGAACCTTCTCTTGTTTATTCTAGCACAAAATGACCTCATGGGTCTTCATCCGCGAAAGGATCAGGTTTATAGCTCTCCGGCCCGATGCGACTCCATAATCCGAGGCGCACCAGTTCGCTACGTGCCTCGAAGCCGAAGAGTTCGGGGTCCATTTCGCGGCCATGACGAATGACAAGCCCGCGCAGCATCTCTATTTGTTCCGCTTTGCTCGCAGTATCGCTTTCAAACGGTATATGTTGAGCCAGGTGCTCGATTGCCTGCCGGTTGTACCATTGTTCTTGAGTTTCTGCCATATGTCGTCTCGCTGGGCTTCTATTTCCTCATTTATGCGCCACAACTATTTCCTGTTTGAATGGTAACATGCAGCCATTCTCTTGTTCAAGGTACTTTTGAGTGGTGATTACTCTAAATCCCCGGACAAGCTGAACCCGCTTTATCTCAGGATGGCGCGCGAGATTCTTCGCTGCGCTCAGAATCCCTGCCAACCTTCCGAGTAATCACCGGACTTGTGATGCGAATCATCAGATACCGGAGATGACTGAGGGCGACCTCAAGGGTGCGCCCTTACTACAAACTCGTCAGATACATTTTGAGACACGTTTATATATAGCGGGTCATAGCCAATTTTCCCTACGACCCGAATGAATACTTGACCGGGAAATACGTGGATGTTACTGTGGTTTTTAACGTGACAGAGAAATAGGAACATAGAGAGCCTCCTTGCGAGAAGGAGAGCAATTGTGGGAAAGAAAAAGGATCAAGCATTATGATCTGCCCGTCATGCAATAATTTTAGACCGGCCAATCAAGAATTATGTCCACATTGCCATGCACCCTCTCCATTGATTGCAGACCCGGGTACCCCTGCTGGCGCTCAATCTATGCCTACCATGGGAAACACCAGCCCATTTGCAAGCAGCGCGATAAGAAGCAGCAATATGACCGCGCCGGCAGGAGCGGGAACGGAAGCATACGATAATTCGCTCTGGGCAGAGGTTATGGCTCCCCAGGCATTCTCCACCATGTCTCCTACAAACGCAGACGAGCCCGCTTCACTGCTGCCGGTACCCTATCAACCGCGGCAGGCCGGGGCGCTTCCCCAGTCGTTGATGACAATGCCTGCCGGGCTTCCGGTTATTCATACGGGAGGCGATGGAGGCGCGCTTGTTCCCGCGCCTCCTACTACTGAGCCGGTGGTACACATCCCACCCATGTATACCAAACCGCGCCCGATTATTCCGCGCTACCGTGCCATCAGCGGCCTGTTAAGCGTGCTGATTGTGTTTGGATTGCTCTGCGCGGGCGCGGGCTATTATGCCAAAGTGACGGGCAAGCTTACGTTTTTACATTACGTCCTGGGTGACGCACGTCCGAAGAATACACCGCCATCTCCCGTTACTGAGCTACCCATTCCACCCATGATGCTCCAGCAAGGCCCGGCGTTCAATATCATTCCTTCGGCCACAACTGCCTCTAAAGTGGCGTTTGTCTCCAACACGGTTGTAGCCCTGAACCCTACGAATCAATTCAAAGTGAACCAGGCTATTTACCTCACATATAGTGTGCATCCCCGTTCGCCCGGTACTGTTACCCTGAAGTGGTACACCAATTCCACCTTTTTTAATTCTTTCGACAAACCCGTGACCAAAGCGCAAGAATCTACAGGGTACGCCGAAATACAATTCGCTCAACCCCTTGAGGGGAAAGTAGAAATCTACTGGAACAACGAGCTTGCGGTGACGCTCTTGTTTGTCGTAGAGCCTTCCTGATAAGAGTTAAGAACAAAAAACGCGCCCGGCCGGGGGATGGGCCGGGCGCGTTTTTTGTTCTTAACTCTTACACTGCGTCTCCACGGTCACATCGCCGTAGACTTCAACCTGGCAAGAGAGGCGCATGTTGGGATTCTTCTTCAAGTCTTTGCGTAACCAGAATTTCTCCATGAAGGTGAGGGGATTGGTATTGGTCGCGGGAGAGACGGCCACGCGATCCGTACCACACAGGCCATTGCCGTGGCAGTTGGCAAATTTCCACAGGCCACAATAGACGGGCACATCGTTCTCTAGCCCCGGATAGCGCACATGATCGCCTTCGGGCACCTCCACCTGAATATTCTCACGCACGAAAGTAATGGTTGGCACGGTTACATCCTCCGAGTCACTATGTTAGTTGAGTCCTTAACAGAGGCCTTGCGCCAAATATGATGATGGATACACTACATAGCCTCTGCCTATATAGGAGTGTAGCACAGGGGCACAAGAGCGTCAACTTAACTTGAAACGGTCAGCGTCACGGTGATATATTGCGGCTGGACGGGTGAGCCAGGGTCGGTATCGCTGACCTCGAGTGTTGCCGTGTAGGTGCCGGGAGGAAGCTGGCTGCTGTTGCAGGTTACATTGACAAGCGCTGCTTCGGCAGGGCCGAGCGAGCCAGAGTTGCTATCTACGGAGAGCCAGGGGGCCTGTGATTGACCTGACTGCGCCAGCGCCCAGTCGAGGACGACAGAACCGGTGTTGGTGATTACAAGCAGTTCGGTAGACTGGGTTACCTGGCTGCTCTGATCGAAGCTCAAGCTGTTTACGGAAACACTGATCTGCGCCTGGTCGAGAATAGTGATAGTAATGGCGATCTGCGCGCTCGGTACTTGCGAGCCTTTATCACTATCATAGACCGTGAGAACGCCGGCAATCGTCCCGGCTCCAGCCTGTGATACGTTGGGCTGGACGGTAATGGTGGTACTTTTCCCTGGATAGAGCGTGGCATGCGTGGAGGCGAGAGGAATATACTTCGTGGCATTCGCATCCTCTGAGATGGCCCAGTCGAGAGCAGCTGTTCCACTATCCGTAATTAAGAAGCTCTGCGGCGCAGGGTTAGTTCCCATAATAGTACTGAAATCCAGCGTGCCGGGATGAACGCTGAGGCCGGGAACCGGGAGCGGACTGATGGTGAACGAAACGGCCACCTGCATCGATGAACCCCCAGCATAGCTGAAGGTCAGCGTTCCTTGATATGTACCGGGGCTGAGCGCTGCCGCATTAGCATTTACCGTGATGCTTGCCGCGACGTGCGCAATGAGATAGCCCTGTGAAGGAGTGACGCTCAACCAGTTTCCGCCATTGGCAGTGGCCGCAACCGCCGTCCAATTGAGGGGCTGGTCACCGCTGTTTTGTACCACCAATCCCTGGCCAGCCGCTTGCTGCCCCGCCACCGCGGACAACGCCAGCGAAGTGGGCGAGACGGACAGAGTGCCAGGAGAAGCGACAACCAGCGTTACCGTCACTTGCGGGTTAGCTCCACCTTTAAAACTGATCGTACCCTGGTAGGTTCCTGGAGCCATGCCCTGCGACTGGACGCTAACAGCCACGACCTGGCTGGCATTTGCCTGTAAATGCCCGCGCGATGGGCTCATCGAGAGCCAGGAACCTTTATTTGCTGTGGCTATGGTTGAACTCCAATCGAGCGCACCACTACCCTTGTTCTGAATGGTCAGTGCCTGGCCAGCAGGATTCCGCGCGGCGCTTCCATAGAAAGATAACGAGGCGAGCGACAGGGCCAGATTGACATGCGATGCCTTGATTGCCATTGTAACCGTCAGGTTCGTCAAGGGTGTATGGCTGCCCTGCCGGGCGAACGCGATATGGCCAGTATAGTTTCCCGCCGCTAGTACACCACAATTGACGGTCACAGGAAGCGATATAGTGGTATTGCCTGTCAATTTTCCGCCCGCCGGTGTGATGCTGAGCCATGACGAATCGCTGCTCGCCTGCCATATGACCGATTGTTCGCCGGTATTGGTCAGCACCAGCGTTTTGTGATACACGCCCCCTGGCTCGGTTGCGCCCAGGGCAATAGTAGCAGTCGATAATTGCAGGCGCGCGGGCGCGAGTACCGTGGGACGGGTAGCCGGTGATTTTCCGTTCAACAGGAGAAACGCGAGCAGGCTGGTTGCCAGTAAAAAGAGGATACAGGCGGCTATTAACAGCACCGGTACGGCATGCGACCGGAACTGCGATTTGCGGCGCGCCGCCGTGCGATACGCAGCCATTTGTTGATAATGAGGAGCTACTTTTTGTGGCTGCTCGGGGCTCTGGGGAGTCGGAGCGGATGAAACAGGTGCACCGCGTTGTGGCTCTGGCAGTGGTGATGGAGAAAGGGACGCCAGCAGTTTTACTGTTTTCTTCGCCTGGCGTTGCTGAGCGTGAGCAGGCAGTCCTGGCGGGGTAATAGGGTCGTTTTCCTCTTGCGCGGGAAATACATTTGCTCCGGATTCCTGGAGCGCCAACGGTTGCGGAACATCGGGTTCGGGACGCACAGCAACCATGAAGCTGGAGAGGTAGGGTTGATCTTCGGGATGCAAGCCAGAATAATGCCCCGCGCCGTGCGGAGAAGCCGGTGGCTGGGATGAGTCAGATAATTGTATTGTCGGACGAGGGTGAGTTCTGGCTTTTCGTTTCACGTAAGTGATCTGAACGAAGTTGTGCCCGCAGGTACCGCAAATCTGGGCATCGACTCGCAACAGTTTATGGCAGCCTGGACAACGTTTCGTCTCCATCGCCCCTCCCAGGAGATGTAATAATCAAGATGCCAGGAGTGCATCCCAACTATGGCCTATCAAGTAAAGAAGACAGTCTTGCCACACTACCTTCCTCTGCAATCAGCAAGGTTGCGCATTTCAAGGGCCTCACTCGCATGCCGCAATTCAGGAAAACACAATGATACATGCTGTTATATTAATGCACATGTTGAGATTTATTGCAAGAGGCATTCTTACCCAGAGAACACATCGATATTGAATCCGCTGATATTGCCGGAGACCTGAATGGACGACGAAACGCCACTGTATTGCATCCCACCCTGCGTGCCACTGATAGTGATGGTATAGAGTCCAGGAGCGACCTGGGTAAATGCATAATTACCCGAGGAATCGGAAAGCACGGTCTGAATCGCATTGCCATTACTGATCAGCGTGACTGTTGCGCCAGCTAATGGTTGAGGATTGGGACACAAGGGAGGTGGCCCGGCGCATGCGAAGATGGTGCCACTGATGCCAGCAGTGATCGTCAACTGAACCGTGACCACATAAGAGCCCTGCACAGAGACACCGTTGTTATCCGTCGCGGAGACGGTAATCTGTCCTGTATAGGTTCCAGGCGCCATACTTGTGGAGCTGATAGTGACCGTCACCTGGCTGCCGCTACCGCCATCACTGCCTGAAATGGGCGTAAAACTCAACCACGCGGTGCTATTGGGATCCCCAACCGCCGTCCACGAGACGGGATAACTGCATCCTCCCGTTTCGGCAATTGTGAAAGTCTGGGATGCCGGTGTAGCAGGCTGCCCCTCAATTGCCGCGAAGAGAAGTGGTGATGGTGGAGACTGGAAAGTACAGGGCAGTACCACTGTCAGGGTCACAGTAAACGTCTGCGGACTGCCTTGCGCAGGCGCGCCGGAATTATCAGCAGCGCTGATAGTAACCTGCGCACTATACGTTCCAGGCAGCAGGCCAGTCGTATTCACGCTCACCTGTATGGTGGCAGCTTCTCCGCCGGTTTTAATTGATCCACCGGGTGGGGTAAGTGTCAACCAGGTTGAGGATGGTGGGTTGAGCGCCGCCGTCCAATTTAATGGCCAGGCGCAGCTACCCGTCCCCGTAAACGTTACATTTTGCGGAGTGGGAGCCGTTCCTCCCTCGGTATAGCTGAAAGTCAACGCGCTGGACGAGGGCTGTGTCAGGACGCAAGGCGGCTGGACCACGAGATTGACGGTAACATTTTGCGGGCTGCCGCTAGCCGCATGCCCACTTTTGTCCGTTCCTTCAAGTACTACCTGTCCAACGTAGGTACCGGGCGAGAGTGTAGATGTATCGACGTTAACTGTTACCTGTCCCGTCTGCTTCGCCGGAATAACACCCCCTGTCGGCGCCGCCCCAAGCCAGCTTGATGAAAATTGATTGACCGTTGTTTTCCAGTAGAGCGGGCCGGTCCCGTTGTTGGTAATCGTCACCACCTGGCCCGACGGGTTTGGTTGGCCCTGTATATTGCTAAAATTGAGATTCAGTGGCGAGGCGCTCATGATAGGTTCAGCAGGTGGAGGCGCCGGCTGCACCGCCAGTTGAACTGCCACCGTCAGCGTACTTTGACCGGCAACAAAAGTAAGCGTTCCATTATACCTCCCCGGAGCAAGCCCATTGTTGTTCACACCTACCGAAGTCACAGTGCTCATTGCCCCTTTCAACTGGCCACCTGCCGGGGTTGCTGACAGCCAGCCCGCCGATGAAACTGCATGCCAGGTAACGATTGAACCGTCACAGCTACTCGTCAGTGAAAGGTTCAAGGTCTGATTACTGGGATTACCCTGCCCCTGTACAGAGGTAAAAGAGAGACCACCGGGGCTGACGATCAACCCACAATGCGGCTGCACCGTCAAGGAGACGCTTACCGCTTGCGGGCCATCGATGGCGCCTCTCGCATTGAAATTCAATGTACCAAGGTACGTACCGGGGAGAAGCATAGCGCTCTGCACGCTCACCTCAACCGTCTCAGATGAACCGGCGGGAATGACTCCAGAGGACAGATCCGTAGTCAGCCAATGTACATCCGGGCCAAGCATGTGTAAAAACGCATCCTGGCTGGATTGATTCGTAGAATCATTTACAGCGAGCGACCAGTTCAGTGTCTGAGACCCCGGATTGCTGATCGTTAAGGTCTGGCTAAGTGTTTGAGTATTCCCATCCATGGTTGTAAACGAAAGCACGGCTGGTGACAAGGATAGCACCGGACCTGCTTTAGCCAGGAGCTGGCGCACATACATTTGTACTACAATTACCTGGGCCGATCCTACATTTGAAGAGAAGGTGAGTTTCCCAGTGTAGTTCCCTGGTTTCAGACCTGAACGCTGGGCGGCGATCACAATCGTCTGGCTCTTGCTGAACATGCCCTGAGACGGAGAAACCTGCAGCCAGGATGAATTGCTGCTCGCCGTCCAGGTGATGGAACCATCGCCACCATTAGCGAGCGTGAGATTTTGAATGGTATTGGCATCTTGATAATCTGTGCCTAGATTGATGGTCGTCGCCGGGAGAACGAGGCGTGGAGGGCGCGATTGACCCTGACCTACAATCTGCAATTGTGCACTGGCAGTATAGCGAGTCTGGACATCCTCGGCGAAAAGTAAATGAAAACCCGGCCCCCAGCTATCGTCGATAATAATCATCGTCCTGGCATTGCCCTGCGCGTCGAGTGGAACATAGTCAGTATCCCTGGTCGTCTGTACGGCTTCATCTATATCGTGCGTCAAATAGACGGTCGTTGATGGTGTGAAGTGACTGATGATCAACTGCAAAGTGCTGCCAGCACTGGCCTGATTGGAAGAAAGTGTTAAAGCCGGTGGGCCGCCAGGCACATTACTGACCTGGGGTGAATGACTAAACGCGAAAGAAAGCAGAATGCCATCGGCTATCATCGCCAGGACAGCTAAAATGGCCAGCGCGATAAACGCGGTGCGCAGGCGAGGCGAACGGTAGGAACGACGATAGGTGGGAAAAGGCGCGGTAGATATACCGTCAGCAGCCGCGCGGCGCATATCCTCTTCCTCAATACGCGCCGATTCGCTGCTGTCAGGAAAATGGCGGGACAATAATGGGTCGGTCTGGTTCGCCCAGTTATCAACCTCTCTGTCTTCCAGTTCGGTATCCAGCCAGGGCCAGAGGTCGGGCAGCTCAACATCCTTTGCCGCCTGACCCGCAGTCGATATAGTCGCCTGATTTTCAATCTCGTCTGGCTTCCTCTCGCCTGGTATAGGCAGCCTGCCATTAGAGGAAGGATTACCCGAAGCGGGAGTGGTTTCGCCGGGTATTGAGACTTTCGGCAAAGGCGTACTCGCGCGTTGGATATCGGCGGAAATGTCCCTGATCGGCGCCAGGCGCGAAGCGTGGGGATACTGGCGGCCTTTATGTTCGCCCCTACCCTGTTTCGCCTGTGAGATGCGGCGGGCCGCTTCGTTCAACCTTGAGAGCGTTTGCTCGGCAATATTGGTATAGTTGGAGAGCGTGGGCGGCTGGGGAGTCTGCGGATCGCGGACAATCGGTTGGGGACCGGTTACAGGCCCTTCGGCATCCTGGCCTTGACTCTTCCCCTCTACTGTGGGGCGTTCGGAGAATGAGGAAGCTACCGCGAGGGGCTCCCCCTGCGGTTGCTGAACATCTGGTGAAGCAGGACCTTGCTGTAATTGATTGCGCAGCAAAGAGCGGCATTCATCACAAAATACACCGGTTGGCGCGCAAGGCTTGCTACAACGCAAACACTGGCTCATAGCTTACTCTTCCCACGGCCTGCCTTTCCTTCTCCCCATCTCCCATACACTACCCGGCGGCGCCTCTAACGATTTCCCCCAAATATCTTACTATCCCAGACCTGATGATTCCCCACAAGGGCCTTGACGAGGTCAGCCCTCGTTATCGCAGGATTGCGCGAGATTCTTCGCTGCGCTCAGAATGAGACGACCCCAGCATGTCATTCTTCGCTACGCTCAGAATCCCGGCCCACCTTCTGGGTAATAACCAGCCAAGCAAGTTCAGTTCTTGTACTAATAGAACGTTGAGACCAGTCAATTTGTCACATCAAGCAGGCAGTAAAATAAGGCGCATGTATTGTCATTTTTAGGGTTTGCTATAGTTATCCACAAGTTTTCCACTAGTTTGCTCTAAATTTGGTGGATAAGACCCTTCACCAGGCTTACAATGTAATGCTATAATGTGGTGGGGAGAAGTGGGGGGCTGTGGTGAATTTGAACTGAAAATGGTGAGTTCGACCAGCGTGTGGGGAAATAGGGTGAAGCCGTCGAGCATGAGGGAGAACATGCTGGACGGCTTCACCGGGGAACGCTGGTCGCGCGACCTCTAGTGCAGGTGCACTTGACCATTTCGGGTTTGGCGGCTCTACTGTTTCCATAGGAAGCGGCAGAGCCAGACCTTTTCCTGAACCCATTGAGGGGAGGGAAATTCGCAGACTGCCGGGTCTTAAAGGGCTCAATGGTCGATTTCTCGATTGGAATAGAAAAACATGTTTCTGGGCGAATATGAGCATACCATTGACTCAAAAGGGCGCATGGCGGTCCCCGCGAGGTTTCGCGGGCAGTTAGATCGTGGTGCGGTCATTAGCAAAGGAATGGGAACCTGCTTATCGGTCTATACGATGCAGCGGTGGGAGGAGAAATCGGCGGAGCTTGTCGCGGGCAAATCAAGTGATGAGTTACGCGATTTCGAACGGCGCATTTATCCCAGCGCAAGCGAGGTAGAACTGGATGGGCAGGGGCGGCTCGTTATTCCGGCCAGATTACGCGCCTACGCAAAGTTGGATAGCGAGGTAACCGTTGCCGGTGTGCGCGATCACTTTGAAATCTGGGATCGTGCTACCTGGCAGCAGTATCAGGAACGACTTGACGCTGAGGGGAGCACGATCCCCTTTTAACATCATATACTATAGTTATGGAAACACAAAAACTCGGTCACGTACCGGTCATGCTGGAAGAGGTGCTGAAACAACTCCAGCCCACGCCCGGCACAGATTTTATCGATTGCACGCTAGGAGGAGGAGGCCATACCGAAGCAATTCTGAAGTTGACTGCACCAGATGGAAGAGTCCTGGGCATCGACAAAGATGCCAGGGCCCTGGCAAGGGTAGAGGATCGGCTTTCCGAGCAGGTGAATAGTGGGCGATTGGTGCTGGTACATGGGAATTACGCTGAACTGGCTCGTTTTGCGCACGAGGCCGGGTTTGTGTTCCCACAGGGAGTCTTACTCGACCTGGGGTTCTCATCGTACCAGATGGATGATCCGGCGCGCGGATTTTCTTTCAGCGCCAATGGCCCGCTGGACATGCGACTGGACCAGTCACAAGAATTGACCGCCGCTGACATCGTCAACAATGCCAGCGAGCAGGAACTGGCCGACATCTTCTGGCGCTATGGTGAAGAACCGCGGGCACGCCCGATTGCGTGGCGCATTACACGCGAGCGGGCGAAAGGGCCGATTGCGACGACAGCGCAACTGGCTAAGCTGGCGTCGATTGGCGTCCCGCACAGACCGGGGATGATTCACCCGGCTACGCGCGTGTTTCAGGCGCTGCGCATCGCCGTCAATTCAGAACTGGAGAACCTGGAAAAGGCGCTCCCTCAAATATTGGATGTGTTAAGTGTAGGAGGAGAGGATAGAGAAAGCGGCGGAAAGGTTGGAGGAAGAATGGTGGTTATCTCTTTTCACTCGTTAGAGGACCGGCGGGTCAAAGAGTTTATGCGGCGCGAGGCAAAAGATTGCATCTGCCCACCCGACCTGCCTGTCTGTATGTGCGGGCACAGGGCGCGTTTACGCATTCTGACAACGAAGCCTTTGACCCCAACTCAACAGGAGATTGTGGCTAACCCCCGCGCTCGCAGCGCCAAACTGCGGGCCGCCGAAGCAATTATTGGCTCGTAGTGCGTCTTTTGTAAGTGTAGATGCTCATCCCATAGAGTGCTGGCACAGTTTGCGATGGCCCCGCTTCGGGAAAGGTAAGGGCCCCCGGCGGTATCAGGCATTACGAGTACTGGCACGAGGTGGTGCAGGGAACGCAGAAAATGGATCGCCTTAGAGACCGAAAAGAGATGCATGGAGGACAGGCTCAATCCGCAAGCTCTTCCACACCTGACAAGCCTGTAGAGCATATCGCGGCAGGGTCGATTCTGGCTGCGAAACGGCGGCGTCACCTGCATCCATTTTTCTATCGTATTGGTCCTGGCACCTTGAGCATCTGCAGCGTCCTTCTGATTGGCTTGATGGCTATCCTTTACCTTTCTCAATTGGGACAGGCAGTCAATGACAATCAGCAAATCCAAAATTTGCACCAGCGACAGGTCACCCTGCAACGAGAGAACCAGGACCTGATCAACACCATCGCTCAGGAAGAATCACCAGCCTACATTATAGCGCATGCTAAGGCGATGGGTTTGGTTCCAGCCAACCCAAAGGAAGTACAAATTCTGGTGGTAAAGCACTTGCAAATGATCCCACGTGACGACCAGAATTTGCAACCGTAACATAAGAGGTAAGTAATGAGTAGTGAAATGCGCCGGGCGCGAAATCGACAAATGCTCATTTTCTTACTGGTCTGTGCTGGTATGTTGATACTTTTAGGCAGGCTCTTTTACTGGCAGATACTCGAATCACATAGCGGATACAACCTGGCAGAGCTTGCCAATGAGGAGCACACTCAAAATCAAATATTGAACGCGCCGCGCGGCCTCATCTTTGACAGCCTGGGTCGTATCCTGGCAACCAATGTTGTGCGTGACGATGTATACGTCGAGCCAATCCAATTCTCAATTGACCATCCTGATAATACGCAGAGCGACCTGGAGGCAGTGATCAACTCGCTACACCAGGTATTGCCGAATGTTTCCCTTCAGAAGCTACAGCAGGCGTTCAGCAGCGGCTTACCCACGGTGAGAATCGCGGTTCGTATCGATCCACAACAAAGCTTGCAACTGCGGGCGCTGCAACTGCCGGATGTGTTCCTGCAGCCACGCACCTGGCGTATCTACCCGGCAGGGGAACTGGCCGCGCAGATTCTAGGTTATGTCACGCAGAACGACAGCGATAATGTGGGCGTCTATGGTATCGAGGGCCAGTACAACTCACTGCTGGCCGGGAAGCCGGGTAGTTTTACAGCCGAAACCGACCTGCAGGGCAATCCGCTGGTGGTAGGAGCCGATAATGAGCAACTGCCGGTGAGCGGGGCAAATATCACACTTACCATTGATAGCGCCGTCGAGTACATGGTACAGAGTGCGCTGGAGAACGCGGTCAAACAATTGCAGGCGGAAAGTGGCAGTGTTGTTGTCATCAACGCTCGCACGGGTGCGGTCGTGGCCATGGCGGGGGTGGGAACCTTCGATCCCAACAATTATGGCAAATACGCGAACCAGATGGGTTGCCTGAATAGCGAGCAGGTTTACTTCAATCCGGTTCTGTATTGCGCCTACGAGCCTGGCTCTACGATGAAGGCCGTCACGATGGCCGCCGCGCTCGACCAGGGGCTGATTACGCCGAATACTTCCCTGGATGACCAGGGATGCCTGTCGTTCAGTGACGGGACCCCCACAGTCTGCAACTGGGAATATATAGCTTATGGCCGCGAGACAATGACCCAGGTGCTCGAACACTCGGCGAATGTTGGCGCGGCCTATGTCGCGCACAACATCCTTGGCCCCTCCCGGTATTATCCGTACCTGGCGCGCTTTGGCTTCGGGCAGGCGACAGGGATCGATGGGCCGGAGACCGCGGGCTATTATCGCAAACCAGGCGATCCGAACTGGACTGAAAGCGATCTGACCCGCCAGGCCTTTGGACAGAGTATCCTGGCAACGCCATTGCAGATGGCAATGGCCTATGAAGCAATCGCGAATGGAGGCGTGATGATGCGCCCATACCTGGTGGCATCGATCAATAACAACGGTCACATGGTGACGACGCAGCCACAGGTAGAACGGCGCGTGATTAGCGAGAAAGCGGCCCAGACATTGACGGGGATGCTGGAAGACTCGGCTTTATACGGATTCGCCCAGCCCGCGCAGGTTCCCGGCTATACTATCGCGGCCAAGACCGGCACGGCGACGACGCAGGGCATCTCGGCTGACCAGACTGAGGCTTCGCTGGCAGGATTCATTCCCGCAACGAACCCGCGCTTCGTCATTTTAGTCAAGCTGGACAGGCCACAAAAGGCAATTTACGGTAGTACGGCGGCGGCACCCCTCTGGGGGATCATCGCGCAGCAGTTGATGGAATACTATTCCGTTCCGCCGGACGCGCTAAAATAAATAACTATTATGAAGGTGTAAACATGCAATATCAAGATGAAGAAGAGAGCATGACAGGCGACCACAAGGATATGCGCCTACGACAGCCAGAATTCCAGGCTCGACCGGTAGAGGTAGCAGGCAAGGACTTCCTCAATCCGCCGGACGACCACTTGCTTAATTTGCCAGATGTCCACCTTCGGAATCCGGATAGCGACCACGAAAGTGCGCCCCTACAGTACGATCCGTGGAGCGCTTTACTGCACGCACAAGGCATCGAGGTTGTAGATTTACAGCAAATACGTTCGCGCATAGCGCAGGAACCTGTAAAGAATTTCGACGTTGAACAGGCCCTGGATATCATGCAAGAGCGGCCTGCCGCTGAACCATAAACTCGATCTGCCATTATTTTTTTCAGGTGCAAGCCATCATCTGGAAGCAAGTATAATAGAATTTTTGTTCTATGTCAAGCCTTTGGAACCGGCAAAGTAGAATTGAACAAAATAATGCGCCCATCCTATAGGGGCGACTCATCGGCCATTGGAGAACACGTAAGAGAATGACTCGTCAAACCGGCAGAGGACAATTGAATAAGAGGCAGGCTGAACTGGGAGAGGAACGATGGGCGAGTTCAGCAGGTGAGAAGAGTGTAGGACGGGCCGCCACAAGGGCGCGCTCCTACGGCATGCGCTCACCAGCATTGGAGTCTTTGGAACGAAGAAAGGAAAGCCTGCCCGCTGAGTCGAGGCGAAGACGCGCGCAACGGGGCGGCACGCGGCGAAATGTACGCTTTGCCGCGGAAGAGAGCCTTTCTCGCCCGCTTGCTGGTTTGCCACGCAAGCACCTGCCGGGTAGAGGTGCCGGGTTAGGTGAGCGTTTATCGTCTATCCGGGCACAGTTCGCTTCATCCTCGCGCGGGAGCATAGTGAGCAAAAATGCGGACGCGCAATGGAGCGAAACGCGCTGGGGATACCGGCCCACTACGCCCTCGCGAGCAGAGGGCCTGGAGGCAAGGGGAGACGGGGCGCTGCTCAACGCGGAGGAACAGAGGGAGCTTGATGCGCTGGAAATGAAGCTGCCGCGGGTTGCGGGAAAGATCGATTCGTGGTTACTGATCAGCGTACTGGCGCTGTTGTGTATTGGCGTTGTGATGGTATACAGCGCGAGTTCATACATCGCGGCAAGTCAGGAGGGAGATGCATCATACTACTTCGAGCGCGAACTGATATGGCTGGTACTGGGAGTCGTAGCCATGCTCATCGCGATGCGTGTGGACTACCGCTTCTGGCGGCGTATCTCGCTGGCAGGAATGCTGATTATCCTGCCGTTGCTGGTGATCGTACTGAAATTCGGTATCACGGCATATGGCGCTTCGCGCTGGCTGGCGCTTGGCTCTTTCTTCACATTCCAGCCGAGCGAATTGACCAAGCTGGTGCTGGCACTATACATCGCCGATTGGTTGGCGCGGAAAGGGAACCAGGTTAGCTCGTTTCTGTATGGCCTGGCGCCTTTCATCATCCTGGTCGGCATCGTGCTGGGACTGGTCTTACTGGAAAACGATCTGGGCACCGCTATCATCATTGCCGCCTTTGCGACAGCCATGTTTTTTACGGCGGGAGCCAATATCATCCAGTTTTTGCTGGCCATGGCCTGCGGTGGATTGATCTTCTTGAAAGAAGCTTTCAACGGTTATCGTTATTACCGTATAACAGGTTTTTTGCATCCGTTTCAGGATGTTACGGGCATCAACCTGCAACTCTACCAGGCGCTTTTAGCTTTTGGTTCGGGGGGATGGTTCGGCCTGGGATTGGGAGCCAGCCGGCAAAAGACCGGCTATCTACCCTTTCCCTATACCGATTCGATCTTTCCGATCATCGGCGAAGAACTGGGCTTTATCGGCTGTACGGTCATCGTCATACTGTTTATGGTGCTGGCATTTCGCGGGTTCCGGCTGGCAAGGCGTTCGCCGGACATCTACGGCTCCTTGCTGGCAACGGGCATCACGACATGGTTGATCGTGCAGGCCATGATCAATATCGGCGCGAATACAGGCACGATCCCCTACACAGGAGTGCCGCTGCCGTTTATCAGTTTCGGTGGCTCATCGCTGGTTGTCTCGCTGGCGGCCATCGGCGTGCTGCTGAATATCTCGCGCTACATACGCGAGCCGGAAGACCCGGTACTTTCACGCCAGACGCTGACGTTTCGTAAAAGACGCGCGGCGAAGCAACATATAACATCCTCGTAGGGACCAGATTGATCGCACCTCTGGAGGACATCGATAAAAGGATTTGGAATGCGAGTGCTTGTATCAGGCGGAGGTACCGGCGGCCACATTTACCCGGCCCTGGCGGTAGCGACGCAGTTACGGACGGAGTATAACGCCGAGATACTGTTTCTCGGCAGCGATGACGGATTGGAGACAGAACTGGTGCCAGGGGCAGGATTTCGCTTAGCAACAGTGCGAGCCGGCAAATTGCGGCGCTATATCTCGCCTGAGACTGTGACAGGCGTGCTGCGCGTGCCGGTGGGCATGGTACAGGCGATCAACGTCGTGCGAGCATTTCGACCACAGGTAGCGTTTACCAGTGGAGGGTATGTGGCAGTTCCCGCCGGGCTAGCCGCGTGCTTGAACGGGGTGCCACTGCTCATTCATCAGCAGGATGTGCCACCCAACCTGTCTAACCGCCTGGTAGCGCCGCTGGCAACCCGCATCTCAGTTGCATTTGCCGATTCGCTAGCTTACTTTCCGGCCCGCAAAAGCATACAGCTAGGCAACCCGATACGCCAGGCAATGCTAGACGCACGCCAGGTAACGCCGCAGGAGGCCCGTCGTGAGCTAGGATTCGCGAAGGATACGCCCTTGCTGCTCGTTACCGGCGGCAGCCAGGGAGCAAGGCATCTGAACCAGGTCGTATGCCAGGCATTGCCGGAATTGCTGGCCTGCTGCCAGGTCTTACAGATTAGCGGCAGGGAGTTATACAACGAGACGCAGACATGGTCTGAAGAGAGGCTGGCGAATGTGGATGAAGCCACCAGGAAACGCTATCGCCTGGTAGCCTATCTCAGCGCCGAAATGCCACTGGCATTGCAGGCAGCCGCTCTGGTGGTATGCCGTTCAGGCGCGTCCACCTTGAGCGAGCTGGCGGCATTAGGCAAGCCGAGCATCCTCGTTCCGCTACCACCTGCCATTGGCAGCTCGCCGCAAGAGGCAAACGCGGCCATGTTTGGTCGTAAGCAGGCCGCCGAGGTAATTAAGGACAGCGATTTGAAACCGAAAATACTTGTAGAGCGTGTAAAATATATTATAACCTCTATCACACTTCTTACATCAATGGCGAATGCGGCGCGAACTTTTGCCAGGCCACAGGCGACGCAGGAGATCGCGGCGGAAATAGTAAAGATTGCTAAAGTAAAATAATGAATTCATCGACAACATATGAACAACTGAATAAGGCCCGCTTGCATTTCATGGGCATTGGCGGCTCAGGCATCTCGGCAGTAGCACAGATGGCAATGCTCGGCGGCGCGACGATCACAGGCTGCGACCAGTTCCAGTCGACGACAACGCATTTGCTGGAGCAACTCGGCGTGCCGGTACAGATTGGGCATAGCCCCGAACACCTATCAGGGGCCGACGCTTTGATCTACGTGCCGGCGGTAGCAGCGCTGAATCCCGATAACCCGGAACTGGTCGCGGCCAAAGCCAGCGGCATGCCTGTGATGACATGGCAGGAGATGCTGGGCAGGTGGCTGGAGGGCAAGTGCCTGCTCTCGGTGAGCGGCGTGCATGGCAAGGGCACAACCACAGCGCTACTGGCGCTGATGCTGGTCGATGCGGGGCTTGATCCGTGGTGTGAAATCGGAGCCGTTGTGCCGCGTTTCGGCGCCAACTACCGGTTGGGCAAAAGCCAGTACTTTGTCAATGAGGCCGACGAGTTCAATAACAATTTCTGGCACTACCACCCGCGCCTGGCCGTCGTGACTTCAATTGAATTTGAGCACCCGGAGTTCTTCGCGAACTACGAAGAGTACCTGGCGGCTTTCGAGCATTTTGTGCGCGGCATGGATATGCAGGGAGACTGGCCTTTCCCGCCAACGCTGGTTGTGAACAGCGACAGTCCTGGTTGCCTGGAACTGCTTGAGCGCGTCGCGGGCTGGCCGGGGCGCATCATCACATACGCGATTGAGGGCAAAGCGGACTTTGTCGCCTATGATCTAAAGCTGGATGAAGAAACAAGCTTCCGTGTGCGGACTACGGATGGCTCATTTGATGAAATACATGCTATTCATTTACAGCTGCCGGGAGCGCACAACATCCAGAACGCGCTGGCAGCGCTGGCGGCGGCGAGAGCTATCGGCCTGGATACGAAGGTTATCGTGAGGACACTGGAAGATTTTGGGGGTATCCGGCGGCGCTTCGAGATTCGCCACCAGGGGCCGCTGTCGCTCAATGGAGAGCCGCGAGATATTGTGCTGGTCGATGATTACGCGCATCATCCTACGGCAATCGCGACAACCCTGGAGGCCGCGCGCCGGCGCTATCCCAAGCGGCGCTTGGTCGCGGCCTACCAGCCGCATATGTACAGTCGAACGAAGACCTTTTTCGAGCAGTTTTTAACGGCTTTTGACAGCGCGGATGTAGTTGTACTCGCCGATATCTATCCGGGACGCGAACACGATACCGGTCTGATACACACACGCGCCCTGGTCGATGCGATAGCGCAACAGCCGCGCTACGCCCAGGAAGGAAAACCGGTTATTTACGCGGGCAACGTGCAGGAAACTGTCACGACACTGCGCCATATCCTGCGCGGTGGCGACCTGGTCATTATTATGGGAGCCGGCGACATCTATCACGTCACTGAGATGCTCTTGCAGGATACACAATCTCGGGAGAAAAAGGCCTTATGACGTTCGAGATCGATACAACCTATGAGCAGCTCCGCCCCTACTTCCAGGGACGCATACGGCGCAATGAGCCGCTGTCGCGTCACGGCACCTTCGGTGTCGGCGGCCCTGTGGATATCTGGATTTCGCTCGAGACGGCAAAGGAAGTCATCGACCTGGTGCGCCTGTGCATGCGGGATCACTGGCCATTGTTGCTGGTCGGGAACGGCACTAATACGTTGTATGCCGACGCGGGGGCGCGAGGCATTGTTGGGCGCATCGCCTTGAACAACTACGAGATTGATGACCATGGCGATGGAACGGCGCTGCTGCGGGCCGGCGCGGGCGTAAGCTGGCCGCGTTTGCTGAACGAGCTGGCCAATCTTGGTTGGGGCGGCCTGGAATTTGGGCCGGGAATACCTGGTACGCTCGGCGGAGGGATTATCTCTAACGCAGGGGCACACAACAACGAGATCGGTGAGGTACTGGAATGGGTAGAGGTGCTGGATGCGCGTCGCGGTTCGGAGTCAGAGGATGGGATTACAATGCCGAACCTGCGGCGTTATATGCGCGATGAATTGGACTTGAGCTACCGGCATAGTCGTTTCCGCTCCGAGCGGCGCGTCCAGTTCGATGAGCGAGGCTACCCCGTTGTGGCGCCGGCCGCGCTGATTGAGCCTGCCGAGATTATTTTGCAGGTGGCTGTGCGGCTGCGCCGAGACGACCCAGAGAAGCTGAAAGCACTGATAGAACAGTACAAACAACATCGCAAGATGACGCAGCCGCCGCAGCAGAGCGCAGGTTCAGTCTTCAAGAACCCGCCTGGTGATTTCGCCGGTCGCCTGATTGAGCAGGCCGGTTTAAAGGGCCGCGTACATGGCAAAGCGCAAATTTCTGAGCGCCATGCCAATTTTATCGTCAATCTAGGAGGAGCCAGCGCCGCCGACGTGGTCGCGCTGATAGTCGAGGCCCGCAAGCGGGTGCGCGCACTGTTTGGCGTGGAGCTAGAGCTGGAAGTCGAGCTGCGCGGAGAATGGGGAAAATCATGACTGAGTATAAACGGCCAAAGGAACAGATCGCCCATCGCTATCGCTATCACCAACCGGCGGGCGCGGGAATGACAAGCAGGCCGGTAAATAGAGGCCGGAGAGCAGTGGTATCGTCGCCGGATACACATGCGCGCAGGCGTGTGGTCAAGCATCCCGACCACGTCATAGAGCCGCCGACATGGGCTGAGAGGCGCGCGCGGCAGCATCGTCCAGCGGCGGAATCACATGCCGGAACGCGGCTCGTGCGGCGCAGCCTGGCTATGACAGGCGAACCCGCTCCCGCCGGACGCGTGCATGTTGCGAAGCCATTGCCGCGCATGCGCGAGAGCTCGCCCATTCGGAGGCGCAGCGGCCAGCGCCAGGCGCGTCGTGGAGGCTTGTGGAAACGCGTGTTGGGAATGCTGGGACTGGTTATTGTAGGCGTGCTGGGTGTCAGCTTTGCGCTCACCAGCCCAACCTTTCAGGTACAGCAAGTGAATGTCGAAGGAACGCAAAATCGCGGGCTGGTGCAAAGTATCCAGTTGATGGGCGAGCAGGATCAGAACATCTTCCTGCTCGATACGCAGGCGCTGGCGAATCGTATCGATGCATTGCCGGTGGTGGCTTCTGCGGATGTTGCGAAGCAGTGGCCCAACCACCTGACGATAACAGTGGTGGAGCGGATCCCTGTATTGCTCTGGCAGACAAAACAGGGCACATACAGTGTAGATAAAAGTGGGGTGGTTATTGCTCCTGCGAGTGGAACAGCAGGAGCAGCCCATTTACCCACCGTTGTAGATATGCGAACCGGAACCGCGATTCAGCAGGTACATCCAGGCGCCCGGCTGAATGCGAGGGATATCGCATTTGCGGCGCACGTATTTGCGCAACTGCCGCAAATGATAAGTGGTTCCAGCTTCACGCTGCGCTACAACGGGGTGGGGAGTGCTAGCGAGGGAGAAAATGGGTCGTTCGTGGTCGCGAGTTCAAATGGCTGGTTAGCCTATCTGGGCGGGGCGGATGATACGAATCCATTAAATAACCGGCTGATTGAACTCCAGCAAATTCTGAACCTGGCGCACCAGCAACAGCTACGCCTGGCAACTGTTGACCTGCGCTTCGGATTACGCCCTGTCTATACATTACAATCGTCGTCGTAGTTGTTCCCGCGCGGGGACTCATTGTAGAATTGCAGCCTGATACGGGGCCTGAACGAGGCCAATCACGAGGTTTAATAAACGAATTGGGTAAAACCACACGGGGCCGATTGATCGGCCCGCGCGGGCCCACGTCAGGCTACAACATAAAACCGTAGTGCGTCTCATATAACCGCCCAAGCGGCAACAAATGGAGCATATATCGTGCAAGAGCGGGTGATCGTCGGGATCGACGTAGGAACAACAAAGATCTGTGTCCTCGTTGGCGAGCTGGACCGCGACGGGAAACTGAATATTGTTGGCGTTGGCACCTGCCCTTCACAGGGTTTGCGCCGTGGGGTGGTAGTGAACATCGAAGAAACGGTCACTTCCATTGCAGCGGCGCTGGATCGTGCAGAACGCCTTTCAGGGAAAACTATTACCACTGCTTACGTGGGAATAGCCGGCAGCCATATCGAGTCTGAAAATAGCAAGGGTTTTGTCGCCATCTCGCCAAGTCATCGCGACATCGTGCATAACGACATCAGCCGCGCTATCGAGGTCGCGCGCGCCATTCCCATTCCCGCGAATCGCGAGGTTATTCATGTGATTCCTCGCGGCTATGTTGTAGATGGTCAGGAGGGCATCAAGAACCCTATTGGCATGTCCGGTTTCCGCCTGGAAGTGGAGACGCACATCATTACGGGCGCGGTGTCATCTATTCACAATTTAATTAAATGTGTGCACAAGGCGCGGGTAGAGATCGAGGACCTTGTTCTGGAGCCGCTGGCTTCCAGCGAAGCGGTGCTGGGGGACGGCGAAACCGATCTCGGAGTCGCGCTGGTCGATATCGGGGGTGGCACGACCGACGTCGCGGTTTTCACCGACGGAGCTATCTGGCAGACAGTGGTCCTGCCGATCGGTGGAAACCTGATCACCAGCGATATCGCCATTGGTCTGCGCCTGCCATTCGGCGTCGCGGAGGAACTCAAGGTGACCTATGGTCACTGCGACCCTTCGACCATCGCCGATGATGATATGATCGATCTCTCGCAGTATATGCCTGATTGCAACGACCTGGTACCGCGCAAGTTGCTCGCCGAGATCATCGCGGCGCGGGTAGAAGAGTTGTTCGAGATGGTGCATGAGGAGATCAAGAAGTCCGGCTATGACGGGTTACTGCCGGCAGGGCTGGTCGTGACAGGTGGAACCGCGGAACTACCCGGCATCCTGGATGTAGCGGGCCAGATTCTGGACCTGCCGGCGCGCATCGGCACGCCATTGGGATTGCACGGGCTTGCCGATTCGATCAGTCGCCCGGCTTATGCCACTTCGGTTGGATTATTGTTGTGGGGATTGCGACACACCTCATTCCTGACCGAGGAGGAAGAGCAGGCAGAATTTGACCAGGGCACTATGCTTGCTCGCTTAGGCCGCTGGCTGCGAGCGTTTCTACCTTGACATTGTTCCGGGAGCAAGCACTTGCTCCCACCATTGCCATCACCTGTTTGTTGAGTGCGGAAGGACGGGAGCCTTCTAAAACGACAACAAGGAAAGGGGGCCACAAATGCTACCATTAGGAAATCATCAAGTTGAGGGCTTCGCCCAGATACGTGTGATCGGTGTTGGGGGCGGAGGAAGTAATGCGGTGAACCGCATGATACAGGCAAATATGATGGGCATCGAGTTTATCGCTGTCAATACCGATGCCCAGGCGTTGCTGCAGACGGAGGCACCGCATTATATTCGTATCGGCGATAAGCTGACCCGTGGCCTCGGGGCGGGTGGCAATCCAAGCGTGGGAGCGAAGGCCGCGGAAGAGAATGCCGAGGAACTCTACGAGGCGCTCAAGGGCTCCGATATGGTCTTCATCACGGCGGGCATGGGTGGAGGCACCGGCACAGGCGCGAGCCCGATCATCGCGCAAATCGCGCGCGAGGTTGGCGCCCTGACCGTCGGCGTTGTGACCAAACCATTCACGTTCGAAGGAAACAAGCGCCGCGTGGCCGCTGAAGAGGGTATCGCTAACCTGAAGCAGCACGTAGATACGCTGATCACGGTGCCAAATGATCGCCTTTTACAGGTGGCAGACAAGAAGATGCCCTTGAAAGAGGCTTTCCGGCTGGCCGACGACGTGCTGCGCCAGGGCATTCAGGGCATCAGCGATCTCATCACCGTGCCGGGCCTGATTAACCTGGACTTCGCCGACGTAAAAACCATTATGTCGGCGGCGGGTTCGGCGCTGATGGCGATCGGCGAGGCCACCGGCGAGTCCCGCGCTGTCGATGCGGCGCATATAGCGATTTCCAGCCCACTGCTCGATATCGATATCAATGGGGCGCGCGGCGTCCTCTTCAATATTACCGGCGGACTCGATCTGACGCTTTTCGAGGTGAACGAGGCGGCTGATATCATCAGCAAGGCAGCTCATCCAGAGGCCAATATCATCTTTGGCGCCGTTCAGGACCCGGCTTACGACGGCAAAGTGAAGATCACAGTGATTGCTACGGGCTTCGATGCGCGAGGGCAAGTGGTCGGCGCGCAAGCTGGCCGTATGGAGTACAACCGGAATATGTTCTATGCAGGAGCATCACCGTCCAATGCTGGCCCTTCCCAGCGTCCGGCGCAGCAGAGCAGTTACAGCCCGCTGCCCGTTACGCCGCCGCCGCTGAACATTGCCAGGCATCCTACGGGACCGCTTCAGAGCGCCGGACGGGCCATGCCACCTGCCCCATCAGTTCAGGAGCCAATCTCATCCTCATCCCGTCAACCCCTGGCTTCCCTGAGCCGTGGCGATATGGGACGCGGAGATGTCGATGACGACCCGTACGATGACGGCGAGGATACAGGCGATAGGATGGAAATCTCGGCCCAGGCATCGCATGCACAACTGCCCGTGCCGGAGCCGGAGGCGCAGCCGTTACAGCGACCCGCCGCGGACGCCCGCCAGCAGCGCCCGGTTCGCCGTATGGACCCCAAGGCGCTCGACCTGCCACGCGGCAATCGCAGTGTACCACAGGGCGATGTGATCGATATCCCGGCATTCTTGCGCAAACGGTAAGAGAACCGCGCACAAAAAAGAGGAATCCCGGGAGATAGCTGGGGTTCCTCTTTTTTGTGCGCGGTTTAGATTCGTGCTATCCTGTTCATCGTCTTGCCGAGGTTGCCCGGAATGTTCTCATTCAAGCCAATGTGGTTGATGACCACGCGAGCGCCGGGGATACCGGTGATTTCTTTCTCCAGCATGTACTTCATCTCATTGTTCGGCACCTCACCGTAGAGGCTGACGATGTAGTTTTCGACCAGGGCCGAGAGGTTCTTAGCGCCCTCGAGCTTGCCTGCAGCTCTCAACCTTTCAATCAGCGCGTTCACCTGGTTCAAGAGCTCATCCTCGGCCACCAGGAAGTTCAGCACGTCGAGAACACCTGGTATCTTGCGCAGGGCCTCTTCAACTTCCACTTTTTGCGCTTCCAGTTCGACCTTGCCATACAGCGCCAGCACGACGCCATCAGGCTCCTCGCGGTCGATGAAGACCTTGACGGGGTGAGCGCTCCAGGCGGTGCTGCTGATGGTCACAATTTCATGAACCCTGTCTTCAGCCTCTTGCAGCACGGCCTCTGGCGACGTGAACGGCCTGGAGATCGGCTCCGCATTGTGTGTAGCAGCCATAGGATCTTCCAATCCCCAGCCCAGAATGCCGATCAGCACCAGCACAAGGCCCACGATAGTAACCCAGGGGGCGCTGGTAATGAAGAAGATACCGGCGATGGTGATGAGGATGGCCACGCTCAGGACAATCGGCCAGTAACTGGGGCCTGGCAGGTGAACGTGGCTCTCCTCCTCAGCCTCTTCTACTTCTGGCGAGGCAGGATAGGCAAGCTGGTCCTCTATGATGCGCGTATTTTGAAGAGAAGTATCCATGAGCTCTCTCTTTCCATTCGAGTTTGGTCTATGATCCAGTGATCTACTCGGAAACAGTTTCCTGGCAATATTCCTATTATGAGAATACCAGATATACGCGGCTGATGCAAGCACTTATGAGATTGAGGGCCTGAACAGGCTCGAATCAAGCCGTATCCTATTATCAGACGTAAGCTTGCAGGCAGGCCTCGACATCAGTAATTGCCTGAGCGGTGTTTTGAAAGAGGATGGCATGAATGCCAAACTTATGCGCTTCGATCACCGACTTCTCGATATCATCGAGGAAGATCCCAAAAATCCAGCATAAATGCGTCCACCTGCGCCCGGTCCATTCCAAAAATCTCGCCAAGTTTCTGGAGCATTTCTTCTTCCGTGAATTTTCCGTAGGTAGCGTCTATGAGCCAGCCCGTACTGAAGTAGCGCTCACGTAATTCCCCTGGCTTGAGGCCCAGCCGCGCTTCCCACTTCGCATGCATATCAGTCTCAATCTCGTTTTCCAGCACGCCGCCCAGATCAAAAACAATGGCCTGGATTGTCACAGATACTTTTCCTTTCGGCTCTCCAACCTGCACAGCAAATCTCCACCTTGTCATTCTGAGTGAAGCGAAGAATCCCAACAGCAACAAACGGTAATCAATACTCTACGGCAAAGTCTCCACCTTGTCATTCTTCGCTTCACTCAGAATGACATGCGATGAGGAGCCACTTCCCGATATTGGTTGTTCAATTTCAAAATCGGCTTTCCACTCAAAATCCTAAGATCAACCTCATGGCCACTACCAACGGTTCTGCATCTAAGACACCCGGGCAACCACCGCCGTCACATTGTCGGGGCCGCCCTGTTCGTTTGCCAGTTCGATCAGTCGTTGTACGCTTTGCTGCGGCTCGAATTGCTGCACGACCTGTCCTATCTGCTCATCACTGATGATTCTTGAGAGGCCATCCGTGCAGAGGACAAGGATATCGCCCTGTTGCACCGGTTCCGTGAAGACATCCACCTCGACAACGGGATCGGTACCCATGCAGCGAGTGATCTTATTACCCTGCTGCGCGCGCGCCTGCTCTGCTGTCAACAGGCCGGCCCGCACTTGCTCTGCTTCCGGGGTGTGATCCTGCGATACCTGTTTCACCTGCCCATTCCGCACAATGTAAGCACGGCTATCACCCACGTTTGCCACATAAAGCGTATCGCCTTTCAGCACTGCCGCGACGCAGGTTGACCCCATACTATGTTCCTGATCCGGCGGCTGCGCCTGGTTTTGATTGGCTGCATAGATGAGCGCACTCGCATGTTCCACTGCTTGCCGCAGAGAAGCGGCTATATCGTCGCCCTCATCCCGGTAATAGGCCTCACGCACATGTTTGATGACCATTTCGCTGGCCACTGCTCCTTTGGTATGCCCCCCCAACCCATCGGCCACAACGAACAGTGCGCCTTTTTTCCTCATTATCTGGGTATCATCAGGAATAACAGAGATCATATTATCTTCATTACTTTCGCGTTTGCGTCCAATATCAGTCAGTTGCGCGACATTCAGACTAAATTGCTGCACCATAGTAATCGTTTCCTTTCCTTTAAGCAGAGAGACAATTTCACGCACATGTTCGATCAACGCCGTCGTAGCAAGGTCATAAAGAACAGTGCCCCATAACCTGGCTACTCCCAGCGCTCCGTTTTCATAGAGCGCGTCGCGGTAACAGTCATGAAAGGTTTGCATCATCTCACGCCCAAATTCCCTCCTGAACCGGCGAGGGTAGCATCGCAGGAGCAGTCTATAGCAATGCTCCGAGAACGATGCTTTCTTCTTCAATGGAGTCGTCGTCATGAAACGCCTCCAATTTTTTTCGGGCTGGCTAAAATGTGCTTGCTCTGGACAATACTTACCAGCTGCTCCAGCCTTCGCGATTCAGCTTGCAGGACACGCAGGCCAAAGTCGGTCAGGCGATAGTAGCGACGGCGCTCATCATCGAGTTCGGGATCAGGACGTTCAGCCGCGGCCTCGATCAAACCATCCGCCAGCATGCGCTTGATGGAACCATAGAGCGTTCCCGGGCCCATGCGCATGGCTCCCTGCGTGCGCGCGGCGATCTCCTGCATAATGCCATAGCCATGTCGTTCACCATCGGCCAGAGCCAGCAGGATATGAAAAACGGCCGGTGTGAGAGGAAGCAGGTCTTCCGGATTCTTTTGCGCTTTCTTCATCGAACCTCCATTTCGATAGCAGAAAACCTATGAAACTACTATATCACTAACGGATATATCCGTTAGTGATATAGTAGCTGCTAAAGGGGAGATTGTCAAGGGGGTGTTGGCTCAATAAACGTTTATAATACTATGTGAGCAAGCAGTTCTATTACAAGCAGGTTTTTAATAGTGATTTACCTGTCAAACCTTGATGCGCGGTTACTTATTTTATATCACTTCAGCGTCAGTGGCAACGTCGCCTGGCTCGGAACCTGCTCTGGCGCAACTTGCGGTAGCGTAAACACGATTCTGGCGCCATGCTGGTCTGTGTTTTCGGCGTGGATGGTGCCGCCGTGGGCTTCGATGATGGCGCGAACGATGGTCAGGCCGAGGCCGCTGCCGCCGGTGGAGACCTGGCGCGAGGCATCGGCGCGATAGAATCGGTCGAAGACGCGTGGAAGGGCAGTGGTAGGAATGCCCTCGCCGGTATCGGTGACGGAAACCTCGAGCATATCGCCGCGCGCCTGGGCATCGATGGTGACGGTGCCACCGGATGGAGTATGGCGCAGCGCGTTATCGCAAAGGTTGGTGAAGACACGTTTGAGCATGTCTTGATCGGCCCAGGCGGGCGGTATATTGTAAGCGATGGCGTTGCGCGGCTCTACATCGGCGCGCTCAAATTCGGGACTCAGGACGGCCAATACGTCATCGACCAGGGTGGCCAGGCGTATTGCTTTGCGCTGGGGTTGCATGACGCCGGCCTCTACTTTTGCCATCATATGCAGGTCCTTGACCATGCGGTGCAGGCGTAGGGTTTCGCGCACGATAACGCGGCCCGTGGCCTCGTAGTCCTCGCGGCTGGCATTGACGCCGTCCACCAGCGACTCACCTAATCCGGCGATGGCGGTGAGGGGAGTTGCGAGGTCATGGGTGATGTTCATAATGAGTTCGCGGCGGAAGAGTTCCTGGCGGTGCAGCTCGTTGACATCAGACTCGAGTTTGGCGGCCATTTTATTAAAGGTATCTGCAAGCTCGCCCAGCTCGCCACCTGCTCCTGTCGTGACGCGGGCGCTGTAGTCACCGGATGCAAGCACGTGCGCGGCACTCGTCATCTTAGCGAGCGGGCGTGTGATCGTACGCGAGAAGAGAATGGCGGCCAGGGCCGCGAGAACAGCTACGATGAGAGCGGCGATCAAGATGAACTGGCGCACGGTGGCAATAAAAGGTGGAATAGTATCGGTGGCAGCGAAACGTGGTATGACGACCAGGATACCAATGACCCGGCCGCTGCTCTGGCCACCCTCGAATATCGGTTCGACTACAAATGGGCGCGTGGAACTTCCAGGGGTACCGTTGCCAAAATCACCCACGGTCGTCGTGCCCAAACGAGCATTGCGGATGGCAGCGACTAATTTGCTGTAATCGCTTTGTTGTATCGCAGGATCGGTCACTTTCACTAAAAGCGCGCTGGTAAGAGGATGCAGACCACCTATGCGCGGATAGATAAGTAGGGCAACTTTATTAAAGACAAGCAAGAGATTATCTTGATTCTCGGCGTTCTGCTGTGGCGTATTCGGCAAAACGTTATTGGCGGCCCTGGCAAGGGTGCCATTCTGGGTATAGCTGACGCCCAGGCGTTGTGAGAGGCTGCTCGCAATATCAACGAGTTGCTGTTGCTCATTGGCTCCATAATAATAATTAATGGCGAAGATTACCGCTAATGAAAGTATTGTGGTCGCGATCAATGCTACCAGCATTGACCCCAGGGCCAGCCGCCAGCGAATACTTTGCCACCAACGCATGCGCATAGGTATAATTCCTTTGAGACGATTATTGCATCTCCAGTTGACCTTTTCGGGTTGGGTAATACAGTTACCCTTACGAGGAGTCAGGAGGAAGTGAGCCTGTTCCCCAACCCGTTTGGGATTGAAACTATGAAACTGCAGTACGCGCTCCTACCTCAAATTTATAGCCAATACGCCATACGGTTTTGATATAGCGATACTCTGTATTTGCTTCTATTTTCTTGCGCAGCGCGCTAATATGTACATCGACGATGTGGCCATCACCGTAGTAATCATAGCCCCAGATTTTGTTCATCAGGATTTCGCGCGTAAAGACGCGATCGGGAGACTGCGCCATCAGGGCCAGCAGGTCAAATTCGGTCGGCGTTAGCGTGACTTCGGAGCCATCCACATCGACGCGGCGTCCCAGCAGGTCGATAGTCAGGCCGGGAAAGCGCAGCACGGTCTTCGCGCTCGAAGCGTGGCCATCAGCAGCCTGCCTTTCGCCGGCGTCTGCATCGCCCACACGCCGCAGGATGGCACGTACTCTGCTGACCAGTTCGCGTGGACTGAAAGGTTTCGTCAGATAGTCATCAGCCCCCAGGTCAAGCCCGGCAATGCGATCTTCCTCATTGGCACGCGCCGTCAAGATTAGAATGGGCGTTTTTGACCATGCCCGGATGCGCCGGCAGACCTCGAAGCCATCAATGGCGGGCAGCATGATATCGAGGATGACGAGATCAGGATGCGCGCGCGCGTGCAGAGCCAGCCCATCGGCACCATCTTTGGCGACTACGACATCGTAGCCCGCATTTTTCAGATAGAGATTGAGCAGGTGAATGATGCCATCTTCATCTTCAATAATGAGGATTTTCTGGGCCATGCTATGAACTCTCCTACATATACCCTTGTTTTTAAATAGTACCACACCTTTTTGCTGAAAGCAGGATATTTTCAATCGCTCTCACGTCCATCGGACGAATCTTGAGCAAATCTTGAACTTTTTGAGAGGCTTTTTTCACCTTTAGAGACTATGATAGTAGTGTCACACAAGAGACGTGGCAGAAAAGTTTTGAAAAGATTTTCTCTGGAAAGGGATATGAACAATATGAAAAAGCTGCTTTTAATTGGCGGAGGCACGCTTCTGCTGCTAGGAGCGATGGTGGCAGGGGCTCTCTTTGCTATTCCCATGTTCGCGTCAGCTCAGAGCAGGACGAACGCAGCGACGGTGACGACTTCGACTACCGCCGCGACGAATCCGTATTGCCAGCAGTTCCTGCAGGACCTGGCGAGTCGGCTGCATGTCCCGGTCGCCACATTGCAAAGCGATTCGCAAGCAGCAATGAAAGATGTAATCGCTCGGATGGTGAAGGATGGCGCGCTGACACAAAGCCAGGCGAATATGCTTGAGCAGCGCATTGCAACTTACCAGGCATGCACCGGTCAGGAATATACTCGACTGACAAATGCTCTGGTAATCCATGCCCTGAAAGGATACCTGCCAGACATACAGAACCAGGTGGCGCAGGGGCTGCATCTGACCCCGGCTCAGTTGAAAGCAAATATACAAGCCGGCCAGAGCCTGGACCAGATCGCTACCGCACAGCACGTCTCGGCTTCCCAGCTGCGCACGATTGTGTTGAATGCCGTCCAGAACGCGCTCAATAAGGCCGTGGCAGCAGGAAGCATAACACAGCAGCAGGCAACTAACTTTATGCAAGAACTGCAAAGCCATCCGCAGATTTTGAATCGCATCCTGAATGCACACCCTAAGAAGGCACAGCCGCAGAGTTAGCGCGGTGAGGAGAAGAAAGGATTACATAAGCTACCTCTCCTTTTCTTCTCTCCCCCCATCGAACAAACAGGGTCGATACGGTGAACACCGTATCGACCCTGTTGTGTTATGAGGTTTCGATGGAAAGCGATCTCTGATATTACCGATTGATCAGCGAAGATTTTGCCGCCGGATGGTTGTAGCTCTTTCTGTACCGGAATAATTGGGGGCGAATATAACTCGCGCCAGCGATACCAGGCCCCAGGCTATCAATGCGTAGATGATCATGGCGACAATGGTCGAAAACTCAAAGACGCTGTGACCTAATGCCTGATCATTGAAGATGCCATTGAACGGGCCTACAAAGATGTGGCTCAGGTTGTACAGGAACATTACAAAGTCGTTTCCCTCGCTCGCTCCCAGGAGCCGGAAGATGAAACGCAGCGCCAGTATTATCTCCAGCACCGCCAGAAGGTAATACACAATTCTCGTGATCCAGTAACGTATATTGGCGCGCTGCGCATTCCGATCTACAAAGACCTGCTCCCGGTTCTCAACGCGATTACCTGCCGGGTCTACGTAGCTCTGGTGCTGGCTCTGAGCATAGACATTATCGTTCCTGCTCGTCTGAATAGTATTATCAGCCGCATCGTATTCTCGCTGGTAGCGAGGATCGGGTGGATAAGGTTGATTACCCATTGCTTGTTCTCCTCTCTTATTCTCGCTTGCTTGAGTCTATTTTTTACACGTCGATTAACATGAAAAGGTGACATACAAGACAATCAACCTATCTTACAAGCAGGAGTGCTTCCGAATGTGAGGAACAGACAAAGCAAAAGGGCGACCACGAGGGTACGCCCTTACTACAGCGACGCGCTCAGTCGGAGGGGCTTCGTCGTCATTCTAAGGGTGTACCCTGGTGGTCGCCCTCCATATGCCCACTGGTTAACTTCAGGAGGGCTCATGTTTGTTTGTAGAATAAGTGACTTAGTGAACGCCAGCAGTCTCTGGCAACTGGCTCTCGATCCACTTCTGGAGGGCCTCACCGCTTTCGAATGAGACGATCAGAGCATAGCGGGGGTGGGGACCGGGATGATAGGCCGCGTGCCAGAGGCGCTGCGAGTCGATGACCATCTGGCGATTGCGCGGCATAGAGACGCGCGACTCTGTCGCGGGATCATCCTTATCCTCGCGCAGAATCATATAAGAGTGGGGGTCATCTGTCAGCTCGAGCCAGGCGCGCACAACCCAGCCTTCGCCATCAGGATTGAGACGGTTGTTGTCGTCGAGGTGCAGATTGCGATAGGCCTCAGCCTCGCTGGTGCTCGGATTGAGCTTGATGATGCGCACGCGCCCGAAGTTAGCGCCAACTTTTTTTGTCCACTCAACCAGGGTAGGGCACTTCTCGGCGTTCTGAGTCCAGATGCCATCTTTATCAGGCTTGCCGTGATCCCAGAAACCGGCACATTCCATCTCACCGAGGGCCGAGGCAATCGGCGCGAAGTTAGTATCGCCACCGCTCTTCCAGTCCATATATTCGAGGCCCTCCCACTCTTCAGGTGGAACCGGCGGCCCATCATAGTCTTTTAGAACAACAAAGCCCTTTTCAGCAAGCACATCGAGTTTTTGATGCATTCAGTTACTCCTTGGTAGTAAATAGTAGTTGTTTGTCGGATACGTGGTGATCGCTCGTCTGGCTTGAATACCTATAAGCGACGAAAGACCCACTCACTATTATTAACGTTCCAATTTGCTGTTGAGTGACGCACCTGGAACATTTTTATTGTAACATAGAGGGGCTTTGTCGTCAGGTGCAAAGACGAATGGATTATTTCCGGGCGACCGCCAGGGGATCATTCCTGCGGAGCCGTTGATGATGCTCCTCTATTCCCTTGATCCTGTGTTGCCCGCGCACCGCCGCGATAGGTATATGTGTACGGGTTATCAATCAGCTCGACCACCGCCTTCTCGGGGTTCATGGCTTCGCTCCAGGCTTGCTCACCCATCTGCGCTCGCGCGTACTCAACCGTCTTCTCGACGGCCTGTCTGGCCCTGGCAAGGTCAATACCGAGGAGACGATGATCGTACTTGACGACCTTGCCATCGACCATCACCGTATGCACGTCTCCGCGCCCCGCCTGATACACAACGTGTCCATAGGGGTGAAGCAGCGGGAACATTACCGGCGACCGGTCATTCTTAATCAGGACAAGATCAGCCTTCTTGCCGGGTGTGATACTGCCGATCATGCTATCCATTCCCAGCGCCTGGGCACCGCCAAGTGTAGCCCAGGTCACGACCTGCTCAGCGCGCAGATGACTGAGCATGACGGTTTCGTTGCGCTTATGCGCTTCCAGATGTTCACGGCCCCTGTCCGCATTGAGTGTTGCGCGCATGGCAGAGAAGAGGTCTGCGCTCCACCATACGCTAGTGTCCATGGAAAGAGAAACGGGGATATTGTGTCGGCGGAGCTGCCACGTGGGTGGGTAGCCCTGGCCAGCATTCTGCTCGCTCTCGGCGGAGACCGACGCATGGCCGCCCGTAGCGGCTATGCGATGATACGAGTCCTCGGAGAGCGTTGAAGCATGGACATAGATAGTAGAGGGGGTCATAAATCCGTGATCGTACATCATACGGATGCAGTTATCGGTGGTGACGCCCCATACCCCGGCATGCGTCGTCACGGGCAGGTTGTACTCACGCGCAACCTCGAACGCGGCCTTTTCGGGGAATGCCGGATCGCCGGTAACATCGAACGCAATCTGCATGCGCAACATATCGCCGCGTCCATCAATGCGTCGGCGAATGAAATCGGCAAACTCAGGAGCCTTTGTCCACTGCCAGGGAGCGCCGAGCAGGTTGCCATAAGCGAGGACGAACCGGCCTGGAACCGCTTCAAGCGCATCAACCGCTGCGTCCGCATATTCGACCGTCTGCAATCCATGCGACCAGTCAACCGTTGTGGTGACGCCCGCGTCTACGGCCTCGAACGCGGACAGGAGATTTCCGGCATAGATGTCCTCGGGGCGGAAGACCTTGCCCCAGTTCAGATAATAAAACTGGAAATAGTTCGTAAGCGTCCAATCGGCACCGAAGCCACGCAGCGCCGTCTGCCACATGTGACGGTGCGTGTCAACCATACCCGGCATGAGAATGCCGCCGACTGCGTCGATCTCCGCTGTGCCATCCGGGACGACGAGTTGTCGTCCGACAGCTGCGATATGGTTGTCAACGACAAGGACATCACCGTTCTCGATCATGCCCAGCGACGGATCAATGGTCAATACGGTGGCGTTGCGGAATACCACCGGGCGATCTGATGGGAAAGAATTAGCATCTGCTGAAATCTGGCTCATTCTGCTCACCTCGTTGAGACCTGGTCATGCAAGGCTCACTAGATACCAGTTCATGCCTTGACAGCACTACTGCGCTACCTGCCCTCAAAAGAATGAAGCTGGCGATCAATGGGGTCCGCATGCATCGGGAACACTTATCAAGTGCTCAAATATTACGCAATTGGACAAGCAGGTGTCAAGGATGAGATGGCTCATCTTTTCAGTGGGTGTGTTTCATTTGTGTGCAGACGGAGTGAGGGCGCGTGTGTCATGCTGAGCGCCAGCCTGTCATGCTGAGCACCAGCCTGTCATGCTGAGCGCCAGCCTGTCATGCTGAGCGCCAGCCTGTCATGCTGAGCGCCAGCGAAGCATCTCGGGCAAAGCCACGCACCGATGCTTCGCTCCGCTCGACACCTCGCCGTAACATCCTTTGACATATGTGGTCAGTGCAAAGTGAGCAAAAAATGTCTGTGGGCTTGCAAATGGGGAAAAATCCAGGCACGATTGATGCATCAGCCCATTTCATCGTGTTGGAGGGAGCACGGTGCCCAAAAGCAAGCGGGTTCAACGAGAGCATACCGAAGACTGGCAGACCATCTAGCAGTACACGCTCTGGCCGGAACAGACAGCATATGAATTGCTGAGACCTGTCGTACTTTTCGGCGATCCAGCTACTCAACGAGCAAAAGAAACAGGAGAGCCACGTCCGACCCTGGAGCGCAAAGCCGACGCTTTTGATGAACAGGGCATGGTCAGCTTTTTCGCCTCCAAGCCGCGAAAACAGCCACAGGAGACGGCGCAGAGCCTGCCGCCAGATATGCGCCAGTTGATCGTTGACCTGCGCATTGAATTGCCTACCATGTCCTTGCGCGAAATTGCGGAGATCTGCGAGGCTCGCTTTCAGCGGCGTCCCTCGCATAATTCGGTGAAGATGGTGTTGGCCTCCGGCCCGCCACCTTCGATCACTACTCGTCGCTATCAAACGTGGGACCAGATTCCTGATCCGGCAGACCGCAGGCATGCTGCGGTCCAACTCCATGCGGAGGGATGGTCAATTACTTCAATCGCCGAGTATCTGGCTACCTCGCGGCAGACGGTGTATGCCACGTTGAAGCGCTGGATCAACGAGGGAGTCAAGGGCCTGGATGATAAGTCACGCGCCCGTAAAGCGCCGAGGGTGGTGACGATGGAAATTGCCAACGAGATCCGCAAAAAGCAGGAAAACCCGCTGATTGGGGAATGGCGTATGCACGCGGCGCTTCTCCAGGAGGGAATAAAGGTGTCTCCACGCACCTGTGGCCGCGTCATGGCGAAGCACCGCGCTCTCTATGGGTTGGATAAGCCAAAAGTTCCGCCCAAGCCCAAGAAGGAGATGCCCTTTAAAGCCACACGGCGCCATGAGTATGTAATTGGGATTGTCAGAGAGCGTAGTACTCTTGGCGAGAGCACGTGATTCAGCTACAGCACACTCCGTTGTACAAAAAGAGGAGTGTGAAGATGATACAATCTCAACAGTTTCGTGCGATTCGGCGGCCCAAAAATCTCTCCAGTCCCTACGCACTGGTGGTGGTGGATAGCAGTGGTATTCCCCATCTTCCCCTGACGGTGTTTTACCACGACCTCCGACGTTTCTTAGCGGAGGGTACGGCCAAAACCTACCTGGCGGCATTACTGCCCTACTTTGATTACTTAACGACCGATTCGTGGCGGCGAGAGCGGCAGGATCGCTGGGATAGCCCCCCAGAAGCTGTCCGAGTGAGTGTGCGTGACTTTCTAGTCGAGCAGCTGCATTGCAAAGTCCAGCCACGGGAAACAGACCAGTGGGTGCGGCTGACCGGAAAAAGCCCAAGTACTGTCCACGTGTTTCTCTGTGCGCTCAAGCAGTTGTATCACGTGGCTCGGCGGAAGGACTGGTATCCGTATCCCCATCCACTCACCGATCCAACCGCCCACCTGTTGCAGGAAATCGAAGCAGAAGAACGACGTCTGGCAGGGCAACGCCCCCGCATGCCCCAGCACAGCGGCGTAGAAGAACCACGATCTCGGTTTCTCTCAGACAACTACTTTAAGCTGGTCCATGAAACCTGGCAGCCGCATCCCATTGATGATCCGCAGTTGCACCGCCTGCTCCGTCAGGGCTTTCCGCGCGCCGGTTTTTGTTTGCGTGATCAACTGATCGTCCGCATGGCCTACGAATCGGGCGCACGGATTCGTGAGATCCTGCGCTTGACCGTGGGCGACTGGCGCAAGCGGGGTGGCAAGCAAGAAGCGTGGGCTTTCAGCAAGGGCAGCCATGGACGACGCGTCAAGGTGATCCGATGGAGTGCTGAGACTGCCAAAATGCTGCTGGCCTACGTCAATACCGAGCGGGTGGCTTTCGACAGTGCGCAACGCCGCCTGGATGCGCTCGATGAGAGAGCATCGCTCTTCTTGTCACGCCGAGGGAATCCCTACGATTACGACAGCTTCAAAAAACACTGGTACAGACTGTGTGCAGTCCTGCAGCTTGATCTCAACATTCATGCGCTCAGACATTGGTTCGTCACCCAGGCAATCCGCCTCATTTGTGAAACAGCCAAAGAGCCAGGCGATATTGAACGTGGCAAGGGAGACGCTCTATGCTATCCTGTCTGGCACGCTTGCGTCCCGGCAGGGCGCAGAGAAATCACCACATCTGTTCCACTGGAAAGGCTTTCGTGTATCTGAGATTCTTACAAACAATCTATCAAGGTTGGGGGCGATGCTCAGACTTGGTCATCACGGCCTGTTAGGGCCGCCGACGAAATTCACAACGCTCAGCTTCAAAAACACAACTGAGAGCGTCTCGCGAACAACGTTTAGCCTCATGTCAGAAGAGCGGTTCTGTTGTTCGCAGCGAGCGGAGTTGTCCCTGTCGCTTGCTTTCGGGCCTGCCCGTCGTCGTGGTGCGACCCATGCAGATCGAGGTGGCCGGAGAGGATCGGAGACCGGGGCTCCAGGTCACTTTCCAGGACCGACCGGCTCTCTCCTCGCACGTCCATGATCGAGTGCCGCCTGCATGGATCACGTCTTCCAGACGACCATCACGTTGGGCAGCAGGCTCAGGCCATGCTCTCCCCAACGAGCACGAGCCGTGCGGGACAAGCGCTTCCTCATCGCCTCCTCACCACTCGTTGCTGCATTTCACGCTCCACCATCTCTTGCAGTAAGTGTTCAGACTTGACCTCTTTGGTAAACTGAAAACCATGAACCAGCAGGAAGAAATTGAGCGCCTCCGAGCAGAAAATCACGAAGTGCGAGAAGCCCTGCACCAGGCTCTGGAAGAACTGAGCCAGGTGAAGGAAGCATTACGCCTGGCGCTGGGGCGGATTGAGGAACTGGAAAAGCCGCGCGAACCGCCAGAGTTTGTGAAAGAGAACGTGAAGAAGCGCCCGGCAGAAGAGAAACAACCAAGAAAGAAACGGGAGGCCAAGCACAATCGAGGCCGGATGCGTGCGGTGCCAACGCAGATCGTGGAGCACCGCATCCTCAGTTGTCCCCAGTGTCATCTGCGGCTGGGAGGGATCAGCCTGGCACGCGTGCGAGAAGTGATCGAGCTGCCTGAGCCTCAGCCAGTCGAGGTGATCCATCATCGGATTTTCAAAGGCTGGTGCTCTCAGTGTCAGAAGTGGCACGAGGCCCCGGTAGATCTGCATGAGCAAGCCCTGGGGCAGGGACGGGTCGGCGTCCGCTTGAGCAGCTTGATTGCCCTGTTGCGTACGCTCATGCGCTTGCCGGTGCGGCAAATTCGGACGCTGCTACTCATCCTCTATGGATGCGAGATCAGTACGGGCGAGATCGTGGAGTTGCTACACCGCGTGGTGAAGCATGCCAAGCCCGTCTTGGAAGCGATCAAAGGGCGGATTCGAGCCAGCGCCGCCGTGCAAGCGGACGAAACCGGGTGGCGAGAAGATGGCGAGAATGGCTACATCTGGAGTGCGTCTACCCCAACGCTGCGCTACTACGAGTATCATCACTCGCGTTCAGGAGAGGTGGTCAAAGAGCTGATTGGGCCAGACTTTGCCGGGGTGTTGGGCAGCGATTTTTACGCCGGCTACAACAGTCACCAGGGGCTGCATCAGCGCTGTTGGGTTCATTACCTGCGTGATATCCACAACCTGAAGAAGAAATACCCCCAGGATGAGGAACTGCTTCTGTGGGCCAAGCAGGTGAAACAGGTCTATGATGATGCCGTCACCTGGGCCGAGCAGGGGCCTGATCCACACTTGTCCGCACGCCAGCAACAACAGGCTCGCGTGGCGCAACAACATGCCTTTGAACAACGGCTCTGGACGCTGTGTCAGCCCTTTGCCCATACCCTGGCGTTTCACCATACCTTGTGTGAACGCATGGAGCGTTTCTTGCCAGAGATGTTTACCTTCGTCGCCTTTGCTGGGGTGCCTGCCCACAACAATCTGGCCGAACGCAGTGTGCGCCCATTGGTGATTGCTCGCAAAATCAGTGGCGGCTCGCGCAGTCCCAAAGGCTCAGCGACTCGCATGGGTCTGGCCAGCCTCTTTGGCACCTGGATGGCTCAGGGGCTCAATCCCTTCTCTCAATGTGTGGCTTTGCTGACCCAGGCAAACCCATTCGGTCAAGTCTGAACACTTACGCAGTTCCCATGCGCTTGACAACCTTGACCGGGGGACATATAATATGTTTAAATCCGAGTGCATAGGTAAGGATTAGTAACAAGCATTATGTTTTTAGAAACGCAGAACATTGATTATCAGGTATTCGCCTGCATGCAGATGGAGTAGAGTTTATGAGTCAGGTATTCGATGTGGAGCAAGAGACGTATAGTCCTGGATTCCATATGGCCGAAAACTACGCGTTCAAGTCCGAGAAGGGGTTGAGCCGCAAAGTTGTTGAGCAAATTTCTGAAATGAAGGGCGAGCCCGATTGGATGCGCAAGTTCCGCCTCAGGAGCCTGGAACTCTTCGAGAAGCGCCCAATGCCGACCTGGGGCGCGGATTTGTCGGGGATCAATTTCGACGACATTTATTACTACATCAAGCCCGTCCAGCAGCAGGGCAAAACCTGGGATGACATCCCGGTCGAGATTAAGGATACGTTTGATCGCCTGGGTATTCCACAGGCCGAGCGCAAGTTCCTGGCAGGCGTGACCGCTCAGTATGAGAGCGAAGCGGTTTATCATAAAGTTCGTGAAGACCTGGAGAAAATAGGCGTGATCTTCACCGATATGGACACCGCTTTGCGCCTGTACCCAGACCTGGTGAAAGAGCATTTCGGCACTATCATTCCGCCATCCGATAACAAGTTCGCTTCGTTGAACAGCGCCGTCTGGAGCGGTGGCAGCTTCGTCTACGTGCCCGAAGGCGTGCGCGTCGAAATTCCGCTTCAGGCCTACTTCCGCATCAACGCCCAGAACATGGGCCAGTTCGAGCGCACCCTGATCATTGCCTCTCCTGGCTCCTACGTTCACTATGTTGAGGGCTGCACGGCGCCAACCTACACTACCGATAGCCTGCACAGCGCGGTCGTCGAAATCAAAGTCATGCGGGGCGCGCGCGTGCGCTATACGACGATCCAGAACTGGTCGAAGAATGTGTATAACCTGGTGACCAAGCGCGCCGCCGCTTATGGCGATGCGACAATGGAATGGGTCGATGGCAATTTAGGGTCCAAAGTCACGATGAAATATCCGGCAGTGCTGTTAATGGAGCCGGGCGCGCGCGGTGACATTCTCTCGGTCGCGTTTGCCTCCAATGGCATGCACCAGGATGCTGGTGCTAAGGTGACGCACCTGGCGCCCTATACGACCTCGCAGATTCTATCGAAGTCGGTTTCCAAGGGAACGGGCCGCGCATCCTATCGTGGACTGGTGCGCGTCAATCCTGGCGCGCATCACACCAAGTCCAGCGTGCGCTGTGACGCATTGCTGCTCGATGAGGATGCTCGCACCGACACCTATCCGACCATCCGTGTCGAAGAGAATCAGACCGAAATCGGCCACGAGGCGACCGTCTCCAAGGTTGGTGAAGACCAGCTCTTCTACCTGATGAGTCGCGGCCTTGACGAGTCCGAGGCCTACTCACTGATCGTCAACGGCTTCATCGAGCCAATCACCAAGGAACTCCCCATGGAGTACGCGGTTGAGTTGAACCGGCTGATCCAACTGGAGATGTCGGGGAGCGTGGGCTAGTTTTGAGCCAATAAGAGATTTGTAGTATGAACCAGCAAGAGGGGGCCGCCGAGTTTGGCGACCTCCTCTTGCTGGTTATTTAAAAATATAAGTCAGGTTTACTTACAGCAGGTGAAATTCGCCTTTTAAGCCCGCACTCCTCAATTAGGGCATTCACTGCTTCTACCATAGCGCGTGATCTTACAAAAATGCCTGTAATACGCGCCAATGGAAGAAGATTCGGATCGGCAGACCTACTCTCTATCAAGATAGCACTCCCTGGATCAGGATATCATTGATCTCTTGCTGCCCCCTTGCGATATCTCCGGCAAAGATCAGGCCCATAGGATTTTTTGCCATGCGGCAGATGACCCTGGTTCCATCCTGCTTCAGAATCTCGTCCCTTTGGGCGATACAGGCTCTCACATGCTGGGGGTCTGCATTTTCCGGTAAGGGCTGCTTATCGATTGTCGCTATACCGGCTGCGATAGCTGCCTTCATGTTAGCGATGGTCTGCTCTTTGCGATTCGCTCCTAGAACGGACATGATGGCGTCGGTATAGTTTGTCCAGCGCGGATTGCATTCGGCCAGGTAATTACCTTGCGGCTGCTTTCTCTCTCGCTGTAGCTTCTGTTCCAGTTCTCCCGGAATCATGATATCCAGGTTTGCCACGCCACGGATGGAGGCGAAATCTATCCCGCACTTTTGGGCCGTTTTTCTCAACAGTGCCTCAAAGAATGCTGCCGTTTTTGCTTCATATTCCTGTTGCATCTGACGGACATATGCATTTCTGGGCACATACGTACTCGTGCCAATGCATGCCTTACTGCCTGGCTTTTGCAACTGACCGTTCCAGCCAAGCGACTCCACCCTATTTTCCATGATTACCACGGACATGCCGGGCGAGTCGGCAAAGTCTATATAGCGGCTGATTACGACCCTCGCTTCCTTCTGCACATTCATGGTAGCAAGGAGATGTTCCTGCGACATGGATAAAGCCTCTTGCCACGAGCCATAGTATTGAGCATGTTCGGCATCTCCATCATGTACGACAACGATGCCACCCGCGTTTTCATAGACCATGCAGCAGCCGTAATTGCCGTCTTCCTCGCTTGCCCGCAGCATCACGCCCAGGGGATAATCTGCGGCGACTCCTGCTTGCTGGTAGATTTCCTCTATGCGCCGGAGAAACCTTTCTGACTGTGCGGCAACATCGTAGATAGTGGCGACTATAAAATCGGGGGGATAAAAGCCTTCCAGTGCAAACTCTTGAGCCAGCGTGTAAAAACTGGCTTTGTTTTTCAGCGCATGCGTCATTCTTGCTGGAAGACCCCATGCTTCCGTGCCGAAGTCATTGCGCAGGTGCGTTTCTAACTCAGGAACATTGATATAGGGTACAATCAACGGCGCATGTCCTGGTATGCGCTCCATTTCTCTTTTGAGTTCGTCAAATGTTACAGGGATTACCTCTTTACCGAAGAGTGCGCTGAGATAGGTCATTTGCGCTTGAATCTCTGGTGAGGCTGCACTTACGATTGCGCGTATATTTGTGGCATTCAAAGGAAGATGGCCGCATCGTTCTCCGTAGTAGTGCCGTACGTATTTGACCATGCTTTCGTTGGAGGCGCGCAGTACTCCCTCGCTGCCCACATTATGATAGCCCACGCCCAGTGCCAATGGAGTGGCCGGTGCGAACAATGATTGATCCTGAATATTCATGTTACACTACCATCTTTTCATCTCTTCGGTTGTCAAAATCCAGCAGGAAACTCTGGTAAAGATTGCATTTCTGGTTTAAAGCGATATTATACGCATATAAAGCGGGCTGTCAACCTGCGCAGGACAAGTGCGCACGAGAAAGTACTATTCAACGGCGTTCGCAACCACAAATCACCACCAGCGTACATAATTATAGAGGCAAAGTATAGCATCAAGTTGGAGAGTAGGATAGATAGTTGGCGCGTTGTTTGAATCCACGAGTTGGCGGGGGACATGAGAATCCTGATTACGCCATAACTTGCCAGCGCTGCGACTTCCTGGTAAAGGGCGCGCATGTCGGCAATTACGAGGTTATCTCTTTCGTCGGCATGGGCAGCTATGGCTATGTTTACCAGGTGCGCGAATCCGCGCCGCTCAATCGCATCCTGGCACTCAAGGTGCTGCGCATCGACCAGTTCAACGAACAGGCGCTGAACAATTTTCGCAGCGAGGCGGAGCGCATCGCGAAATTGCAGCATCCCAATATCCTGCGCATCTATCAATTTGGCGAGTTAGCGGATGAGCGGCCCTATCTCGTGATGGAGTACGCGCCCCGCACGATCTATGATCTCTTCCGTAAAGAAGATGGCAGCAAGAGACTCGCTTTCGCGGAAGAGCTGGTGCCATATTTAGAACAAGCGGCATCTGCCCTCTACTTTATTCACCAGAACGGCTTCATTCACCAGGATGTCAAACCCGGCAACTTATTGATCGGGCAGAGCGGGCAAATCTTGCTTTCCGACTTCGGGGCAACCTTCGATCTCGGTATGCAAACGCATGCCTCGTTGGGCGAGGTGACGGGTACCGCCCCCTATATGCCACCTGAGCAGTGGCAGGGCAATCCACGCCGTGACTCCGACCAGTACGCGCTGGCTATCTGCATGTATGAATTGCTGGCAGGTCGCCCGCCATTTACGTATAAATTCATTGAACAGATGTGGAACGCTCACTTGAATGAGCAGCCAATGTCGCCGCAAATGTGGAATGCTCGCGTCCCTCCAGAGGTTGGAGCCGTATTGCTGCGCGCTCTATCGAAAGATTACCACCAGCGTTACCGCAACATTCTTGATTTCGGTGAAGAATACAAAAACGCAGTGGAAAACGCCCTGCAGCGCTACATTTGTCAGAACTGCGGCTATCAGAATCGAAGCGGAGCCCAGCGGTGTAGCAACTGCGGTACCGCGTATGATGGACGCCGCTGCCCTTATTGTGACGCGCCGGTGCGTTTTGGCCAGCGCTGCTGCTCCACCTGCGGGCGCCTGGTTTTCCCGCCAGAGTTCGTCCTACACAGTCCGCTCTCAGGAGTAAGCGCGCGCCAGGGACGCTATCTCATCAAGCAAGTACTCAAAAACTCAGAAGAGACCCGAGTGATGACCGCTGTGGCGCTGGATACGCACGCAAACGAGCGTAAGGTCTTCCTGAAACGCTGGGAATGTACCGATTTGCCGGTTGCCCGCCGCCGGACGGAGCTGGTCTATTATGAAAAGGCCACCGCGCCGCTGGCACGCCTGCAACATCCACTCGTCCCACGTGTGCTCGACCGCTTCATCGAGGGAAAACATTACTACATGGTAGCGGAATACATCGACGGCGAAAGTCTCGAGGCGCGCTTACAAAAGTTACTCAGACCACTAGCGGAGCGCGATGTGGCTGGCTATATGAACAACATCTTGAATACCTTGATCGCCCTGGAGCAAGCAAAACCGCCTGTACGCCACTTCGATATTTCGCCCGCCAATATCATCATCGAAAAGTCTCGTGGCAGAGCGATACTGACAGGTTTTCAGGTCATTCCGCCCGCGCCAGAGAACCAGAACGCGCGCTCAAAGCACCGGACAACTTTGAAAATAGCGCTCTCGCCCTACCTGCCAGTCAAAGACCAGCCCTATGACCAGCGCACCTCTATCTATATGCTGGCCGCGACCATGCACCACGCGCTTACGAATATTGCGCCGCCGCACTATCCTTCCTACCCGCCAGTACGGATGCTGAATCCATTAGTGTCACCAAGGCTGGAGACAATTTTGAGCAAGGCCTTGATGGAGGATAGGGAATATAGATACCAGAGTTACGCGGAAATGAAGAGAGATTTGCAGAGACTATTGTGAACATGAACATACTGCCACCCCGCCCGGGCGGGGTGGCAGTATGTTCATGTTCACAATAGTCTTTCTTAGCCCCGCTCGTCAATCGGCAGATATTCGACATTTTTCGGGCCGACGTATTCGGCGCGTGGGCGAATCAGGCGGTTATTGGCATATTGTTCGAGAACGTGAGCCGTCCAGCCAGCGACGCGACTGCAGGCGAAAATGGGTGTATCCAGGTCGATGGGAATGCCCATCATGTAGTAGACTGAGGCGGAATAGAAGTCAACGTTGGGATTGAGGCCTTTGTGTTCTTTCATATATTCCTCAACAATGCGCGAGATCTGATACCACTTCGACTGGCCGGTGCGCTCGCCCAATTCTTTCGACATCGCTCGTAGGTGCGTGGCGCGAGGATCTTCCGTCTTATAGACGCGATGCCCGAAGCCCATAATGCGCTCCTTCCGTTCAACGGCAGCTGCGATGTAGGATTCGGCATTGTCAACATTACCAATTCTCAAGAGCATGCGCATCACCTGTTCATTTGCGCCGCCATGCAATGGGCCGGAAAGAGCCCCGATAGCAGAGGTGATCGCAGCATAGATGCTTGCCAGGGTACCGGCAGTGACGCGCGCGGCAAATGTAGAGGCGTTCAGTTCGTGATCGGCGTGCAGGATCAATACCACGTCCAGCATATGCGCTTTATAAGCATCCGGCATCTCTCCGGTTAACATATAGAGAAAGTTGGTCGCGTAATCACTATCAGGCAGAGGAGTAACCGGGTCTTTGCCATTGCGAATGCGATCCCAGGCTGTCACGATGGTTCCCATCATGGAGGTAAGACGTATAGCACGTCGCTGGTTGGCCTCAGGAGACCTATCATTGGCTTCGGGATCAAAAGAAGAGAGAGATGAAACAACCGTGCGCAGTACATCCATGGGAGTTGACGTTGTTGGCAGCAATCGCATCAGTTCACTAACGGGTTCAGGCAATGTACGATTGGCGAGCAGTTGTGCCTTGAACTCCTCGAGTTGTGACCTGGTAGGTAGAGTACCGTTCCAGAGCAGGTAAGCCGTTTCCTCAAATGAAGAATGATTGGCTAGGTCGTGAATATCAATGCCAAAGTACGAGAGTTTACCAAGTTTGCCATCCAGGTCGCAAATGCGCGAATGGGAAGCTACAACGTCTTCGAGTCCATCGGTGGTGGTCATAGATAATACTCCTCTAGGAGATGTACGCCTCGCCACGGCGCAATCAGGTCAGCGCCTGGTATTTTTTGCAGCTGTCGGGAAACTGCTGCTTCCACGGCGAAGCAACAACTTTCAACACAACAAACGATATGCGGTTCTGTAAAGTATTATAGCCATATAACCTGTAGAATGTCAACGGAAAGTGGGAGAGGAACAACGTGGCAAGCCAGAGTTACAGGCTGACAACCTCTTGCTCCCGGGCAATTTCCCGATCCATTGCGGATGGGCGCGCGCCAGCCTCTTTCGCCTGTTTTTGCAAGGCCAGTTTCGCGCGGCGCTTCTGTTCAATGCTGCGCCTCCATTGATCGCCCAGATTCATCCATGGTTTCTCAATTATGGCATAGAAGAGCAATGCAAATGGGAAGATGACGAGAAAGACCCAGACCCAGTAGAGACTGTAGGCGAAGTAATAGTTTTGAATATGCAAGAGTGGAAGCACTCGTGTCTGGAATAGCTCGAGTAAAGGCAGGTGCCACATATAGAGGCTATACGAAATCAAGCCGATCCAGCGCATCAGAGGCCACGCAAAAAAGCGTTTCAAGCCGGGAGGGCCATAGAGGATAGCCGCGATGCAGGCAGCATAGCCAAATGCCAGCACCATTTCACTCAACCAGTTGAAATAGGGCATCAGACCATTTAAGAAAGGCCATCCTGCCGTTGAATTCGCATTAAAATGCCACATGGCGCTGAAGACGAGGATGATGATACCAGCGCCCCAGAGCCACATACTGAGGCGCTCCCAGGTTTGAGCAAACTTCCTGCCAGTTGAGGGATGCTGAGCATAGATGTAACAGAGGCTGACAAACATACCTACGGCGAAATCTTCGGTGTATTTGCCGGTCATACCAAACGTGAAGAATAACACGATGTTGAGATCGTTACGCGGGATCAAAAATGTTGCCGAGGGATGGGATTGAAAGTAAAAGCCCCAGAAGCGCACAAATAAGCCCAGGACAATGACGCCCGCCAGGCAGCATGTCACGGCTTGCAGGCGTTCTTGAATAGGAACACGATGCACAAGCAGAACGAAAACAAGCATCATGATGGGTAGGATCATATAGAATTGCCACTCGGTCGCCAGTGTCCAGAATGGGCCGTTCAGTTGCCGGAATGTTGCCCGCGAGGAATCCATGAAGAAGGTGAGAAACAGGAAGAGGTCTTTCAAGTGATCGCGCTGTAGATACTGTGGATTCGCAAACAGGATCAGTAAGAAGAGCGAGACATAATAGCCGGGAATGATGCGCAGGCAGCGGCGCAGGTAGAATACACGATTGAGGGGCCATTCTGTCTTAAATAAGAGCGCTTTGGCAAACGGCATGAAAAGCAGGAAGCCGGACAGCACGAAGAAGAGCGTCACACCGGTTCCCCCGGCGGTGGATATAGAACTGGCCAGGGGATACTGAACACTGCTCCAGAGCTTGTCTCCTGTCATGCGGTTGACATGAAAGATGATCACAAAGAGGATAGCGCAGGCGCGTACACCATCCAGAACAGCTATCGAATTTTTACCTTTATTCTGCTTACTTTCCTCAAACAGATTGGCTAGCCATTGACCTACACGATGGATGACAAATTGTAGCCAGAGAAAGGGGTAGCGAAGATAGGCTATGAAAGTACTCATTCCATTACCGGCTCTATTTGGACTCTTTTAGCAACTTGCCTCTTACCGACATCTTTAATAATAACGAATGAGTTCAATAGAAAGACTTGTTTTTGTACCTTTGGGGCTTTTTTTTCTATCTTTGTTCACCTCTATAATCTGGCCCCTACATCCTCCAAAGGGTGTAGATCATGAAGTATCCTGTATGCATATGCTTTGAATTATGCTACACTGGCATAGAGAGGAGAGGAGAAGAAACGAGGCGGTTCATGGCAGAATCAGGGCAAGAGAGCGAGCTACAGCTCATTATTCGCAGCCAGAACGGGGATGTTAGCGCGTTCAATGAGCTGGTGTTGCTTTACCAGCAAATGGTTTATAACGTGATCTTGCGCATGCTCGGCAATGCTGATGTCGCGGCAGATGTGACGCAAGATACGTTTATTGCTGCTTTTCGCGGCGTGCAAACCTTCCGGGGCGGAACCTCATTTCGCGCCTGGCTGCTGCGTATTGCCTCTAACCAGGCCTGCGACTACTGGCGGCGCACGCATCGCCATCCCATCGAGTCACTAGATATCATGGCTGATGAAGATGAGCCACATGGTGCGGGCATCCTGAGTTCTCTGGCGGCAAGCGATCAGGAAGGGAATCCTGAAGAAGCGCTGCTGAGCCAGGAGTTGCAGGAGTTAATCCAGCAGGCTTTAGAGGAACTACCTCTAGATCAACGGGTCGCGGTCGTTTTATGCGACATACAGGGCCTCTCCTACGAGGAAATCGCGGCCACTACCCAGACCACGCTGGGAACCGTGCGCTCGCGTATTTCACGGGGACGCACGCGCCTGCGTAAATATCTGTACGATCACCGGGAACTTTTACCGAGGAGTTATCGTTTACATACTGATAGAGAGTAAGCAGCATTAGCGCCGGCATGGAGTAGACAGTGACAAAACAGAGTGAGGGGCATCTGACAACCGAACAGCTTTCCGCATTGCTCGACAAGCAGCTTTCCGCGCAGGAACAGGCGATTGTCGATGCTCACCTTCAGACGTGTCAGCAGTGCCGGCTTGCACTGGCAGAGTTGCGGCAGACGGTTGTCATGCTACGCGCGCTGCCGCAGGTAGAGGTACCGCGTTCATTCACACTGCCCGCTAGATTGGCAATTGTCCAGGAATCGCCAGCACCCGGTCATGCAGGCAATCCAGCAGGAATAGCTATCACGGCCAGAAGGCGGGCAAGGCGCAATAGTCTACAACTTGTATTTCGCGCCGTGAGCACACTGGCAGCCGTGCTAGGCTTGATCCTTATCCTATCATTCTTTGCGACGGCACTACCAAATCGAGGAGCCACCAATATGGCGTCGTCGGGGTCCGCTCCCGCCGTTGCTCCGGGAACATCCACTCATAACGCATCTACCGCGACCCAACATCCAACGACCGGGGCCGGTACTCAACCAGGAGTAGGCTCGCCGTCGGTAACCGGCGTGCAAACGCCCACTCCAACTCCGACGCCCCCGCAGGTTGTCAAATCGCCTCCAAGGAGTACGGGGCCGCCGGTCCAACCTTCGCCTGCGGTTTTCGACTTGAGTACGCCTTCGAGTCACCTGGTTATCGGTTCAGTCCTGCTCGTGCTAAGTATTCTGGGATTCGCGCTTACAAGGCGGAGGTAGGCTCAATTTTTTAGTAGCTTCCAGCACTCCCTGGCAATTTCCCAATCTTCTTGCGTATGGATGATGAGGACGCGAACTTTTGAATCGGGGGCAGAGATATCCTGGTCGGGAGGGGATTGCGAGTTCTTTTGCTGGTCGAGTTTCAGGCCAAGGAAGCTGAAGGATTCGCAAGCGGCCGCACGCACATCGGGGGAATTCTCGCCGATGCCGCCGGTAAAGATGAGAACATCTACGCCACCCAGGGTCGCAAGCATGGCGCCGGTATAGAAGCGCAGGCGATGCACAAACATGTCAAATGCCAGCCTGGCGCGGGTATCGCCATTACGCATATGTTGTAAAACCTGCCGCAGGTCGCTTGAACCCGCAATTCCTTTGAGGCCGGACGATTTATTGAGGGTCGTATCGAGGTCTCCGGCTGATTGGCCTTTTTCGCGTTGCAAGTAAAATAAGATGCCGGGATCAATCGAGCCGGAGCGGCTGCCCATCATGAGGCCTTCAAGGGGGGTAAAGCCCATGCTGGTGTCGATGCTCTGGCCGTTCTGGATAGCGGCTACCGAGCAGCCATTGCCGAGATGGCAGGCGATGATACGCAAATCGCGTACATTGCGTCCAAGTATCTGGCCGGCACGTCGCGTGCAATATTGATAGCTGATGCCATGGAAGCCGAAACGACGAATGCCCTGCTCGAACCAGGCATAGGGGACGGGGTAGACGACGTGCGGCAGTGGCATGGCGCTATGGAAAGCCGTGTCGAATACGGCTAGCTGGGTAATCGAGGGCAGAATACGTTCGACGGCTTCAATACCTGCTAAATTGGCGGGATTATGCTGCGGCGCGATTTTCGCCAGACGCGCAATAGCATCCTTGACCTCTGGCGTGACGCGTGTACTCTGCTCAAATTCCCGCCCGCCATGAACGACGCGGTGTCCCACCATATCGATATCCGAGGGCTGCCCTATGACAGCGGTCTTTCCGCTCCATAGCGTTTCCAGTATGTGTCTGATGACTTCTGGACGCGAGTCGGTCTGAAGCTCTTCTTCCAGTGTCGCGCCTTGACTGTTCTTCACTTTGAGCGTTGTAGCGCCTGGATGCTCTCCCCAGTCAGCATCGGCCTCCCACAGAGGCAACGGGGCGTTATCGGGAAGAGAATCGCCCACTTCATAGAGGCGGCTCTTCTGGCCGCTTGATCCTGCGTTAAGAACGAGTATCTTCATCTTTGGTTTTCCAGGGCGACCTCAAGGGTCGGCCTTACTACAAGCTCAACTCCAATGCCAATCAGTGATTTCTTTGGGGTCGACGCCGTTTTCCTCAATATAGCGGCGGAAATCGGCGAGGACGTATTCGTAATGATGAACGAGTTCGCTGGCGCGTACCGCGACACGTGGGTTGCGCACTCCAGCCATACGGATGGCCTGCGTAATGAGGTGGAAGCGGTCGGTGCCGTTGCGCACGTTCATATCAAAAGGCGTGGTGGTCGTGCCCTCTTCCTGGTAGCCGTTGATCCGGAAACGCTGCGTGTGAATATGATAACGGCCAAACAGCAACTGCTTCACAGCCGAGGGATAGCCGTGGAAGTTGATGATGACGGGGCAATCAGCAGTAAACAGCGCCTCGAACATCTCATCGTCCAGCCCATGCGGGTGAGCAGTTTCTTTCTCCAGGATGAACAGGTCGGTAACGTTGACGACGCGCACGCGCAGTTCTGGCAATTCATTGCGCAAGATGTGCGCGGCAGCCATAACTTCGAGCGTGGGGCTATCACCAATTCCCACCAGTACGACATCGGGGCTGATGCCATCATCGATGCTTGCCCACTTCCAGATCGAAGCGCCCGCACGACAATGCGCAATAGCATCCGGCATGCTAAGCCACTGCGGCATGGGTGGCTTATTGGCAATAATCAGGTTGACGTATTCTTTACTACGCAGGCAATGATCCACTGTGCTGATAAGACAATTGGCGTCCGGTGGCAGGTAGACACGAGATACCCTGGCTTTGCGGTTCAGGATATCATTGATCAGCCCCGGACTCTGATGCGAGAAGCCATTATGCTCCTGCCGCCACAGGGTAGAGGTCTCGAAGTAGTTGAGCGAGGCGACAGGCAGGCGCCAGGGTATTTCCTGTGACATCTTGAGGAACTTGGAAAACTGGTCCATCATCGAGACCACGATATTGAGGAATGCTTCATAGGATGGGAAAAGGCCATGCCGGCCAGTCAGGAGATACCCCTGCAACCAGGCCTGGATGGTGTGCTCGCTGAGTATCTCGATCACGCGCCCATCATGTGACGTGACCTTCTCGTTAAACGGTGGAACAGGCCACTGGTAATCGCGCTTCGTCACATCCAGCACCGCCGTCAATTTGTTGGATTCCAGTTCATCGGGACTGAAGATGCGGAATGTGCGCGGGTTGCGCTTTACAACATCTCTCAGGTACAACGCTACCTGCTCAACGCTGCTGACAAATTTGCTATCCCCGGAGCCGGAAATGCTTTCGGCCACGCGATCTGGGGGTATCGCATAATCGAAGATGTCGGGGAGATCGAGATCGCGGCAGATGCGGCCACCAAAGGTATGGGGGTTGCTGCCCATGCGCCGGTCGCCTTTTGGACATTGATCGAGAATTTCGGGCAGCGGGCGCCCGTCTCCATCGAAGAGTTCCTGGACGCGATAGGAGCGCAACCAGCCTTCTAAAAGTTGAAAGTGTTCGGGATTGGTCTTGGGATCGGTAATCGGTATCTGGTGCGAGCGGAAAGAGCCCTCGATAGGCTCGCCATCCATTTCTTTGATGGTCGTCCAGCCCTTGAGAGAACGCATGAGAAGAACGGGCCAGCGCGGCTTCTCGATAGGATTGCCGGAGCGAGCGGCTTCCTGAATATGACGGATTTCATGATAAGCCCAATCCAGGGCGCCGTAAAGCGCGGCATCAAGGTCATCGCCCTCGACAAACTGGACGTTGTAGCCATAGCCGGTAAAAAGGGCCAATAATTCGTCGTCGCTCATGGTGCCATAAATAGTGGGATTGGCGATTTTGTAGCCGTTGATGTGTACAATGGGCAGAACGGCACCGGATTCGGCGGGGTCAAGGAATTTGTAGCTATGCCAGGCAGTGGCGGTAGGGCCTGTCTCTGCCTCGCCATCCCCTACGATGCAGGCGACAATGAGGTTTGGATTATCCATTGCCGCGCCGAATGCGGTGGCAAGGGCATAGCCAAGCTCCCCGCCTTCGTGGATGGTGCCGGGGACGCCGGGATAGAGATGGCTGGGGAAACCACCGGGCCAGGAAAAACGGCGCACGAACTTTTCAAGCCCTTCCCAGCCGAAGGATAATTCCGGGTAATAGTCATGCAGGGTGCCCTCTAAATAGAGATTGGCGAGATTGGCAGGCGCGCCATGGCCCGGTCCTGTCACCAGGAACATGTCGATGTCATAACGCATAATCAGGTGATTTAAGTGCGCGTAGATCAAATTAATGCCGGGACTGGTGCCCCAGTGGCCCAGCAAGCGATCCTTGATGTCTTCCGCTTTGAGCGGCTGTTGCAGCAGTACGTTGCTTTTCAGATAGAGCTGGGCCGCTGTTAGATAGTTGGTGACGCGGCGAAAACGGGCAATGGCATCCAATTCTTGACCGTGAGCCTGGCGAATTTCCTCGATAGAAAGCGGGTGAGCGTTGGCGGATACGTGAGATGTCGAGATTTCAATGGCCATGTACTTCTCCTTTGCGAGCCATGATGTTTGAGTACAGATAGTACCGTGAATAATACGCGCTTGACACGCATGACGTTTCTAGCAGTCTGCCTTGCATTGCGAATCGGACGTAGGGGCCAGATGATGTTGTTGAACAAAAGAGTTCAGCAATCTCGTGGGGCCGATAAATCGGCCCCTACGCAAGATGTACGCCTATCGAGGCCAGGCCCTGCTGTAAGGTTTTTGTTGTGAGCTGTTCTACGAAGACGGAGCGCACAATGCCATTGCTGTCAATGAAATAGGTTGTGGGAATGGCAGTGACGCCGTAAGCAATATTGGTTTTATCTGCTGGATCGAACAGGAGTGGATAGGTGATCTGAAACGTCTTGCCAAAAGAGGCGATGTCATCTTTTGGATCGGCCTGATCGACGCCGAGCAAGACGAAGGCCCCGTGCATCTGTGTGTAGGTGTGTTCGAGAAACGGCATTTCGCTGCGACAGGGTGTGCAGGATTCCGACCAGAAGTTGATGACGACGGGGTGACCGCGCAGGGCACGCAAGTCTATAGAACCGCTGCCCGAACCACCATAAATTGGCAAGACAAACCCGGGCGCAGCAGCACCCACGGGCACGCCGCCCGTTGGCTGTTGTGTTGGCGATGGCAACAAGACGAGAAAAGCAAAGATGCCAGCCAGGACTGCGATGACGCCGAAGACGACAAATGTGATAGTCCTGCGCCGGTTTCGAGGGCCGCGTGGGCGCTCTGCGTAGTATTGCGCCAGTTCGGCTTTCAATTCTTGCCGCTGGGTACGCGCCAGTTGCTGCTCCTGTTTTGCCTGCTCTTTTGTTTTTGATAACTGCCGGGACATGCAAAAAACTCCTTCCAGACCATATATAGTATAAGGCCATGGTTGAGCGCGTGCAAGAGGAATCAGCTAGTGATATGCTGGCGCTTTTTCTCCTGCTGGTAGGTGCTCATCACGTAGTGCCAGGTGATGAGCACCTACAGAGCCGCTTATGATGCGCTGGGGCGAGGTTCACCCGGTGTGGTCGTGGGCGGCGAGGCAGGAGCGGCAGCAGGAGTAGCCGCGCGGCCCATGGCGAGGCCAACAAAGTCCACAAGGAGCGCCACCAGGGCCAGGATGAGGAAGAGCAATGGCGCCGGGAGAGCAATGCCGAAGAGGGCATCGAGAGAATAGCTGCCCGGGCCGGCCAAGCCAATGGCTACTGCCGCCCCAAGCAACTGTAGGGGGAACTCAAAGCCTCGCTTGCTATTCCAGAAGCCGTTCTTCCAGTGGCTTTTGGCAATCGCCATGAACATCGCGCCGAAGATACCCGCTGCCCCCAGAGGCGTCAGAAAGCCGAGCGCTAAGGAGAGGCCGCCGCCAAATTCACCGAGGATAACGAAACTGGCCCACAGCGCATGCGGCTTAAAGCCCATTCTTTCTTGCATTTTCATGGTTCCGGCGAAACCTGGGCCTCCGAACCAGCCAAAAAGTTTTTGCGCCCCATGCGCGGCAATCGTCAGTCCGGCAACCAGCCGGAGAAGAAGGAGACCGAGAGAAAGCGAGATACCCATACACATGATCCCTTTCCTGAAAAGTATTGGATGTAGGCTTCGTGTGACTTTCCCTTTTCTTTTCCGGGCGTCACACACCTTGCAGAAACTCTCTTTTTAACCGGTGGAACAAGAAAGTAAGTAACTTTTATTCCGATAGCATAGCAGAAAAATTGGATGCCCGATCTACCAATATTCTTATGGCGCCTGTTTGTTGAGCTTGGAAGATTCAAGGGGCCTGATATATACTTGGGTGTAGAGCAGGACGGGCAACAGACCCTATCCCTACACAGTTGGCTGGGGAGAGCAGGCATGCAACAGCTTATTTTCCGGCTCCTGGGACCACCAGAGATATCCTACAATGAACGACTGATCCGCATCCCGCGCAGGCGTTCGCGTGCCTTGCTCTACTACATGGTCTCAACACATACGCCGCAGCCGCGCGAACGCCTGCTGGCGCTGCTCTGCGGCGAGATGGATGATGAAAGCGCCCGCCATGCTTTCAAGACAGCGTTGGCGGAGGTGCGCGCTCAACTGCGCAGCCTGGACACTACTATCGAATGGATTACCGGAGATGGAGACCTGCTGACTTTCAATCCTCTCGCTCCCATCTGGCTCGATACCGAAATTTTCGAAAAAGATACAGCGGCGACGTCGCGCAACCTGAACCAGGCGATACAGCTTTATCGCAGCGATTTTCTCGACGGATTCTTCCTGAAAGACTCCACCAGCTTCGACGCCTGGGTACGCAGCACTCGCGACCACTTTCGCCATCGCTACCTGTCAGCGCTGCGCCAGCTGGCGGAGCTGAACGAGGCAGATCAGCAGTACGAACAGGCCATCACCTGTCTTCACCTGCTGCTGGATGCCGACCCGCTGGCAGAAGAAGCCCATGCCTGCCTGATGCGCCTTTACTGGACGATGGGCGATAGAACCGAGGCCCTGCGGCAATACGAGCGCCTCCGCGCGCTGCTGGCGCAGGAACTGTCGGTAAAGCCCTCTGCTACCACGCGGGCGCTCTACGAACAGATCGTGCATAGCAATAAGTGGCCTACTACTACATCATCCTCGCGAGCCTCATCTTCCTCGTCTCCACCGGCACAAGGTTCCCCAGCTATTCTTCCCATTCGACCGGCACCGGTACCAATGGAGGCCGCATTACCGCTTGCCGTTGGACGTATGCACGAACTGGCCTGGCTCCAGGAACGGCTGACCGGTTCCACGGTAGACGTGCCTTTATTACTGCTTTTCGGTGAAGCAGGCAGCGGGAAGACGACCCTTTTGGGCGAACTACGCAAGCGTTTGCCTTCCGACTGGCTCGTATTATGGGGGGCCTGCCAGCAGGTCGAGCGCAAACTTCCCTATCATGCCGTCATTGAGGCGCTACGGAAGGGCTTGAAAGAGTACGATATTTGTCGGGTGAATCTGCCTGGAATCTGGTTCGCCGCGCTCGCTCGCTTTCTCCCCGATCTCTTTCCATGCGAAGTGACATGGCAGGAGCGAGGTCCCATGGAGCCGCTCATCTTTGCTGACGCACTTGTCGCACTCTTCGAGCAACTCGCTCAACCGCGGCGTCCTGTGCTGCTGCAACTCGATGATCTCCAGTGGGCAGACAAAGCTACCCTGGCGCTGATCGGCCACCTCGTACGCCACAGCAGGCGCGGCAGCGTCTACATCGTGGGAACGGCCCGCACCGGGCGCGCAGAGAAACGTCTGACCCCTTTACGCCAGAGCGCGCTTCGCCAGAACGCACTCGCTGAACTCACCCTCCTTCCAGCCGTCCAATAGCTCCCCGCCGCGGGACGCGATGAAGCATCTTCTTCTGACCTGAAACGCCGTCTGCTCGCGGCTGCGTCTTCGCCGTCACCTGGGAGGCAAGCTAGTATGTAGCCCTACCTTGCCGTCCAGCATGCAAACCTGAAATTGACATAGCTTTCCTTTTTTGCAACCACGGTGTAACCTATCTGTAACGTTACTGTGACGCTTGCCAGCTACACTCCTTACAAGGAAGTTCCTGTAGGAACGCCGCATCTGATTGGAAAAATTCACTCAGATTTCCGGAGGAGTACACCAGCGAGCGCATTTCACTTCTGTTATGGAGGGCTTCATGGTGGTTCCCCCAATCGAACAACAACGCTCGACGCTAGAAAACGTGCGAGTTCAACGCTGGCCCTGGTTACTTGAACATACTGGCAACCTCGACCAGCCTTTTGTTACAGCAGGCAACCGTGTCTATAGCATCGCCACCCAGAATGGCGAGTTTCCTGATATCGGCTGGAGACAACCCGGCGAGATGTCCGGCGTCTGGGATCATCCCATCAAACTGCTGGATGGATTCTGGTTCGGCATTTCCTTTGGCGCCGGCAAGCTGGCAGGGGCTGGTGAGAAGGTTCACTGGTTGACCCAGGCGAGCAGCTGGAACATGACACCCGGCGAGGTAGCAATCACCTACCAGTTGCCCAAGCTCGAAGTGGTACGCCGTGAATACGGCGTGGATGATGAAGAGGGTATGCTGATCCAGCTGTTGCTGCGGAATCAGCACCGGAAAAGGCTGACTCTCATGCTGCATTTTCTGGCCCGCACCGACCTGCGGGCAGCCTGGTTGGGTGAGAATCGCCTGCCATGGCGAGATGGGCGCGATGAGGCAGTCTACCTTGATAAACAGGCATGTATTGCGGCTTACAATACGGTTAATCCGGCTTTCGTGCTCTTTGGATCGCCGCGGCGGCCGTTCGCCGTCACCATCGGAAACGACCTGTGGGCGACCAAACAGACCGGCGGGCAAGGCGTCTCCGGGTACTTGCGCTACCAGGTGGAACTGCCGGCCGAAGCGACAAAGGAGGTGATGTGTGCCATAGCAGGCTCAACGCGCTCCGCATCAGCGGCGCTCGCGACGTACCAGCGTCTCTGCGCTGCTCCTCGCGAACTGATCGAACGGCAGAGGCAAGTCTACCAAAAGATCATTGAACGCTGCGCGCTGGCGAGTGACGATGAGCTGATCGATACCGCCTTTGGTTGGGCCAAAGTCACGTTGCAGATGCTGGAACGCAAGGTCCCGGGTATCGGGCAGGGAATGGCAGCCGGGTTGCCAGATTTCCCGTGGTGGTTCGGCAAGGATACGACCTATACGACTCTCCCGCTTGTCGCAAGCGGCCAGTTCGAGCTGGCGCTGACCTCGCTGCGCAATCTCGCTCGTTACAGCCAGGCCATTAACAAGGATGGGGGAATCGTTCACGAAATCCTGACGCAGGGACACGTGCACGATAGCGGACACCTGGTTGAGGTGCTGCTGTTCGTGCGCGCCTGCTACCACGCCTTCATGTGGACGGGAGATCGGGAGTTCTTGCAAGAACACTATGCCTTCTGCAAGCGCGGCCTGCTAGACCTCGTGCTGGGAAGACACGATCTAGATGGCAATCTCTGCGCGACCGGCAAGGGCCTGGTTGAAACACGCGAGTTGCAATACGGCGAGGGGTTCAAAACGCTGGACATCGCCGCCTACACATATGAGGCGCTGCTCTGCCTGGCGGAACTCGCCCAGGCCGTTGGCGATGAAGCTCTCGTTCCCGAACTGCGACAAAAGGCGCAGCAACTACGCACGCATGTCAATACTGTGTGGTGGATGCCCGACGAGGGCCTGTACGGTGATATCTTCACCTCTGCGCAGGCGCTTGCTACCTCGCACAAGCTATTGCGAGCGGAAAAGCCCTTGTGGCCGGGAGACTTGATTGAATTGGAGCACAGCGATATCATGCTCGAACGCTTTGCCCAGGAGCATCCGCTCGACGAGAAAGCGCTGGAGCAAGAACGCCCCTGGCTGCTGAAGCACATGATCGCTCTGACTCCAATGGAGACCGGGCTGGCAACGTATGAACACGCGGAACGCGCTTTTGCGCGCCTGGAATCGGACGAGTTCATGGGACCCTGGGGCATCTACCTCAATCCGGAGCGACACCGCGCCACCATGACCCTGCCTAGTAGCCTGATGGTAGCAGCCGAGGCCCGCTATGGACGTATTGAGCAGGCGCTGACGCTCTGCCGGAAAATAGCGGCCACCTTGCCTTATGCTATGCCGGGCGCGATGAGCGAGGTTTCGCCAGATGGCGGGTGTTTTATCCAGGCCTGGTCAAGTGTAGGCATTATCTGGCCGGTGGTTCATTACTTTCTTGGATTCCGGCCTGATGCCGCTTCGCGCAGTGTGCGCTTCGTTCCGCATCTTCCCGCCAGTTGGAAGCATGTGCGCCTGAGCAATGTGCGTGTTGGATCAACCAGCATGCATCTACAGGTGGAGGAAACCGGGACGGAAACGCGCATCATTCTGGAAACTGGGGACCCGGTGTATCAGGTAACACTCGGTGTTACGTGTCTACATTCAAGGGAGCCTCGTTGTGTCACCTTGAACGGGGATGTTGTTGAGTATAGAGGACAGGCACCAGGCGCGATTGGACACGCACCAGGCACTGTCCCTACAGTAGATGATCGTACAAGAGTGAACGGTCAACCGGTATGGCAGGTGGTAGAAGCGCCTCCTATGAGAGGATACCACCGTTATGAATTCCTTGTAGCCTGGTAGCGCTGTGAGTCGCTTCACTCTCCTTCTTGGGTGCTGTCGCTTGCCTACCGGGCAACACAAAGCGTGGCTTATCACAAAGCCACCTTCAGGAGGCTTGTTATGAAACGACTCATTACAACGCTCGTACCCATCTTTGTTATCTTTACCTTGATTCTGGCTGCCTGCGGTAACAACAACAGTAGTAGCGGTGGAAGCAGTAATAACGGAGTGAGCCAGCAAGGGCTTGCGGGGGGTAACCCCTACAATGCCTGTCCTAGCAGTACCAATACGACTGCCGCAGCACCTGAAAGCGGCAATATCTCGCTGACCGTTTCCGGCTGGACCTCGACCCCTGCCGAAGACGCGCTGGTGCAGCAAAACCTGAACAACTTCGAAAAGCTGCACCCCAATATTCACATCACCTGGGCACCTATCACAGGTGATTATCCCACCAAGATGCGCGCCAATATCGCTAGCAACACTGTTCCCGACGTCTTCTACTTGCAGCCAGCCATGTCCAGCGAGTACATCAGCGGTGGCAAACTGCTCAATCTGTCGCCCTACATGGCGCGAGACGGCGTGAAGGCCAGCGACTATTACTCGGCGTTGATCAACCCGTTTGTTTGCACCGGTGGGCAAGTGTACGGCTTGCCAAAGGACTGGAACAGCCTGGGTGTCTTCTACAACAAGCAGATGTTCCAGGCAGCAGGCGTGCCTTTCCCCACTGCCAACTGGACGTGGAGCGATTTGCAGAATGACGCCCAGAAGCTGACCAAAAATCCTGGCTCCCCCAACTCGGTCTACGGTATTGTCCTTTCCGCCGACCTGTCTCGCTGGGGCGCCTTCCTGTTCGCAGATGGTGGCTCTGTCCTTAACAAAGACGGCACGCAGGCCACCTTCAACAACCAGCAAGGTGTCGATGCGCTGAATTACTACGACAGCTTCTTCAAGAACAATACCGGTGCGTTGCCTACAACAGTAGGCGCGGGATGGAACGGTGAAGCCTTCGGCAAGGAGCGCGCCGCCATGGTCATCGAGGGCGGTTGGATGCTTCCCTTCCTGTCCTCAACCTACCCAAACGTCCAGTACGGCATCGCTCCCTTGCCAGTGGCCTCCACCGGCAAGCGCGCCGATTTGACCTTCACTAATGCCTGGGCCGCCTACTCTGGCACGCAGCACCCGGAGGCCGCCTGGGAATTGATTAAGTACATGACCGGCACAACCGTGCAGGAGAGCCAGTTGAACGCCGGTTTTGCCTTGCCCACCCTTAAGAGCCTGGCCAACGCGCCCTACTTCTCGTCCAACCCGGGCTTTAAGGTTCTCTTCGACGCCGCGCCATACAGTTACGCCGACTACTATGGCCCGCAGGATGCCACCATCCACACGGACGTCAGTAACGCCATAGATGCTGTACTGCTTGGCAAGCAGGATGCGCAGTCAGCCCTCAATGACGCGGCTACCAAAGTGGACAGCCAGCTACAGGCCCCATGATGGCCTGTAGCAACCCGTAGAGGGCGAGCGCAAGGGCTTACATATGTAGGTTTTGTAAGGCGCTGGCACCAGTAGGGCTGAAAGCGGTGACGGATGTGGGGTGGGGGAGCTTGTTCCCCCCGGGATGCGGTGGGTCATAGTTCGAGGTCATTCGACCTGTTCCGCTCTGGGAGGCGCGGGGGAAAGGCATAGTTCGGAGCCATCCAACCCGGCCCTCCGCACCCCGGGGCGGAGCAGGCTCCCCACCCACCACTGCCCGGCCCCTACTGCAAATCTGCCGCTTCCATCAAACACCTGCCCTTGCGAAGACCACCAGAACCGCCCTTACAGGCACATCACATCCCCGGTCGTCAAAGGTCACAAACCATGTAACTCTTGTTGAATAAATGCATGCCAGGAATCCAATCGAAGGAGACACTTATGGCTACTCAACCGGTAGGACAATCTGTGTCCTCGGCTCCTGCACTCACAACAGAAAAAAGCCGCCGGCCTGCGCAACGTGGCAGTGGCAGGTCCCGCGAACGTGCCGAAGCCATTGCCGCCTACCTCTTCCTCCTGCCATATCTAGTAGTACTGGCCGTTTTTCTCGTCTTTGTCTCACTGTTCGGGCTGGGGTTAAGCTTCTTCCGCGTTGACCTCGGCTTTACCGGTCCGGTATTCATCGGGCTGAGAAATTACACCTTTATCTTCAACCAGCTTTCCAATGTGAGCTTAAGCGACTTCTGGACTTCCATGATCAATATCGTGAAGTTCACCTTCTTCGTCGTCATCGGGCAAACTATCCTCGCTCTCGCAATGGCGCTGGTCTTACAGGCCATAGTGCGCGCGCGCGGTATCTTTCGCACCGTCTTCTACGTGCCGGCAGTGACTTCCTCGGTTGCCACAGCGCTGATCTTCCTCTGGCTGTATAATCCCGATGGGATCATTAACTACATCCTCTCGCTGGTTCACATCAACGGGCCGGATTGGTTAAACAATGTGTTCTGGGCGCTGCCCGCGCTGATGCTCCTCAATATCTGGACAACAGCCGCCTCATTCATGATTTATTTCCTCGCAGCCTTGCAGGATTTGCCACGCGAGTTGATCGAGGCATCCGAAGTTGATGGCGCCAACCGCTTCCAGACTTTCTGGTACATCACGGTACCACTGCTGCGCCCGACCATCTTCCTGGTAGTGGCGCTGGGAACCATCGGCGCTTTCCAGATGTTCGATCAGGCGAAGTTCATGACCAACGGCCAGCCTCTCAATTCGACCCTCACTCCTATGCTGGAAATCTATAACGCTGGCTTCTCCGATGGCCGCTTTGGCCTCGCTGCGGCAATGTCCGTCATTCTCTTCATCGTCATTTTCATCGTCACCATCATACAGCGCCGCTTTATTGATATTGACACTTCACGATAAGGAGTCTCACCATGGCACAAATACAGGCACGTCCAATCGAAGCCGCGCAAACAATACAGAGAGAACGCCCCACCATACGCTGGTGGCAACTGATCGTCCTTATTTTCCTGATCATTTTCACCATCACCTCGATTGGGCCGCTGATCCTGACGATCATCTCTTCATTCAAAACTGAACACGACGTCCTGGCCTTTCCACCCACCCTCTGGCCCAACCCCCTTATCCTGTCCAACTACACAACCATTCTCAGCAACCCGCTGTTCTTGCGCTGGATGTTGAATGCCTTCATTTACGCCGTTGGTGCCATGGTACTCAACGTCATCTTCTCCGCAATGGCAGGCTATGCGCTGGGGCGCATGCGCTTCCCCGGAAGAAATTTCATCTTCCTCCTCACGCTGGGCGTCATGATGATCCCTTCGGCGATCTACCTCATACCCAAATTCCTGGTGGTCAATAGCCTGCACCTCACCAACACCTACTTCGCGCTCATCCTTCCGGCAATGGCGCAGCCGTTCTCGGTCTTCATCATGGTGCAGTTCATGAAAGGCTTGCCCAAGGAGCTGGAAGAATCGGCCTTTATTGATGGGGCGTCTCGCCTGCGCACCTTTTTCCAGATCATCCTCCCCCAGGTCAGGCCTGCTCTCACCGCCGTGGCCATCATCACATTCCAGGGCGCCTGGAACGACTTCCAGTGGCCCCTGGTCGCATTAGGCACCCAGGACATGTACACGCTTCCACTGGGATTGTTCTTCTTTAAATCCGAACACTTCACCCAGTATGCGCTCCTGCTGGCCGCCTCGATGTTCAACACTATTCCCATACTGATCCTGTTCTTCATCTTCCAACGGTACTTCATTGAAGGGGCAGTATCTTCCGGTGTAAAAGGATAAGTATCAGCAGTGAATAACTTCAAAGTAGACACTCACTCACATGGCGAGATCGATCTCAGCAGTGCAGTGCTGGCAACCTTGTGGGAAAAATCGCTGGCCGCGCTGCACTCCCTCCGCACCTCGCTCGGCGTCATGGCAAGCGGCCAGAACGGTTTCTTCCACGCGATCTTTGGCCGCGACTCCCTCTGGACTGTCCTGCTCGCCCTTGAAGCTGGCCGGCAGCTGCGCGGCCTGGAGGTAAACAACCTTCCCGTCTCATCTACCGTGCCTTTCGCGTCCTACGATGATTGGCTGCATAGCCTCGCTCGCGACGTACTGCGCGGCCTCGCAAGCCTCCAGGGACGCGCCATCAATGACACCAACGAAGAGCAGCCGGGTCGCATCATTCACGAATACTGGAACCCCGTCCCACATCGCATGCTCGCCGCTCGCTGGCCTGTTATCGACGGTCGCTACTACGGCGCGTTCGACGCCACCTTCCTCTTTCTCATCACGACAGCGCAGGTCTTCACCTACTTCCATGATCGCGACTTGCTCGAAGAGCTCTGGCCGCACATCCAAGCCGCCTTGCTCTGGGCCTTAGCATGGTCCGATCTCGACAACGATGGCCTCGTCGAATACCTGCGCCGCAATCCGGATGGAATGGGCCTCGACAACCAGGTCTGGAAGGACAGCAGCGAATCGATCCAGCCGCGCGCCGGTGAAACCCTGCTTCACCCTTTCGCCTGGATAGAGGTGCAAGGATATGCCCTCGCAGCCTTTGCCGCTTATATCGAGCTCACCGAAACATTGGGACACAATGACCCCAAACAGTTCCAGGAAATTCAACGCCGCATCGCCGGATTGCGCCAGGGCCTTGACCGCTTCTGGATCGCGGGCCAGCGCTTCCCCGCCATCGCTCTCGCCGGCAACAAAAAACAGATCGAAGTGGTCTCATCCAATCCCGGTCACCTTCTCTGGAGCGGCGGACTCGAAGCAGAACAGGCGCAACAGATCTGTCAGCGCCTCTTGCGGCCCGACCTGCTCACACCCTGGGGCATTCGCACGCTTTCCGAAACCGCCTACTACTACAATCCCTCCAAATACCACTGTGGGGCCGTCTGGCCTTTCGATAATGCGGTCATCGCCGCCGGTATGATGCGCTATGGCTTTCAGGATGAAGCACGCCATATAGCCCATACTATTCTACAAGCTATACATTCTATTGATGAGCCGGTCGAGCTCTACGTCGTCCTGCCCTCCTCCTGGATACGTTCCCCGCGCATCACCCAGCCCTACGTCCTCGTCGACTACTACTACGCCAGTAGTCTCCAGGCATGGACCGCCGCCGCCACCCTCTACCTCGTCTCGCTCCACCTGTAACGTTTAGCAAGTGGCCGGGTCCGCTTGACATCTTGCTCAAACTCAGGTATTCTTCAACAAGAGCCAGTAGAAGCGCTACCGGGTTCGTAGACATTTGCAGTAAAGGATTATTCGCATAGTATGGGCAGCTTTGTGGTGAATTTCATGCGCAAACACGGTTTTCGCACCCGCTGCTGTGGACATTGCAGTCCTCATGCAGTCGCCCATAGGTATACTATGCCCTTTTTCGACTGTAGAGCTTTTTAAATTGCAAGAGAAAATAGCATAGCGGCCGCGGGCGAAGCTGAACAATCGCCCGCGGCTTTTTGATTCTCTTACTACCTGGCTGAATTGCTAGATCGATAGACCGTGAGGCGAGCGTGAGAGCAGTCCACGGTCATCTACGTATAGTTGCTTGCCCCTGGTTCGCTTTCCGCGTTCGCACTCCCATTACAGAAAGGAAACATGCTGATGCCTACTTCACCGGCCGAACGCACGTTGGACGAAAAACTGGCGGCCATCGCGAACCATTTTGGCCTGGGCCACGTCCGATCATTTGAACGCGCTCCTGGCACCAACGAGAACTACATCGTCGATACAACAAAAGGTGACTACCTTTTCAAGATCATCGTCAATACGACGCTTGAGGATATGCTGCGCGGCCTGCCTTTCTTGCAGCGCCTGCAGGCATATCATTTCGAGGCGACCGCCTATTACCTTCAGGCTCCGGACGGTTCCATGTGCTATTCTCGCCCGGACTGCGATGCTGTAGTTATGCGCAGGTTGCTGGGCGCAATGCCCAAACTTTCAGAAGCTGTTAACCGCGAAGTTGGCATGCACCTTGCGCGTCTCCATCTCGTCCCGTGCGATGGCCTGCCGGAGAAACGGCACTGGCTCGATGCACGTTATCTACCTGAAGGACTCGAGGCCGCAGTCTCAAAGTACGGCCCCGAACGGCTGCGCGAGACACTGGCCGTCTTCCACTCCCTGCAAGATTTCCGGCCCGCGACCTTCCCACAAAGCATCATGCATGGCGACCTGGATACGACTAATTGCCTGTTCGATGGCAACAGGCTGGTCGCCTTCGTCGATTGGCAGGAAATCGGCGTCAGCGCCGCATTGATGGATTTTGCGATGACGATGCTCGGCTTCTGTTTCGTCGATGCACCTGACGGCTCGGGCTACTGGGCAATCTTCGACCCTGGCCTGTACCGCTCGCTCTTTGAGGGCTATACCAGCGTGCGCCCGTTCTCGCCTTATGAACTGGCGCATCTCGACGCTGCCCTCAAATACGTGGGCCTGACCCAACCTGTATGGTCGATGCTGGCATGGGATCAGTATCATCCGGGTCAGCGGATGATCGAGACGAACCTGTTGTACTGGAAGTTTGGGCTGCACGAGTTGACGCTGCCTACTTTGTAGTAGTGCCTGTTATGAAAGGAAATCATAGCGACAATGAGCGTATTTCGCGCACTTTCCCGGCGTTCCTTTGCCCTACTGTGGAGCGGGCAGACCATCTCGCGCCTGGGTGATAGCCTCTATACGATTGCGCTGGCATGGTGGGTACTCGAAAAAACTGGCTCGGCGACAGCCATGGGGATCGTCCTGATCTGTTCTACGACCCCCATGCTCCTGCTGCTCCTGATTGGAGGGGTTGCCGTGGATCGTTTTCCGCGAGTTCGCCTGATGCTCGCCTCCGACCTTACACGTGGAATGGTCGTTGGCATCATCGCGTTGCTGGCCTTTACGCAGCGGCTCGAACTCTGGCAGCTCTGCACGATGAGTGCCATTTTTGGCCTTGTAGAGGCTTTTTTCTACCCGGCCTATACTGCTGCGATTCCCGACCTGGTACCAACTGAATACCTGCCCAGCGCCAACTCGCTGCGCAGCATCAGCCTGCAAGTCGCACAGATTTTCGGGCCGGGCATTGGCGCGGCAATCATTGCATTGGGTGGAACTCCGCTCGCATTTGCGCTGGACGGCGCGTCCTTCGTTATTTCGGCGGCCTGCCTGGTGGTTCTTCCGAGCAAGCCTGTACAGGGCGATTCCATCTCAAAAGAAAGAACGAGCGCGCTCCATGATCTCCAAACAGGGATCAGCACAGTACTGCAATCTCCCTGGCTGTGGGTCACCATCGCGGTTGCCTGTGTCAGCACGATTTTCTTGAGCGGCCCCGATGAGGCAGTATTGCCTTTGCTTGTCAAAGAGCGCTTCGGGACACAGGTTGGCCTCTATGCCCTTCTCACCTCGCTGTCCGCGCTCGGTTCCATCAGCGCGGCGCTGTGGCTCGGACACTTCAAGCGACTGTGGAGACGCGGGCTGCTGGTTTATGGGGCATGGATTCTTGCCAGCCTGATGCTGCTGGTCGCGGGCTTACCGCTTCCCGCGAGCATAATAAGCCTGGCATTCCTGATCCAGGGCGCGTCATACACTTCATTAGGGCTGGCATGGATAAATACATTGCAAGAGTTCGTTCCCGCCAGCAGGTTGGGGCGCGTTGCCAGTATCGATATGCTAGTCTCCACGGCGCTTGCACCTATCGGCTATGGGCTGGCGGGCATCGCTGCCGATCGGTTGGGGGCAGCGCCGGTCTTTGTGCTTGGTGGGGCCATTAGCGCGGGTGTTATTGCGATGGGATTGGTGCACCCGGCTGTACGTGCGGTGGATTAAACAAAAACTAATACCCTTGACAGCTTGCTTGCTTTCATGTATACTAGCTCATGAAGACGAGCAAGCTTCGTCATTCATCTCAATAGGTCTACCCCGGCAACGGCGACCACAAGGGTCCAATTCCACGTCCCTTCCGCTCCCGCCCCTACGGAACAATTGCCGTTCATAGTCCTCAATACCTTACCAGGAGCTATCCATCATGGCGCTACCCCCTTTCCTGCGCTGGCTCAAGTCCGCCAACGAGAACGAACCAGCCTCAAGCATGCACATCCAGGAACAGATTAACCCTACGTATGTCGCCTCCTCACCAACTCAGGAAGACTGGTACTGGGGAAGATACGCGACAGGGGGTGAAGAAGATTATTACTGGCGAAGGCTCAGCGACAACTGGTATCAGAAGGATGTGATTCCCTCGACTTATCTCGAGTTACATAATTTATGTTACGAGGCTTATAACGCCAATCCGCTGGCCTTCGCCATTGTTGAGATCACCACCAGTTTCGTGCTGGGAAAGGGTGTCACTGTCGCAGCAAGCAGGCCGGAGGTGCAGCAGGTCCTGATGGATTTCTGGAACGATTCCGATAACCACATGGATACGCGCGTCTATGCCCTCTGCACGGAATTGTCGTTGTATGGTGAGCAGTTTATCCGTTTCTTTGTGAACCCCTACGATGGGCGCGTCAAGATTCGCCAGATCGATCCCTCTATCATCGATGAGATTGAGACCGACCCCAACGATATCGAGACGCCGCTGCGTTTTCACCGCCGCCCCATCGGTCCGAGCGCAACGATGCCCGGCGATCCGGCACCGGTCACACCGCAGGATACGCACAGCTTCGAGGGTGAGTGGTTTAAGGCCGGCGAAGAGGTCGTGCAGTTCTGCATCAACAAGGTCTCCAATGCCAAGCGCGGCAAAAGCGACCTGGCCACATTATTGCCCTGGTTGCGGCGCTACAAGGACTGGCTCACCGATAGGGTACGCATCAACAAGTACAAAGGTGCCTTCCTGTGGGATGTCCGCTTATCCGGCGCGGACCGCAAGGCCATCGAGCGCAAGAAGGCCGAATATGCCTACCCGCCGGAGCCGGGCAGCGTCATCATTCACAATGAGGCGGAACAATGGTCGGCGGTCAAGCCGGAGATCAGCGCTAACGACGCCTCGGCCGACGGTCGGGCTATAAAGTTAATGATAGCAGTTGGCGCCCAGCTTCCAGAACACTACCTGAGCGATGGCGATTACGGCAACCGGGCCACAGCCGCCGAAATGGGCCTGCCCACATTCCTCAAGTTCCAGCGCCGCCAGTATGTCATGCGCGCCATGCTGCGAACCATCCTCGACCGCGTACTGCTGGAAGCGCGCAAGGCCGGTGCACTGGCGCAGCAGGTCGATACGCATTACGACATTATCTTCCCGGAGATCGATGTCGCCGATCACCAGACGCTGGCCTATGCCACACAGATGCTCGTCGCCGCCCTCACCGAGGCCAAAGCCCAGGGCTGGGTCAGCGACGAAACGGCCATGCGCCTGATCTTCCAGTTCGCCGGCGAAGAAGTCGACATTCCCGCAGAGCGCGCACGCATTCAAAAGGAGCCTTCCGCATGACCTACATCCCTAAAACCCAGAGCAGATTCGCCGCGAGAAGCCATCCCTCCTCTTCGTCGCTTGATTCCTCGACTCTCATTCTGTTATCAGACTTAAGCCATCCCCGGCATCGTGGGCACAACCATGCCCGGCAGCATAGCTCTCACCGGCAACTTACTCGCCTTCCTGAGCATAGCAGTCCACATCCTTCAACAGGCGTGGAACAACCATCCTTTTAGTTACGTCAAGTTCAGAAATGGCGAAAGGAGTTGAGCAATGCCGCTCGATGCGCGTAAATCGCAGCACATTTTGAATGTCGTACCCAAAACCTGGGGCGGACGGCAGCGCACCGTCGTCGTAGTCTACCTGGCAGGTGGCAGCTACACCTACAGCGCCATCCAGGTCATTATGCGCCCTGAGCAAATCATCGACCCGCAAATCTACGATGCCAGCGGCCAGCAGCCGCAGCACAATGCCGATATGGAAATGGTCACACCGCTAAGCATCAGTTTCACCGGCGCCGTCTACGTCGCTGATACTCCCACGCCTTCGCAATCGGCCGTCGCCGCCGCGCCCAAATATGAAATCATCGAGGTGCTGCCCGCCGGCATGGTACCCGGCGGCAGCCATCTGCGCGTGTTGCTACGCCGCCTGCGCTAATGGTTCAAAAAGGAGAACTACAAAAAAGAATGTCCACCATCCCCCAGAACGAACAGGAATGCCAACAGGATGCCCTCAGACGCGTCAATGAATGGTTGAACGTGCTTGAAGGCCGCATCACTGCCCTGCTCAGCAACAATAACCCCGAAGACATGAAGCCAGGCGAGCGCGAACAGGCTGCCTGTCGCCATTTCACGCTGATGCTGCGCCTGCTACAACTCCGGCAGGAATACGCGCAGGCCAGCCCCTCGCCAGGAGAGCAAGCCCTGCTGGACGCGCTCCTGCACAGCATGGACGACGAATAGCCCTCCATCCCCCCAAATAGTACTAACTGTAGGGTTACTGATTTCGCGGAATCGGGCAAATATGCTACCATTGTAAACAATAAATCGCGCGAAAATACCGTTCTCTTTTAACAACATCTTAATGTTACTGAAAGCGTCGATTGTCCGTTCCACTACACAGAAGGGTGAAAGCCCTTCCGCACCCACCGGAACTCGCATAGCGACTATGCGCGGCTCTGCATGATGCCTGCTATGGCTTGCATGGAACGGACAAGTTATTAGCACTAGCCATCGAAGGGACTGTAGCGCATGGCCAGGGTGGAAACCAAGGAGAGTTCCTGGTCCTTTGACCAGATTTACGACGAATATAAGGTACCTATTTATAACTATGTGTATCACCTGGTTGGGGACCGCGAACAAGCAGATGATCTGACCCAGGATACTTTTCTCAAGGCGTTCCGGGCTTTGCCAAAAATGGATGCGAACCTCAAGCTCTCAGCCTGGTTGTATCGCATCGCAACAAATACGGCGTATGACGCGCTGCGTCGTCGTAAATTGATTGCCTGGTTGCCATGGCAAGACCTTGATCACGAACCGGCGGACGTAGAGAGCGCAGACCCACAAGAAATTTATGGCACAACCGAATTAGTACGCGCGGCACTTCGCCGCATGCCTCAGCAATACCGGGCCGCACTTCTGCTGTACACCCAGGAAGGCTTTTCCTATAGCGAGATCGCCAGGGCCTTGAACATTGCCGAGAGCGGTGTCAAAATGTATCTTTCTAGAGCAAGACAGTCTTTTAGGGAACACTACAAAGCGTTGGAACATGGAGGAGGCACAAAATGAATTGCGAGCAAGTCGAGGAACTGCTCAGCGCTTACCTTGACAACCAGCTCGCCATGGAAGAACGCCTTGAGGTCACCGCTCATTTGCGCCACTGCGCGCATTGCAGCACCATCTTTGCCGACTTTCGTCGCAATGATGCCTTACTCAGACATCTACCACGCGTCAGCCCTGACCCGGCCTTGCGCCAGCGTATCTTCTCCTCCCAGGAATATCTCGAACTTACCGGCACCTTCGACGCCAGGGGTAGCTCACCCGAAGAAGATTGGACCGTTCCCAACCTTCCAGCAAGCCATGTTCGCCGCAATGTGACAGGTCGACCACATTTAGTAGCTCTTCCCGGGGGGCGCAGCACCATACCCAGTCCTGCTGTCAGGCAGTCTCCAGGACAGGCGCATCTAGCCGCGCGCCGCTCCCGCAGGCCAGGGACGTGGAGCCTGGTGGCCATAGCTGTCGCTGCTATCCTGCTCATCGTAACCGGCATCGGTGGCTTCTTAGGCTACAATCTCCGGTTCCAGCAGCCATCTACAACCAGTAACGGCGCCATTACTCCGCCAGCTGCGTTCCAGCAGCCAGGCGTCCCGCTCTCAGCCGGCATGCGCTTCGTCTTCCTGCGCAATGGAACGCTATGGAGCGCGCTTGCCGACAGCAGCAGCACGCAGATTGACCGCCTGACTCCCGCTAACGTCACCGTCGCAACAGGATGGACCGTCAGTCCCCCATTGCCAGGTCGCTCCGCCGGAGACATGCTCGCCTATGTTGATCTGCAACAGGCCCGCCTTCACGCTATACGCAGCGATGGGCAACAGGATACAATCATTCCCCTGCCATTATTCAAAGCCGGCGTATCGCCTGCATCGATGTGGGATACGACAACCGGCATGAACATCCTGAACAGCCTGGCATGGTCCGTGGACAACAGCATGCTGGCATTTGTCGCCGACCCCACCGGCAGCGGTCAGACAAATCTCTATATCTACTCCACGCAAACCGGCACCGTTCAGATGGTGCCCTTTCCTGTAAAAGGAAGCGCTGTACATCCCGTCTGGTCACCCGATGGCGTGCGCCTGGCCTTTGAAGTAATCAACGCGGGAACCACCAGCATTCTTGACTACAATACACAGAATCATGGATTACTCACCATAACCGGCAACGCGGCAGCCAGGAGCAATTCTAGCGATTCAGTACTCACTCTGGATTGGTCACCGGACATCAATACACCCATCATCACCTGGAGCGTTGGTGGGATAGGTCACATCCATAGCCTCTGGGAACGTCAGGTAGGAGCGGGCGAATCACCGCAGCCTGCCCTGTTGTTGTCAGGCGACTTCGCGCAGGCCATCTATAGCCGCAATGGTCACGGCGGTGTTGGAAGCTGGCTCGTCGTCACTTCCACTGCTGGGAGAGCCATAGGCCTGTGGCGCATCGACATCACACCCGGCTCTGGAATGATACTACTGACCGGCGGGAAACAGGTCAGCGATCCTCAATGGTCGCCCGATGGTAGGTATATCGACTATCTGGACGCGCTGAACGCCGGCGTTGGCGTACTGCATATCATCAACGTCGCAACTGGCTTCGATTCACTTATTGCCCAGAGCGTCGCTGATAATCCTACCCCTGCCTGGTCGGTCGATAGCCAGCAGTTGGCCTACAACACCGGTACCGGCATAGGCATCGTCAATCTCCAGGCCGGCAACCAGGCCCGGTACTTGAAACTACGCGGTTCTGCCTCGGCCTTCACCTGGTCTGCCAACTCAACACACCAGCTCGTCGTAGCGCTGAGCGATGAGCAGCCGGGCATCTACCTGGTAGACACCCAGCACAATGCTTTACAGCAACTGGATAAGGAGGGCGCAAGTGGCCCTATTATCTGGACTGAAATTCCTTAAATTGGCCCTCGGACGTCCGTAGGGACAGCGATTCGTCCCTGTCCTCCTGGGGATTGCAGGAAACGCCGGTTGAATGTTGACGAATTTTCTTGAGATGGAAAAAATTCATGACCAAAATGATAACAATTTGCGTGATTATACGTTATAATACATAGGCCTGAGACGGAAGGCGGGGTATACGTGAGCAAGCATTTCCACCTCGACGAGCAAGCTTGCAGCGTTTACTTGAATATTCGTGCAACCTTTTCCCCATGGGGTTTGCACGCGCACCTCTCAGAGTCTCGCGTATTCTTCTAGCATACGCGTGGTAAGGGGAGGACGAGCTGGCACCCCGTCCTCCCTTTACTTTTACATTATGGGAAAGGTTCCAATGCGATTCACTGTCCGATCTCTGGGCGGAAAATTAATTATAAGCGCTGCGCTCACACTTTTATTATGTATGGCGCTTTTCGCCATCACATCCTGGTTTTTACTGAAGACATTCTATGAACACGCAGCAAATAATGATGCCAGGAATCATCTCACTTTAATTGAAGCCTCTTACCAGAAACGAAGCTCAGAAATCACTAAAGCACTTTCTGAGCATGCCAGCACTTCTGCTAGCTCCGTTAGCTATTTAGAGTCTACTTTTTTAAAATTCGGGTACCCTCTTTCAGACCTCGCCTTTGTCTCTGATAAAGGTACTTCCATTGACGTTCAGCAGGAAACTTTTATCAAAAACACCCTTCCGGACTCGATGGCAGTACTCCAGGCGAAAGGGAGGTCCGTATCAGCTTTACAACGAATTTCTGCCAGCAACTGCCCATCTAGTGATGGACATTGCTGGTTTATTGAATATGCCGTCCCCGTTCAGGATAAAGGTGGAGAACAAATTGGGGTATTGGTAGGAATACAGGCTATCGATGACAATCTTGCCAGTGACCTTGTCCGCTCTACAGGCTGGAACGTCGTGCTTTGTCAATCGCAAGACATCCTGGGCTCCAACCTGTATGGTATTGCTCTGAACAATGATGCATCAAAAGGGGAGCTGTGCAAACCCAATACGGTTAATATCATCGATGCGGGGCAGCATTACCTCACACTTTCTGCTGAGGTACAACTAACCAATCAGGTCAAAGGTTCGCCTTCATTGGATATAGTAGACGTTGAACCGCTCTACAGCATCAGTGAGCATCCCGAAAAAGCCCTCGAAATCCTGCTGGGGACAGGCATCTTTTACATTTCGCTGGGCGTAGCGGTATACATGTACGTAGCGCGTACATTTTTCATCCGCCCTATTCGCCGGCTCCAGGCGCGGGTATCGGCTCTGGTCGAGGATCATGGCAGGACAGCGGTTCCCGCCTCTACCATCGATGAATTAGGTATGCTGGCGCGTTCATTTAATCTGCTTTCCGAGTCACTGCAAACACGGGAAACCGAAAGCAGCGTGATTACGAAGCAGATGAGCGATTTACTCAAGATGAGCGATGTGCTGATCTCCACGCTGAACCTGGATCACCTGCTTGGAGAGGTTGTATCGCGCCTGGGTACCATCATGCGGGCCAACAACGTTTCCTTGCTCCTCTATGGGCGCGAGATGCTTTCTCCGTGGGCAGTGGCGCACTGGTCGGACAACCACTCAAATGGGCATATGCCTTTCACCAACCTCACACAGCAGTACGGTGCCGTGACGGTGCATACCGACCCGGATGGTGATATCACCATGGCTGCGACCACGAAGATGATCGCCATGCCGTCAGCATCGCCGCGGCCTGTTCCTTCTTCCAGCGACAAACGCCGCGCCATGCGCCCCCACAAGCTTACCTCCCAGCCAGAACCATACGGGTTGCGCCGCCCTCGCATCCCGCGCCCGGCCCTGCGTGATCTCGATATGATACTGGCGCGCATGGCGATGCAGAAGCAGAAGATCACCTACGCCGAGGACATTGTACGTATTTATCAAGAGCAGGGCGAGGCATGGGCGCGTATGGCGTTAGAGGCAGGCTATCGTTCGGTGATTGCTGTGCCCCTTGTGCTGCAGGAGCAGCCCATAGGTAGTATTATCCTGTATGGTAACACACCCCGCGAGGTCACCGGCAGCGACACGTTTCTCCTCAGCACAGCCGCAATCCAGGTAGCCATGGCTATCCAAAATACGCTCCTTTTCGTCGAGGTCAAAGACAAAAACGCCGCCCTCGAGCGTGTGAACAACCTCAAATCTCAATTCCTTGCCACCGTCACGCACGAATTACGTACCCCATTGCATAGTATTATCAGCTACGGCGCGTTAATATTAGAGGGATTTGTTGACGGCGAGCTGACGGCGGAGCAGGAGGAGCACATCCAGTTCATAGTGCGTCGTGCCGAAGACCTCTCTCACCTGGTAGACGATATGCTTGATCTTTCCAAGATCGAAGCCGACCGCCTGGAGGTCAAGGTCGAGCCGCTAACGCTCGCGTCAAATCTGGCCGAGGTAGTGAATCAACTGAAGCCGATGGCAAATAATAAGGGCTTATATCTGACGCTGGAGGCCGATGATGGCTTGCCGCTGGCACTGGCGGATAGTTATCGCTTGCGCCAGATAGTAATTAACATGGTTTCAAACGCCCTCAAGTTCACCGAAAAAGGCGGCGTAACCATTCGCTGCACACAGCTTGAGCGCTATGATATGCTGCGCGTCTCGGTGCATGATACCGGCATCGGCATCTCACCGGCAGCGCTGGACTATATTTTTGAAGCATTTCGCCAGGCCGATGGCAGCACCACACGCCGCTTTGGAGGCACGGGATTGGGTCTGACGATCGCGCGTAAATTAATTGAGTTACAGGGCGGGGAAGTCGCTGTAGAGAGTACTGTTGGACAGGGCTCCACATTCTCGTTCTCACTGCCCATCGCTCCCTCCCCTGCTAACATAATGAGGAGATCACCGTAGGGGCGTAATTTTCACTGTAAACAAAAGGGCCAGAGCATATGAACAGAGCAACACCTTCAGGCACAAATTCATCCGGGCCAATGCCCAACGGATGGCAAGCGGCGATTCTGATCGTCGAAAACGAAGTTTCTAACCGCATTTTGATCGAGCGGGTTTTATCCACACGTGGCTACCGCTGCATCTCCGCCTCGAACGGCAAGGAAGCGCTGGATATCCTCGATCACGAACGCGTCGATCTCATCCTCACCGATCTCTCGATGCCAGTACTGGACGGCTACCGTACCGCGCAGTTGATCCGCGCACGCCCGGCATTAGCCCACGTGCCTATTGTCGCAGTCACCGCTTACGCCCTCAACGACGAAAACGAGGCCGCGATACACATGGGCTGCAACGAATACCTGACCAAACCGTTCAAGCCGCGCCAACTACTGGAAGTGGTAGACCGCTTATTGTCTCAAAGGTAGAAATAAAATCTAAAAACCGCTCGGAATCGTTAGGGCGATTGGCCGGTCGAGCGAACAGGAACGTGCCCTGGAGGGACAGCGCCTCGTGCCTGTCCTGCCCCCTGGAGGCGCATAGGTACCAGACCTGCCCCTCCAGGCGTCGACTCGTTGCCCGCAATTGACTCAACTGGTCAATTCTCCCGCGGAATCGTACTAAAAGTGGCGGATTTCTTTAGAATTTGCTATGATTACGTTACAATTTGCCGATCTCCTCTGACCGGTCCTTTAGCGACCGGTCTATCTCTTTTGGAGTATCGATTCCCTAGAAAGCAGATTTTTACTCTATGGATATTCGTTTACTAGCTTCAAATGTGCAAGATATCGCATGCGACGCGCTCGTCGTCAGTGTCGCTGCCCAGAAAGAAGAGCGACAAGAGAGCGCTATCGCTTTATCGAAAACGGCTACCAGGGTCGATCATATACTGGGAGGCCTGATATCCGAAATGTATGCCGCCGGAGAGTTCAAGGGCGCGCTGGGAGAATTGACGACCATTCACAGCATGGGCAAATTGGCCGCGAAACGCGTCCTGCTCGTAGGCCTGGGAGCAAAGAGCAAGATAAGCCCGCAGGGATTACGCAGGGCCAGCGCGACCGCCGCCCGCCACCTGCAAAATACCGGCGCCCATTCGATAGTCCTGGCGCTGGACTGGGACGAGAGTGAGCAACTCGTCCAGGCCGAAATCGAGGGGGCATTGACCGGGCTGTATACATTCAGGAAATATTTGCGCGCGAAAGAGAACAGCAACGGGCGCGAAGTAAGCCAGATTCAGATCTTAACCACGGACGCGAACGATAGTAAGCTGAAAGCGGCGTTGCATCGCGGCATGGTCTTTGCCGAGGCCACAAATTTCGCGCGTGATCTCGTCAACGAGCCGCCCAATGTGCTTACTCCCGGCGAACTGGCAAATCGCGCCACGGCGATGGCCAGGCAATTCGGGCTGGAATACCAGGTACTCGACCGGCCACAAATGCAAGAGCTCGGCATGGGTGGCCTGTTGGCGGTCTCGCAAGGCAGCGTGGAACCGCCAAAATTCATTATCCTGCGCTACAAGGGCGATCCTGGCAACCCTAAGGGCATGGCCCTGGCCGGCAAGGGCATCACTTTCGATTCGGGCGGCATCTCTATCAAACCTGCCGAACGCATGCACGAGATGAAAGGCGACATGGCGGGGGCAGCAGCAGTCATCGCCGCCATGCAAATCATCGCCACCCTGAAACCGCCCATCAATGTGACCGCGTTGGTATCGACCACCGAGAACATGCCCGGCGGCTCCGCTTACCGGCCTGGCGATATCATTCGTATCATGAACGGAAAAACGGTCGAGATTCTAAATACCGACGCAGAGGGCAGGCTGGTACTGGCCGATGCCATTTCATATGCCGTGAAAGAGGGACTATCCCCCATCATTGATGTTGCTACGCTGACCGGAGCGATTGTCATTGCCCTCGGCACGACTATGTCTGGCATATTCTGCAACGACTCGGAACTCTGTAACGAGATTATTGACGCGGGAAGGGCCGTCGGTGAAAAATTCTGGCCCATGCCGCTCGACGACGACTACGAAGAAGAGATTCTCAGCGATATCGCCGACGTCAGGCAGACTGGGGGCAGACCGGCATCCGCGTGCAAGGCCGCCAAAATCCTGGAGCAGTTCGTGGATGACGCGCAATGGGCGCACCTGGATATCGCCGGAACCGATTTTATCGATGTGAAAAAGCCCTACCAGGAGAGAGGCGCCACCGGATTCGCCACGCGCACTCTGGCAGAACTCGTACTGCGGAGAGCAGAAGAACTAATGAAAGGATGATTATCTGCGTATGTTGAAACAAGACACGATAGTGCCCGACTTTACACGCCAGGATGCCCGCATCCAGGAATTACTCGATTGTGTGCACGAAATTTCCGACCTCAACGCCCTTGGCGCCCTGGCGGAATGGGATCAGAACACTTCCATGCCAGCTGGCGCCGGAGAAATGCGCGGCGACCAGATGGCCACGCTGCAAGGAGTACTGCACGAACGCTGGACGACACCCAGGCTGGGACAATTATTGCAAGAGCTCAATGAGGTCGTCAAACAGGATTCGTTTACCGATGCCGATAGGGGCTTAGTACGCGAGACACGGCGCTCTTACGAGCGGGCTACGAAGCTGCCGCGCAAACTGGTCGAGGAGATGGCCCGTGTGCAGGCGGCGAGCTTTGAATCCTGGCGGCGCGCACGCGAGAACAAAGATTTTGCCAGCTTCGCCCCCTGGTTGAATCGTACCATCATCTTGCAGCGTGAGATCGCGGACCACCTTGGCTACGAAGAGACGCGCTACGATGCCCTGCTGGATCAATTCGAACCCGGCATGACGGCCAGCAAACTTGATCGGCTTTTCGCGCCCATCCGCGAGGTTAGCCTGACTATGCTGCGCCGCATTCAGCAAAGTGGTCACACGGTGGACGATTCCTGCCTTACGGGCGATTTCTCGCTTGAGGAGCAGGTGGTTTTGAGCAAAACGCTCCTGCGCAACATGGCCTATGACTTCTCGTTTGGGGGTATCGCCGAATCGCCTCATCCTTTCACTACCAGCTTTGGCAGTCCTTTCGATGTGCGCCTCACGATTCATCCCGATAAGCACTTCATTCAGGCAGCAGTAATGGCTGCGATTCATGAGGGCGGTCACGCTTTATACGAGCAAGGGTCAGCACAAACGCTGGCACGCACCCCTGTGGCAGGCGGCGCATCCATGGGAGCGCACGAGTCGCAATCGCGGCTCTGGGAAAATCCCATCGGCCGCTCCCTACCGTTCTGGCAGGGCCAATATGGCGCCGTACGCGAGTCATTCCCACAACATTTCGCCAACGTGGATGTCTCCACGTTCGTGCGTGCCCTCAACAAAGTGCAGCCCAGCCTGATTCGCATCGAGGCCGACGAGGTGACCTACAATCTGCACATCCTCGTGCGCTTTGAATTGGAGAAGGCGCTTGTCAACGGCGATGTCGCTGTTGAATCGCTGCCGGGTTTATGGAACGCAAAATACCGCGAGTACCTGGGAATTGAGCCTGCCAATGATGCCGAAGGCGTTCTTCAGGACATTCACTGGTCCTCAGGCTTCGGCTACTTCCCAACCTATACGCTCGGCAACCTCTACGCCGCGCAGATTTTCTACGCGTTGCACAGGGCATTTCCGAACTTCGATGAGCGACTGGCAAGCGGAGATACGTCTTTCATCCTGAACTGGCTGCGCGAGAAGATGTATATCTTCGGCGCCATCTACCAGCCCGATGAACTCATCGCACGCGTCACGGGCGAGCCACCCAACCCCGACTACTTCGTGCGCTATCTGACAACCAGGTTCGAGGACGTGTACGATTTGCCAAAGATGACACAATAGCATATACATGATGAGCGCTGCATCCAGCCACGGCTGGATGCAGCGCTCATCATGTATATGCTATACTTTCCTTATGAATATCCGTATGCGTTATTTTGCCTCGTTCCGCGAAATAACGGGGCAGAACGAGGAAATAGTGACCTTGCCAGCAGGCGCCAGCGTTGCCGATGTGCGAACGCTGCTCATCACACGCTATCCACGCCTGCAAGCCATCATGCAACGCTCTGCCTGTGCCGTCAATCGCGGCTATGTCCTACCGGATACGCCGCTGCACGACGGTGACGAGGTCGTTTTCATTCCTCCCGTTGGCGGAGGAATGCCGGTTCAGGAGAATTCCATGGAGCCTTTGATTTCGATTACGCGCGAACCGTTGGACCGCAGGGCCTTGATCGAGGCCGTGAGCCATCCTAGCGTAGGCGGCATCGTGGTGTTCGAGGGGGTGGTGCGCGACAATGCGCGCGGGAAACAGGTGCGCTACCTCGAATACGATGTTTATCCCGAAATGGCAATTCAGCAGATACGCGCGATTGTGACACAAGCCCAGCAGCGCTGGGGCATAGAGCGGGTCGCGGTCGCCCATCGCGTGGGCCGGCTTGAAATCGGCGAGGCCAGCGTGATCGTCGTCGTGGCAACACCACATCGTGGCGAAGCATTCGAAGCCTGCCGTTATATCATCGACGCACTCAAAACGAGCGTACCTATCTGGAAGAAAGAGGTCGCCAGCAATGGAGAGGAGTGGGTTGAAGGATAAGAAGACAGGCAAGCAGAACTTTTTCGAACTTCTTTTCGTGTAGAAAATAATAGCGCTCAGGGTTACGTTCCTGGCGTTTTTATGGTACAGTTAGTAGTAGGAATAGTGTTTTCCTGGAGAAAAGCGTTCCGTTTAGTCTCAGGTGGCAATCATAGGCTTTCTCCCGGAGGGTTGCACATGAACTTATTCGAAAAGCAGTCTCGTCTCAATCAACTCTTCACGCAAAGTCCTGTCAACACGGCTTATCTCACCGGTTCGCTCTCGACTCGCACCTCATTCGGACACCTCACCGATGTAGATATCGCCATTCTCCTGATGGAACAGATCAAATCCGACCAATTCCTTGACTACCAGCTCTACTTTTTCAGCGAACTGGCCAAACGCCTGGAATCCGATAATATCGATGTCGTGATTTTAAACCAGGCCTCGCTCCTGCTCAAATTGCAGGTCATCAAGTATGGCCAGATACTTTTCAGCCGCGATGAGAAATCACGCGTGGCATTTGAGACGAAAGCGGTGATGGATTACCTGGATTTCAAGAAATTCGATGAGATTCAGAACCAGGCCCTGAGCCGGCGGCTCTATGGACAGGTGCTACCGGTTGATAAAGAACTGGTGCAGCGTCACTTGAAACAACTGCGCGATGCTGTCGCTATCCTGCAAGACCTGGCAAAGACGAAGCGCGAGGAATTTACACTCGACTTTCGCGTCTATGGTCTCGCCGAGAGGTACCTGCAGTTGGCGATAGAGGCCTGCCTGCAAATCTGTGGCACCCTGGTAGCATCGCTTGGCCTAAGGCGTCCCGAAGGCTATCACGAACTGCTCAGTATCGTCGGCTCTCAGCAGATTATTCCGCAAACACTGGCCTTCCGCCTGGAAATCCTCACCAACCTCCGTGATGCGCTGGTCTATGACCCCAGCACGCTCAATCGCGACCTGCTCTACGACCACCTCCAGCATCGCCTCGGTGATCTGGAGGCTTTTGCGACCGCGGTCGAGGAAAAAATCGCAAATAAGTAAGAGAGAATGAGCATAAGGGAGGGGAGAGCAGAGGGCGTACCCTTGTGGTCGCCCTCTTCATACCCATTCGTCAAGATTCAGGATGACTTATGTTTATTCTGTTACCATACGCAGCGCGTTGGCCTGATCCATAGCCTCAACCGCTTTATCGTTGCGGCCCATCTCCTGGTAGATCTGTGCCAGCGTCTCATAGGCGAGAATCATTCCAGGGTCTAGAGCAATGGCCTGCTGTACCGTCTCAAGGGCCTCGTCATAGCGTTTCACCTCTCGATACGTATCGGCAAGGTCGTTATAATAATCGGCATTGAGAGGATCGCTATCGATGGCGTTCTCGTAGTTCTCAATGGCCTCATCGTAACGGCCAAGCGCATCATAGGCGGTGGCCAGCTGGTAATAGCCTTCTGGATCATCCTCGAACTGCTCCAGAAGGGTCTGGCTGGTCTGGACAGCATCGTCATAACGTTCCATGCTGTTGTACGTATCAGCGAGTCCAGCGTAGGCGGCGGCTATGTCGTCGGGTTCTAACTGCTCCGCATCTTCAATGAGGCCCTGGTAGGCGGCTCGCGCCTCCTCATAGCGTTCTGCTTCCAGATAGGCTTCCGCCAGGCTGAAGCGCGTAGTAAAACGATTGGGGTCAATCTGAATCGCCCGCTGGTAGGCCGCAATAGCCTCATCCGAATTGCCCTGGATTGAGCGCCAGGTGCCCAGATGTTCCCAGGCCTCGGCGTCATCGGGGTCCATTGATACGATACGCGCATACGTTTCTACCGCCTGGTCACGGTCCTGCATTGCCTCATACACTGAGGCCAGCGAATCATAGCCGGTCCGATCTTCGGGGTCCAGGCTCACCATCTGGTTTGCTATTGAAAGCGCCTCATCGTAGCGTCGCATGTCCAGGTAGAGGTTGACCAGCTCAGCATAACGCGCGAGGTCAGCGGGGTCTTCGTCCACGCGCCGTTCCTGCTCCATCACCCGACGCAGCTGGTTGTTAATGCGCTCGCGCACATCGCGCAGATTATCAGCGGCCAGCGTGTTATCGGGATTGAGAATGAGCGCCTGGCGATAGGCCTGAACCGCGTCCTGGTAGAGATTCTGCGACCGGTACGCATCGCCAACATTGATATAAAGCTCATCATTTTCAGGATCGAACTCCAGAGCCACGCGGAAGATCTCCAGCGACTCTTCTTGCATTCCCAACTCCCCGTACAGGTTGCCCAGGTTGGTATATGCATCAATCAGCCGCGGATCAAGGTCTATCGCCCGTCGATAGCCGGCAATGGCGCTCTCGGCGTCGCCCAGATACTGCTGGGCCAGCGCCAGGTTATAGCGCGCTCGCGCATCGGTTGGATTCGCTTCGACGGCTTGTTGGAAAGCCTCGGCCGCCGTTTCATAGTCTCCCTGCTCAGCGGCGGCATTGCCTCTATCCGTCCATTCCTGCTCACCAAGATGCTGAGCCTGTGGTGCCGCCCCATTCGGGCTGGCACTATCGTTATTATCGAAGGTCTGCATTTCATCCATAGTAAACGCTTATGCTCCTCTATTTTCCTTTGTACTGATCCTACCCTTTAAAATATAGGTGTTGTCAAGGTGAATAGTATTGTGAGTAAATCCTTGCGTAGTATAGCGGATTGAGCAGACTACCGCAAGGGCCGACCGGAATACCCGTCCTACCTGGCTATCCGCAAAGTCACCCGCGCCTCGTAACGCGAACCGGGGAAGAACGTTTCGGAATACTCGACTGGCATGCCTGTCTGATCAAAGGTAGTACAAGAGATGTATAATCCCGGTTCATCCTGTTGAATTTTCAAAAGTTCGGCGGCACGCGTGGAAGGACGCCCCGCTGTAATAGTTTGTTCGGCAATATAAGGGCTCAGGCCTTCGCTGATCATCAAGCTATAGAGAGAGCCATCGGCAACCTCTTTTGCGCGCTGGTAAATACTGCTGGCACGAGGATGGGGCAAATAGTGAATTTCATACGCAACAGGCGTATCGTCGGCAGTGCGCAAGCGCTCCAGGCGAATAACCTGCTCTTCATCTGTCAACTGCAAACTTTTGCGAATAGTCTCACTGCCTCGTACCAGCTCACTGATAAGCAAGAGACCTCCTGGCTTTTTCCCCCGTTTGCGCAGTTCCTCACTCAAGCTGGTCAGTTCGCTCAACGTTTGCTGCACGCGTGGTTCGCACACGAAGGTTCCTTTTCCATGCTGCCGGTAGAGTAACCCTTCGTGTACCAGCTCCGTCAGCGCCTGGCGCACAGTTGCGCGGCTGACATGATAGCGGGCCACTAGTTCGGGTTCGGAGGGAATAGCAGTGTGAGGAGCGAGGTGCCCGGCCCGTATCTGCTGTCGCAGCACTTCTTTGAGCTGGTAGTAGAGTGGCAACGGGTTTGAACGTTCTAATGTCGGCATATACAGTCTCCCCTATGTCCATACAACTATGAATAGACTAACAAGATACCGATGAATATAGCACAAAAGTGAACAAGCGTCGAGGGGTTAGGACACGATTTTACAGCATTGTTATAAAATCCGCGAACGAAAGGGCATCCTGACAAATAGGCAGATCGGAAATGGGAACGGATGGAATAATCTGACACCTGATGATTCCTCCACAGGCAATACCGGTCAACCGGCGGCGGGCATGGAGCATTGAAACGCACTCGACTCGATTATACCAGGACCCTTATGGGTGGCCCATAAGAGCCGATTCACCGCGCCCGCCGCCGGTTGACCGGCCTGTATTGCTAACCTGTTAATTTTCGAAAAACAGGATTGCAGGTAGCAGGTTACGCTACCTGAACCCCGTTATCGGCAAGCACCCTGTCAATCATACTCTTCAAGCGCAGGGGATGAGGACCAACGAGACGGCCAATTTCCTTACCGCCCTTGAAAATCAGAAGTGTGGGAATAGCCTGAATGCCAAGTCGTCCGGGGACTTGCTCATACTGGTCGATATCCATCTTGGCAAAGCCCAACTTGCCCAGGTATTCGTCGCTCAACTTCTCATACACGGGCGCAATAGCCCTACAGGGACCACACCATGCCGCCCAGAAATCAACGATTACCGGCATGTCGGACTTCAATACCTTCGATTCAAAATCCTGGTCGGTCACATGGAATAGATTCGGATGTGTATCCATTATTTTATTCGCTCACTTTCACATGGATGCAATCACGGACATTGTGATTATTATATTTTCTCAAGGAACATCTAATCAAGTGAACAAGGTCGTAGCCAATCTTATTCCAGGTGAGAAACAGGACTATCGCGGGAGGTTTTGGGGTGGGCGACTAGAAGGGCGCGCACCCTTCTAGTCGCCCGTCGTGGAATCTTATGTTACCGTCTGCGACCGCCGCCCTGCAGAATTGTGAGCAATTCCAGAATATAGAGGAACAGGTTCATCACAGTGATAAAGAGCGAGACGGTGATGCCGATTGCATTTGGCAACGTATCGGCCATGTAACGCGCGCGCTGCACATAGTACAGCACATAGCCGGAGAAAATCGCGACCCCGAAGATCGAGATGAACAACCCTACCAGCGGGATCGAGAAGATCCCGCCGAAGAAGATGCCGACGATACCCGCGACAATGAGCAAGAGGAGGCCGAAAAAGAGGTAGTCGCCCAGCCGCGAGAAGTCACGTTTGGTAGTCCAGGCGTAAACTGACAGGCCCAGCGACGTAACCGCCGTGATCAAAAAGGCCTCACTCAGAATATACCCGTAGCCCGCTCCCAGGTATAAACTAATGATCGGCGAGAGCGCCAATCCTTCCAGAAATGTGAACAGGTATAGCAGGAACAGGTTCCATCCCGGTTTATTGATGGCAAACCTCAGAATAAGGAGGACGACAAGCCCGGCTATAGCGACGAACAGGTAGCCAGAGAAAGACAGGCCAATGGCTAACCCCGCAAATGTGCCTAGCAACGCACACAGGAACGAAAAGGCCAGCAGGCCCATCACCTTGCTGATCAAACTACTCGTCTGGGCCGGAGTACCCACCGCGTAGCCATAAGGTGAGGCTGTCTGATATTGATAGCGAGAGCCCCCGAACGGCCCGCCTCTGCCGAAAGGGCTGTTATTCCGTGGATTAAACATAGCTAGCAAACCTCAGCTTTAGAATTTTATGCTGCAACTCCCATGAAGAAGTGTTTTGTAACTTTTATCCAATATACGAAACACGAGATATTCTGGTTGTATTCCGGGCTTACTTCTTGCGGTTACGTTTTTTAGAGGAAGAATCATCTTCCTGCTCAATATCAACCGGCAGGGCTGTCTCTGGAATATCAGCAAGATTAGTAATGTCGCAGCGTGGATGATTATTATCGGCATGCCAGAAAAGTGTACTTCCGGGCGGCTTGCGCATCAGTCCACCGCAGCGCGGGCAGCGACGGGTTACAGGCTCCTCATGCGCTTGAGTCATGTGTACTCCTTAGAAGAAACCGGCGGGGCACTATCTCCGATTTAGCAGTTCAACACCATTCTACCGATGAACAACCAGCTACATAACACTCCAAACACCGCATATTTCGCAGTAGGCGATACCGACCTCTCCAAAAGTTCGACTGCGTGTGTTCCAACGGTCGTAGGCGATGGCAATGGAACCACAGCTCCAACAGCGAGCGCGACCACCGGCTTTGCTTTCTTCAGACAGCCGATACAGCAACAGGCCACGAGCTTCTTCTGCTCCGGTATAACCGGGATTATAGGCCAGGTGCAGCAGATTGCCGAGAGGCAGAGAAATCTCGTGCGTCGGTGCCGGTGGGGGGCTCGATGAAGCGAAACTTGCCGGCGCAGGTTGTTGCGGTGGAGGCGTTACCGGCGGCCGGCGGAAAAGTTCACCGCGAGCAGTTCGCCGCCCACTCTCAATAGGGGGCGTGTAGTCCTGACGCTCTAGACGCTCCACACGGTCCCCATTGGAGACCGGTGGGAGCGCCGGATTCATAGGGGCGAAAGGCGCTTCTTCCGCCTGTTCGAGCGGTGCCTCCGTATCATCTCCATTGTTAGAGGCGGCAGTTACAGGCTCAGCAGCAAATGCTTCTGCTGCATTTTCAGTTTGATCGGCAAGATGATTGTTATTCTCCGGCTGATCGGGTGGATTTGCGCGTCTACGACGTGTAATAGGCATAGGAGTTCATCTCCTTAGAAATCGGTGTGTTCATTCGATGAGAGTTGTATCGCATTATATCATAGCGTAAAGACAAGGTCTACATAACGAACAGGGAAGTTTTTCACTGTGAGCCGCCAGGTGAAACAGCTTGAGTCACTCGCAAACAATCAGACCAAAGGAATCCAGGCTACCCGGGCTACCAAGGGGCGACCGGTGTAGAGCGCGGATTGATCAGCGCCTGGTCGCCCTGCCAGGGGCAGCATCATTTTAATTTATTTGAAGAAATCCGCGTTGATCTTGATATACTGCCTCCATTCTTCAGGGGTCGCGGATTCCTCAAAAATGGCGGTGACGGGACAGGCAGGCTCGCAAGCGCCACAGTCGATACACTCATCAGGGTTGATATACAGTTGCTCAACCGTCTCAAACTCCTCCTCGCTCTGCGTGGGATGGATGCAATCGACAGGGCAGACATCCACGCAGGATGCATCCTTTACGCCAATACACGGCTGAGTAATAACATAGGTCATGATTAAGATATCCTCCTCTTAGCCCGCTATGCGATGCACATAAAGACGGCGGAGCATAGCAGCGAAGTTTTGATGTTTCTGGCAAAAGCTATGTTTTTAGCCACGTCCAGTATAGTGCGTTATGAGTTTGATGTCAATTATTTTGGCTCGTAAGTTCTACCACTTAAAAGGCTAGGGGCGCCGGGCGATCATCAAGAGCCCGCGCGGCTGCGCATGAAAAAATGGCCTTACCTCCACGATCTAGCATCCAGTCAGAGCGGCGTCACATACATATGCGAGAAGACGACTTCGGAATGATCGTTCTCTACGCAGAGGCCGACCTCGCCCTGGCTCAATGCTGAGGACGAATGGTCGATGACGGGCTTACCGGCAGGCTTACCGTTGATAAAGAAGCTGAATGTATCGCCTTTCGCCACTACCACCAGGATATTCTGCTGCCCCAGACCGCTATGCAGCGAGGGCGCAGGACCCGATGCCAGAACCTTCCATTGACCATCATAGCGATAGAACGTATATTGTCCCCCATCAGCAGTGCCCACATCGAAAAGATAATAGTGCGATTGATCAACGGAAGCACGAAAAACAAGGCCATAGAAGTCAAAGCCAGCCTGCCGGCTATGAATTTCGGACAGGGTAACCGAGAGGCGGAAATCGCTATACTGGTGATTGGCGTACAGCGCCAGGGCAACGTCTTTATCCGAGTTGTTCAAGATCGTATACTGCCCGCTCTCATTAAAGAAATAGGTACTGCTTTTCTGCCAGTCATCCTGGTTGCCGGCCAGGATATCGAATGAGGTTGAAGGAACAGTAACCGTGGGTGGCCCTACTTGTGAATGCGCCTGGGCATGTGTCAGTAATTTGACGATGCCAAATGTGACCCCTGAGAGAAGTAGTAGCAGTACCAATACCAGTGCTACGAGCGCAGTGCGTGAAAATCTGGCGGGCAGGACGGTAGCCTGCCTGATCTGCGCAACAGGCCGCAGGACGACTGATGGCCGCCGGGACTTGCCGGAATCGCCTGCTACATGGGTAGAATATTCTATAGTATTGATAGAAGCAACGGCTTCATCAAACGCATCCCTGAAATCTCCCGCGGTCTGGTAGCGCTCCTCCGGCCATTTCGCGAGGGCTTTCCCAATCACGTTATCGATTTCGGGCGTAATATCAGCGCGAAATAAACCCAACGGCGGCGGCGCTTCATGAACATGTAGGAGCGCCATGGCAATGGAGGATTCGGCTTTGAACGGTGGCCTGCCTGCAAGAAGATAGAAAAGAGTCACCCCCAGTGAATAGATATCGGACCGGCCATCCAGTGGTTGTCCCAGCGCCTGCTCAGGCGAAATATAGTCTGGCGTGCCCATCAATCCTTCGGCAGGTTTCGCGGATTTTTCGACGACGGGCGCATCGGGCTGCGTCAGGCGGGCAATTCCAAAATCCGAAAGCATAGCATTACCGGCTCCATCCAGTAAGATATTGGCCGGCTTGACATCGCAATGCACACATCCCTGCTTGTGAGCATAATCCAGGGCGGATGCAATCTGTTCAAGGTAGCGCTGCGCTTCGCTTAAGGACAGGGGACCATGCTTGCGGACATATTCGGAGAGCGTTCCGCCAGGCATATAGGGCATAACAATATAGGGCAATCCATGATCCTGACCATACGAGTAAACGGAGAGGATATAGGGGTGCTCCAGTTTGCTAGCGGCTTCAGCCTCAAGCAGAAAGCGACGGTAAAAGTTTTTCTGCATCTGGACATCCATCGTGGAGCGCGGCAGGAAAACTTTCACAGCGACCTTCTCGCCTGATGCGGAGTCCTGGGCCAGGTAGACCGCACTGGAGCCACCGTAGCCCAGTAACTGCTCAAGGACATAAGAGGCTACCTTCTTCCCAAGTAAGTGTTGCCCCCTGGTCGTAGTCACAATACGCTCGTCCCCTCAAGAGTAATATGTTCATTATCCAGGCTTCCATAAAACAGAGCAATCAGCCTGGCTCACGTTGATTGTATCAATAATGGAGTTCCCGTGTCAATGCTTGAAAGGCTGACATCCACTCATAACTCGGGGTGCAGGGGGTTCACCCCTGCCGGGGTGCGGGGTGTCCCCGCTTGCTTCCCCTCCCGTCCTGACGGGCCGTAGGCCCGCTGCAAGAATTATGAGTGGATGGCAGTTGAAAGGCCGACTCAAATCACAAATTCCCCATCGCGCATGATGACGCGGTCATCAATCTCGATGGTGCAATTGCTGGGAATGACATCGACATGGATTTTGGCATGCCAATCAGCGCCCGTGAATTCTGGATAAGGATTGCCGAACGCCACATGTAGCCCCGGCATCTTCTCATCCTGCAACAGGTTACCTACCAGTCGCTTCAGGCTGGTGAGCGTGCCGATGGCAAATTCGCCCACGCGGTTGCCGTTGGGAACTGAGAACAGGTAGTCCCGCACCTCTTTTGCCAGCGCTGCATCTTCGCTGGCAACTTCTGTCACATACCCATCTTTTATCGTGATAACTACCGGGTGCTGCAGAACGCCATACTTTGCTGAAAAGAAGTCTCCCAGCACATCGCATACAATCACGCCGTCAACGGTAGCAGGCGCTGTAAAAACTTCACCTTCCGGCAGATTGCCCCACTGGCCTTGTGTATCATAGCGCCCATGGCACGGAATCCACTTCCAGTGCTTGTTAAATGTGGCCGTTACGTCGCTACCCTTAGCCGAAGTGACATGGATGCGCTGCGCGTTGCGCACAATAGCGTAAACCTGGTTGGTCAGACTAAATACTTCAGCATAATCGGCACACATGCCATCGGCCATGACTTCTTCATCGATGCCAATCATATGCCCGTGTCGCACGTTGAGCTCATTGACCAGGAAAGGCAGCAGTGGCAAACGGAAGGTGATTTCCCCCGGTTTGGCAGTGGCGATATAAAAAGTGACCGTAGGATGTACCTGCAACAGGTCATTGCGCAGGTCTTCGGAAAATGAGATCAGCGGTCGTTCTCCATAATGTTCCAGGAAACGCACAGTGACATCAGCATGCCGGTCGAGGGCGGCCAGCGCGACCAGGCGAGCAATACTTTCGCGCTCATAATCAGTGATGATAAAGACCCGATCCTGCGCGCTCACACCCATACAGGACACAGCATTCTCGGCGCCAAATTGCAGGCGCTCTTCAACACTCATACTCGCAAGATCGCGCCTGCGAACAGGTGACTGCACATTACGTGTGTCGATAGACATTGGTTTCTCCTCTAGAATTTTTCGGATAATATTCATTCATTCATTTGCATATTCACCAGCCGCAAAGTCCTTTCTAGCTTCATCGAGCGCCATGCTCTAGCAATTATCCTTGCTCACAGGCATCCTTCGCGTTTGTTCGAATGATGAATGAGGCCTCCCATAAGGAAATATGACGTACGCGAGACGCTCTTTTAGAAGGATACTACACCTATAAACACTTTGGATGGGCTAGTAAACGGCTCCTGGCTCTATGCAAATTGCTGAACGAGGGTTATACTTTTTCACATAGTTATTACGTACGCAACTCGGGAGATGATACACATGGTAGACAAGAGTACTAGCGCTTTATACCGTTCGATTCACGCGCAGCCGGCAGAGACACGCAGGCTGCTTGGTGATTGGGAAGGACCTGCACAGGCGGCGGAACGACTCGCGCAAACCGGTCGCATTTTCCTATCCGGCATTGGCACAAGCTATCACGCCGCCTGGGTGGGGGAATACCTGTTGCGCCTGGCAGGGGCAGATGCCTGGGCTGTGCGCTCGTTTGAATTTGTGAATTATCCGCGGCCATTGCAAGCTGATGATGGAGTGGTCGTCATCAGTCATCGCGGCAGCAAAGTACATGGCAACAAGGCAGTCCAGCGCGCAAAAGAGGCCGGCGTTCTGACAATCGGCATCACCGGCATGAACTCGAAGATGCAGGGAGCCGATTTGCAACTGGAGACGGTGGAGCAAGACCCATCCTCGGCCCACTCCATCAGCTATACCGGGGCGCTGACCCGCCTGGGCCAGATCGCGACGCGATTGGCGGCGCTCAACGGCCAGAAGGAGCAGGCACAACGCCTGGAACAGGGACTGATCCAGCTGCCCGCCTTGATGGAAGATATCCTGGCGCGCGAAGACCAGGTGCGGCAGATCGCCCAGGAAGCCGTTGCTCACTCCAGGCGTCTCTTTTTCATTGGCGCAGGCCCCAATGCTCCAACCGCGCCGGAGGGGGCATTGAAGGCGAAAGAAGCGGCCTACGTAACCGCTGAGGGTTTTGAGCTGGAACAGGCCATTCACGGCCCCCAGGTCTCTTTTGAGGCCGAAGATTTGCTGATCCCCATCACTGTGAAAGGACCGGCCCAGCCACGCATGGCGGATTTGCTGCTGGCGCTGAGCGAAATAGGTTCTCATAGCTGGTTGATCGGCGAGGCGCCAAGCCAGGAAACGGCCCATCTCATCAGTCGCGCCAACTGGACGCGCTTCGCTATCAGCGACGATACCGACCTGCTCGAAGAACTCACTCCGTTCTTAACAGTGCTGCCCCTACAATTGCTGGCCGATTTTCTGGCAACAGCGCGAGGCACTAATGCCGACCTGTTTCGCGCGGATAATGAAATATATAAACGCGCGAATGGGAGATTCAGGCTATGAGAATGGTTTGAGACGAACAAGAAAGGGGACAGCGGGTGCGGTCAAGCTTATTGTCCCTCTTCCTGCTCTTTGACTAACCAATATTTCTACCAGCCCCGAAAAAATACTTTCAAATGCTCCAAAACTCAACAAAATATGTTATACTTGAACGAGACGGTGGAGTTTATATTCATATGCCACCTCTTCCTCTCCGGTCAGCGGTTTATAGTCTAGTGTTTCAATCCCTCACGGGTTCAGGAGAGGATTTGATCTCTGGCGCTTTCTGTGGGAGCAATATAGCTGCTAAACCCGAAAACGTCAAGTGTACCAGTCTAGTAAGGAGCATTGCATGGCCGACGGTTTTGGTATATCCCAGCTTGTTGATTATCTCTATCAAATGGGTGTACGTATAGCAAACCTGGATGCGAATGCGGAGACAATTGAACTCATCTTTCACAGCAAACATGGACAATGGCGCATGATTTTGGGTTTCCAACAACACGATGAAGTGCGAAAGTTAATGCTTGTTGTTCCTCATATCAGCACAGTGACAACAAATAAGCGTCTTGAATGCCTCGAAGCCCTGCTTGCGGTCAACTTTCGCATCGCGATGGGCAAATTCGGTCTCGATCTGGAAGATGGAGAAGTCCGCCTGGAAGAGACGGTCCCCCTGGCCAGAGACAACATCACCAAAGATCAATTCCGGCTGGCTTTTGGCGCATTAATGCAAACGGTGGCAATGTATCACAACCTGATCCCACGCATCGTTTACGGTAATATGACACCACAACAGGCCCTGCAGACCTGCGAGCAGGAATATTTCGCGCAAGCAGGCTCAACATACAAGCCTGGGCCACAACAGGAGCCGAAATTGCTCACAGCAGGCGCTGCTGAAGCATCTAACACCCCTCCTGAGCTGGATGTGAACGATGTCCTGGCAGAGGTCGCGCGTATATTAGAGGGAACGAAGGACTAGTTTTCAACCCCTCAAGGGGCCAGGCTCTTTTCTGAACCCGTTTAGAAAATGAAAACTAGTGAGGTTTTTTGCTCTCTGAATAATGACCGTTTTGCTTTGCCCTCGTATGAAGATCTAATTCAGAATCTTCTTCGTCATCACTATCTGACAACAATTCTTGCGTGACTCCAGGGCGGGTGGAACGCAAACGATCCCAGGTATGGGGAGAGCGAAGATCAAAGTGCGTCTTCCCATACATCCTCCTGCCCACTTCAATAACCGCCCAGATAATAATGAGCGCGGCAATCACAAATCCAATATACTCGACCAGGGTAACTGTCGGATCCATGCAACTTTATCCCTTTCAGATACGAGGCAAGCATTCCCACCATCAGTTCCCTTATTCTAGCCACCAAATGAGAAAGCGTCAAGTATAATCTTTCCCCCACAGCGGTCGGGAGGGGGAGAGAGGGGGAACGCACCCGACCGCTCACAAGAGGTTGTTTCAGGAGAGAGAAAGGGGTTGAGAGAGCACATTCAGTTTTAAACATCTGTTCTAACAAAACCTATTTTAGCATGAGAAGGTGCTCTTGTCAAGAGGTTTTTAGAACAAAGTTTCGAATTTCTAAGAAACGAGCTGCCCGCTAGCCTGGTGGCATGAACTCTATCGCTGAGCTTGACAATCGCTGTCTGCTCCAGCATACTATACTTTAGGGAACAGTCTTGTAGGGCTTAACCGACTGCTGTCATTTTCTCTAGTTTCCATTCCCTGGTCGTCAACTGGTTTCTCTTGTTATCATAAGATTCCACGAACGGAAGGAGAAAAGTCATGGTTACCCGTCCCGAACGCAAAGGCCGATCCTGGCTTCTGTTGCTGTTGCTCATCCCTTTCATCGTCCTCTTGTGGCCCCCGTTCTACAACACCAATTCACCAACGTTCATTGGCATCCCGTTTTTCTACTGGTTCCAGTTGCTCTGGATCATCATTACCGCCATTTTGATGGCAGTCGTCTACTTCTTAAGAGCGTGATGGTCTGAAAGGACCCACGCAATCGCGTTTTTACGGGTCTGGCGACTCTGAGATACTTAGCCTTTTCATTTGTAGTCGTTCTGCTCTACATCAAGACGATTGTGGCCCGTTCGATTTCGTTCGTTTCCGGTAAACAAGGATGTACGGGGGCACGACTGGAGGCCGGTTTAAAGGCCGCCACGAGTCCTCGTGAGAAAGGAAGAAGTCGTTGAAACCACCGCTTGACCCAGTCTCATTAACCGTCTTTATTGTCTTTTTTCTTATTGTCACAGCCATAGGTTTCGTAGCATCACGCTGGCGCCGGGGAGACCTGAACCAGATTCATGAATGGGGCCTGGCAGGACGGCGTTTTGGCACTGTAGTCACATGGTTCTTACTGGGCGGCGACCTCTACACGGCCTATACCTTCATTGCCGTACCAGCGGCGATGTTCGGCCTAGGCGCATTGAATGGTTGGTTTGCCGTACCCTATACAGTCCTGGTATACCCCATCGTCTACGTGCTGATGCCAAGATTCTGGACGGTCTGCAAGCAACGCGGGTACGTAACTGCCTCTGATTTTGTCAAAGATCGCTTCGGCAGTGGCACGCTGGCATTGGCCATGGCAATTACGGGCATCGTGGCAACATTGCCCTATATCGCCTTACAGATGTTCGGTATCCAGGTGTGCCTGGCAGCGCTGGGTATTCCACTTAGCATAAACGTTGGGGGAGTGCCCGTCGATATCCCACTGCTCATCGCGTTCCTCATCCTGGCCGCGTATACCTATACGAGCGGCCTACGGGCCCCGGCGATGATCGCGCTGGTCAAAGATATCATGGTATTGACGGTGGTCTTTGTAGCCGTCATCTACATTCCTATCAAACTGGGTGGATTCAGCAACATCTTCGCGGCTGTGCATGCCAAGGCAGTCGCCAATCCGCCGCTTGTGAACGGTAAGGCTAACCCCACAGCCTTTTTCGAGTTCCTTTCCAGCAAGCAGTACCTGGCCTATACGACGCTGGCGCTTGGCTCCGCGCTTGCGCTGTTCCTGTACCCGCATTCAATCACCGGTACCTTGAGCAGCAGCAGCCGCGACGTAGTCAAGCGCAACACCGCCTTGCTCCCTATCTACTCGCTGATGTTGGGCCTGCTGGCGCTGGTTGGCTTTATGGCCATCGCCGCCAAGGTTACTCCTCTGGCAACCTTCGGTTCCAACGGCTCAATCCCAGCCCTGATCCTGACGGAATTCCCCAACTGGTTCGCGGGCTTTGCTTTTGCCGCCATTTCCATCGGCGCTTTAGTACCTGCCGCCGTCATGTCGATTGCGGCAGCAAACCTGTTCACACGCAATATCTGGAAGGAGTATATACACCGCGATGCCTCTGTTCGCGAGGAGACGCAGGTAGCCAAACTCGCTTCGTTCATTTTGAAGTTTGGGGCCGTGCTGTTCATCGTCTACATACCAACGCAGCAGGTCATCAACTTCCAGCTACTTGGAGGCATATGGATACTGCAAACGCTGCCTGCGGTATTCCTCGGCCTCTTCACCAACTGGTTCAACCGCTGGGCGTTGCTCATTGGCTGGCTGGTAGCTGAGGTGCTTGGCACCATGATGTTCATCGCGGCCAACCTTAAAGCGGTCTACACACTACAACTCGGCTCGCTGACCATCATCGCCTATGCAGCCGCGATCGCGCTGGTGGTCAACCTGGTGCTCGCGGTTGTGCTCACCCCCATCTTCGAGGCCATTGGCGCCAAACGCGGTGTGGACGTAACCTCGCCCGCGGACTACGAAGAGGCGCTTGCTCCTGTCGAGCCAGTAGAGACCGGTAAAGAGGCGCTCGGATAGAAGCGAGGTTCTTTCTATACAAATGCTGGCCAATAATGGGCTTTGACAAAATAATGCGGCGCTGGGCCGATGAATCGGCCCAGCGCCGCATTATCGGCCAGCGTTGCCCATTAATTGTGTCAATAGACTTCTCTCCACCTTCTCTTTTCCGGCCGTCACATTTCATCAGGGAGTCGAACAGTTGTGTCAAAGCCCCTCATTGACTTTCCCCCATCGCATGGCGTAGGATTGCGCAAAGATGATGTCATTCTGGAATACCACAAATACAAATAGACAGGTAAAACACAGGCAACGATGGACATAGATGATGAACTACCCGAAGAATCCGATGAGGTAGGTAGCGACGAATTACTTTCTGAGGATAACCTGCGCCTGCCCGAGAGCGCGAACATCCTGGTGCGGGTGCATGCGGTGCGCGCATGGCTCGTCCGTCGTCGCGAGGAAGCGGCCATTCAGGTGGGGGAAGTGGCCCTGCATCTTCAGCAGTTAGCCATGGAGGAACCGCAAGAGCCACGTTTACGCCGCCGCTCCCAGCAACTGTTGACCGGGAGGCGAGAGCAAGCTCAGCAGGCGCTTACAGATGCGCAGGAGCGATTGAGCGCCTATGAAGACGCCCAGGCGCTATTGGAAGAATGTCTCACCCACAACAACGGCGAGCGCGTGCTGGTAGAATATTACCTGTTATTGGAAGAACAGATAAACGGAGACCCCCTCTCGCGTAATCAAAACGCAGAAGCCGCGCTTGTAGAACAGCGGGGCCACTCACCTGCCTGGCTCAAGGCGATTGCCGATGTGCAGAATCGCATTGAACGTGTGGGGATTCCTTCTGAGGAAGAATGACAACAGGTCAGGTTTGAGATATCTCTCACCCGCTAAAAGCCACCATCTCCCCATTGCCCATGCGAAAAGCCAGTGTGGACAAATTGAGTTGGCTGGAAACGGGAAAGTCGATGTAGCCGCTTTGAGGTGTATTGGGTAGGACGACCGGGGCGATATCTATCAACTTGGGCGCGATCACCTGCCCATTAGCGAGTACCAGGCGCGCAAGCGAGGCATAATCGAGGCCAGAGGGCGCCTGCGTTTTGCTCATGTTCTGCTCCCGCATTTCCACGCGGACGGTAAAGACGCCGCCTCGCTTGCTATCATCGGAAAATGCCGCCGCCTCTGTAACCTGGGTCACGGTAATATGCACATCGTGGTAGTCTATGGCCCGATTGACGGTCAAAGTACTGACTGGGTGTGTTACCGTGACGGTCGCCGGCAGCGAATCGCCTGTGACGTTTGCATCATCTTTTTCAGGTGGAGCGAAAAAGCTGAGAACGGCAAGGATAGCTATGATGGCAAGGGCGATCGCTATACGTACACGTGGTGGAATGGAGGCGAACAGGCCCTTTTTCTTTGTTTGTGACATGATCTATTCTGCTCCTGGTTCAAATGTAACCAGGATATATTATAGCAAAGTTTGGGCAAGCAATTATAGGGGCACACATTGCGTGGCAAGTAAGCATGGGGGTGCTCGTACCTGCCAAAATTGGGGGAACACAAGGGATGCCCCTAACTGAAGGATATTATAGCACAGGTAAAGAGCAAACAAGAAGACATACCCTGGGATTTTCTGGTACGAAACTACAAAGTACTCGAATGCTTATGGTTGCGGCAGGAAACTCTGGTTGCCAAAGGAACCGCCCAGCACATCTTGAGAAGACGCGCCCATCCAGCGATCCAGCACCGTCGCGTATACTGAACGGAAATCGATAGTATATTTCAGGTTGCCGTTCTGGTCAAGGTTGCTCAGGCTCGGTGGCTCGCCGTAGATGCCCTTATTGATAGGGTTGCCCAGCACAAACATGGGAGCCGCGGTGCCATGATCGGTGCCCAGGGAACCATTTTCTTCCACGCGCCTGCCGAATTCGGACCACGTCATGACGACGACATTATCGGCCTTGCCATGCGCAGCCAGATCATTGTAAAAGGCGGAAAGGCCGTTGGCAAGGGTCTGCATGAGGGTATCGTGAGTGCCCTGCTCGTTGGCATGAGTGTCAAAGCCACCAAGCGTTACATAGCCAACACGCAGTCCCAGGTCCCCTACAATTGCTTCCGCCAGCACTTTCAACCCGCTGGCGAAAGGACCGGTGGGGTAGGTAACGGCAGGGTGATATTGCGCGTCGATCTGCCGCAGTCGATTCGATCCATCCTGAGCGTTGAGCGCGGTTGTATCCAGCAAGGCGGCATAGGGCGATGTTTTGGGATAGGAGTTGTAGAGCTTCAGCAGCGCCTGCATACGGGCATTACCCTTGTCGGTATCCGCTGGGTCGGGATACACGGTATAGGTTTTGACGCTGGAAAGGGTGGGCACTTGCGTGGTGATGGACATCAGCGCCTGTGCCGTTTGCGTGCCGATATCAAGGGATTTGAAAGGATGGCCCTGTTGATCGACGAGACCGGAAACGAGTTTGCCGAGCCAGCCCTCGCTGCCGTTGCCGGTGAGGTCGAGCGTCTGCCAGATATCCATGGCTTGAAAGTGCGAAAGGCTCTGATTCGGATAGCCAACGCCCTCGACAATAGCCAGGTGACCTTGATCCCATAGCTTTTTCAAGGGTTCCAGGTTAGGATGCAACCCCAGGCGAGAATCGAGTTGCAACACTTTCGCTTCTGGTATGGCCAGGGTAGGTCGCAGCTTGATGTACAGGGGGTCAGTGTAAGGGACGACTGTATTAAGGCCATCGTTACCACCCGCCATTTGCACGACAATCAATACACGGTCGCTGGCAGTTTGCGCCATACGCGAACCATCCAATGCCTGTGCCCTGGCCGAGGCGACACCACGGCTGAAGATGGAGGGCATGATCATACCCGCCGATACAACCAGCAAGCCATCTTTGATCATTGCTCTGCGACTGAGTTTCATCTATGTTTCTCCTTTATCAATTCAGCTGGTATTCCGGCGATGCCATCATCAGGTACAGGGTGCCGCGCACGCGATTGAGTGGATAGCTCTTGCCATTGGTCAGAGCGATCTGGCCACCCCTACCGCTGCTGTCGGGGGTCGTAAAGTAGTCGAGTAGCTGGGTGCGCCGGTCGCTTTCGATATTGCCATCCAGCAAGAACGACGAGAAGTAATCGACAAACTTCTCTGGCGAATCGATCTGGTTCGTATTGACGATGCTTTGCAGGTTGACAAGCGGAGTAGAGCCTGTGCGGGCAAGCGTGCCGCGGACGAGCAACAGGTCTACGTAGTTGAGGCGCGTCATCCATGTGCCACTATTGAGCCAGAAGGCGCTGGTTTTGTCGCCAGGCCAGCCCGCGACGTTGGGCGGATCAAACAGCGTCTGGCCCATCAACGTTGTTATAGCGGGCAAACCGCTACCATCTCCGTTAATATCCAGGGCGCGATACGCTCCAACCGTGAATTCAACAGGCGACTTGACGCGGCTGCGGTAGGCCTTCGGTGAAGAGAATTGGGGCGAAAGCAAGAGCGTGCGCATGACCGCCCCCATATTATGCCCGCTCTCAACATACGTATCGACCAGGGGTTTGAGGTCGTCGTTGCTGGGATTTTCATAGGCGAAGAAGGCAAACAGTTTGTGGCCAATAAACCAGGGTGTCGCAGGATGATTGGTGAGGATATGTACCACGTCCTTATAGTCCAGGTTGCCGACATGACCCAGGTAGTACTTGGTTAAGTTATTGTGGTCGTTGGGATTGTAGTACGAGGAAAGCCCCTTGACATGCCAACCGGTAAGCGCGGCCGCACCCTCGGAGACATCGCGCTGCGTATAATGTCCGAGGCCGATAGTGAATAATTCCATCATCTCGCGAGCATAATTTTCATTGGGCGCGTTTTTCCTGCTCTTCGTAAGGTCGAGGTAGAAGAGCATAGCCGGGTCGGCTGTGATGCCAAGCATGATGTTGTCGAAGGTATCAAAAGCATGATCGCGCAAAAACTGGTTCTGGATGATCATGCGCATATAATTATTCTTGCCGCCGACCTTGCGAAAACTGCTGGTCAGCACACCGTGCCAGAACAGGGTCATTTTCTCCAATAACGGGCGCTGCGTCCAGGCCATACGCAGCAGCCACCAGCGCTGCTGGTCGCTAGGATTGTTGAGGTCCAGATTCAACGCTTTGAGCCGGTTCTCCATAGCGTCATCTGATACCTGCGAGTAGTTCAGCAGGCGATCTACAGCGCTGTTGAAACCAAGGCTGCTGTATAGTCGCATGTCGCTAGATGAGGCCCCGAAACCAGCGCGGCGCAATAGATGACCGGTCTGGGTATTGCTCGCCATGGGGCCGTGGAAGAGGTTGCTCCAACCGCCGTGTTGTAACCATTGTTCCAGCGTGGCGCCGCCAGCAGCCGCGACGATACCCGCGCCGCCAATAGTCGCCATCGCCGCTAATGACTTGCCCATGAATGTGCGACGCGAGAGTTGTGTCCCCTTGGACCGGCTGGAGGAGGCTCCCCCAGGGTCGCCTGCCGCAGCCGGCGCAGGCGGATTGGCGTGTCCAGATCGAGGGACCTGCGCGTGTATTTCTTCCCCATCGCCTTGCCGGGCCGCTTGCGATGAATCGTCCCATTGGGGTAGTGTTGGTTGATCGTGCATATGCTTTAAACTCCTAACAGAGTGCTACGCCCCACCCTCATACACAGCAAAGACTTCTTAATCGTGACGCACAGCCTCGCAATATCGTTTGATACCCGTAGGGGCCGGTGCAGGCCATGCGCTCTGACCCGCCTGTTTGCTCATATTGTAGCAGACAAACATCAAGAAACTCTCAAGAAGAAATACAGAATATTTTATGAAGATACTTACGCAGGAGATGAGGCTCTCCCCACAGTCAAATGATCCTGCCTCAAGGAATGATGGTCCTCGCAAGCGAGCGCCATTTGTTGTGCTGTTAGCGATGGTTGGCGCTATTTTGCTGATCGATGCAACGCTGCCCCTGAGAGCACTATGGTTTCATGAGGCACTGCTGACCCAGCTGGGTACGTGGCCGGTGCTGCCCTCTGAGATCTTATTTCCAGGGTTCGCAATCATTCCGCCCATTCCGCATGTTCATAACATAGGAACACCAGATTTGACCCTCAGCTGGTTGGAAGTATCCTTCCTGCTGGGCGCTTTCATTGCCGTATTTGTAGTCTATATCGTTGCTTTGCGTCGTCTTCCCGGGCATATCACACGCTGTTACCTGCTCTGCTCCACTCTATTATTGGGATTCTTATTCTGCCTTATCCCTGTTGTCACTTCGCCTGATCTCTTTTCTTATATCGCCTATGCCCGTATGGGTATACTGTATCACCTGAATCCCTTAACGACCTTTCCATCCTCCATCTCTGGCGACCCGGTCTACGGTTATGTCGCCTGGCCAGATCAGCCATCGGCGTATGGCCCCACATGGGCTATTATTACTGGCGCCATGCAGGGCTTTTTTTCGCTCTTTGGCCTCAACTATATTTTGCCAATGCTCATCATGTTGCGCCTTTTCGGTCTATTGATGCACATGCTTTCTACTTGGTTGATCTGGTCGATCTGCGGGCATCTTTCTCAGAAGAACAGCTTCATAAGCGAGAAAAAGCGTATGCTGGCAACGCTGGCATTTGCCTGGAATCCGCTACTGCTGCTCGAGGCTTGCACGAACGCGCATAATGATGCGACGGTGTTGTTCTTCGTGTTGCTGGCAATCTGGTTTCTGGTGCGCGAGAGGAATACTGAAATAGATAGTCCGAGCCTCTATGCCGCTGTTTTCGCCATGGTGATGCTGGCGCTCGCGACCTGCCTGAAGCTCTATGTTGTGCTTTTCGTGCCAGGATTCCTGCTCTTTTTGTGGTTGCAGCCGTCGCGCCGGACGATCAAGCTGCCCCTGGTTTCCGTTGTGTCGTACGCCGGTGTAATTGGAGCCCTCTATGCGCCATTCTGGCAGGGAGGGGCTATCTTCGATGTGCTTACGGTCAATCCCGCGGCATCCCGTACCATCAACTCGTTACCCGACCTGTTGGCACACCTGTATAATGCCAGCGCGGCCCTGTTGGGATTTCCTCTCGGCGACTCAATCGGCTCGCCAGCAGAGCGCGTCTTACATGCTTTGAGCCTGGCGCTTTTCGCGCTGGTCTATTGTATTGTGTGCTGGCGGGCGATTCGCGGTACAAAATTGGGAGGGCGATTTCAAGAGGAGATTCTGAGAGGGCGCCCCTTGAGGGCGCCCTTACAAGGCATTGCTACTGTTCCTGGCCTGGTGCGCTGGATGGCGCTGGTGTGGCTGCTATTTTGCGTGATCGGCTCGCCCTGGTACTGGCCCTGGTATGCGGTGACGTTTTTTGGTCTGTACGCAGTTGTAGAGGCAGTCAGCGATGAGCAGAATTGGACATATTATGTGCGCCTGCTCGCCTTTAGTACGCTAAGCATTTATTGTTTCATTGCGTGGGGACCGCGGTATACTCTCGTTCCAGGTCTACCGGGCTTCGCATGGACATATTTCGGCGCACTGTGGGTCTGGGGATTGCCGCTGCTGGGCCTCGCATTGATAGATAAGCTAAGACATGGACGCTTGCGCATTCAAGATGTATCTTTATCTGAGGTGACAGGGGGTAAGACGCCATAGACGGCTACTTAGCTTCTGCCCTGGATAGCAGTTACGAAATTGTTCCCCTTTTTGTACGTTTATTTTCGATGGCAGGGTATGCCTGGACCTGGCGATGGCAAGGACACTATTGCATCTTGCTAGCGCAAAAGTACCCCTTGCTTTCTTCGCAAACCTGCCGATATCAACAGAGATGCTATATTTGAACGAGAAATGGGCGCCCCACCCAACAGGATGGAAATTATGAAAAAACCACGGACAGCAAAACCCGGTATATTTCTGCCTTTTCTCATGATTGCGAGTTTAGCGTTGCTCGTTATCCTGCTGGGATCGATTCTGTGGGTTGTGATCAATACGGTGTCTAGTGGGTCTGCGAATAGAGCCCATTCCACCGGGGGTGCGATCAATCTGGCCCCTACAGCACAGCCGACCGGCGCGAATATACCTGTCTCGCCACTCCTTTTTGGCACGAATCTTGGCCTTTTTACCGGCAATGACCAGATTTTAACCTCTCCGACGGCGCGTAACTTGCTGCTGCAGATGCACATCCAGATTATTCGCATGCCCCTGCGCTCGAGCTTACCTGAAGCTACCGAGATTGCGGCGGCAAGGACGATCAAAAATCTGGGAGCGACCCCGCTGGTCGCGCTCCATGGAGCCACCGACCCGGATGCATTGAAGATCGATACACGCATGGTTTCCGATATGAATAGCATTTTCGGCAGGCACACCGTTTACTATGAATTTGGCAACGAGGACGACTGGCATGGGATCGATGCGACGACGTATACGCGTGCCTGGAACGCTGTCGTACCAGAATTGAAAGGACTGGCCCTCAATGGACAGTTTGTGGGGCCGGTCAATTACCAGTATGAGCGCGATTACCTGACCACTTTTTTGCGATATGCCAATCCGCGTCCGGATGAAATAAGCTGGCATGAATATCCCTGCCTGGATGCCGCGGCGCAGAATACCTGTATCTCGCACATCGATGACTGGACAACGCATATTGCCGATGCGCGCCGTGTGATGGCGAATACAATTGGCACTGCGCTCCCAATTATGATTACCGAGTGGAATTATGCTCCCGATGCTGTGCCGGATGATGGCAAGGTCAACGATACCGCGTTTATGACCACCTGGACCACCAGAGCGCTGCAAACGCTGGCCGCCAATCGCGTCTTTGCGGCGATGCAATACTCCTGTACGAATACGGTGATCTCTTTGATCGACGACCGCAATATGCTGACAACGCAAGGACAGGTAGTGCGGAACGAGTACCAGCGCATGATTGTCGAGGGCCAGGAGCCGGCGCTTGCGCCGCCTGCCGGTCATAGCCAGTATGCATCGTTCTCTTTCGAGGATGGAAGCACTGACGGCTGGGCGGCAAATAGTAGCAACATCAGCCCTGTGCAAATCAGTACGGCTTTCGCCCGGGACGGCAAGCACTCCTTGCAGGTGACGCTTAGCAATAGTGGCAGCAACGACTTTCCATATGTCGCGGTAGATAACGTGAGCATGGCCAACCCTCCCGGAGGAGGCCAGACGGTTTCCGCGTATCTCTACCTGCCGGACAAGAACATTGCGCTGTCCGCAAAGATATTTGTGATGGACAAGGCGTACCACTGGCATTCTGCGGCATTCACGCGGTTGCAACCGGGGGTATGGAATCGGCTGAGCTACACTCTTCCCGCCTCCATTCTCGGACAACCACAGGTGCTGGGCATTCAGTTCAATAGTCCGACAAACGCGACGACGAGTGTCTATATCGATGCGGTAAGCTGGATGTGACAGCAAGGGACATGATAACTAACTTTGACAAAATGCTGTGGTAATGGACACGAGGCCGATGAATCGGCGCTGGGCGCGATGACAAGCCCACGAGTGAGGACAGGCACAATGCACTGTCCCTACTTGACAGGCATAATGCATTCCTCTACAATCTCAGCATCAGCAGTACTGGATTCCCCCATATCCCGCACTGCCTCCCCTCTATGTTTGCGCGCGTCAGGGCGACTGGTGTAGGGAATGGATTTATCCAGCCTGGAGCCGGCCTTATGGGCGGGTTGCATAGAGGGGAAGAACTTATAAGGGATCACCAGTGGTCACATGTAGGGGACACGCGACCATAAGGGGATGGCGACCCTCTAGAGTGCGGATTTATCGCGCTCGTCATGTGGTTGCCCCTGGGGTGCAACATGAATCGTGTAGGAGAACGGCTCGGAAACTACCGACTGGTGCATTTTTTAGGCCAGGGTGGCACGGCTGAAGTTTACCTGGCAGAACATATTTTCCTCAAGACAGTGGCGGCGATTAAGGTTCTCAGCGTGCAACTATCGAGCAGAGAACTGGAGCAATTCCTGCACGAGGCCCGTATTATCGCAGGCCTGGATCACCCAAACATTATACGTATCCTGGAATTTGGTATCGAGGGCGGCGATGCGATTACGGATGCCGGCGAGTTGCATAGAACAGGTGGTACGCCTTACCTGGTAATGGAATACGCGCCGAACGGCACGTTGCGTACGCGATTTCCACGAGGGACCCGCGTGCCACTGGCAGTCCTTTTGAGCTATGTCAGGCAGGCGGCAGATGCTTTGCAATATGCGCACGATAGGCGGCTCATTCATCGCGATGTCAAACCGGAGAACTTGCTGCTGGGGCGAAATAACGAGGTGTTGATTAGCGATTTCGGAATCGCGGTTGTGAGCCAGAATTCGCAGTTGGAACGGACGCAGGAGGTTGTAGGGACGATAGGCTATATGTCGCCGGAACAACTGCAAGGCAAACCACGCCCGGCGAGTGATCAATATGCACTGGGGATTATCGTGTACGAGTGGTTGTGCGGGGAGCGCCCTTTCTCAGGTTCTTTCATCGATCTGTTTGCGCAACACTTGCAAACGCCGGCGCCACCCTTGCACCTGAAACTGCCAGGCATTCCACCTGAAGTTGAGGCAGTCGTAATGAAAGCGCTGGCCAAAAATTGGCAGGAACGCTTCGCGACGATTGCACTCTTTGCCGGCGCTTTAGAGCAGGTCTGTGGCCCCTATGTTTCCCCTGCTACAAGTTCGCTGCCCGGCATTGCGGCCCGGGCCGCAATGCCGCCATTGCAACCCCCATTACCCTCCTCGACGCCTGAAATCTCAGAGGGCAGAGAAAGTGGCGCTCCCAATACGCCAGCACCGGTGAAGGCCCCGGTGACACCGCCGCTTAGTGAAGCAGCGGCTATGCCAGGCATGGGATACGCGATGGACGCCACTTCGTTTTCCTCTACCACGCAAGCGGACATAGCTGGCGGAGTCTCCGCATCCTTCAAGCAGGGGAGACGCGTGGAGGCGATACATCAGGGGACATCCATGGGGGTCGATCAACCGGCAATAGGCGCTCAGCAGAGCTTGCGGAGCGAATCTCAATTCCAGCGGTCCCTCCAGGCATCCGAGCGCGAGGTTACAGGCGAAGACAAGCGCAAGATTTCACGACGCGCGGCGCTAATTGGGCTGGGGGTGGCCGGAGTTGCCACTGTGGGAGGCATAACGATCTGGCAGCTAGTCTTACGTGAGTCAAGTCAGCGGCAGCAAACCGGGGCCGCGAAGGCGTCACAGGCGACGCCGATTACTGAGGCAGAGACGTTGTTCACCTATACCGGGCATACGCTGGACGTTTATGGCGTGGCGTGGTCTCCATCCAGTTCGCTGATCGCTTCCGTGGGCCTGGATACGACGGTACAGATATGCGATGCCAGAACGGGGGCAAGGCGGTTCAGCTATACAGGACATAAGGGTTCGACGAACGGGCTGGCCTGGCTGCCGAAAACGGGGACACGCATCGCTTCGGCCAGCTCCGATATGACGGTACAGGTATGGGATGCATTGAGCGGTGAGCACGTGCTGACTTATAGGGGCCATAATGCCTTTGTGCGAAACGTAACATGGTCTCCTAACGGTAAATATATCGCCTCGGCCGGCGACGATAAGCTTGTGAGGGTGTGGGATGCGGCTAATGGCAACACGTTATTTACTTACGATGGGCATACGGACCTGATCTGGTTTTTACGCTGGTCACCGGACGGCACACGCATTGCATCAGCCAGCGCCGATGCGACTGTGCAAGTGATTGATGCAAGCACAGGGACAAAGATACTGATTTATAGCAAGCATACAAGAGGCGTGCAGTCACTGGCATGGTCGCCCGATAGCAGCCGGATCGTCTCGGCCAGCTCTGATAAGACGGCGCAAGTGTGGGATGCCAGTTCCGGGCAGACGAAGCTGATTTACCGCGGTCACTCCGATCCTGTACAGGGAGTGGATTGGGCGGCGGATGGTAGATCTATCGCCACCTGCGGCAGTAACGCTCAGGTATGGGATGCTGCCACGGGAAAGAGGATTCTCAATTACAACCAGCCTCCCCTCATCCATGGACTCGCATGGTCACCGGACAGCACACGCGTCGCATCCGTAGGAGTAGACACCACGATGAGGGTTTGGCGGGTCAGCACAGCTGGTTAATCGCTTCCAACTTGCATTATCCTCTTCCATTTATTTCTTGATACACATTGAAACCAAAACGAATATTGCCTCACAACTAAATACATGCTATACTTCGTATGGTTGCCCTCCGCGAGGAGCGCCAGGCTGGACAGCCAGTGCGTATTTTATCTCATCCTGGGTTCTGCAGTGTAATACAATGGTTGTTCTTCACGAAATTTTTGTGTAAAGGTTCATTGCCTAAAATTTATGACTGCTGTATTAAACATGCAAGAGATACACCTGGCATCAGGAATCCATTCCGCTGGTTCATTTTTCTATCGTTCGATGGATATCTATCAGTGGAATGCAAGCAAAACGCTACTGCTGATGAAGTAAGCGTTCTTTCACTCGGATTTCATCAAAGCTGAGCATTGTGATCTCAGATGAGGAGTTACCCAGGGGGAAACGCGCAGATGGGAACAAACAGCTACATTGGCAAAACCATTGGCAACTATCGCATACTCGCCGAGCTTGGCAGCGGCTCCTTTGGAGCAGTTTATCGTTGCGAACACGTTTTTTTACAAAATCGCGTCGGGGCGATCAAACTGATGCATGCCTCTCACCTGGATGCGCAGGAGGAACGAGATAACTTTCTGCGAGAGGCCCGGCTGCTCGAAATGCTGAAACATCCGCATATCCTGCCGATTCTCGATGTTGGCATTCATGAAGGATTCCCTTACCTGGTGACGGAATACGCGCCGCTTGGCTCGCTGCGCGATCGCTTACAGCGTATTGATCCTGGCCTGCTGCCGATGGAAGAGTCACTGAAGATTCTGTCACAGATAGGGTTGGCATTAGATCACGCCCACGCACAGAACATCATTCACCGCGACTTGAAGCCTGCTAACATTCTCTTCAACGCGCAAGCAGACGCCCTGCTTGCCGATTTCGGTATCGCTACGACACTGGCTACGGCCTCGATCAAGTTCGTTGAGGCCAGCGGCTCCCCGCCTTATATGGCGCCAGAACAATTTCAAGGCACGATCAGCAAAGAGAGCGATCAATACGCGCTGGCATGTATCGCATACGAATTACTGACCGGCCATCGTCCTTTCTCGGCGCCCGATCCTTTCACCCTGGGTTACAAGCACCTGACAGAGACCCCCGTACCTCCGAAACAATATAACCCTGCCATTCCAGCTTACATTGAACAGGCCATTCTCAAGGCAATGGCCAAAGAGCGCATGGAGCGTTTCCCAAATGTAGCAGCGTTCATCGCCGCTTTACGCCCCTTGCAGCTCTATCAACGCCCAATATCCGCGGCATCAGAGCCCATTACTGGCGGTTCTACGGTCGTGGCCTCTCAATTTATACCTACTCTCCCCAATAATATCCCCGGCCAGTTTCAAGGAGGACCTCCCACGCCTGCGCAGGCTTCACAGTTCCCACCCTCGCCGTCAGGACCCATTTCCCGCAGCGAAGAGGTGATATGGATGCAGTCAGGCCCCACTGTTCAGGCAACCGGCCCAGCGATGCCCACTCCAGCGCCTACACAAAGGGATATGCCCACCCTGCCTGCGCAACAATATGCAAACATGAACCCGCCGGTTCTCTATCCTGTAGCCACGCCACCAACCCCTTCACCTTTCAGGCAACCAGCCTACGGGCAGACCCCTCCACCACCTCCTGGGGTAGCGCCGGCTTATCAACAGGCAGCCGCGCCACCTTCATCTTTTCCAGCCCCGGCAAGCGCGGGTCAAATGCTCGGCCCAAATGCAAGCCCCGCGCAAACAACGACACAACAACCGCCCCGGAAAAGAAGACGCTGGCCACTCGTGCTGGCAGCAATACTGGTAGTGCTGCTAATTTTGCTTCCCGGCGGGGTCGCGGCTTTCTATACCTTCGCCTATCCCGCGACCGCTACAGTGACGATCACCCCGCTCAACAAAGACTTGAAGAATACCTTTACAATTACTCAGGTAACAAAAAATCCCAATACCTCTCTCAATCAGGTTACCGGGGCACGCCTGATCACTGCCTCAAAGTCAAAGACAACCTCCGCTACAGCGACAGGAATAGCCCATACCTCAGCCACTGTGGCCTATGGAACGCTGGTGCTGGAAAACGACGATAGTTCCAATGGCTACATCTATTCCACAAATGTCGGACAAACCCTTACCAGCAATAATGGCATATCAGTGATTATCGACTCTTATGTGCAGGTATATCCACAAAAGACGGGCACCTTCCGCGCCCATATGGTCAAAGCAGGAGCTAGCGGCAACATTGGCCCGCATGTTTTTTATTACTCGTATAACGATGGTTACGGCGGTCTTAAAATATACAACACACAATCGTTCGTTGGCGGTAAGGATGCCGGTACCTATACAGTGGTACAGCAGGGCGATATCAATGGAGCCGCCAATCCGCTCATGTCATCAGTGTTAGACGACGCACAGCAAGCATACAGGGCAGAGCTAAAAGCAGGTGAGCAGGAGGTCAGTGCACCGAAATGCAGCCCCAAAGTGACCGCAGATAAAAACGTGGGGGATGCCGCCAGCACCTTCAACGTCACCGTTTCGTTCTCATGCAGCGGCGAGGTATACGATCCCATGCCTCCTGAAGAGGCGGCGTCCGCAATGCTCAAAGCCCAGGCTAGCTCTGATCTTGATCCCAGCTATGTACTTGCAGGCAACATACTCACCAGCGTCTTAAGCGCCAGCGTCACCGATCCAAAAGCAGGCACGCTCTCGCTGGTCATCGCCGCCGAGGGCATCTGGAATTTCAACTTCAGTACCGCCCAGAAGCAGGCGCTGGCAAAGTTAATCGCGGGGAAATCGGTACAAGATGCCCAGGCAGTGCTGGCGCAGCAGAATGGCGTGAAGTCCGCGCTGGTGAGCCTTGCCGGTACCTTCCTGTTCTGGAATAGCGTGCCAACCAATACGGCTCATATCACGATCAGCATCAAGCAGATAAGCGTGCCGGAGCCTCAGGTTTCACCTACCCCTGGGGCCAGCGCGACGAATCCGCCTGCCACCGTCACAGCAACACCCTGATACTGATTCTTTAGGAGGTGAGCTTCTTCCCCTTCGTTCCTCAGGGCTCCGGCTCACGCAAGACTCGGCCTGCAATTACTTGACTTTTATATAATCTTGATGGAAAACATAAAATGGGCTATTGCTAAATCATTGTAGTTTTGTTACAATAAACTTAATTTTCATGCACTCTCACTTGCATGCCCTTTAAAGGTTCTGCATCACAAATAAAGGGGGATTTTATGAGTGATGATCATCAACTTCATGTGGAGATCGGTAATTACCGTATTGTACGCGAAATCGATAGTGGCGCTTTTGGCCGTGTGTACCTGGCTCAACATCTGCTACTCAAAAATCGCACGGTGGCCATCAAATTATTACACACTACCCGCTTAAGTTCACCTGAGGAACGCGAAAATTTCTTACGCGAGGCACAATTTCTGGAAGTCCTCAAACATCCCTATATTCTCCCTATTCTCGATGTGGGCATTCACGAAGGTTTCCCTTACCTGGTGGCGGAATATGCTCCTAATGGCTCACTTCGTGACAGGATCAAACGCTATGCTCCGCATCCCTTGCCGGTACAGGAGACGCTGACGATCCTGACACAGATCGGGCAGGCGCTCTATTACGCGCACCAGCAGCATATTATACATAGAGATATCAAGCCGGAAAATATTCTTTTCAATGCCAGAGGAGAGGCGCTATTGGCGGATTTTGGTGTGGCGACGATGATAGAGACAGCGAGCATCAAATTCGCCACGGTAATTGGCACGCCTTCTTACATGGCCCCCGAGCAGTTCCAGAATTCGATTTCGAAGGAGAGCGATCAATATGCGCTGGGATGCGTCGCCTATGAGTTGTTCACGGGGCAACGGCCATTTTCGGCGCAAGATTTCTTCGCTATGGGGTTCAAACACATGCAGGAGGCCCCGATTCCTCCATCACAGCTAAATCCGCAGTTGCCTCAATTTGTTGAGGATGCTATTCTGCGGGCAATGGCGAAGCAGCGCACCGACCGCTTCCCTGATATCAAGGCTTTTATCACCGAATTGCATTTACCGACCAATTCTCAGGGACGCCTGCCCGCCATCTCTGCCTCATACCCCACGCTTTCAGCGCCGCTTCCTGCTGTACAGGCACCGCAGGTGCCCAGCAGCCCTGCCGCGATGCAGTCTTCGCAAGCTCCTACTGTTTCTTTACCTCACGCTAATACATCGTCACAAAAACTCGCGGCGATGCCACAGGTGATTCCTGGAGATACCAGGCAGCTCAGCACAGGGCCTCGCGAACAGCTGGCTTATCCTGTGAATCCAAATCCTGTTACCCCCTTTCCTCCTACATTGCTACCTGCACCAGAGCAATTAGATTCAGACCCGGGTAAAGCAGGCGCAGCCTTTCCCGCTGCTTCACCGGTATCCGGCAACTCGATGCCGCTACCTGTACCACCGTTTGCAGGGCCGCTGACACCTTCACCCTATGAGGAAACATATGTGACGCCGGCGCCCGCAAACCGGATGCCCCACAGCAATAACCGGCAAAACAAACCCCGCAGGTGGCTTATCATTCTGGCCGCGATCATTGCTATCCTGGTACTTATCCTATCTGGCGTCTTCGGCTCGCTACTGATCTTCTTTCATCCGGCGCTTGCAATTAGCGGGAGCAATAAGGTGACACCAGGCTCAACTCTCAAGGTGCTGGGCAGTGGCTTTGTGCCGGGAACAGGCATCTCGCTCACCCTTGACGGCAGCACAAACCTTACCTCTATGGGAAGTGACGCGACAGGAGAAGCCTGGTACAGCGGCAATGCTGGAGGACAGGCACAAGGCGTTGTCCCTACAGGATCGCAGAACTATGCAGCCCTGGACGATCCGCTGAGCAGTTCGCTTGTAGCCAGTAGCTCGGGCAGCTTCGCAATTACGATCTGGGTGAACGATACGTGGGCAGTAGGCGTGCATACGCTGGATGCCTCAGCAGGCATCTGGAGCGCGCAGACTTCTTTCACGATTGTACCCAGGGCTCCGCAGATCACGATTAGTGAGAAGGTGCTGGATTTTGGCGAGGTGGCAATGGGGGTGCAGCCGGCGCTCTCAATCGTGATCGGCAATAGCGGGGATGCAAGACTGATCTGGTCAGCCGGGGCAGAGAATGCTCCATGGCTAAAGCTACAACAAAATACAGGCATTATTGAGCCTAAAGCTCCGCAACAAACGATCAATATCATAGCCGATACGCGTGCATTGAAAGAGGGCACATACACGAGTATGCTGCATATCAGTTCTAACGGCGGGGATGCGCAGGTGCAGGTCAAATTACAGGTAGGGCCACATCACAATGGAGCAGTGCTGGATGTCAATCCGGGCAGCATTGATTTTGGCACGCTATTGACCAACCGGCAGGGCATGCAGCTCATCACGATTGGCAATGTGGGCAATCAGACGCTGAATTGGAGCGCCGGCACGGGAGGGTCCAGCTGGCTGCATCTGACCAGCAGCACAGGGACGGTGAAATCCGGCGCATTGCCACAGTCCATCTATGCGGTAGCCGATAGCAGCAGCCTGGTACCTGGAAACTATCTCGGCGCAATCACGATCCATTCCAATGGTGGAACTGCCAGCCTGAATGTTTCCTTAACTGTAATGGGACCCGTGCAGCCGGGAACAACACCGACGCCGACAAGGTATCCAACGAGACCGCCGAATCCATCCCCGACTCATGCCCCATATCCAACACCGTCGCCGACTCATGCGCCACCACCACCAACACCAACACCGACTCAGAGTCCGACGCCAACACCGTCGCCGACTCCACAGCCACCGGTATCAGAGAGTCTCTACGTGCCTTTTACCTCGGGTGAAGGCGGTGTTCCTACCGTCAATGCGTATCATGGAACGGTGACAGTGCAAATCAGCGGTTATGGAGAGGCATACAATGTGCATGCCCTTTCGGATGCGTTCTACATCTTTACCAATGGTATGCAGACCCCTGTATCACCCTGGCATAGAAGTAGTCTTCCCACGTGGACGCTCACCGTCGATGGGAACCCCGTCGATAACTATATCCTAGGAGGTATACCTGGCTATAATGGCTCCCATTACTATACATTCACGATGAATGCGCCGGGAGGAGTGATCTACTTCGGAGTCGGCGATCCCGATCCGAGCGATAACAGCGGGGGGTATTCCATCACCATAACGCAGAATTAGCATTTTATGCGCTCAAACGCAGCAGGGGTTGAACGATGACGACCGTTGCCATCGTTCAACCCCTGCTGTGTCCTGCAACGAGGCTATCCTGTGAATCCCACCACGTCTGTTCCTCCAAAGGCGGTGTTGTTGCCATAGTCGAAGTACATGGGGCGTTCGGCGACGATGGTGCCGCTTTGCGCCTGGACAGAGAGCGAGACTTCGTAGCCGGCGCTGGGATTGGACTGCGCGATGGGGACCACGATGCTGTTGATATTAAGGGTAACACGCGTCTGAGGTCCGATGGTGACGATCTGTTGCGCGGTAATGCTGTGGGCAAGGTAGAGGGTCACGGCCACAGTCTCACTGCTCGTGTTGGGGTTCTGCAATGTCAGAAATTCGTTGAATCCGCTGGCCGTAAACCCTTCGGCGAAGCTGTAAGATGTTTTAGCGGGGCCGGGTTCGCCGATGACGTCGGTGCCGCCGGGGATATTCTGATTGAAGCGGAAGTACTCCTGGCGCTGGACGACGATGGGAGAGTCAGAAGTGACTTCGGCGGATAGTTCGGTGGTGCTTTGCGGGAAGCCGGCGGAAGCGGCATTGACGTCAAAGAAGTACTGCGACTGCGGTGGGACGGCAATGGTGGTGGGATAGACCTGACCATTGCTATACTCAAGTGTGACGGTGGCGTTGGCGGTGACGGTGGGGTCAAAGTTGGCGAGCACGAGGTATTCATGGAAGTTGGGGCCGGTATAGCCTTCGGCGAAGAGCCAGTCATTTTGAGGCGCCTGGGTACCGACGACGGTGGCAGCGCCTGTGACGGGGCCATTGATGTTGCCGCGGGCGGTGGTGAAGTACATGGGGCGCTCTACGACGACGGGCTGGTCGGAATGCACGTACATGGCGCAGGTACGGAAGATGCCGAGATTGATGGGATTAGTGGTGCCGCGCTGGCCGGGAGGGACGACGATGGTAGTGGTGCCGATCTGGCCACCAGAGGCGACGTAGGTGACGGTGACGTTAGCAGTCTTGCCGCCGGGCGGATTGAGGATGGTGACGAAGCTGGAGTAGTTACGCTCGGTTTCTATATCGGCGAAGTAGAAATCCTGGGCTAATTTTGTGGCTCCGAGAGCGTCGGTGCCGCTATTGATGCCGTGCCATGAGAAGTACATGGGACGCTCCGCTACGATGCCGACCTGGTTGACAGAGGTGACGATCATGGAGATGGAATAGCCCGGGCCAGCATAAGGGATGTGGAGGTCCTGGTTGACGTTGACAGTGGCGCGGCTCTGCGGTGGCACGCTATGCATGATGGCGGGGCCGGTGTGCCCTTCGAAGAGATACTGCACGCGCACCTGAGCGGTCTGGAGGGGGTCGGGATTTTCCAGGGTGAGGAATTCCTGAAAATCGGCGCCGACTCGGCCCTCGGCGAAGTACCAGACGGTGCTGGTGGCGACGTTTTGCTGTGGAGCTCCCTGGGCGAGGATATTGAGGTTTTGCGATAATTTGTAGGCGTCGAAGGAACCTAAGCCGGTGGTGAGGTCATAGGTGGTGGTGTCGGGATAGGCGCCGCCATCGCCAACATAGTCGTTGTTGTTGACGCCGCCCTGGACGGGTACGACATCGTGGAAGGCGTCTGCATAGGATGTGCCAGGGGCGCCATGGGCAATATCATAGAGGGCGGGGTTCAGAAAGCCCTCCAGGAAGCCGCCGGCTTTGATGGAGGCCTGATTGGCGAGGGCGACCATGGCGGCCCAGGCGGGAGCGGCTGCCGAGGTGCCACCGATGACCTGCCAACCATGGCTTCCCGCGCATCCACCAACGCTGCAATAGATGTCGTAGCCGGTCTGCGGGTCGGCATTAAGGGCAACATCGGGAACTTCACGATAGCCGTCGGTGTAGGCATTGGCGACGCCAGGCCCTTGCTGCCAGGAGGGCATCGGCCAGACCTGGCTGATGCCGCCGCCGCTGGCGCCATTTTTTATGGCACGGTCATTCCATACCTGCTCGGATTGAATGGTGTTGTCGAAATTGATACGCAGGGTGGTGCCGCCTACGCCGGTGACGTAGGGTTGCGAGGCAGGGTCGTCCACCGCGAGTTGTGTATTCTGACCGGTCCTGGGGTCGTAGCAACCTGATGCGCCGGAGTCACCGCTGGCGGCCAGGATCGTTTGTCCCTGGACCGCGGCTGCCTGGAAGAAGATATTTTCCTGGGCGATTTCGCCGGACATGCCGGGCGCCTCTTCGCAGAAGACCCAGCTGGTGCTTACTACCGGCGTAACATCGCTGACGATACGGGCCCAGGCGTCGTTATAGGCGGCCAGCGAGCTAGCTGAGGCCTCATAGACGCGCAGGGTGGAAAGATGCGGAGCGAGTCCCAGCACAGTTTCGATGTCGAGTTCGACTTCGGCGGCATTCGCTCCCGCCACTCCATTGTATCCATCGATGGGGATAGTCTTTATGAATGTGTGTGTTCCACCGAAACAGGCAGTATAAGTGGCAATGTCTTTTGCCGAAAATCCATCGAGTTCAAGCAGACCAACTGTTTGTCCTTCGCCATACATGCCCGCGTTGTAAAAACCGTTAAAATCATAGGCGGTAGCAATTTGTTTGGGTACATAGGAGGTGGGGTAGGTAGGCGAACCGGGCTGCGGGCAAGCGGTGGATTGCCGGGACGTTTGTTTCTGACCGCTGGTATGCAGGATGGCGTCACCCGGGGTGATGGGCTGGCGCGAATATTGGATCGAATCGTCCAATCCACTTATCGAGGCGACGAAAGGCGCGACGTTGGCCGGAAGTGTGGGAGTGGCGGCATTGGCATAAAAGAGGTGTCCATTATCAGTGCGATAATTATTGATCCGCACCTGAAATGCCGCTTCCGCCTGGGCTACGGTGCCAACGGCGTCAACGAGCAGGTGATTGGAGTAGGTAGCGGTGATTTTGAAGCCATAGGAGCGCAGAAAGCTGGCGATGGCAGCTTCGCTCTGGGGAAGCGGCGCATACAGCGCGTCAAACGAGGCGGCATTGAGATAGTGATGATAGTAGATGGATTGCGGGTCGGTGACCGCTTTCAGGTACGCAGTAAGATTATCCGCGTTACGCAATTTCAGGCCGAGCGCCAGGTTGATTGACTGTCCGGTCGCTGTTGAGGACACGAACGTACAATGCGTATTCCCCTGACAAATAGCGTTTGCTGAGGCGGTATTTGCCATGCTTACACGTGGTATCACCGTAGTGGCATGCGTAAATGGGGAGATATAAAGAAACAATAAGGCGGCCACGATTACGAGGGATAATACTGGTACTAACACTATCGGATAGATGGTACGTATTTTCATACTAAGCCTCTCTCACCTACCAGGGCGGATTTACAAATGTTGCCAAAAATGGTCAGAATATTCTACCTGATTTGAACGCCAGCCATGGGCTTTTCTGCGGATTTGGAAAAAAGTGAGGAGAAAGCTAGTACTTTAGTCTGTCACTTTGCGCACAGCATCCAGGAGGTCGCGGACGTGAAAGGGCTTGACAATGACGTGTTTGACGGGGGACGGAAACACGTTTTGATCCTGCTGTTCAGTAGCGGCAGTAATAACGATGATAGCGGGCAAGGGATGTTTCGCCTCCCATTGCGCTCGTAACCGGTCGATGAAGGCGTTGCCATTCATGCCGGGCATAGCGAGGTCGAGCAGGATGACAGCGGGATAGCGGCCTTCGCGCGCGGCATTATCAATCCAGGCCAGAGCTTCGAATCCCTCGGCAGCTTCCGCCGGTTCATAGCCATCCAATTCGAGCGCCCAGGAGACCATATCACGAATGGCAGGATTATCGTCCACGACCAGCACAATTGGCACATGCCTGCCTGGATAATGCAATGGCTGTTTCATCCAATTCACTCTGATATTTCTTTCTATTCATTGAGGCGATTGGAGGGGAGGACCCCGCCCGGATGCGATCTGTGGTCGTATTCCGATCAGAAACGCCGCTCGACCGCAGCCAGCGCTTCGCACTCATCTGATCGGAAACGTAGTATCTGGTCCCTACACCCCACCCTGAGTTCAAAATGTGCCGCGCAAAAAACCGCCAATAGCCTGAAGAAATGCTTCTGGTTGCTCTAAATTCGAGAGATGGCCGGCGTTCGGTATAGTGATAAATAAGGCGTTGGGAATTTTTGCCGCATAGTCCCGCGCTACATCTGGCGGTGTCAAAGCGTCTTGTTCGCCAACGACTACCAGCGTGGGACAGGCGATACCGGGAAGCAGATCGGTTGAATCGGCCCTCTGCGCCATGCCTCGCGATGCGGCGGCGATGCCCCTGGGAGTTGCCGCGTTGATAAGTTGGCGCACGCGCAGTTCAACTTCGGGATGGTGCTGGCGTGTATAGTCCGAGAGCAGGCGCGGCATCTGCATATCGGCGATGGCGCCGGTTCCCTGGGTTTCGGCTACGCGTGCCACATTCTCGCGATTGGCCTGTGCCTCCAGTGTATCGGCTCCAGGCCTTGTATCAGCCAGGATCAGCCCGGCTACGCGCCGCGGATATTTACGCAGAAACGCAAAAGCCGCGTACCCTCCCATCGAAAGGCCACAGAGGACGGCGGATTGCATTCCCAGCGTATCCATTAACCCGGCAAGATAGTCCGCGAAGACATCCATAGTCGAGATATCGGCGGCGATCTCGCTCTCGCCGAAGCCCGGCCAATCCAGTGCGACGAGCCGGTAGCGTTCTTCTAAGAGGAGTGCCGTCAATTCGCCTTCCCACATATTTCGATTTAGTGGAAAGGCGTGCAAGAATAGCACCGGCAACCCTATGCCATGGTCATCATACGCTATATTGATGTCGTTAACGGTCGTCTTCATTTATCTCCTTTGTCGCGCCATCCGCCTGCTCGTGAGCATGGTATGAACTGCGCACAAACGGTCCCGATTCGACGTGACGGAAGCCCATCTTCTTGCCTTCGGCTTTGAGGGCGGCAAACTCTTCGAGCGGCACATAGCGCTGGATAGGCAGATGCTGGAACGATGGGCGCAGGTATTGCCCTATTGTCAGGATATCTACATCATGTTCGCGCAGGTCGCGCATGACTTCGATAATTTCGTCCCAGGTCTCGCCGAGGCCGAGCATAAAGCCTGATTTTGTTGGAGCGGTCGGATTCATCTCCTTAGCCCATTTCAATACTTGCAGCGAGCGCTTGTAGATGGCTTGCGGGCGCACGCGTTTGTAGAGGCGAGGAATCGTTTCAACGTTGTGATTATAAACATCGGGCCTTGCATCCATGACTACTTGCAACGCCTCGTAGACACCCTTGAAGTCAGGTGTTAACACCTCGACCCGGCATTCAGGGTTCAGGCGGCGAATCCAGCGAATGGTGGCGGCAAAAATGGCCGCGCCGCCATCCTTCAGCTCGTCGCGATTGACAGAGGTCACAACGGCGTGGCGCAGGCCCATCTTCTGCACAGCTTCCGCGACGCGCTTTGGTTCCTCCCAGTCGAGCCCGATTGGGCGACCAGTTTCCACAGCGCAGAAGCCGCAGCTGCGCGTGCAGATGCGCCCAAGGATCATGAAGGTGGCTGTTTTATGCCCCCAGCATTCACCGATATTTGGGCAGCGCGCCTCCTCACAGACGGTGTGCAACTCCTTGCTGCGCATCAACTGCCGCAGGTTCTCGTAGTTTTCTCCTTTTGGCGGGCGTACCCTGAGCCACTCAGGGCGCCGTTCCGGAATCATGGTCGCCATAGTTGTTTTCCCTTTGGCCGATGAATCGGCGGTGGGCACGATGAATCGGCCCCTACATTTTCCACGTCACCGGCAAATGCGCATTAATACACGTCGATTTCTCGCCCGTAACTCTGTAGTTTGGTGCGCACTGCCTGTAAGAAACTCGCGGCGCCCGCACCATCTAGAATGCGATGGTCGAAGGATAGACACAGGTACATCATTGAGCGAACAGCAATGGCGTCATCCTCGATCACAACCGGCCGCTTGACTACCGCATCCATGCTTAGAATACCGGCATGCGGTTGATTGATAATTGGCACTGAGATAATTGTACCAAATGTGCCAGGATTATTCACAACAAACGTGCTGCCCTGCATGTCCTGTATGGTTAACTTGTTGGCACGCGCGCGCTGTGCAACTGCCGCAACCTGCTTTGCCAGTCCCGCAATCGTATATTGATCGGCGTCGTGGATGGTCGGAACAACCAGTCCCAGGTCGGTTGCGACGGCGATACCAAGATTGATGCGCTTCTTGATGATGATCTTGTTGTCTTCCGTCCAGCTTGAGTTCATCAGTGGCACCTGGCGGATACCCTCACATACGGCCTTCATGACGAACGGGACAAAGCTGATGCCATAGCCCTCGCGTTTCTTAAACTCATCCTTATGCTTCTCCAGCCATTTAGCGATGTTGGTCATATCGACCTCGACCACTGTCGTGGCATGCGGAGACGTGCGCTTGCTGCGCACCATGTGTTCGGCGATTGCCAGTCGCATGCGGCTCGGCGTCACAACCTCTTCATCCTCGCCCGCTACCGTTGGAGCAGGAGGGGCTGCCGGGGCAGGCTCTGGCTTCATGGATGGCGCTGACGGCACAGCAGGCGGTGGAGGCGTAGGAGGCGCGGGCCTGGCGGGTGCAGCCGCCTGTGTTACGGCAGCCGCGGCAGTGACAGGCTCGCGCTGGGACCGCGCCGCGATGTATGCCAGAATATCGTCTCTACGCACACGCCCGCCAATGCCCGTTCCCGCGATGGCATTCAGGTCGATATCATGCTCGCGCGCCAATCGCCGCGCCAGGGGGGAGATACGCTGCCGCTCCTCCTCACCTATACGTTCTGGACGCGCCTGCTGCGGGACTGCGCTTGCGCCATTGCCACCAGCGGGAGCCACGGTCCGTTGCTCTATCACCGGTATGGTCGCCTGATTGGGGGTCTCCACGGGAGCCGCGTCCGGCCCGGGCGCAGCTTCAGCCGGTGGAGAAGCTGTGACATCGGCATTTTCTTCGATGAGCGCGATATCGACCCCTACAGGCACCGTCTCGTCGGCCTTGACGAGAATCTTCGTCAACCGGCCCGCAACGGGCGAGGGCAATTCGGCATTGATCTTATCGGTAATGATTTCCGCCAGCGACTCGTCTCGCTCTACCCAATCACCCTCTTTTTTCAACCAGTTCGCTACTGTTCCCTCAGCCACCGATTCACCCAATCGTGGCATCTTCACCGGTGTTGCCATCTTAATGTGACTCCTTTGTCAGTTATGATCATAAAAATAATCATGTTCACAGCGTGCTTACCACTCCAGGGTACGCCCTTACTAATACGCTGCCAGCTTCCGCGCCGCCGTGAGAATTTTCTCTTCGTCGGGCAAATACGCGGCCTCCAGGGGAGGCGCGTAGGGAAACGGCGCGTCCGGCGCGGCTACGCGCGTAATCGGACCATCCAGGTACTCGAATAGATCCTCGGACAGGATGGCAGCCAGTTCGGCTCCGATACCGCCTGTTAGCGTGTCTTCATGCACAATCAGTACCTTGTTCGTGCGCTTCACCGACTCCAGGATGGCCTCGCGGTCGAGTGGCGCCAGGCTCCGCAGGTCGAGCACCTCGACCTCCAGATCATCCTCTTCTTCCAGGGTTTGCGCCGCCTTCAGAGACTGGTGTACCATCGCTCCGTAGGTCAGGATGGTCATATCCTGCCCCTCACGGCGCACGACGGCCTTGCCTATCGGCACAACGTAGTCTTCGGCGGGCAGTTCCTCGCGCAATTCCGGCATGCGATAGAGCAATTTATGTTCGAGGTACAGCACGGGATTATTATCGCGAATGGCCGCTTTCAACAGCCCCTTGGCATCATATGCCGTCGCGGGCACAACTACCTTGATGCCTGGTGTATGGAAAAACCAGGCCTCCGGACTCGCCGAATGGAAAGGGCCGCCTTTCGTTCCCCCACCGGAGGGGCCGCGAACGACCATTGGCACGGGCATACCGGAGCGCCAGTACATCTTACTCGCCATGTTGATGATCTGGTCGAAGCCGCTGGCGATGAAGTCGATGAACTGCATCTCGGCAATGGGGCGCATACCCATTAAGGCTGCACCAACCGCGGAACCGATAATAGCGGCCTCCGACATCGGTGTATCGATGACGCGCTCCGGCCCGAACTCTTCGAGGAAACCGGCGCTCACCTTGAACGCGCCGCCATAGGTTCCTACATCCTCGCCAAGCAGGAAAACGGCCTCGTCGCGCCGCATCTCTTCACGAATGGCCTGGCTAATGGCTTCCAGGTACGTCACTTCGCTCATCTCCGTCCAACCTCCTCGGGTACAGTTTTCGGCGCATGCAACTGCGCCGGGGCATTTGAGATGGTGGTAAAAGGTTCACCCGTGCGTGTATCTATTGCATTGACGTAGTGGGAATCACTGGCCCCAGGTTCGCCGACAATGGCAATTGGCCCGTCGGGAGCAAAGATATAATCGGCAACCGTTGCAGGGTCAGGCGCCGGACTCTCTTCCGCAAACCGCACGGCATCATCAACCACTGCCTTGACTTTTTGCTCGATTTCGGCCTTGTTTTCCGGCGTCAAGATACCCTGCTCGCTCAAGTAGCGTTCGAAACGCTGGATGGGGTCTTTTTTCAACCATTCGGCAAGCAGTTCTTTGGGCACGTAGTCGGCCTTATCTGCTTCGGAATGCCCACGCACGCGAAATGTTTTGCATTCCAGCAGCGCAGGTCCTTTGCCGCTCCGAACATGTGCTATGGCTCGCTCGACCGCCTCTATTACCGCCAGCACATCATTGCCATCGACTGTCTCACCCGGTATGCCATAGGCCACGGCGCGGTCCGCAAGATTCTCGATGGCAAATTCCTTATTATTCGGCGTGGAGTAGGCATAGCCATTATTTTCGATGAGGAAGACGATGGGCAGTTTCTGCACCGAAGCAAAATTCAGGGCCTCATGGAATGGGCCGGTATTGGCTGCTCCATCTCCGAAGCCGGCCAGCACAATCGTCGAACGCTTGCGCATTTTCATAGTAAGTCCAATACCGCATGCGACGGGCAGTGATTCGCCCAACATGCTGATGCTCGGCGCGATGCCATGATGGATATCGCCGATGTGCAATTGTCCATCGCGTCCCAGCGTGGGAGAATTGCCACGCGCCAGCCACTGGCACATCACGGCGCGTGGAGATGTGCCACGCACCAGGTGCATGCCGAGGTCGCGATGCTGCGGCACAATAAAGTCATCTTTTCCCAGCATCATCGCTGCACCCACAGTCGTGGCCTCATGCCCCTGAGCGGTGTATACTCCCCCCACGACCCGCCCCTGCAAAAATAACGTTCTCGTGCGGTCTTCCATAGCCCGCGTGAGGCGCATAAAATAGTAGACTTGCAGGAGGTCTTCCCGCCCCAATCCCATAATGTTCCTTCCTTTTCTGCTATGTTAGCTGCATACTGCCCGCTTGTAATCTGACAGCCGTGTCATGGTGGGCCGCGCAGTTGAGTCTCACTTGAGTAGTTCTGCGTTCATGCTAGCACGCAGAGAGAAAGGGTGTCAAGTGAGATTGCGCCGGTGATTACCCGGAAGCCAGCCGGAGATGCTTCACTGCTCAGCATGACATGCCTCCGGAGGCATGTCATGCTGAGCAGTGAAGCATCTCCGGCGTCCAGTTGTCCAACTGAGATGGCTGCCTGGCCGCGACCACGGTTAGGGAATCAATAGAGATCGTGACAATCCAAGCAATTGAGGGGGTTGAACATGGAAACGTATTGACTAACAACGCAAGCAGGGAATAGCACCATATCATATCGGCTAGAAATCTTTTCATCTCCTGGCAAGTTGCATCATCTGTAAAAGATGAATTTTTGCATCTTGAAGCGGAACTGGTATTTTGCCTGCTTTCTCGCCGCCACCCCGAGGCTGGACTCCTGCATCACAGTGATCGAGGAAGCCAGTATACTTCACGAGCATATCGCCTGAGTTTAGAACAAGCCGGGATTGTGGTCAGTATGTCACGCACAGGCAATTGTTGGGATAATGCAGCGAGGGAGCGTTTTTTCGGATCCGTGAAAGAGGAATGTGTCGGCAACACCATCTATGCTTCTCATGAGGAAGCGCGTCTGGCGATCTTCACGTACCTGGAGGTGTATTACAATCGCATTCGCCGCCATTCAACGCTCGGATACGTCAGCCCACTTGTCTATGAGCAGAGGACTCTGCACCAGGCGAAGCAAAACGTTTGACGTAGAACGTATCTTATAGTATAATAACGATGTTAACGTTACGTGACGTAAAAACGTCAGCTATCCTTCTCAGCTCCAACCTGGAGAAACTCTACGAAAACGGGGCAAGCTCAAGACCACCTTCTCATCTATGGCTGAACTCGCGCAGCCTTTGAATGCCTGCCCGGTCAAGTACATATTCATAGGCAGTACGACCCGGGGCAAGCGATTTGCCTTCTAAGTGCCGGAAACCCAGTTTTCTAACCAGATTATCCCCCTCCATTGTCGCCGTCACCGTGCAGATACGCGTAATCTGATAGCCATTCGCCAGGAGATTCAGGAGCAGATCGACGAAGCGAGAGACAATGAGACCGGCATAGAGATGCCTTTTATGCGCAGGCAGGTGTGGATCGACGGCAATGACATCGACATAGATGCTGAATGGTTCTAACCGTATGAATGGCAGCACGTCTTTTACGGTGATCTCACGCTCAATCTTACGACCGGTGAGTAGATCCTCAAGAAGGTTCTCGGACAAATGGAACATCGAGATGTAGCCCACAACCTCGCCATCAACTTTGAGCGAGTGGAATGTAAATTCAGACTTCTGTTGGAAAGCAATGCGTTCCGCCAGGGGAGTGATAAAATCGCTGCCAAAACACCTGATTCCAATATTCATCTCTTCGAGTTGATCGGCGGGAGTCGAGCGGGAAAAAATAATTTTGTCGAATTGTTCAAAAAGCATACTCATGGAGAGTGCAAGGGCATCGATATCTCTCCTGGGATACACTCCCTGTTTCATCCCTGGCAACACCACTTTGGGAATAACCCCCTGGCTGACTTTACGGAAAAACATGGCTTTCGATAAGCCGAGCCTGGCCTGTGCTTCACTGGCCGTGTAATAATTATTGTTAATCGCCATCTATTTACCCTACAATGCAGCTTTACGTAATCCTTGTACTACAGCTTACGACCCCTTGAGAAAAGCCGTCCATACTTCAGCCTTTCTCTCGTTGAAACTATACCATACTATACAAACTACGTATACTGATTAGCACTATTTAATACTACTAAATATTGGAGAGCGATTACCCTTGAACAAGCAGCTTGCCCATGCGTAAGAAAGATAACGCTTAAAGGCGGTGACGAAACGCCTGTTGTAGAGCTTGAAGATGAGCCAGTCCCGCATTGTCAAGCGTATATTTGAAGGCCAGGCGACCAGGAACCAGAGACTTTCCTGCTATTTGTTGAAAGCCCAACTTTTTCAACAGATTACTGACCTGCTGTGTCGTGGATAGAGCGTAGAGGTGAGTTACCTGGTAGTCATTTGCCAGCAAATGAGAAAGTACGCCAATAAAGTGGAAGATCATCACGCCAGCATAGAAACGTCTCAGGTGGGTGGAAAGCCCTGGGTCCACAACAACTTTATCAAGAAAGATAGCAAAAGTCTCCAGGCGAACGAATGGCAATATCTCCCGCAAGGTAATTTCTCGCTCAATCTTCTGGCCGGTCAGCAAGGCATCGAGAAAACTATCCGGTAAACGAAACATGGAAATATAGCCCACAACCTTGCCGCGCACCTTCAATGAATGGAACGTAAACGAGCACCTTTGCTGAAAGGCAATGCGTTCAGCCAGCGAAGTTACAAAATCACGCTCTAAATAGCGAATGTCAATAGCCATTTCCTCGACCTGATCGGCAGGAGTTGACCGGGAGAAGACATTCTCCTCTGTGTGAGAAGTCATCGACAGGGCCAGCGCATCTATGTCGCGCCTCGGATACACCCCCTGTTTCCTGCCAGGCATAATTACCTTGGGGATCAATCCTTGCCGCACCTTCTGATGGAACTGCGCTTTGGATAATCCAAGTTTAGCCTGAGCCTGGCTGGCAGTATAATATTGTGTTCCCTGGTTATTCACGGATTTCCTCCATTTTTGAGACTATATCATATTTTTTGCAGTTTTGTAATCCCTATGAAACAGAAAGAAATATTCACAATTTTTGGTAGAGATATTGACAAACAAAAATTTATGAGCTATATTTGACTATAGAAACTCTTGAAACTTTTGGATACTAAATTGCACAAAAGTGTTTCTCATCTACTTTGTAGGCCCTTCACACCTTTGCGCAATGCCGTGTGCATATCCATTTAGTTTCTCCTTTCGGCCATGGATTACCTTTACGTTAGTATGCTTAGCAGCTTCGATTGGTCCTGGCTGAAAGTTTTGTGGGGGACAAATTCAAAATGGTAGTGCTGCTTTTCCGTCATTTGATAACCTTCAAAGACAAAGGAGATACTCATGGCATTAACCACAAGAAAGCTGCGCGTGGCACTCATTTTCGGGGGACGTTCTTGCGAACACGAGGTTTCTCTTGCCTCAGCGTTATCTGTTATGGCTTATCTTGATCCAGGCAAGTACGAGGTATTGCCCATTGCTATTTCCAGAGAGGGTGTGTGGATGCCGGGTATCGCGCCCGCGGCACTGCTCGCCATAGAACAATGTGAAGAGAAACGTATCACGCAGCAGAAAGGAGAGCGCTCCACCCAGAACGTCGCTGCTCATCATGATAAGCAAACGCTCATGGCCGGTGATCGGCTTATCCCTCTAGAGGAAAAACCCGATGTTGCTTTTCCCGTCATACATGGCACATATGGCGAAGATGGCACGTTGCAGGGATTGCTTGAGATGGTGGGCATCCCATATGTCGGTTGCGGAGTATTTGGTTCGGCGGCTGGCATGGATAAAGACAAAATGAAGACGTTATTTCGCTCCGCCGATCTTCCCGTTGTGGATTCGCTAACCTTTCGCCGCCTGGATTGGGATCGCATGCCCGAGCGTATTATGGATAGGATTGAAGTCCGCCTGGGATACCCGTGTTTCGTGAAACCCACCAATCAAGGGTCGAGCATCGGCGTAAGCAAAGCGAGTGACCGCGTTGAACTGGAGCAAGCCATGCAGCTGGCGGCTCAATATAACGGCAAGATTATCGTTGAGCAATCTGTCGATTGCCGGGAGTTAGAATGCTCAGTGTTAGGAAATAGCGACCCCATTGCATCTGTTGTAGGCGAAGTCATGATGCGGCACGAATTTTACGATTACGAGGCAAAGTATCTGGATGACTCATCATATACCACGGTGCCGGCAGATATTCCACAGGGTACAGCGGAAGAGATTCGACGGATGTCTGTGCAGGCGTTTCTCGCGCTTGATCTGAGCGGTCTGGCACGCGTGGATTTCTTTTTGCAAAGAGAGAGCGGGCAAATTTACATCAATGAGGTCAATACACTGCCCAGCTTCACGCCGCAGTGTATGTATCCCAAATTGTGCGCGGCTAGCGGGTTACCTTACCCCCAATTGCTAGATCGCCTGATCGAGCTGGCAATGGAACGGCACGCTGACCGCAGTCGTAATCGCTCCTGTTTGTAGTGCTTGTAATAAACGGCAGGGAAGATTCGTTATCACTCGGATGCGCTTACTTCCCCGGATGTATTGATAAAAATCGGCAATGATTTCATTGATGGAGGAACAATATCATGAGTACACAGCCCCTTACCTCTGGTTCCGCGCGTCTCCCGTTGCCATCTCAGAACCATAAAGCCAAAGAGCTCAATTTGGGCGACCTCCAGGATATGCAGCAGATCACGTCCCTTCTCAATCTAGGCCAGCTTTTGTGCGGCCAGTTGCATGGAGGGGTGAGCCGCCTGTGTCTTGAAATCCAGTCCTTGACCCAGGAACGCGCGCAGCTCTTTCTTAGCCGGCAAAAAACACTGAAACGGGTACAGCTTCCCGCGACTACTATAGCTACGTTTCCGGTGCAATTCAAGCACCATGTCTATGGTGTGCTATGTATTACTTCCGATCCTTTGAATCCTGAACAGCCATCAATCGCTCGGCCTGTCGCGCAACTCATGGCTCAAGCATGCAGCTGGTTACTCTTCACCTTCGAACAAGCAGCGTTCGTGCAGGGTCAATGCCAGCATCTTGATTACCAGATGAATGGACCTTTGACCCGGCGTGAGCAGGAAGTACTTTCGCTGATGTGTCGCGGCTATAACCAGGACGCCATCGCGCAACTTCTACATATCGCGCCCGCGACAGTAGGCAAGCATCGACAACATATTTACGAGCAATTAGGAGTGCATTGCGAGCGAGACGCGCTCCTTGCCGCATATCACAGCGGACTCTTTTCCTTGATTGAGGATATCGCCAGCTAGCCACTCTATAGCATGGCCGATGGCCCAACCCCAGGCGCGATCATGGAGGTGAACAAATTAGTTTAGCAATTCCGCGAAGCCGATTGATCGGCTTCGCGCCCATTACTGCATTATTTTCTCAAAGTCCTTCATCTGGCCCTACCACCCCACAATGTTCATAAGCCAGCGATCATTCTCTAGCAGGCGTAAAAAAAATACTGTTTGCGAGGCACGACAGCACGACTTTTGTAGCGTATTCTTGCTTCAGAAATTGTAAACACACCCATATGAGCATCACACTGCTACCGTGGAGTTGAAAGATGAGTTATACACTGGCCACTAAGACGGTGGAAGCTACAACGCTTGTCGAACTGCTGCGTTGGCGAGCTCTTCATCACCCAGAGCGGCATGCTTACACCTTTCTGAGACAGGGAGAAACTGTTGATTCGCGCTTGACCTACGGTGATCTGGACCGCGAAGCGCGAACAATTGCCTCGCTACTACAACAGAAGGGCGCTACAGCTAAACCAGTACTCCTGCTGCACGCGCCAGGCACAGCTTACGTCGGTTCCTTTTTTGGCTGCCTGTATGCTGGAGCAATCGCTGTGCCTGCCTACCCACCCGCCTCAGCGCGCATGATGCCTCGCATCCAGGCAATTGTTGAGGACACGCAGGCAACCATCGTACTCACAACCAGCAATGTCCTTTCCGACGTGCAGCGTTACTTTGCGCATGTGCCGGACCTGCAATACCTGGAATGGATCGCTACTGATACCATCCCTGCTTACATATCGCGAGAGTGGGAAGAACCTGTGCTTACTGCCGACTCGCTGGCTTTCCTGCAATACACATCCGGTTCCACCTCCACTCCTAAAGGGGTGATGGTCACGCATAGCAATCTTTTGCACAACCTGGAATGGCTCGTGCAGTACTGCGAGCAAAGGTTTGAAAATTCCAGCCATATGGTGACATGGCTGCCGCCCTATCACGATATGGGACTTATCGGCGGCATTCTCTTTCCGATGTATGGCGGCTATCCATCGACGATGATGTCGCCGTTTGCCTTTTTGCAGCGCCCCTATCGCTGGTTGCAGGCAGTTTCTCGCACCCGGGCTACCATCAGCATCAGCCCAAATTTTGGCTATGACCTGTGCATCCGCAAGCTTACAGCTGAACAGAAGGCAACGCTTGATTTGAGCAACTGGGAGGTCGCGGCCCTTGGCTCCGAGCCTATCCGCAGTGAAACACTCGATCAATTCGCGGAAACGTTTTCCGGCTGCGGTTTTCGTCGCAGCGCCTTCTTCCCCGGATATGGCCTGGCCGAAGCAACGCTTCTGGTGGCAAGCGGCGGTAAAAATGACCTGCCACTTGTACTCGCCCTCGATAAAGCCGCCCTCGAACAGGGACACGTTCGCGCTCCCAGTGACGCCGGCACTAGCAGAAATATGGTAGGATACGATCATTTTCTACAAGAGCAAAAAGTCTTGATCGTCCATCCTGAAACCCTGATGCCATGCACGAATGACGAAGTCGGAGAAATCTGGACATCCGGCCCTAGCAGAGCCGCTGGATACTGGCAAAAACCGGAGGAGACAGACCGTACCTTCAACGCCTATACCACTACCGGTGAGGGTCCTTTCCTGCGTACCGGAGACCTGGGCTTTCTGCACGACGGCGCTCTCTTTGTGACGGGCCGTCTCAAAGACCTGATCGTCATCCGCGGGCGCAATTACTATCCGCAGGACATCGAACTGACAGTAGAAAACTGCCATCCGGCCATTCGCAAATCCTGCTGCGCCGTTTTCTCAATCGATGTCGACGGGCGAGAGGAACTTATCGTACTGGCTGAAATAGAGGCGCGCTATTCACCGGCGCGCGAAGCAACAGAGGCGCCCCTTGCAAACGCATTAAACCGCAAGCTATTGAACGGCCAGGAACTGATAAAAACGATCCGGCGCGAGATAGCCGGAGAACACGACCTGCAGGTCTATAAGGTCGCGCTGCTCAAAACCGGGGCCATTCTCAAGACATCGAGCGGCAAAGTTCAACGGCGTGCCTGTCGTGCCGCCTTCCTAAACGGTGAGCTCAGCATGTGGGATGAAGAGAAGACGTGTATAACGGAGTAATTTGATATGAGTTTCTCCGATTTTGCAAAGAACAACGACGCTTCTGAAGAGCGACATGGTGAAGGCAAAGCACAAGAGCAGGCATGGAGCCGCGAAGCTATTCAAGATTGGCTGATCGCTCACATCTCCGCTGAGCTTTCGCTTGAGCCGGCAACAGTTGACGTACACGAGCCGCTCGCGAGTTATGGCATGGACTCGGTAGCGGCAGTCGGGCTATCCGGCGATCTTGAGGAATGGCTAGGACGCGAACTGGCGCCTACACTGCTCTACGATTACCCTACTATCGTTGCGCTGGCCAGCCACCTTGCCGGAGAGAAACCGCTCGCAGGACGCGATACCGCTGTAGGGACAGCGCCTGGCGCCTGTCCTGGAACACCCGACGAACCCATTGCCATCATCGGTATGGGTTGTCGTTTTCCCGGCGGGGCCAATTCGCCTGAGGCGTTCTGGCAGTTGCTGAGGAGCGGGGACGATGCCATCCGTGAAATTCCTGCCGGGCGCTGGGATGTCGATGCCTTTTTTGACCCGGACCGCACTGCCGAGGGGAAGATGTACACGCGCAAGGGTGGATTTCTCGAGCATATTGCGGCCTTCGATGCCCAATTCTTCGGCATTTCTCCTCACGAAGCCAGGCGGATGGATCCACAGCAGCGCCTGCTCTTGGAGGTGGCCTGGGAAGCTCTTGAAGATGCTGGGCAGTCGTTGAGCAAGATTGGGGGCAGCTCGACGGGTGTCTTCATCGGCATGATGAGTAACGCGGAATACTCCCAACTACAGGCAAAGGTTGGCTACGAGACGGGGGATACTTCCTACCTGGATGACCCATATTTTGGCACCGGCAGCGCCTCAAGCATCGCCGCGGGCCGGCTGGCCTATCTGTTTGCTCTGCAAGGGCCGGCAATGACCATCGATACGGCCTGTTCCTCGTCGCTGGTAGCCGTTCACCTGGCCTGCCAGAGCCTGCGCAATGCTGAATGCAAGCTGGCGTTGGCTGGCGGCGTCAACGCTATGCTGCTGCCAGAACATATGGTGAATGCCTGCAAGATGGGCATGCTGGCAGCGGATGGTCACTGCAAGACGTTCGATACAGATGCGGATGGCTTCGCGCTGGGCGAGGGCTGCGGCATCATCGTGCTGAAACGCCTCAATGATGCGCAGGCGGATGGAGATAACATTCTGGCCATTATTCGCGGCTCGGCCGTTAACCAGGATGGACGCAGCAACGGCATTACAGCCCCTAATAAACTGGCGCAGGAAGCGGTGATACGTAAAGCACTGGCAAGCGCCGGTATGGAACCACGGCGCGTCAGCTATATCGAGGCGCATGGCTCAGGGACGGCGCTGGGAGATCCTATCGAGATAGATGCGCTGTCAGCAGCACTTGCTGAAGGGCATTCACAAGACGCGCCGGTATATGTTGGAACCGTTAAGACCAATATCGGCCACCTGGCGGGCGCGGCGGGCATTGCCGGCCTGATGAAAACCGTGCTGGCCCTACAACACCGCGCGATTCCGCCACACCTGAACTTGAAAACTCCTAATCCCCATATTCGTTGGGAAGAGAAGCCGGTACAAATTCCGGCAACCCTGCTTCCCTGGCCATCGCAGGAACAAACCCGCATCGCCGGAGTCAGTTCTTTCGGCTGGTCAGGCACGAACGCCCACGTAGTGCTAGAAGAGGCCATTCCCACTACACCAATCTCTCCATCTCGCCCTCACAAGTTGCTGTTGCTCTCAGCAAAAACCATAGAGGCACTGGATAAGGCGACGAGTAACTTACAGGCATACCTCAGGGACCACAACGACGAACAACTGGCCGATATCGCATATACAACTGCTCTTGGACGCACGGCCTTTCAACAAAGGCGCTTTGTCGTCTGCCGCGACTTCCAGGACGCCATTACGATACTTGAAACACCTGATGGGCAGCGCATACAAACGGGCAGTGCGCAATCGAACCCAGGGAAGATTGCGTTTATGTTCTCAGGCGTGGGAGAGCAGTACGTGGGCATGACAGCGGAATTGTACGAGCAGGAAGCGACCTTCCGCGAAACGATTGATCGCTGTGCCGCCATCCTCGAACCTTTGCTGGGCCTGGACTTGAGAGAACTCATCTACATAAAGCCAGAACAGGACCACACGCACCTGAATGGATTTTCCAACGGGCATAGCACATCACAGGGAACATATGATTTACAGGTGCTGTTAAGGCGTCATGGAAGTAATGGGCATTCCACGCCTACAGGACAGTCTTCTCATATCGAATCTACTCCTATAGATCGGGTCAAGCAGACGCGTTATGCGCAACCGCTGATGTTTGTGATCGAGTACGCCCTGGCCCACCTGCTGATGCAGTGGGGAGTACGTCCCCAGGCCATGATCGGCTACAGCCTGGGCGAATTTGTC
>Ga0209061_1000277_pt1 | contig 152632 bp, 127 predicted proteins | sample Coa_R1_10_FD_187157 | JGI IMG/M metagenome (GOLD analysis project Ga0209061, IMG submission 187157) | Surface soil microbial communities from Centralia Pennsylvania, which are recovering from an underground coalmine fire - Coalmine... | ecosystem: Environmental > Terrestrial > Soil >...
GCCCGCCCAAACAGCCGACCCAAACGCTCCTGCAACTCCGCCAATTCCTCGCGCCAGCTCAGGACCTCGTCGTATTCCGAACCTACAACCAACTCGAAAGACCCGATGCTATGCCTTATCCTCTCTCCCATATGGAGATGAGATTATAAAACGCAACTGTAGTACTAAGGCCCCCGCAGGCCCTCTGCCCGCTCACCGCCGCATCCGCAGCAAATGGGAGGAAGAACCGACAATGCCGCTTAACCGTCGTCAGATCGCTTGGCGGGCCGCGCAGGACCTCGCCGACGGCCTCTACGTCAATCTTGGGATCGGGCTGCCGACGCTCGTCGCCGACTTCATCCCGCCCGATCGCGAGATCGTGCTGCACAGCGAGAACGGCATCCTCGGCATCGGCCCGGCGCCGGGCGCCAACGCCGCCGATCCCGACCTGATCAATGCCGGCAAGCAGCCGGTCACATTGGTCACCGGCGGCAGCTTCGTCCACCATACCGATTCGTTCCTGATGATCCGCGGCGGGCATCTCGATCTTGCCCTGCTGGGCGCGTTCGAGGTCTCGCAGAAGGGCGATCTCGCCAACTGGACGACCGATGATCCGAGCTTTCCGCCCGGCGTCGGCGGCGCGATGGATCTCGCGGTCGGCGCCCGCGAGATCCGCGTCCTGGTCGAGCACACGACCAAGGCCGGCGCGCCGCGGCTGCGCCAGCAGTGCCAATATCCGCTGACCGCGGCCGGCGTCGTCAGGCGGATCTACACCGATCTTGCCGTCATCGACGTGACCCGGGACGGCTTTCTCGTGCGCGAAATGGTCGAGGACATCGATCTTGCCGCCCTGCAGGCCAGGACCGAGGCGCCGCTGTCGGTCGCTCCCGACCTGAAGCCGCTGCGCGCCCCGGCGGTGTAGGGCGGTCGGGAGCGAGCGGGCGTGGGGCTTGTTCGCGGCGGCGCCGCGCCGATGTCGTTGGTCATGACGAACAGACGGCATCCTTCGGCCACGCCCGCAGGCAATCCCGGCGCCTCGGAGCGCCCCATGCGCGCGCCGCGGCCGGCTCCCGCCGCCCCGCCGCCGCCCCGGCGGGCGCCGCCGCCGAAGCCGAAGGAACGGCCGGCCTCGAAGGGGCGCGTGCACAAGGGGCGGACGAGGCGCTGACGGGGCGCCGCGCTCGCGCGCCTTCTCTCGTCCGCGCGGCGGGAAGGGAAGGGGCTATTTCTTGATGCTCGAATACGGCGCCTCGACCGTGCCGGTGCGGTATTTCGCCGGCTCGAGGATGACCTCGGTGCGGGTGTCGGCGAACTCGGCAAGATCATGGCCCTTGATGTTCTGCCATTGCACTTCGAGCACGCGCGGCTTTGACCATTCGCCGTCCTTGCCGAAGCGGATGTCGCCGACGATCGTGCGGAACGGATGGCTGCGGATGTAATCGGCGAGCGTCTTCTGATCGAGGCTCTTGGTGGCGGTGATCGCTTCGCCCAGCACCTGCAGATTGGCATAGGCGAAAGGCGGCAGATACCAGCCGAGCGGGTCGACTCCCTCCTTCACCGCCCGGGCCTGATATTTCTTCAGAAATGCCATAATGCCGGGGAACTGCATCGTCGGCGCCGGGATCCACCAATCGTAGTCGATGACGCCGTTGAGCTTGGGCCCGAACTGCTCCTTGAACGTCGTGTACTGGAAGCCGACCATGCCGCCGCCGAAATAGCGGGTCTTGAGCCCGACCTCGGTCGCGGCGCGCAGCATGCCCGCCGAATCGGGCGGATAGGAGGCGACGAACACGGCGTCGGGAGCGGTCGCGTTGATGGCGTTGACGATCGGCGTGAAATCGGCGGTCGCCGGCGGATAGGTCTGGTCGTAGACGATGCGCAGACCCTCCTTCTTGGCGATGTCGCGCGCGCCTTCGAGCGCGGCGATCGGATATTCGGCGTCGGCGCCGACGATGGCCAGCGTCTTCGGCCGCGGCTTGCCCTGCAGGATCACCTTGAAGAACGGCTCCGAGAAGGCATGCTTCGGATCGGGGCCGGCCGGCAGCATCGAGAAATAGCGCGCGTAATGGAAGTGGCTGTTGACGGCGAGCCCGAACAGCCCGAGGAACAGCCGGTTGTGCGCGATCGCGACCGGCATCGCCGGGGCGATCAGATTGGTGCCATAGCCCGAGACGATGAAGTCGACCTTGTCGACGTCGAGGAGCTTCGTATAAAGCCCGGGCACGGTCGCCGGATTGCTCTGGTCGTCGTAATAGACGAGCTTGACCGGCCGCCCCAGCAGCCCGCCCTTTTTGTTGACATCATCGCGCCAGATCTGCATCGCGAGCAGCGCCGATTTGCCGGCGGCGGCAAGCCCGCCGGTCAGCGCCATGCCGAAGCCGATCGTGATCGGCTGGGCCGCCCGCGCCGGGCCGGCGGCCAGCGCGAGCGCGACGATCGCCGCTACGGCGGCGGCCCGCGCGCCGGGCCGGCGCGCCTTGCTGCGGTTTCTGATCATCTTCCCCCCTCCTTTGTGCGGCCTGCGAGCCGTGCGAATTTGTAGCACAAGGCGGGCTCAACAGGCGGCCTTGCGCAGGAAGCGATCGACGCCGTCGGCTCCCGGCACGCGCTCGATCTCGCCGCGGGCGGCGAGATAGTGCAGATGCGCGAGCGCCTCGCCGAGCGCGAACCCCGCCTGATGGCGGTCGAGCGGCCGGCGGAACAGCAGCGGCACCAGCTCGGCCGCGCTTTTGGGTTGCCCGCAGGCGGCCAGGATCTGCGCGCAGCGCGCGGCATGGTGACGGGCAAGCGCGTCGATCCGCCGGTGCAGGCCGTAAAACGGCAGGTTGTGCGAGGGCAGGACCAGCACGTCCGGCGGCACCGCCCGGCGCAGCTTGTCGAGCGAGGCGAGATAGCGGGCGAGCGGATCGCCGTCGGGCTCGTGCGGGGTGAGGCTGATGTTCGGCGAGATCTGCGGCAGGATCTGATCGCCGGCGATCAGCACGCCGCTCTCGGGGCAATAGAGGCAGGCCAGTTCGGGGGCGTGACCTTCCCCGACGATGACCTGCCAGCGCCGCCCGCCGATCGCGAGGCTCATGCCGTCGGCGAGGCGGTGGAAGCGTTCCGGCACCGCCGGGACGCCGCGGCGATAGGCGTCGTGGCGCGCGGCGAAGAGGGCGCCCGCCGCCGCATCGAGACCGGCGCGGCGGGCGAAGGCGCGGTAGAGCGGCGCGAAATCCCCGGGCCCGCTCAGGGCGCGGGCCTGCCGCCATTCCTTCTCGGTCATCCATAGCGGCGCCGCGCAATGCTCGGTGAGCCAGTGGGCAAGCCCGACATGATCGGGATGGTAATGGGTGACAACAATGCGGCGGATCGGCCGGCCGCCGAGGCGCTCGCCGCAGATGCGCCGCCACAGGGCGCGGGCTGCGTCCGTGGCATAGCCGGTATCGACCGCCGTCCAGCCCTCTTCGTCCGCGATCAGCCACAGATTGATGTGATCGAGCGCAAAGGGCAGCGGCATGCGCAGCCATAGGATACCCGGCGCGATCGCCGCTGTCTCTGCCGGCCCGGGCGGCGCGGCGAGCGGGAAATGCAGACCCGGATCGGTCACGGCGATTCTTTCGAGCGTCGCGAATTGACTGGCAGGCTAGGACGTTGCATCAGTTCCCGGCAAGCGGCAAGTGCCGGCCCGGGCGGCCGGCGACAGGAAAGGCGAACCGATGCGCGACTTCAACATCCCCGGCCGCTCGGCGGCGATGGCGGCGAACGGCATGGCGGCGACCTCGCACCCGCTGGCGACGCTGACCGCGCTCGACGTGCTGCGGAGCGGCGGCAATGCGGTCGACGCGGCGATCGCCGCGGTGGCGATGCAATGCGTCGTCGAGCCGCAGAGCACCGGGATCGGCGGCGACTGCTTCGTCCTGTATGCGCCGAAAGGCGGGCTGCCATTGGCGCTGAACGGGTCGGGCCGAGCGCCCGCCAAGGCGCGGGTCGAATGGTATGTCAAGCGCGGCTGGCGCGAGATCCCGATCCCGTCGCCGCATGCGGTGACGATCCCCGGCGCCGTCGACGCCTGGTGCACGCTCAATGCTGCGCACGGCACAAGGCCGCTGGCCGAATTGCTCGAACCGGCCGCCCGCGCCGCCGAGGAGGGCTTCGTCGTGACCCCGCGCGTCGCCCATGACTGGGCCCGCAACGCCGCCAAGCTCGGCGATCCGGTCACCGCCGCCGTGTATCTGCCGGGCGGCCGGGCGCCGGCGGCCGGCGAGCGCGTGCGCATGCCGGCGCTGGCCGCGACGTTGCGGCGGATCGGCCGCGAGGGCCGCGCCGGCTTTTATGACGGGCCGGTCATGCGCGACATTCTCGCCCGCCTCAAGGCGCTCGGCGGATTGCACGAGGCCGAGGATTTCGCCGCCCAGCATTCCGATTGGGTCACGCCGATCGCGGCCGAGTATCGCGGCTATCAGGTCTATGAATGCCCGCCGAACGGGCAGGGCGTCATCGCGCTGATGATCCTCAAGACCCTGGCCGGCTACGAGCTGGCGAGCGAGCGCTTCAGCGAGGCCGACCGCCATCATCTGCTCGCCGAGGCGACCAAGGCCGCCTATTTCGCCCGCGATTCGTTCCTCGGCGATCCCGATCAGGTGGCCGTCGACGTCGCCGATCTGCTGTCCGAGCGGCGGGCCGAGCGGGCGCGCCGGCATATCACGCTCGAACGCGCGCTGCCGGCGCCGCGCTGGGCCGAGATCGAGCACAAGGACACGGTCTATCTGTGCGTCGTCGACCGCGACGGCAATGCGATCTCGTTCATCAATTCGCTGTTTTCCGGCTTCGGGACCGGCATCCTGGCACCGGACAGCGGCGTCCTGCTGCACAATCGCGGGTCGAGCTTCCGCACGATCCCGGGCCACCCCAACGCCATCGCGCCGCGCAAGCGGCCGATGCATACGATCATCCCGGCAATGCTGGTCAAGGACGGGCGCGCGATCATGCCGTTCGGGGTCATGGGCGGGCATTACCAGCCGGTCGGCCAGTCGCATTTCCTGCATCGCGTGCTCGATCGCGGTCTTGATCCGCAACAGGCGGCCGAGGCGCCGCGCAGCTTCGCCTTTCAGGGCGTCCTGCAGCTCGAGCGCACGATCCCCGAGGCGATCGCCGCCGATCTCGCCCGCCGCGGCCATCAAATCGCCTGGGCCGAAGTGCCGCTCGGCGGCTGCCAGGCGATCTGGATCGACCGCGCGCGCGGCGTCCTGATCGGCGGTTCGGAGCCGCGCAAGGACGGGCTGGCGCTCGGCTATTGAGAGCGTTGCGGCGCCGGCGCGAGGCGGCGGGCCGCCGTCCTGACGAGATCGAGATCGGCGTATTTTTTGACGTCGAGCGCGGCGCGCAGAAAGCCGAGCCTGTGCTCCAGATCGACATTGGCCTGCAGCGCGCTAAGATCGGGCAGGCCGTCGGGATCGCGGTAGTAGTCGCGCCTGGTGAAGATCCAGCCCTGATAGAGCGCGGCGGGCTGCCGGGTCACGCGGGTGACGAGCCGCACCACCGCGTCGTGATGCGCCGGGTCGGTCAGATAGCGCAGCGTGGTCAGATAATCCTCGAGGAAATCGATGACGGCGGCGCGGTGCCGGGCGAGAAACCCGGCGCGCGCCACCTGCATGATCATCTGGGTGCGGCCGACCGCCTGCTTCTGCGTGAACAGGGTGCGCGTGAAGGCGCGCAATTCGGGATCGAAACCGAACGGCGCGACCGCCGGGATCAGATCGACCTTCCCTTCCTTCAGCATCGCCTTCTGGTCGGGAAAACGCACCTCGATGATCGTCACGGCGCGGGTCGGGACATGATGCTCGGCCAGCATCGCCAGCATCGCGATGTCGACGGCGCTGCCGGTCTCGTTGGTGGCCAGCACCTTGCCCTTCAGATCGGCGACGGTGTGGATCGGGCTGTCCTTGCGGACCACGAAATCATTGGTGTGATAGCCGGGAACGCCGTCCTGGAAGGTGTCGGCGATGACGCGCAGATCGCCGATCCCGGCGTTCTCGATACCGAGCGCAAAGGTCGAATAGGCCAGCGCGGCGATATCGAGATTGCCGGTCGCAAGCGCGGTCATCTCGGTCGAGGTGCCGGCAAAATGAATGAGTTCGGGGATGTAGGTCTTGCCGGCATGCGGCGCCAGGCCGGGCTGCAGGAACATCAGCGGGACCACATCGGCCGGCACCACGACCCAGCCGATGCGCAGATGGTAGGGCTCGGCCGCCCGGGCCGGCGGACCGACCGCCAGCGCCATGGCCAGGGCCGCCGCGATCGCGACAAGACGCATGCTTCCCTCCTCTGCCGCGGAGCGGCGGACAGCATCACACCGATCCAATGAAAAGGGAACCCGGCGGGTGCGGGAACCGGCCGGAGGCGGGCAGACGAAAACGCCCCCGGCGGGGCCGGGGGCGTTCGCAGAAGCGGCGCCCGAGGATCAGGCGGCCTGCTGCGCCACGACCCGGGGCTCGGCGGGGGTGCCGCGCGTAATCTCGATCTTGCGCGGCCGGGCCGCCTCGGGGACCTCGCGGACGAGGTCGACATGCAGCAGGCCGTTTTCGAGGCTGGCGCCGACGACCTTGATGTGTTCGGCAAGGCTGAAGCGCCGCTCGAAAGCGCGCCGGGCGATGCCGCGATGCAGATAGCGGCCCTCTTCCTCCTCCTTCTTGGCCTTGCCCGTCACCACGAGCGTATTCTCCTGCACGGTGATGTCGAGCTCGTCGCTGGAGAACCCGGCGACCGCCATCGTCAGGCGATAGGCGTCGTTGCCGGTCTTCTCGATATTGTAAGGCGGGTAGCTGAGGGCGGCGCTGTCGGCACGGGCGGCCGCCTCGACGAGGCGGGTCAGACGATCAAAGCCGATCGTCGAGCGGAACAGCGGCGCAAAGTCGAAGCGATCCATGACCATATCCTCCTGATGAGCAACATGGGTTGGTGCACCCACCGCACGGGTCGGGTGCCGATCACAGGGCGCGGTCCCGAAACGGCGACCGCGCCCGAAAACGTGGTCATCGGCAGGCGGATTTCAAGGGCCGCCCAAAACCTTACGGTTTGATGCCGAAGCCGCGGAAGCGCTTGTTGAAGCGGGCGAGCTGGCCGCCGGTATCGACCAGCCGCTGCTGTCCGCCGGTCCAGGCCGGATGCGTTTTCGGATCGATCTCCAGGCGCAGGGTGTCGCCGGCCTTGCCGTAGGTCGAGCGCGTCTTGTAGGAAGTGCCGTCGGTCATGACGATCGTGATCTCGTGATAATCGGGGTGGATGCCTTCCTTCATCGCCTGATCCTGCTGACCGGAATTGAGAGGTTTGCGGAAACGATAACTTAGAAAGGCGACGGCGGCCGCGCAACCGCACGCCCGGACGGGATCGGCCCGGGAGGAGGATAAATTGTTGCCGCTGGCGCCACGCCGGCGGCAACCTGAACGGGCCGCTGATTGTTTGCTGGTATCGTGACACCGTCCGCCGAACCGCCGCCCGAACCGCGCCGCCTGTCCGCCCAGCCCGAAATGGCCGGCCTGCGCGGGGCCGTCACCGTGGTGGCCGCGGCGGTGGTGGTGGCCGCGCTCTATTTCGCGCGCGCCATCCTGGTTCCGTTCGCGCTGGCGGTGCTGCTCAGCTTTCTGCTGGCGCCGGTCGTGCGCTGGCTGCGCCGCCTGCGGATCGGCCGGGCCGCGGCGGTATTGCTGACGGTGCTGATCGCCTTTGTCGTGATCCTCGGCTTTGCCGCCTTCATCGGCCGCGAGGTGACCGCGCTCGGCGAAAAGATCCCGGAATACAGCAGCAATATCGAGGCCAAAATCCGCTCGCTGCCGCACATCATCGGCGGCGGCGCGTGGATCGGGCATATCAACGCGCTGCTGCAGCAATGGCACGCCGCGCTGGTGCCGACGCCGCCCGAGCATCGCTCCGCCCTGACCGCCGCCGGGCGCACGGCGCCGGTGCCGGTCATCATCGAGCAGCCCAATCCCGGGCCCTTCGATATCCTGCGCACGGTCATCGGGCCGCTGCTCGCGCCGCTCGAGAGCGCCGGGCTGGTCATCGTCTTCGTCTTTCTGATCCTGCTGGAGCGGGAAGATCTGCGCGACCGGGTGCTGCGGCTGGCCGGTGCCCGCGATCTGCAGCGCACGACCGCGGCGATGAACGAAGCGATGGGCCGCATCGCCCGCTACCTGTCGCGCCAGCTCGCGGTCAATGCCTCCTGCGCCGTGCCGATCGGCGTCGGGCTGGCGATCATCGGCATCCCGAACGCGGCCCTATGGGGCGCGATGGTGCTGGTGCTGCGCTTTCTGCCCTATCTCGGCATCCTGGTCGCCGCCGCCTTCCCGGTGGCGCTGGCGATCGCCGTCGATCCCGGCTGGCATCTGCTGCTGTGGACGATCGCGCTGTTCGTCGGGGTCGAGACGATCGTCAGCTATGCCGTGGAGCCGCTGCTCTACGGCGCCAGCACCGGCCTCTCTTCGGTGGCGGTCATCGGCGCCGCGGTGTTCTGGACCTGGCTGTGGGGGCCGATCGGATTGTTGCTGTCGACCCCGCTGACAGTCTGCCTCGTCGTCCTCGGCCGCTACGTGCCGCAACTGCGCTTTCTGAGCGTCCTGCTCGGCAACGAGCCGGGGCTCGCCCCGGAGGAGAGCCTCTATCAGCGCCTGCTCGCCCGCGATCCCGAAGAGGCCAGCGAACAGGCCGAGGACTTCGCCAAGGCGCGCTCGCTCGCCGAGTTCTTCGACGCGGTGATGGTCCCGGCCCTGGCACTGGCCCAGGCCGACAGCGAGCGCGGGGCGCTGTCGGCGACGCAGCGGGCGCTGATCCGCGACGGGGTCCTCGCGATGATCGAGCACCTCTCGGAGGCCGTCGAAGCCGAGGGCAAGGTCCGGCCGCTGCGGGTGGTCTGCGTCGCTGGCCGCAACGAGCTCGACGAGGCGGCGGCGGCCTTTGTCGCCTATCTGCTGCGGCTGGCCGGCCACGACGCCGCCGCCGTCGCGGCGGAGGCGATCCCGGCCGGCCTTCCGGGGCCCGTCAAGCCCGGCGACGGCGTGCTCTGCCTGTCGCTGATCGGCGCAACCTCGCCGGCCCGGATCCGCTATCTCGCGCGCCGCCTGCGCCGCCGCCTGCCGGAGGCCCGGCTCGTGCTCGGCTTGTGGGGTGCCAGGCGGGAGGAGATCGCGGAGATCCTCGAAGAGGCGCTCCCGGCCGAGCCGCTCGCCGCCGCACCGCAGCTGCGCCGCCGCCTGCCGGGCCCCCGCCTCGTGCTCGGCCTGTGGGGCGCCAGGCGGGAGGAGATCGAAAGCAAGCCGGAAACCGTCCCGAGCGAGACCATCGTCACCACCTTCCGCGAATTTCTCGCCGCGATCGAGAAGGACCGGCCCCAGCCTCTCGATACCGCCCCCCTTTCCGCCTGAACGCGGCCTGGCGTCGCGAGCCGCGCACCGCGTCATGCCGTCCGCGGCGGCCAAGCCGGCTCGTGATGGCCGAGCGGCACCGACGGGCGGGCCCAGTAGGGCGGCGTCTCGGACAGGCTGACGACCGGCCGCAAATGGCGCAGCCGGCCCATCGGCGTGTCGCTGTCGATCGACCAGCGCGCGATCTCCTCGGGCGCAAACTCCTTGGGCACCTCGCGCAGGCCGGCCGCCGGCACCTCGCCGAGCCCGACAAGCCAGCGCCCGGTCTGGGCCAGCGACAGGCGCACGAGCCAGCTGCCGCCTTCGCGGGCGCGCCGCGCCAAGGCCACCATCGCGCCGAACGCCATCAGATAGCCGGTCAGGTAATCGATCGCCGAGACCGGATAGAATTGCGGTCCGGGCTCGGGACCGGGACACAACTCGGCCTGGCGCAGCGTGATGCCGCTCACCGTCTGCACGACCGTATCAAAGCCGCGGCGCGCGGCCCACGGCCCCGCATGGCTGAACGCGCACATCGAGATGTAGACAAGGCCGGGCCGCAACTGCGCGAGCTGCTGTGGCGACAGGCCGCGCCGGTCGAGCGCTCCCGGACGGTAGCCCTGCGAGAACACATCGGCCTCGCGCACCAGCTCGCGCAGACGATCGCGATCGCGCTCTTCGCGCAGGTCGAGATAGGCCGACAATTTGCCGTGTCCGGTATCGTATTCCTGATAGCCGAGATTGGGCAGGTGAGGGGCGGTGATCTTCAGCACGTCGGCGCCGTGCTCGGCGAGCGTGCGGGCCGCGGTCGGCCCGGCCAGGACCCGCGTCAGATCGAGGACGCGAACGCCGGACAGCGGCCGCTCGCCGTCCGGCAGCGGTTCGGGCGGGGCCTCGCCGATCTTGATGACCTCGAACAGCGGCAGCGCGGCGATCGCCGCGGCCTGCGGGTGCTGCGCCCACTCGGCCATGCTGCGCGCCATGCCGCCGGCCCCGCCGGCGGCGATGATCGCCTCTTCGAGCGCGAGCGCATCCCAGCCGGCGACCGCGCGCCGCACCGCCTCGCGCTCTTCCGGCACGCCGAGAACCTTGAGGGCGGCGGCGCGATGGTTCGGGAAATTGCAATGCAAATAGCTCCAGCGCCCGTTCTTGGCCGGGTAGACGCCCATGATCGGGTTGCGGTCGGTCGCCACGCGCTCGCCGTTGAGCCGCAGGTAATGGCCGCTGCGCAGCGAGGCGACGGCATGGCGCAGATCGACCGCGACCTGCTGATGCCGGCCGGTGCGCAGCTCCCACAGCGCGGCCGCGGCGAGCCCGGTGGCGGCGAGCGCGGCGGCCGCGGCGGTGCCGACGCGGAACGGCGTCGGCAGGACCGGGTCGTCGCCGCCGGTGAAGGCGACCGCATGCGCCCGATCGGCGGGCCAGCCGGCGGTCGACAGGATTGTGCGCAGCGCCTCGTATGGCATTCTCGGATCTCCCTGTGTTGCCCGGGCCCGCCGAGATTGCTTCGCCGCGCTCGCGATGACAATGCATTGCGAGAGGGGGAGCGGCGCAGCCCCGCGGCGCGGGTCGGCTTGGCGGGGAAGCGGGAGGATTGCGATGGTGGCAGGGCCGGGATGCGACAGCGGCGGGGTTCCGGAAGGGAACCACGTCTTCACCTGCCTCGACGGGCATACCTGCGGCAATCCGGTCCGCCTCGTGATTGCCGGCGCGCCGTTCCTGCGCGGCCCCTCGATGAGCGCGCGGCGGCAGGATTTTCTCGCGCGCTTCGACTGGATCCGGCGCGCCCTGATGTTCGAGCCGCGCGGGCATGATCTGATGTCGGGCGCGATCCTCTACCCGCCGATCCGCGCCGATTGCGACATGGCCCTCTTGTTCATCGAGGTCACCGGATGCCTGCCGATGTGCGGGCACGGCGCGATCGGCGCGGTGACGATGGCGCTCGAGCACGGTCTCGTCATGCCGGCCGCGGCGGGGCGGGTTGCGATCGACACCCCGGCCGGCCTGGTGGCGGCGCAGTATGAGGAAAAGGGCGGGCATGTCGACAGCGTGCGCATCCGCAATGTCGCCAGCTATCTCGCCGCCGAGGGAGTGGCGGTCGCGGTCGCGGGGCTGGGCGAGCTCATCGTCGACCTCGCCTATGGCGGCAATTTTTATGCGATCGTCGAGCCGCAGCGGCATTTTCCCGGCCTTGACGCGGTCTCGCTCGACTGGCTGTTGCGCTGGAGCCCGGTCCTGCGCCGCGCGCTGAACGAACGCGTCGCCCTTGCGCATCCCCTCGATCCGACGATCGCCGGAATCACCCATGTGCTGTGGGCGGACGCCCCGCGGCGGCCGGGCGCGCATGCCCGCAATGCGGTGTTCTACGGCGAGCGGGCGATCGATCGCTCGCCGTGCGGCACCGGCACCTCGGCGCGCATGGCCCAGCTCGCCGCCAAGGGGCGGCTGAAGCCCGGCGACGATTTCGTGCATGAGAGTCTGATCGGAACCCTGTTCGCGGGACGGGTCGAGGCGGCGGCGCAGGTCGGGCCCTACGCCGCCATCATCCCGAGCATCGCCGGCTGGGCCCGCCGCACCGGGTTCAACACGATTTTTGTCGATACCCGCGACCCGCTCTGCGGCGGTTTCCAGCTGCTGTGATCGGGAAGGCTGGCGCCGCGCGGGCGGGCCCGGACCCGCGCCGGCCCTAGCGATGGGCGGCGTTGAACTGCGCGAGCGCGGCGGGGCCGGGGCACAGCTCGGCTTCGCCGAGCTGGTTGAGCGGGGTTTCGACGGTGTCGAGATGGTCGTGCAGATCGCGCGATTGGGGCTCGACATAGAGCAGACCGGTGACGATCTCGCCGGCGGCCTGGCGCTGCTGCAGATAGGCGAGGGCCGAGATGCGGTCGTGCGGATCGTAATCGACGGCGAGCTTGCGCAGGCGCAGGATCGAGCCGTCATGCTGCACGACGGTCTCGACCGTGCCCGGTGCATAATCGGCGGTGATCTCCTCGCGGCCGACGATCACATCGAGCCGGTTGACGGCCTCGTTATGGGCGCGCACGTAGTCGAAGCTCTTCGTCGATTCGGGGTTGTTGTTGAAGGCGACGCAGGGCGAGATCACGTCGATGAAGGCCGCCCCCTTGTGCTCGATCGCCGCCTTGATCAGCGGCACGAGCTGCGCCTTGTCGCCGGAAAAGCTGCGGGCGACAAAGGTGGCGCCGAGCTGCAGGGCGAGGCCGACGAGGTCGATCGGGGCGTCGGTATTGACCTGACCGCGCCGGGCCTTCGAGCCCCTGTCGGCGGTGGCCGAAAACTGGCCCTTGGTCAGCCCGTAGACGCCGTTGTTCTCGACGATATAGACCATGTTGACGCCGCGCCGCAGCGCGTGGGCGAACTGGCCCAGCCCGATCGAGGCCGAATCGCCGTCGCCCGAAATGCCGAGATAAATCAGCTCGCGATTGGCGAGGTTGGCGCCGGTCAGCACCGATGGCATGCGCCCGTGGACGCTGTTGAAGCCGTGCGACTTGCCAAGGAAATAGGTCGGCGTCTTTGACGAGCAGCCGATGCCGGAGAGCTTGGCGATCCTGTGCGGCGGCAGGCTCAATTCGAAGCAGGCCTGGATGATCGCGGCGCTGATCGAGTCATGGCCGCAGCCGGCGCACAGCGTCGACACCGCGCCTTCGTAGTCGCGCCGCGTGTAGCCGAGCGCGTTTTTCGGCAGCTGCGGGTGATGCAGGCGGGGTTTGGCGATATAGGTCATGTCGGCCTCATCGAGTGCGGGCGCCGCGCCCGCGGGCGGACGGGCGGCCCGCGGGCGCGCGGGATGTCACGGTAGCGCCTTCTTCAGCGGGGCGAGGGTGACGACCGCAAGCATGTCGGCGATCGCCTTGACGATAAAGCGCGCGGTGATCGGCGTACCGTCGTAATGCAGGATCGGCACGAGCTTGGCCGGATCGATCTCGCCCTCGGTAACGAGCAATGTGCGCAATTGCGCGTCGCGGTTCTGCTCGACGACAAAGACGCGCTCGTGCGCGGCGATGAAATCGAGCACCTCGTCGTGAAACGGGAAGGCGCGGATGCGCAGGGTGTCGAGAGGGATGCCGCGGGCCGCCAGGGCCTGCAGCGCCTCCTCCATCGGCAGCGCGGTCGAGCCGAAATAGATCGCGCCGAAGCGGGTCGGCTCGCGGGCTTCGCGCCGGATCGGCCGCGGCACCAGGCGCTTGGCGGTCTCGAACTTGCGCAGCAGGCGCTGCATGTTGTCGACATAATCGACGCCGCGCTCGGAATAGCGGGCATAGCGGTCCTTGGTCGTGCCGCGCGTGAAATAGGCGCCGCGCGTCGGATGCGTGCCGGGCAGGGTGCGATAGGGGATGCCGTCGCCGTCGACGTCGAGATAGCGGCCGAACTCCTTGCCGGCTTCGAGATCCTCGAAGCTCATGACCTTGCCGCGGTCGTAACGGCGCGCCGGGTCCCAGGTGAGCGGCCGCACCAGCCAATCGTTCATGCCGATGTCGAGATCCATCATGACGAAGACCGGCGTCTGCAGCCGGTCGGCGAGGTCGAAGGCGTCGGCCGCAAACGCGAAGGCTTCATGCGGATCCTCGGGGAACAGCAGGACGTGCTTGGTGTCCCCGTGCGAGGCGTAGGCGCAGGAGAGCAGGTCGGCCTGCTGCGTGCGCGTCGGCATGCCGGTCGACGGGCTGCCGCGCTGGATGTCGAAGATGACGGCCGGGATCTCGGCGAAATAGGCGAGCCCCAGAAACTCCTGCATCAGCGAAATGCCGGGACCCGAGGTCGCGGTGAAGGCGCGCGCGCCGTTCCAGGCGGCGCCGATGACGATGCCGATCGCCGACAGCTCGTCCTCGGCCTGCAGGATCGCATAGCGCCGCTTCTTGCTGTGCGGGTCGCGGCGGTAGCGATGGCAGTGCGCGCTGAAGGCCTCCGCCAATGAGGAGGAGGGGGTGATCGGATACCAGGCGGCGACGGTGGCGCCGCCATAGACCGCCCCGAGGGCCGCGGCCTCGTTGCCGGTGATGAAGATGCGGTCGCCGACCTTGTCGGCGGCCCTAAGGCGCAGGCCGATCGGGCAGCGCAGATGGGCGAGCGCCCATTCGCGCCCGAGGCGGAAGGCGTGCACATTGGGCCGCACCAGCGCCTCCTTGCCGCGGAACTGCTCGCCGATCAGCCGTTCGATCGCGGCCGGGTCGATATCGAGCAGGGCCGACAGCGCGCCCACATAGAGGATGTTCTTGAACAGCTGGCGCTGCCGCGCATCCTCGTATTCGCGGTTGCAGATCTCGGTCAGCGGCGCCCCGATCACGATGATGTCGTCGCGGAACTTGGAGGGCGGCAGCGGCTTGGTCGAATCGTAGAACAGATAGCCGCCCGGCTCGATCTCGGCGACATCCTCGTCCCAGGTCTGCGGGTTCATCGCGACCATCAGATCGACACCGCCGCGCCGGCCGAGATGGCCCGCTTCGCTGACCCGCACCTCGAACCAGGTCGGCAGGCCCTGGATGTTGGACGGGAAGATGTTGCGCGAACTGGCGGGGATTCCCATCCGCAGGATCGCCTTGGCGAACAGCGTATTGGCGCTCGCCGACCCCGATCCGTTGACGTTGGCGAATTTGACGACGAAGTCGTTGACGCTTTCTAGTGGCTGCGGCATGCCGGCCCGGCGTGTGTCATGTCGAGAAAGAATTTGCGCATGTCCCACGCCCCGGTGGGGCAGCGCTCGGCGCACAGGCCGCAATGCAGGCAAAGATCCTCGTCCTTGACCATGATGCGGCCGGTCTTCAGCGAATCGCCGATGTAGAGCGCCTGCGAGGCGTTGAGGGCCGGGGCGTTGAGGCGCCGGCGCAGCTCCTCTTCCTCGCCGTTGTCGGTGAAGGTGATGCAGTCCATCGGGCAGATGTCGACGCAGGCGTCGCATTCAATGCACAACTGGCCCGTGAACACGGTCTGCACATCACAATTGAGGCAGCGCTCGGCCTCGGCATAGGCGAGCTTTTCGTCATAGCCGAGCTCGACCTCGGTCTTGATGTCCTTCAGCGCGATCGACAGGTCCTTGAGCGGCACCTTGTAGCGGCGATCGTTCGAGATGTCGTTGTCATAGCTCCACTCGTGGATGCCCATCTTCTGGCTGATCAGCGAGACCTGAGGCGGCGGCCGCTCGCGGACATCCTCGCCGCGGCACAATTTGTCGATCGAGATCGCGGCCTCGTGGCCGTGCGCGACCGCCCAGATGATGTTTTTCGGTCCGAACGCCGCATCGCCGCCGAAAAAGACGTTCGGCAGCGTCGACTGCATCGTCTTCGGATCGACCTTGGGCATGTCCCAGCGGTCGAATTCAATGCCGATGTCGCGCTCGATCCACGGAAAGGCGTTCTCCTGTCCGATCGCGACCAGCACGTCGTCGCACGGGATATGGACGTCGGGCTCGCCGGTCGGCACCAGGTTGCGGCGGCCGCGGGCATCGTATTCGGCCCTGACTTTTTCGAACAGGACGCCGTCGAGGCGGCCGCCCTGATGCGTGAATGCTTTCGGCACCAGCCAGTTGAGGATCGGGATGCCCTCGTGCATCGCGTCCTCTTTCTCCCACGGCGAAGCCTTCATCTCGTCGAAACCGCTGCGCACGACGACGGTGACCTGTTCGCCGCCGAGGCGGCGCGAAGAGCGGCAGCAATCCATCGCCGTATTGCCGCCGCCGAGGACGACGACGCGCTTGCCGATGCGGTCGGTATGGCCGAAGGAGACGCTGGCCAGCCAGTCGATGCCGATATGGATGTTGGCCGCCGCCTCGCGCCGTCCGGGGATGTCGAGGTCGCGGCCGCGCGGCGCGCCGCAGCCGACAAAGATCGCGTCCCAACCCTCGGCCAGCAGCGCCTTCATGCTGCCGACATAATGGCCGAAGCGGCATTCGGCGCCCATCGCGAGGATCAGCCCGACCTCCTCGTCGATGACGCTTTCGGGCAGCCGGAAGCGCGGGATCTGCGTCCAGATCATGCCGCCGGCGCGCGGCTCGCCGTCGAACAGCACGCAGTGATAGCCGAGCGGCAGCAGGTCGCGGGCGACGGTCAGCGAGGCCGGGCCGGCGCCGACCAGGGCGATGCGCTTGCCGTTCTTCGTGCGCGGGATTGCGGGCAGATAGGGGCGGATGTCGCCCTTCAGGTCGGCGGCGACGCGCTTTAAGCGGCAGATCGCGACCGGCTCCTGCTCGACCCGGCCGCGCCGGCAGGCGGGCTCGCACGGGCGGTCGCAGGTGCGCCCGAGGATGCCCGGGAAGACGTTCGAATACCAGTTGAGCATGTAGGCGTCGGTGTAGCGGCGCGCCGCGATCAACCGGATGTATTCCGGCACCGGGGTATGCGCCGGGCATGCCCACTGGCAATCGATGACTTTGTGGAAATAGTCTGGGTTGGTGATGTCGGTCGGCTGCAACAGGCTTCTCCTCCGGGCGGCCGTGCGCCTAACCCCGCGCCGCGGCGCCGCGCGTCGGCGGCGATTGCGGGGCGGTGCCGCCGCCCCGTCGGGGCTGAGTTATACGCATACCGGCGGCGAGCGTCATCTGCTCTCTCGCCGGACCTTGCGCACCCATCCGCCCCTCCGCGTCGGGCGGCAGCTTGCCGCATCCCGGTACGCGACGCAACCGGCGCGAAAGCCGGCCTCCCATGAGAAAACGCACACCGCCGGCCGCGGCGCTGCGGCCGGCGCCGGTTGATATAGGCCGCACCGGCCCCGCTTCCAGAGCGCGGGGCATGCCGCCGCCGGCCGACGCCCCGGCTCAGTAGGTGGCGATCTCGATCGAATTGTGATCCGGGTCGTCGATATAGACCGACTGGATCGTCCCGAGCGCCCCCGCGCGCGGCACCGGCCCCATCCGGATCGGCACGCCGCACTGTTCGAGATGGGCGACGACCTCGCCGATCGCGGCGTTGGCGATCAAGCACAGATGCGCCGGCATCCGCTTCCCGCCGTCCCCCGCGGCGGCATCCAAATGGATCTTGTGCTGGCCGAAATGGAGTGCGACGCGGCCTTCGCCGAGGCGCTCGGCCGCCATGCCGAGCACGCGCGTGTAGAATTCGAGGCTGCGGCCGATATCGGCGACGGTCAGGTTGAGATGGTCTATGCGCGCGATCTGCATCGGGCCGGCTCCGCCTTAAGAGGGCCGCAGCTTGCCATGAAGGCAGGCTTCGTGCCAACCCGATCGCGGCGGGCCGCCCGGCGCCTTGCAACGCCGCCGCTTGACGGCTCGCCCGGGGACGGCCTAAACGGCGCAGCGGCCCTGTCGGCAGGGATGGGATGAAGGGAGGAACGAATGGCGCGCATCAAGCATATCGCATTGGTAACCGATGATCCGGCAAAGACCGCGGAGTTCTACAAGCGATTTTTCGGCCTGACCGAGCTCTATCGCAAGCCCGACGAGAGCGGCTCCAAAGGCGTGTGGCTCAGCGACGGTTACATCTATTTCGCCATTCTGAAATACGGCGAGCCGGGGGTTCCAAAGCTCGGGCCGGGACAGGCCTCCGAGCTGCGCGGGATCCATCATATCGGGTTCCAGGTGGAGGATCAGGAGGCGACGGCGAAAGCCCTCGCGGAGGCGAATGTTCAGCCCGTCCCGATCCCGCGCTCCGGCGAGCGGCAAGAGGGCCCGGTGGCCGGGCTCAACCGGGCGGTCAATTTGAAGATTCTCGGCCCCGACGCGGTGCAGATCGACGTGCGCAGCCGCGGCTGGGACGAGGCGATCGGCTTTGCGATGCAGCGCTACGAGCTGACGCCGGTCGTCGCGGAACAGACCGAATAGCCGGCCGGCATCCCCGCCCGCGCGGCATCTCGATATTCCGAAAACCGGTCCGCGGAGCGGACGGCCGCGCTCAGGCAGCCCGCGGCGGGCGGCGGCGCTCGTACCAGCCGCGCGTGCGCGCCAGCAGGCGCACGACCGAGAGCATGACCGGCACCTCGACCAGCACGCCGACGACGGTCGCGAGCGCGGCGCCGGAACGAAAGCCGAAGAGAGCGATCGCCGTCGCCACCGCCAGCTCGAAGAAATTCGAGGCGCCGATCAGGGCCGAGGGACAGGCGATGTTGTGCGGCACGCCGAGCGCGCGGTTGAGCGCGTAGGCGAGGCCGGCATTGAGATAGACCTGGATCACGATCGGGATTGCGAGCAGCAGGATGACGAGCGGCTGGCGCACGATCTCATCGCCCTGAAAGCCGAACAGCAGCACGAGGGTCGCCAGCAGCGCCGTCAGGGAGATCGGCTGCAGCCTGCGCAGGGTCCGCGCGAGCACCGCCTCTCCCCCGCCGGCCAGCAGCGAGCGCCGCCACAGCTGCGCCGCGATGACCGGCACCACAATGTAGAGCGCGACCGACAGCAACAGCGTGTTCCACGGCACCGTGATCGACGACAGGCCGAGCAGCAGCCCGACGATCGGCGCGAACGCGAAGACCATGATCGCGTCGTTCAGCGCGACCTGGGTCAGCGTGAAATTCGGCTCGCCGTCGCTCAGATTCGACCATACGAACACCATCGCCGTGCACGGCGCGGCGGCGAGCAGAATAAGCCCGGCGATATAGCCGCCGATCTGCCCGGCCGGCAGCCACGGGCGGAACAGCCAGCCGACGAACAGCCAACCGAGCAGGACCATGCTGAATGGCTTGACCAGCCAGTTGACGCCGACGGTCACGGCGATGCCGCGCCAAGCCTCGGCGACCCGATGCAGCGCGCCGAAATCGACCCTCAGCAGCATCGGCACGATCATCAGCCAGATCAGCGCCGCGACCGGGAGGTTGACCGCGGCCACCGTCAGCCGGCCGAGCGCGTGGAACGGCCCCGGCAGCAACCGGCCGAGCGCGATGCCGGCGGCGATGCACAGCGCGACCCACAGCGTCAGATAGCGCTCGAAGGTGCCGAGCGCCGGCCCGGCGCGGCGTGCCGGCGTGACAACAGCGGCATCGGAATGCGGCATGATCTTTTATTCCTTTTCCGGTTGCCGGCGGCCGATCTCGTCAATCTGCCGCTTGAGCGCCAGGCGGTCGAGTTTGTCGATCGGCAGCGAAGTGAACAGCTTGATGCGGCTTTCGAGGATGCGGAAGGCTTCGCGAAAGGCCTGCCGCTTCTCGCTCTCCGTTCCCTTGACCGCCGCCGGGTCCGGCACGCCCCAATGGGCGGTAATCGGATTGCCGGGCCATACCGGACAGACCTCGCCGGCGGCCTGGTCGCAGACCGTGAACACGAAATCCATGACCGGCGCGCCGGGACGGGCGAACTCCTCCCAGCTCTTGCTGCGCAGCCCCGCTATGCGCAGGCCGTGCCTTGTCAACAGTGCGATCGCGAGCGGATGCACGCGACCCTTGGGAAAGCTGCCGGCACTGTGGCCCTTGAACCGTCCCTTTCCCCAATGTTCGACCAGCGCCTCGGCGAGGATGCTGCGCGCCGCGTTGCCGGTGCACAGGAACAGGACGTTGTAGGTCGGCCCGTCGGTCGTCTCCATAGGAGAGGCCTTCTTGTCGCGGGGTTCCCGCGCGCTCGCAGAGCGCGGGGCCGGGGCTCAGGGTTTGCGGGCTTCGATGATCGCCGAGACGATGTGATCTTCGAGGTTGCGGCCGGGCGCCCAGGTCGCGATCAGCGCGCGGCTTTCGGGTTTGGGGGTGATGCTGACGGCGACGAATCCGGCCTCGGCCAGCCAGCTCGCGAGGCGCTCCGTCGGCGCCGCGCCGGCGACGCAGCCGCACAACAGTTCGGGGTCCTCGCGCAGCTCCGGGGGCAGCGGGGCGGTGGCGACGATGTCCGAGACGGCGAGCCGCCCGCCGGGCTTCAGCACGCGGAAGGCTTCGCGAAACACCTGCGCCTTGTCGGGGACGAGGTTGATCACGCAATTCGAGATTACGACATCGGCCGTATTGTCGGCGATCGGCAGGTGTTCGAGTTCGCCCAGGCGAAACTCGACATTGCCGGCGCCGCTGCGGGCGGCGTTGTCGCGCGCCTTCTGCAGCATCTCGGGGGTCATGTCGACGCCGATGACACGGCCGGTCGCGCCGACCTGCCGGGCCGCCAGAAAACAGTCGAAGCCGGCGCCGCTGCCGAGATCGACGACGGTCTCGCCCGGCCGCATCGCGGCGATCGCCTGCGGGTTGCCGCAGCCGAGGCCGAGATTGGCGCCCGCGGGAACGGCGGCCAGCTCCGCCTCGGAATAGCCCATGCGCCGGGCCTTGTCGGCCGCGGTGTCGGCGCCTGTCGGGCCGCAGCAGGACATGGCCGCCGGCGCGCAGCAGCCGGCCGCGCTTGCCGCCGCAATACCGCCGTAGCGGGCGCGCACCATCTCCTTGATCCGGGCGTCATCCATCGCATTCTCTCCTTATGCGGCGGTGGTCTTCGGGGCGGCGCCCGTGCAACCGGCGGCGGGGTCGCAGAGCGGCGCGCAGACGCTGCCGCGGCCGCAGCAATTCTCGGTCAGATAGACCATCAGCGCGTTCATCGCCCCGTAATCGGCGGCGTAGATCAGCTGCCGGCCGGCCCGCCGCTGCGTGATCAGGCCGGCATGCACGAGCTGCTGCAGGTGAAAGGACAGCGAGGAGGGGGCGACGCCGAGGCGCTCGGCGATGACGCCGGCCGGCAGCCCGTCCGGGCCGCGGGCAACGAGCAGCCGAAACAGATCGAGCCGGGTTTCCTGAGCGAGGGCGGCGAGGGCCGCAATCGCGCGTTTCTGGTCCATAGAAAAGATTTCTATATTTCAACTAGGATCGAATCTGACGCATGCGACCAGCTTTGTCAAGCGATAGTTTGTGAAAAATCGAAGAGTCGTGCTCGTTGGCAAGCCTGCGTCGCGGCATCGCCGGATCGTTGCCGTGGTTTGCCGTGATTTGCCGCTCACCGCGCGGATCCAGCCGTTCCCGACCCGCATCGTGTTGCCTGCGCGCCCGCCATTTCCCATCAGCAGGCGCTGGTATGAAGCCCGCCTAGGATGCCGTTGTGCCGATCGCCGCCGATCGCATAAGCTCGCTTCCAGAAAAGCTTCGGACAGGAAGGCCCCGATGAGGCCGCTCGCCCGCACCTTCGATTCGACGGTCCGGCCGCCGCGGCCCTGCGCACGGCGCTAGCGATGTTCGCCTATATTGTCCGCCGCATCCTGGCGACGATCCCGATCATGATCGTCGTCGCACTGTTCGTCTTCGCGCTCCTCCATCTGAGCCCGGGCGACCCGGCGGCGATCATCGCCGGCGATGCGGCAACCCCGGCCGACATTGCGCGGGTTCGCGCCTCGCTCGGGCTCGACCAGCCGATCTACATCCAGTTCGGCGCGTGGGTATGGCGCCTCCTGCACGGCAATCTCGGCACTTCGATCTTCACCAACCTGCCGGTCACGACCTTGATCGCGCAGCGGATCGGGCCGACCGTCGCGTTGACGATCTCGACCCTCTGCGTCGCGGTTCTGACGGCGATCCCGATCGGCGTCATCGCCGCGTGGAAGGCCGGTACATGGATCGACAGGACGGTCATGGTCTTCGCCGTACTGGGCTTTTCGGCGCCGTCCTTTGTCCTCGCCTATATCCTGATCTACGTCTTTGCGATCGCCGTCCCGCTGTTGCCGGTGCAGGGTTATGTCGGCATCCGCCACGGCTTTTTCCCGTTTCTCTCGCACATCATCCTGCCCAGCATCGCTCTCGGCATGATCTACGCCGCGCTGATTGCGCGCATCACCCGCGCCAGCGTGCTCGACGTCTTGGCGCAGGATTATATCCGCACCGCGCAGGCCAAAGGTCTGTCGAACGGGCAGGTGCTGATCGGCCATGCGCTGAAGAACGCCGCAGTGCCGATCGCGACGGTCATCGGCCTTGGCATCGCATTGTTGATCGGCGGCGTCGTCATCACCGAAACGGTCTTTGCCATCCCCGGTATCGGCCGCTTAACCGTCGACGCGATCCTCAATCGCGATTACCCGGTGATCCAGGGAATCATTCTGATCTTTTCCGCCGTCTACGTGCTGATCAACCTATTGGTTGATATCAGCTACACCTTGCTCGACCCGCGCATCCGGTATTGAGGGCCGCCGCGATGACCCTTGCCCCGAGCGACATTACCCTCGCCGCTGTTGATGCGGGGGCGCGCGGGCGCGGCTGGCGCCGCGCGCTCCGGCGCCATCCGACCATCGCGATCGGCGCGGCGCTGTTGACGCTGATGGCGGCGATGGCGATCTTCGCCCCTTATCTCGGCACTGTCGATCCACAGGCGATATCGCCGATCGCGCGATTGCGCTGGCCGTCGGCCGCGCACTGGTTCGGCACCGATGCGCTCGGGCGCGACGTCTACAGCCGCACGATCTACGGCGCACGGGTGTCGTTGATCGTCGGTTTCAGCGTGGCCGCGTTGTCGACCGGGTTCGGGCTCCTGATCGGTCTTGTCAGCGGCTACAACCGCTGGATCGACGCGATCGTCATGCGCGTCATGGACGGGCTGATGGCAATCCCCTCGATCCTGATCGCGATCGCCTTGATGGCGTTGACCCGCGCCAGCATGAAAAACGTCATCTTTGCGATCACCGTCGGCGAGGTGCCGCGGGTGACAAGGCTCGTGCGCGGCATCGTGCTGGGTCTGCGCGAGGCGCCCTATGTCGAGGCGGCGGTGGCGAGCGGCACGCCGCCGCTGCGCATCCTGCGCCGGCACATCCTGCCGAATACGCTGTCGCCGTTGTTTGTGCAGGCGACCTTCACCGCCGCTTCGGCGATGATCGTCGAGGCATACTTGTCCTTTCTCGGCGTCGGCACACCCCCGATCATCCCGAGCTGGGGCAACATCATGGCCGAGGGCCGCACGTGGTTTCAGATCGCCTATTACCTCGTGCTGTTCCCGGGTCTCATGCTGTCGCTGACGGTTCTGGCGGTCAACCTATTGGGCGACGGGCTGCGCGATGCGCTCGACCCGCGCCTGCAGCGGCGGATGTGAACATGGCCGAGCCGCAGGCGGCGCTCGCCGCCGCTTCCCCTCCGGCGCCGCAGACGCGGCCGGTGCCGTTGCTCGAAGTCGCCGATCTGAAGACCTGGTTCTTCACCCGCGACGGCATTGTGCGCGCCGTCGACGGCCTCTCCTTCGCGGTCATGCCGGGCGAGGTGCTGGCGATCGTCGGCGAATCGGGCTGCGGCAAGAGCGTCACCGCGCTGTCGATCCTGCGCCTTGTGGCGTGGCCGCCCGGGCGCATCGTTGCGGGCGCGATCCGCTTTGGCGGGCGCAACCTGCTCGCTCTGTCCGAAGCCGAGATGCGCGGGGTGCGCGGCAACGACATCTCGATGATCTTCCAGGAGCCGATGACCTCGCTGAACCCGGTGCTGACAATCGGCCGGCAGATCGCCGAGAGCTTGATGCTGCACCAGCGCCTTGAGCGCCGCCGGGCGGCGGAGCGGGCCGTCGAGATGCTGCGCCTTGTCAACATCCCCGAAGCCGAGCGCCGGGCCGGCGAATACCCGCACCAATTGTCGGGAGGCATGCGTCAGCGGGTGATGATCGCGATGGCGCTCGCCTGCAACCCGAAATTGCTGATCGCCGACGAGCCGACGACCGCGCTCGACGTGACGATCCAGGCCCAGATCCTCGATCTGATGCGCGCCCTGAAGGCCAAGATCGACACCGCAATCGTGCTGATCACACACAATCTCGGCGTCGTCGCCGAGATGGCCGAGCGCGTCGTCGTCATGTACGCCGGGCGCAAGGTCGAGGAGGCGAGGGTCGAGAGTTTGTTTCGCCGGCCGTTGCATCCGTATACGCAAGGGCTCTTGGCCTCGGTGCCGCGGCTCGGCGCCACGCTCGGCCGCGCCACCCCGCCGCGCCTCGTCGAGATCCCGGGCACCGTGCCATCGCCGCACACGGCGCTCCCGGGCTGCCCGTTCGCGCCGCGTTGCGCTCATGTCAGCGCTCTTTGCCGGCGCGAAATGCCGGGCTTCGAAGAAAAGGCGCCCGGCCATTTTGCCGCCTGCTTCCATTCCGACCGGCTCGCCCGATGAGCGCCGCCGCCCCTTTGTTGTCGGTCAAGGGTCTTGTCAAACACTTCCCGGTGCGCGGCGGGATCTTGCGGCAGGTCGTCGGCCAGGTGCGGGCGGTCGACGGCATTTCTTTCGACATGGCAGCGGGCGAGACCCTCGGGCTGGTCGGTGAGTCGGGTTGCGGCAAATCGACCGCCGGCAAGGCGATCCTTAAATTGATCGAACCGACGGCCGGCGAGATCCGCCTTTGGGGCGAGCGTATTGACCATCTGTCGCGCCGCCAGCTGCGTCCCTATCGCCGCCGCCTGCAGATGGTCTTTCAGGATCCCTATTCGTCGCTGAACCCGCGCTTTCGCGTGCGCGACATCATCGCCGAGCCGCTTGTCAACTATCATGTCGCGCGCGGCCGTGCGCTTAAGGAGCGGGTCGTCGAACTGGCGCTCAAAGTCGGGCTGCAGCCCGAGGCGCTCGACCGCTTCCCGCATGAATTCTCAGGCGGGCAGCGCCAGCGCATCGGCATCGCCCGGGCCTTGGCTCTCAATCCGAGCCTGATCGTGTGCGACGAGCCGGTTTCGGCCCTCGACGTTTCGGTGCAGGCGCAGGTCGTCAACCTGCTGCGCGATCTGCAGCGCGAATTCAACCTCTCTTATCTGTTTGTCACCCACGATCTCGCCGTGGTCGAGCATGTCAGCCATCGCATTGCCGTCATGTATCTCGGCAAGATCGTCGAGATCGCCGACAAAGAGGCGCTGTTCACCCGGCCGCAGCATCCCTATACCGAGGCTTTGCTCTCCGCCGTTCCGCTCCCCGACCCCGACGCCCGGCGCCGCCGCATCATCCTGAAAGGCGAGGTGCCAAGCCCCTCCAACCCGCCTTCCGGCTGCCGCTTCCATACCCGCTGTCCCTACGCCTTCGCCCGCTGCGCCGAGGAAGAGCCGGTGGAGCGCGAGGTGCGGCCCGGCCATTTTGTCGCCTGCCACCTGCGCGAGGCCGAGAGCGGCGACCGGCAACACCCGCCCGCCTCCGCCTCGCCGCGCGAGACACCCTCTCCTGCAATGCGGGAGGGGGCGGGACTCGCGCCGCCGGCGCGGGGGTGAGGAGCTGTCGGAATTGCGCTAGACTTGTTTGATCAACGCCAAGAAGTGGAGAGCGGGGATGGCTCAGGGTTTGACGCGGCGGCGTTTTGCGATCGGCGCGGGGGTGACGGCATTGGCGGCACCGGCCTTGTTGTCGAAAGCCCGGGCGGCGGGCACCGACAGCAAGACATTGCGCTTTATCCCGCAATCCGATCTGCGCGTGCTCGACCCGATCTGGACGACCGCCTATGTCACGCGCAATCACGGCTATATGGTGTTCGACACGCTGTTCGCGATCGATCACGACTTCAAGCCGCATCCGCAGATGGTCGGCGAATGGAACGTATCGCCGGACAAGCTGACCTACACTTTTGCCTTGCGCGACGGGCTCAAATTCCATGATGGCCAGCCGGTGCGCGGCATCGATTGCACGACCTCGCTCAAGCGCTGGATGGCGCGCGATGCGCTCGGCCAAACGCTCGCCACCGCGATCGCCGAAATGCAGGGCGGCACCGACAAGAGTTTTTCGATCCGTCTCAAAGAGCCGTTTCCGCTGTTGATCAGCGCGCTCGCCAAGATCTCGAGCCTGCCGCCGTTCATCATGCCGGAGCGGCTGGCCAAGACCGACCCTTATCAGCAGGTCAAGGAGATGGTCGGGTCGGGGCCGTTCAGGTTCGTACAAAGCGAGTTTCGGCCCGGCAGCCTGATCGTCTACGTCAAGAACACCGATTACGTGCCGCGCGACGAGCCGCCGGACTGGGCCGCGGGCGGCAAAGTCGTCAAGGTCGATCGGGTCGAATGGCATGTTATCCCCGACGCCACGACCAAGACGGGGGCGATGCAGAGCGGCGAGGACGATTGGTGGGAGAACCCGCCGGGCGATCTGTGGCCGGTGCTGGCCGCCAATCCCGATATCTACCTGACCTCGGCGGACCCGATCCGCGGCATGGGTTGCGTGCGCTTCAACTGGCTCTATCCGCCCTTCGACAATGTCAAGATGCGCCAGGCGGTGATGATGGTGGCAAGCCAGCCCGACTATATGACCGCCTTTGTCGGCGACAAGAAAAACTGGGATGTCTGCGCCTCGTTCTTCACCTGCGGCGGGCCGATGGCGAACAACGCCGGGTCAAGTGCGCTGACCGGCAAGCGCGATTACGAGGCGGCGCGGCGGCTGATCAAGCAGGCCGGCTATAAGGGCGAAAAGATCATCCTACTCGATGCGGTCGATCAGCCGCTGATCCATGCCGAGGCGCTGGTCGCGACCGACGAGATGAAAAAGCTTGGCCTCAATGTCGAGTATGTGGCCAGCGACTGGGGCACCGTGGTGACGCGCCGCGCCGTGACAAAGCCGCCCGCGGAGGGCGGCTGGAACGTGTTCGAGACCGGCTGGACCGGCGTCGACCTGCTCGATCCGTCGACCAACGTCATGCTGCGCGCCAACGGCCGCAAGGCGTGGTTCGGCTGGCCGACCGATGCCCCGCTCGAAAATTTGCGCACTCAATGGCTGAAGGCGGAGGACGAAGAGGAGCGTCGGGAGATCGCCGCCAAGATCCAGCAGCGCGCCTTCGAGGTCGTGCCCTACATCCCGACCGGACAATTCGAGGCCAAGACCGCCTTTCGCAAGAACGTCAAAGGCTACATCCACGCCCCGGCACTGTTCATGTGGAACATCGAGAAGACCTGAGCGATATCCCGGCGGTCGCCGGTGCGAGATGGCGCGGCAATCTCAACGAACAAAGCGTGCGCGGCCCGAGATTGCCTCACCGCGCTGCGCGCCTCCCGCAATGACGGGGCCTTACTGCGGCGACAGATGCGCGACCTTTGGCATCACTTCCCGCGCCAATAGCTCCATAGAATGATGCCAAGCCGCCGGGTTGTCGCTGTAGTCGAAGCAGAACAGCAGCAGCACGCCGAAACCGCCGACCTCTTCGTACATCCGTTCGATCCTGGCGATGACGGTGTCCGGCGAGCCGATCAGCCAGTTGTGACGGGCGCAATATTCCGGCGTCACGTCGCTGTCGGCGACCGCTTCGTCGTGTTTCAGGAATTCGATGACGCCGACACTCCTGAGCAGCGGCAGGAAATATTCGCGCATCATGCGGCCCATCGGGCCTTCGACCGACAGCCGCCACGCCTCGGCATCGCTGTCGGCGACAAAGATCTCGCGCACGAGCCGCCAGTCAGCCCGCCGCGGGCGGCGCCCGCTGCGCCGCGCGCCCTCTTCGACCGCCTGCCAGTGGCTGGCGACGTAGGCGGCGTTCAGATTGAGACTCAACGGCAGAAAGCCGCGTTCGCCGGCCAGTTTCAGCGTGTCCGAGTTCTTGCTGAAACCGGCGACGCCGATCGGCGGGTGCGGCTTCTGGAACGGCCGGATGTGCGGGCGCAGCGTCTCCAGCATCAGCCCGGTCCGGCTCACCTGCCAGTATTTGCCGGCGTAATCGAACGGCTCCTCGGCGGTCCACAGTTTGAGGATGATGTCGAGCGCCTCGCGCGTCATCTCGCGATGCTGTCCGGCATTGCCGTCGACATGGAACAGCGCCCAGTCGCTCGGCAATCCGCTCGCGGCGACGCCGAAATTGAGCCGGCCCTGCGCCAGATGGTCGAGCATCGCGACGCGGTTGGCGAGCTCGGCCGGGTGGTGATAGGGCAGCAGAAAGCCGCCCGGAGCGAGGCGGATCTGTTGCGTCTGCAGCAGCGCCTGCGCGATCAGCAGATCGGGCGCCGGGTGCGGCTCCCACGGCGCGGTGTGGTGCTCGCCGATCCAGGCCTCGGCGAAGCCCAATTCGTCGGCCCAGCGCAGGGTTTGCAGATCCCAGCGGTGCCCGTCATAGAGCGGGCGCTCCGGCGGGTGCGAAGGCATCGTGAACAGGCCGTACTGCATCATTTCCTCCTCGGGGGCGGCCCGCCCCGTGCATCTTCACCGCGGCGCGCGGAGCGGGGATCAGGCAAAGCCGAACTCGCGCTCGGCCAGCGTGAGGCTCTCATCGACGATCGCAACCATTTGATCGATCTCCTCGCGACTGACCACCAGCGGCGGGCAAAGCTGAAGAGCGGAGAAGACGCGGGTCAGCAGCCCGCGCTCTTCCATCAGCGCCGACAGGCGGCGACAATAGGGGTGGTTGGCCGCGGCCGGGCCGACGCCGAACGGCTCCTTCGTACCTTTGTCCTTGACCAACTCGACGGCGCACATCAGGCCAAGCCCGCGCACATCGCCGACGGTCGGATGAGCGCGCAGCCCTTCGAGCAGCCCGAGCAGGTATCGGCCCTGCTCGGCGCTGCGCCGCGGCAGCTCCTCGCGCTGCAGGATCTCGATGTTCTTGAGCGCCGCCGCGCAGGATACGGCCTGGCCGCCGAAGGTCAACAGATGAGCAAGCGCCACGTCCTGCTTTTTGAATTCCTCGAACACCCTTGCGCTCACCGCCACCGCGGCGATCGGCGCATAGCCGGACGACAGCCCCTTGGCCATCGTCATCAGATCCGGCACCACGCCGAACTGCTCGGTGGCGAACATCGTGCCAGTGCGCCCGAAGCCGTTGATCACTTCGTCCATGATCAGCAGCACGCCGTGCCTGTCGCAGATCTCCCGCACCCGCTGCCAGTAGCGCGGCGAGGGCACATGGTTGCCGTTGGACACCGAGACGGGCTCTCCGATCACCGCCGCCACCGTCTCCGGCCCCTGCGCCAGGATCTCCTGCTCGATCGCCTCGGCGCAGCGCAGGTCGCCCTCTTCCCCCGCGATCCCGAAATCGTTGCGGTAGCGGTTCGGCGACGGCACGAAGCTGACCCCGTACATGAACGGGCCAAAATACTGCTCGTTGCGCGAGGCGGTGATGCTCATCGCGGCAAAGGTCGCGCCATGATAGCCCCCGCGCCTGGCGATCACCTTGTAGCGCTTCGGGAAGCCGCGCATGGCCTGGACCTGCTTGGCAATCTTCAGCGCGCTTTCGACCGCCTCCGAGCCGCCGGAACAGAAGAAGAAGCGGTCGAGATCGCCGGGCGTCAGCCCGGCGAGCACGTCGGCGAGCTCCACCGCCGCAAGGTTCGTATAGCTGGCGGCGGAGACATAGGCCAGTTCGCGCGCCTGCCTGGCCATCGCCTCGCCGATTTCGGCGCGGCCGTGGCCGATATTGACGACGTAAAGGCCGGATAAGCCGTCGAGATACGAGCGGCCGCGCGCATCGAACAGGCGGCAGCCCTCGCCGCGCACCATGACCTTGAGCCCGTCGCGCTCGGCGAGGTCAAGCCAGCGCGCGCTGTGGATCCAGACATGCGCGAGCGCCTGCCCTTCGACAGCCGCGGCCGCGCGCGGATGCTGCGCCTCCTCACTCATCGCTCCTCCCCTGCTGCCGCCGAACCCTTGCGCGCCTCCGGCTCGGGGCTCAATGCCCGTGGAAATCGGGCAGGCGGCGCTCGGCCATCGCCTTGACGCCCTCGGCGAAGTCCTCGCTGCGGCGCAGCCAATCCTGCTCGACCAGCTCGCGCTCGCTGACCGCCGAGGGCACATAGACTATAGAATGCAGGCGATCGCGGGTATAGCGCCGGCGCGGGCCGAGTCGCGCGGCGGGAGCGATCGCCTCAGCTCTTCTGAGCCCACAACTTGCACCAACCGGTGGGGCTGATGGTGCCGGCGACGAGCTTGCAGGCGTTCGGCGGTTCGAAATACTGACAGTTTGAGCACTCCTGGCTGCCGTGCGGCGAATCCTGATAGCCGACCAGGTTTTTCGCCACTTTCGTTTCCGCGGCCGGCGAGCGCGCGGTCACCCCCGCCAGGCCGATGCCGCCGACAAGGGCGGCGGAGCGGCGGAGAAAACGGCGGCGCGAGACATTCATCGCAATTCTCCCTTGGTTTGGCGGGCACCCCTCTGTCGGGAAGGCCCGCGCGGCACCTTGATCCATATCAATGAGGTTGCATTCACACGAACCGATATCGCATAAAACGATGATATCAAGGAAGCGGAGAAGCGCGGATGGCGATCGACAGGTGCGGAACCGACGCGGCTTTCAGGATCGCCTCGACCCTGTTTGCGGCGCTGCTGCTCGGGCTCGTCCTGAGCCTCGCCGGGACGCGGCCGGCATGGGCGCTGCCGAGCTACGCCCGCCAGACCGGCCAGCAATGCGCCGCCTGCCATAACGGCTTTCCTGAGTTGACACCATACGGCCGGCTGTTCAAGCTGAACGCCTACACCTTTACCGGCGGCACTCTGCAAGGGGTGCCGCCGCTCGCGATGATGATGATCCCGAATTTCACGCATACTGCGAAAGGCCAACCGGGAGGGGCGGCCCCGAATTTCGGGCCCAACGACAATTTCGCCTTTACCGGCAGCCTGTTTTATGGCGGCAAGATCGTCGATCACCTCGGCGCATTCATTCAGGGCACCTACGACCAAGTGCCGAATACCTTCCATTGGGACAATACCGATATTCGCTATGCCAACACGGCCCAGCTGCTCGGCCGGGAGCTGGTCTACGGCGTCAGCCTCAACAATAATCCGACCGTCAACGATGTATGGAATTCGACGCCGGCCTGGAGCTTTCCCTATGTCTCCTCCGAGCTGGCGCCGGTGCCGGCCGCGCATACGCTGATCGAGGGCGGCTTGGCGCAGCAGGTTCTCGGCCTCAACCCGTATGTCTATTGGGATCGGCTCATCTATGCCGAAATCGGCGGGTACAGAACCCTCGGGCCGTGGAGCCTCAGCGCGCTCGGCATCGAACCGTCGGGGACCAGCGCGATCAGCGGATTGGCGCCGTCCTGGCGGCTGGCGATCGAGCCGGCATGGGGGAACAGCACCTGGGAGGTCGGCACCTTCGGCCTTTCCGCCCCGCTGGTTCCCAACCGCATGACCGGCGCCGGCACCGACCGCCTGACCGATGTCGGGTTCGACACCCAATACGAGTTTCTCGGCGCCCGCCACAGTTTTTCGGTACAGGCGCGCTATATCACTGAAAGCCAGAACCTGTCCGCCAGCCAGGCTCTCGGCCTTGCCAGCAACGCTCACAATCATCTCGACAGTTGGCAGATCAAGGGTACTTATTTTTATCGTCAGACCATAGGTTTCACCGCCGCTTATTTCAATATCCGCGGCACCAGCGACGCCCTGCTCTACGGCAGCGTCTCGGCCAATAACAGCCCCAATTCCAACGGCGAGGTTTTCGAACTCGACTATATCCCGTTCAATTACGGCGGGCCGTCGTTCTGGCCGTGGCTCAACGTCAAGCTCGGGCTGCAATATATCCATTACAACAAATTCGACGGTGCCGCCTTGAACTTTGACGGAACCGGAAGAAATGCGGCGGACAACGATACCTTCCTGGCGTTTGCCTGGTTCGCGTTCTGATCGGGGAGCGGAAAGGCCGATGGATCGGAAAACCTTGGATCGCCGCCGCTTGGGCGGGACGATTGCGGCGCTGCTGCTGGTGCTCGGCCTCGGCGCGGCGTGCACCGGCACGGGGCCCGGACAAAAGGCCGGCAGCCCGCCCGCCGATATCGCCGGGCTCGTGCATGTCTGCTCGTCCTGCCACGGCCCGGGCGGTTACAGCATCTCCTCGACCTTTCCGCGCCTCGCCGGCCAGCAGAAGGACTATCTGGTGGCGCAACTCAAGGCGTTTCGCGATCACAAGCGCGCCGACCCGCATGCCAAGACCTATATGTGGGGCATGGCGGCGCGCCTGAGCGATGCCCAGATCGAGGCCCTTGCCGCCTATTATTCGTCCCGCCCGCCGGTTCCCGGCGAGCCCGCCAACACGCCGGCGGTCGCGGCCGGTCGCCAGATCTTTGATAACGGCATCCCCGCCGAGGGGGTGCCGGCCTGCAAGGCCTGTCACGGCGATAGGGCGCAGGGGAGGAGCGTGTTTCCGCGCCTTGCCGGGCAGCACCGCGCCTATATCGAAGAGCAGTTGCGGGCCTTTAAAACCAATGCCCGCGAGAACGCGATCATGCATCACAACGCGAAGAATCTGACCCCCGAGCAGATCCGCGATATCGCCGCCTATGTCCGCACGCTGTAAGGGGGCGCAGGGGTCGCGAGCCGCCGCCCGGCTCAATGCCCGTGGAAATCGGGCAGGCGACGCTCGGCCATCGCCTTGACGCCCTCGGCGAAATCCTCGGTGCGGCGCAGCCAGTCCTGCTCGACCAGCTCGCGCTCGGTGGCGGCTTCGATCGCCTCGACCAGACCGCGGCGCAAGGTCTCGCGCGTCGACACCACGGCGAGCGGCGCCGATTGCGCGATTTCGCGGGCGAGAGCGGCGGCCGCCTGGCGCACCTCGGCCTGCGGCACCAGCAGGTCGGCAAGGCCGATGCGGACCGCCTCCTCGCCGGGGATGCGCCGGCCGGTATAGAACAGCAGAGCCGCCTGCTGGGCCCCGACCAGGCGCGGCAGGGTCACCGTCAGGCCGAAGCCGGGATGAAAACCGAGCCGGCAGAAATTGGCGCTGAACCGGGCCTCGCTGCAGGTCACGCGAAAATCGGCGACGAGGGCAAGGCCGAGCCCGCCGCCGATGGCCGCGCCGTGCACCGCCGCGACGATCGGCTTTCTGGTGCGGAACAGCCGCATCGCCTCTTTGTAGAGGTGCCGACCGGCGGGACTGCGCGCGCTTTCCGCGACCGTACCGCCTTCCAGGCGCCGCGAAAAATCGGCGCCGGCGCAGAATGAGCGGCCCTCGGCGGCCAGCACGATGGCGCGACATTCGGGGTCGGCGTCGAGCTGCTCGAACGCCGTGCCGATTTCGGCGATCAGCGCGCTGTCGAAGAAATTATGCGGCGGCCGGCGCATCTCGACGGTCGCCACATGGCCGGCGCGGCTGACGGCAATGTCATGAAAGGACGGAGTATCGTTCATGGCATTCTCCCACTCTGCCGGGCTTCAGCCGCTCTGAGCGGCGCGATCCGAGTGTCGCCGCTTGACGATTAGCATGTCGACGATGCTGAGGCCCTGCCCCTGCGGATGGACGATGACCGGGTTCAAATCGATCTCCTCGATCAGCGCGGCGTGATCGGCGGCAAAGCATGACAATTGCGCCATCAGCCGGGCGAGCGCGCGGCGGTCGGCGGGCGGGCCGCCGCGCACACCGTTGAGCAAGGCCGCGCCGCGCAACGTGCCGAGCAGGGCGAGCGCCTCCTCTTCCGCGATCGGCACCGGCGCAAAGGCGACATCGCGCAGCACCTCGACATGGATGCCGCCCAGCCCGACCATCAGCAGCGGGCCGAAATCGGGATCGCGGGTGATGCCGAGGATCATCTCGACGCCGGGCGGCGCCATCTGCTGCACCAGCACGCCGTCGATGCGGGCCTGCGGATGCGCCGCCGCGGCGGCGGCCACTACGCGCTGATAGGCCGCGCGCACCGCCGCCTCGCCGACGATTCCGAGCGCCACGGCGCCGGCCTCGGTCTTGTGCAGGATGTCGGGCGAGTGCACCTTGAGGGCGACGGCGCCGCCGATCCGCGCCGCGGCGGCGACCGCGGCCTCGGCGCTGGTCGCCAGCGCCTCGGGCGGGCGGCGAATGCCGTAGGGGGCAAGGAGCGCGCCCGCATCGATTTCGGTCAGCACCGGGCCGGCTTCGGCGAAGGCCCGGGCGAGCGCCGCGCGCCGCCCGGCATCGCCCGCCGCCGCCGGCGCCCGCCGGCGGCGCTCCTGGAAGGCGGCGTAATCGACCAGTGCGCGAATCGCGCGGGCGCAGCTGGGCATGGCGGTGTAGCAGGGGATGCCGGCCTCGGCGAAGGCCGCCATCGCCGCCTCCGTCGCCGTCGTGTAGGTCGACAGCAGGATCGGCTGGCGCGTCGTGCCGGCCAGGGCGGCGAGCTCGTGCGCCCGCTCGCGCGCCGTCGCCTCGTTGGCGAGCGAGCCGATCAGCAGGATGATGTCGACGCGCTGCGACTGCCGCACGATCTCGACGAGCCGGGCATAGCCGACCTCGTGGATCGCCTGGGCGGTGCCGTCAACCGGGTTTTTTGCCGAGGCGTAGGAGGGCAGCAGCGCCAGCAGGCGCCGCTGGATGTCGTCTTCGAGCACCGGCAGTTCGAGACCGTGCGCCGACAGGATGTCGGCCATCCACACCGCGCTGCCGCCCGAGCCGGTGATGATCGCGACGCGATTGCCGCGCGGCAGCGGGCAATAGGCAAAGGCGGCGGCGACGTCGAGCATGTGGTCGAGATCCTCGCCGCGGATGATGCCGTGATGGCGGAAGATCGCATCGTCGGCGGCGCCGGCATGCGCCAGCGCCCCGGTATGCGACTGGGCGGCGCGCCGGCCGGCTTCCGAGCGGCCGACCTTGGCGACGATCAGCGGCTTTTGCGCCGCCGCCGCCTTGTCGGCGACGGCGCGGAAGCGCTCGGGGCGGCGGATGCCTTCGAGATAGATGAGAAAGATGTCGGCGCCGCCGGCCTCGATGAGCCAGTCGACGTAATCATGCGCCTCAAGGCTCGTCTGATTGCCGGCGCTGATCTGGTAGGTGAAGCGCAGCTGGCGGGGCAGGCCGCGGGACAGGAACGAGAAGGTCAGCGCCCCCGACTGGCAGCTGACCGCGATCGGCCGGCCCCTGCCGCTCGCCGGCAATAAGGGGCGGGCGGGATCGTGAAACACCGGGCTGAAGGTCGCAACCAGCGGCTGCAGCGGGTTGACAATGCCCTCCGAATTGGGGCCGCAGACGACCATGCCCCAGCGCTCGATAATCCGGCGCAGCTCCGCATCGCGGGTCTGCGCGGCGGCGCTGTCCTCCTCGCCAAAGCCCGAGCTGATCACGACCGCGGCGCGGATGCCGCGGCGGCCGCATTCGTCGAGCGTCTGTGGCACAAGGGCGGCCGGCACCAGCACGATCGCCAGCTCCGCCGCCTCCGGCAGCTCGGCGATCGAGCGGTAGGCCGGCAGGCCCAGCACGGTGCCGCCGCCGCGCGTCACCGGATAAAGGCGCCCCGGATAGCCGTGCCCGATCACGGCATGGGTCAGCCGCCCGCGCAGGCTTTTGGTGTCGGCGGAGGCGCCGATGATGGCGAGGCTGTCGGGCGACAGCAGGGGTCTCAAATCGGGCATGTTCGGGACGCTCTCAGCAGTGCCTTCCGCCGGCGGCGGAGCGGGGGATATTCGGGCCGGCCCGCGCCTTCACCGCAATCCGAGGCCGCGGGCGATGATGCCGCGCAGCACCTCGCGCGTGCCGCCCTGGATCGTCAGTTTCGGGGCGATCAAGGTGGCATAGGCGAGCGCCTCGGCAAAACGCTCGTCATTGCCGGCGGGCGCGCTGTCGCCGACCGGCGGCGCCAACAGTCGCACCTTGTCGGGCAGGGCCTGTTCGAAATTGGTGCCGAGATCCTTGACGAGGGCGGCTTCGACGGCCGGCGTCAGGCCTTTTTGCAGCATGCCGGCGACCGACAGCGACATGCGCCGCAGGGTGGCCAGATGCGCGACTTGGCGGCCGATCCCTTCGAGCACTCTCTCGCCCGGCTCGGCGCCGGCGATGCGCACGAGCTCGACCAGGCAGGGCAGGGTCTCGATCCAGCGGTCGGGACCGCTGCGCTCGAAGGCGAGCTCATCGCTCGCCTGCTTCCACGCCATGTCGACCTCGCCGATCAGATGGCTGTCGGGCAGGAAGACGTCGTCGAAGACGACCTCGTTGAAATCATGCGCGCCGGTCAGGTTGATGATCGGCCGGATCGTGATCCCGGGCGCCTTCATGTCGACGAGAAACTGGGTCAGCCCGTGCCGCCGGTTTTCCGGGGTCGGCGGCGCGGTGCGCAGCAATGCGATCATGTAATCGGCCTGATGCGCGTTGCTGGTCCAGATCTTGCGGCCGTTAACGCGCCAGCCGCCCTGCGTCTTGGTTGCCCGCGTCGATGCGGCGAACACGTCCGAGCCCGAATTGGGCTCGGACAGGCCGATGCAGAAGCACAGCTCGCCGCGGGCGATGCGCGGCAGGATCTGCTGTTTGATCTCCTCCTGGCCGTAGCGCAGCAGCACCGGGCCGCTCTGCCGGTCGGCGGTCGCATGGGCGCGGATCGGCGCGCCCGCCGCCAGCATCTCCTCGACGACGACATAGCGTTCCAGATGCGAGCGCTCGTGGCCGCCGTATTTTTTCGGCCAGGTCATGCCGATCCAGCCGCGCTCCCCGACCTTGCGGCTGAATGCGCGCGAGAAGCCGCCGCGGCGGCTCCCCGGCGTGAAGGTCCCGGCGGCGATCTCCGCGGCGAGAAAGGCGCGTACCTCGCGCCGCAATTGCTGCGCCTCCGGCGGCAACGTGACCGGGTCGAAACGCAAGTTGATGCTCATCCCTTTCCTCACGATCCGCGGGTCACGAACGGCCACAGCCCGTCGGCGCCGGCGGCCGCGACCATGCGGCCGAGGCGCAGCGCCCATACCGTCTCGTTGCCGAACTCCTCGCGCCAGGACCACAGCCGGCGAGTGGCGTGATGCAGCGAGTGCTCGTAGGTGAACCCCATCGCGCCGTGCACCTGATGGGCGATCGCGGCGCCGGTGCCGGCCGCCTCGCCGGCGCGCACCTTGCCGATCGCGACCCGCGCCAGCCGCTCCTCGCGCAATTCCTCGCGGCAAAAAGCCTCCGCCGCGGCGTCGGCGGCGGCGCCGGCGGCCGCGACCTCGCCGGCCAGTACGGCAAGATTGTGCTGCACCGCCTGGAAGCGGGCGATCGGCCGGCCGAACTGCACGCGGTCGAGCGCATATTGCACCGATTGTTCGAGGATTTTTTCGAGGGCGCCGGCGATCTGCTGCAGCCGCACCGCCGCGCCGAAAGCCGACAGCCCGTCCTCGTCGAGCGCCGCGGCGCCGATCGCCTGCGGCGTGGCGCCGGCGAAATCGACCTCATCGCGCGGCTCGCCGGCCAGGCTCGTCCCGTGCCGCTTCGGCAGCTCGGCGGCGCGCACCAGCGCCGTCACCCTTGCCGCGCCGCGCCGGGCGACCAGCGCGATATGGCCGGCATTGCGCGCAAACGGGATGTGGCGGGCGCGACCCTGAAGCCGGCCGTCGCCGTCGAGCGTCAGGCACCCGTCGGCATGCACCGGCGCGATCGTCAGCGGACCCGGCGGCACCGCGATGCCGGCCTGAGCGAGCAGCCAGCCCGCCATCATCGTCTCGGCGAGCGGCACCGGTACGGCAAAGCGGCCGGCAAGGCGCAGCACCGCAAATCCGTCGGCCATGTCGGCCCCGGCGCCGCCCCGCTCCTCGGGCACCCAGGCGAGCGGCAGGCCCGCTTCCTCGAGCGCCTGCCACAATTCCCGCGGCCACCTTCCCTGCTCGGCCGCGTTGATCGTGTCGGGCACGCACAGATCGCGAAAGATCCGCGTTGCCGTGTCGACGATGATCGTGTCGGTGCTGTCGTTCATGATCCCGGCCGCTTGCTGCCGCGAGGCGATCGTAAAGCACGAAAGCGGGGACGGGAAGCGGCGAGAGCGGCGGGATGGACGGGCGTATCGGGATTGGCTAGCCTTCGGTCCGGCCCGGATCTGCAAACCGCCGCCATACGGCCGCCGCTCCGGCGCATGAAGCGGCGGCAACGGAGCGGGCGCGGGAGCGGGCACAGTGCGAGCGACAGGCAGGCCGATGTTCATTGCGATGAACCGCTTCAAGGTCCTCCCCGCGGCGCGGGCGGAATTCGAGCGCCTGTGGCAGACCCGCGAGACCTATCTCGCGGGCGTCCCCGGTTTCATCGCCTTCCATCTGCTGCGCGGGCCCGAGCGCGCGGATCACGTGCTCTATTCCTCGCACAGCCTGTGGCGGAGCCGGGCCGATTTCGAGGCCTGGACCCGGTCGGAGGCGTTCCGGCTTGCCCATCGCGAGGCCGGACGCAACCGGCCGCTTTATCTCGGCCATCCCGAATTCGAGGGCTTCGAGGTCATCCAGACGATAGGGGCCGCGCCGCCGGCGCGCTGACGCCGCCATCCGCCGGCGGACGGCGGTGCGGGCCGCTCAGGCGATGACCTTGGCGCGGCGCAATTCCGCAAGCGTGTCGGGATCGTTATCCGAGCAGGCCGGACAGGATCTCGTCGGTATGCTGGCCGGGGGTCGGCACCGGCCCGAGACGGCCCTTGCTCTTCGACAGTTTGATCGTCAGGCCGGGCAGGTACATCTGGCCGGCGATCGCGTCCTCCATCTCGACCAGCATCTCGCGCTCCCACAGATGCGGGTCCCGCGCCACCTCGGGGATCGTCCTGACCGGCGCGACCGGGATGTCGGCGGCGGCGAGCGCCGCGCAGATCTCGGCGACCGTGCGCTCGGCGCACCACGCCGCAACCGCCCGGCGGCGCGGATCGTCGGGGCCGCTGCGGCTGCTGAAGCGGTCGGCGCCGGCAGTCGCCGTGTCGTCGCCGGTGGCGATGCGCAGCAGGCGCGTCGCCATGTCCTGACCTGAGGCGGAAATGACGACCCAGCCGTCGCGGGCGCGATAGGGCGGGCGGCCGCCTTCGCCGCCCTCCTCGCCGGTCGCCAGATAGTAGGAGGTCGGGATCTCGACCATCGTCAGCGCCGAATCCAGCAGGCAGACGTCGATCTGCTGGCCTTCGCCGGTGCGGTCGCGGTGGCGCAGCGCGGCCAGCATGCCGATCGTCGCGTGCAATGCGGTATAGCGATCGACGATCGAGGAAGCGGTGCCGAGCGGCATCCCGACCGGCTTGCCGGTCAGGCTCATCAGCCCGCTCATCGCCTGGCCGAGCGGATCAAAGGCCGGGCGGTCGCGGTAGGGCCCGTACTGGCCGAAGCCCGACACCGAGCACAGGATGATGTCCTCTTTCAGCGCGCGCAGCCGGTCATAGCCGAACCCCATCCTGTCCATCACGCCGGGCCGGAAGTTCTGCAATACGATGTCGGCCTTCTTGACCAGGGCGGCGAAGATCTCCCGGCCGCGCTGCTGCCGCAGATCGAGGCACAGGCTCTTCTTGCCGCGATTGTAGACCGCGAAATAGACGCTCTGCCCGCGCACCAGCGGGCCCGCGCGGCGCGTCTCCTCGCCGCCCGGCTTTTCGATCTTGATGACCTCGGCGCCGAGGTCGGACAGGATCATGCCGCCGCGCGGGCCCGCCTGATAGCACGCCAGTTCGAGCACCCGCACCCCGTCGAGACAGCCGCCCATGCCATATCCTCCCGGCGATCGTCGGAACCGGCTAGCATGCGCTTTCCGAGAGGTTCCGGGCAACAGGAGGACGGTCATGGCGTATCAGTTCATCACGGCGGAGCAGCGCGGCGCTGTCGCCGTCATCACGTTGAATCGTCCGGACAAGCTCAATGCGCTGAGCTTCGCGCTGATGCGCGAGCTGGACGAGGCTTTAAGCGGCTACGAGAGCGCGGAGGCGGTCAGGGCGGTGGTGCTGACCGGCGCCGGCGAGCGGGCCTTTTCGGCCGGCGCCGACATCCACGAGATGGCGGGATTGAGCAGCGAGGAATTGGCCGCGCGTTCAGAGTTCCGCAACCGCGCGACTTGGCGCATCGCCAGCTATGCCAAGCCGCTGATCGGGGCGATCAACGGGCTTGCCTATGGCGGCGCGGCGCTGTTGGCCTCGACGCTTGATCTGCGTGTCGGTTGCGAGAGGAGCGAGTTCCGCTTTCTCGCGGCCAGCTACGGCCGCGTCAACTCGACCTGGACGCTGCCGCTGCTGGTCGGCCTGCCGAAGGCGAAGGAGCTGCTCTATACCGGCCGTGCCGTCGGCGCCGAGGAGGCGCTGGCGATCGGCCTCTTGAATCAAATCGTGCCGGCGGCGCAAGTGGTCGCGGCGGCGGTCGCGCTCGGCGAGCGGATCGCCAACAACGATGCGCGCATGGTCCAGGGCATCAAGCGCCTGCTGCATGAAGCGATCGGCATGGGCTGGCACGAGCGCTACGAGCAGGAGGAAAAAGCGCGCGCCAGTTGGCTGAGCGCCGCGCATCCGCGCGAGGGGTTCCGGGAATTCCTCGACCGCAAGGCAAGAAGCGCCTGAGGACGGCGCGGCCGGCTCAGGGCGGCGCCGCGAGGACGGGGGGCGGCGCGAATGCCGTGACCGGCGGCGGCGCCGCGGCGCGCGCGACCTCGACCAGCGCCGTCGCCGCGCTCGGCCCCTGGCCGAGCCGCGAAGTGCCGTGGTCGCGCGTCAGCAGATTGGCATTGCCATGCGCGCAAGGGGCGCCTTCGCCGCCGCCGGCGGGGTCATACCAGGCGCCGCAGGAGAGCCGCACCACCCCCGGCCGCACCGCCGCGGTGATCAGCGCGCCGGCAAAGCAGGCGCCGCGGTCGTTGAAGACGCGCACTATATCGCCGTCGGCAATGCCGCGGGCCTGCGCGTCGGCCGGGTTGATCGCCAGCGCCTCGCGCCCGGCCACCTTGGCCTGCGCGCTGACCGGACCCGCATCCATCTGGCTGTGCAGCCGGTGGCGCGGCTGGCTTGAGATCAGATGCAGGGGAAAGCGCGCCGCGGCGGCGGCGCCGAGCCATTCGGCCGGCTCGAGCCAGCTCGGATGCGGCGGGCAATCGTCGTAGCCGAGGGCGGCGATGCGCTCGCAATAAAGCGCGATCCGGCCCGACGGGGTGGGGAGCGGGTGCCGCTCGGGATCGGCGCGGAAGTCGGCAAACAGCACGTATTCTTCGCTCTGTCGCGGGATCTCGAACCAGCCCTTTGCCCAGAACGATTCGAAATCGGGAACAAGATTGCTGCGCGCGCGCTCGCGGAAGCGGTCGTAGAGATGGCGCAGCCATTCCCGCTCATCGCGTCCCTCGCAAAAGGCGGCCTCGCAGCCGAGCCGCCGCGCCAGCCCGCGCAGAATGTCGTAGTCGTTGCGCGCCTGCGCGAGCGGAGCGATCGCCTGATGCATCGCGATGACGTAGCGGTCGCGCGGCGAGAAACCGATATCGTTGCGCTCGAGCGTGGTCGTGGCGGGCAGCACGATATCGGCGTGGCGCGCCGTCGCCGTCCACCACGGCTCGTGCACGATGACGGTCTCGGGGCGCCGCCAGGCGCGCCGCAGCCGGTTCAAATCCTGGTGATGGTGGAACGGGTTGCCGCCCGCCCAATAGACCAGCCGGATGTCGGGATAGGTCGCATGGCCGCCGTCGTAATCATAGCGTTCGCCGGGGTGGAGCAGACAGTCGGCAAGGCGCGCCGCCGGGATCGCGAGCCCGGCGGGATTGCGCAGCGTTGCCATGGCCGGGCCGGGGAACAGCGGCGGCGGCTCGGCGATGTTGCCGGCGGAGCCGTAGCCGAACCCGAAGCCGCCGCCCGGCAGGCCGATCTGGCCGAGACAGGCGGCAAGCAGGATCAGCGCCCAGTAGACCTGCTCGCCGTGATCGGCGCGCTGCAGCGACCAGGAGGCCGTCAGCATCGTCCGCTGCGCCGCCATGCGGCGCGCCAGCGCGCGGATCGTCTCGGCGGGCACGCCGGTGATCGGCGCCGCCCAGTCCGCATCCTTGGGCCGGCCGTCGGCGGCCCCGGTCAGATAGGGCAGAACGCGCTCGAAACCGGTGCAATAGCGGGCGAGAAACGCCTCGTCATGGCGGCGCTCGGCGATCAGCGTATGGGCGAGCGCCAGCATCAGCGCGGTGTCGGTATTGGGGCGGATCGCGATCCATTCGGGCCTGACCGGGTCCGGTCCGTCGTCGCGGATCGGGCTGATATTGACGACGCGGACGCCGGCGCGCGCCAGCGCCGCCAGCCAGCCGCCGGTTCCGTGCCAGGCGCAGCCGCCCTTGGCGACCTGCGTGTTCTTGGGATTGGCGCCGCCGAACAGGACCAGCAGCCGCGTGTGCCGGGCGATCGACGACCACGAGGTCAGCGGCCCGGTGACCGCCTGCGCGGTGCCGAGAATGTACGGCAGAAAGGTCAGGGCGGCGCCGAAGCTGTAATTGCTCGTCTGATCGACAAAGCCGCCGAAGGCGGCCAGGAAGCGCCGCAATTGCCCGCGCGCCTCATGGAACAGGCCGGCCGAGGACCAGCCCTGCGAGCCGCCGAGGATCGCGGCCGGACCGTAGGCGCGCCGCACCCGCGCCAGTTCGCCCGCGACGAGGTCGAGCGCGCGCTCCCAGTCAAGCGGCACAAAGGCCTCGCGGCCGCGGCCGGCGCCGCTGCCCGGCCCGTGCCGAAGCCAGCCCTGCCGCACCATCGGGCAGGGGATGCGGGTCGGCGAGTGCACGACCTGCGGGATCGCCGCGAGCAGCGGCGAGGGATCGGGGTCGTGCGCGAACGGCGCCACGGCGACGACGCGGCCGTCTTCGACGAGAGCGCTGAAGGCGCCCCAGTGGGAGTGATGGGAAAAGCGGGCGCGGTCCATGCCTGTCGATCGCCTGCGGTTGCGCGATGCCGCCGGCACGATAGCATGCCGCCGCCATCCGGGCGAAGCGCCGGCCGTGGCAAAGCCGCGCCGCGACGGCGCTGTCCGGCCGAAGAAAATAATTTTTACGAAAGAGATTCAATGTTATGATAGATGCGTTTCCTGCAGGCAGGAAAAATTAACTCATATCAAGAGAAATCCTGGAGAAAATTCTTTTGAGAGCAAGATGCTGTGCCATTCCGATTGGCGCACTTGCCAAAGATCGGTTGCCGTGACAGCAGAAAGCGCTCAATGACCGTATCTGCGAGGAAAGGGAAAATATTGACCGCGGCGATGCAAGAGAAGCGGCCGGAGGAGCGGCCCATAGGGGCGTTGCAGCGCTCACCGGCGGGACGCTTCTGCAGGAAGGGATAGCCGCCATGGCGTCACCTCCCTCGCCCGATCCCTTGGCGACGGCGGTCGGCTTGCCGGAAGGCCGCTTTTCGCGGTCACCGGACGCCCCCGAGACCCCTCCGCAGGGCGCAGCCAGCGCCGTTTCCGCGCCGGCCGCCGGCGTCGAGCTGACGGTCGTCGTGCCGACCTATAACGAGCGCGACAACGTCGCGCCGCTGTTGGCGCGCCTTGAGGCCGCGCTCGCCGGGATCGCCTGGGAAGTCATCTATGTCGACGACGATTCGCCGGACGGGACCGCCGCCCAGGTGCGCCGGCTCGCCCGCAGCGATCCGCGGGTACGCTGTCTGCAGCGCATCGGCCGGCGCGGGCTGTCGAGTGCGGTCGTCGAGGGCATGCTGGCCAGCAGCGCCCCCTATCTCGCGGTCATCGATGCCGACCTGCAGCATGACGAGAGGTTGCTGCCGCATATGCTGGCCGCGCTGAAGGCCGAGGATCTCGACATCGTCGTCGGCAGCCGCCACGCCGCCGGCGGCGGGACCGGCGCCTGGGAGCGCCGCCGCGTCGCCATCAGCGCCGTTGCTACCCGCCTGGCCCGCCTTGTCGTCTCGGCCGACCTGTCCGATCCGATGAGCGGGTTTTTCATGCTGTCGCGGCCGGCCTTTGAGCGCAGCGTGCGCCATCTGTCCGGCCAGGGCGGCTTCAAGATCCTGCTCGATCTGTTCGCCTCGACGCCGGTTCCCTTTCGCTTCAAAGAATTGCCCTATGTCTTCGCCGAACGCCAGCACGGCGAGAGCAAGCTCGACAGCTTCATCGTCTGGGAATACCTGATGATGCTGGCGGAAAAACTGACGGGCGGATATGTCCCGGCCCGCTTTTTGTCCTTCGCCATCGTCGGCGGCTCTGGGGTGGCGGTGCATTTCGCCACGCTCTTTGCAGCCCTACACTTCGTTGCCTTTCCGATCGCGCAGGCGATCGCGGCGACGGTCGCGATGACCAGCAACTTCGTGCTGAACAATCAGCTGACCTATCGCGACCGGCGCCTGAAGGGACGGCAGTTTCTGTCCGGACTGATCTCGTTTTATGCGGTGTGCGGTCTTGGCGCGGTGGCCAATGTCGGCGTCGCCTCGGCGGTGTTCGCGCATCATTATACTTGGTGGGTGTCTGGTCTCGCCGGGACGGCGGTCGGAGTGGTGTGGAACTATGCCGTCTCTTCGGTCTTGACTTGGCGGCGCCGATGACCGCGGCGCCGCCGGCCGCGTATGCCGAGAGCGGCGACCGGGCGGCGCGCCGCCGCGAGCGGCTCGCGCAGGCGGCGGTGGCGCTCGTCTTTGTCGCCGCCGCCGCGGCCCTGTTCGCCAGCGCTCCCAAACACGGCGATTTCTGGTGGAGCGATGCGCCCCGACACGCGCTGAACGGCGCCTTTGTCAAGGATTTCATCGCGGCGGCGCCGTGGCATGATGCGCGGCGCTGGGCGATCGACTATTATCTGAAGTATCCGGCGCTGACGATCCTATTTTATCCGCCGCTGTTCTACTTTTTTCTGGCGGCGGCTTACGCCCTTTTTGGGGTCAGCCAAGCGGCGGCGCAGGCGGTGGTGTCGCTGTTCACGGCCGGGCTCGGGGTGGCGACCTATGGGATTGTGCGCGCCAGATTGCCGCGCTGGTCGGCGCTTGGCGCCGGATTGCTGGTGATCGGCGGGCCCGAGACGGCGTTCTGGGCGCGTCAGGTCATGCTCGACGTTCCCGCCTATGCCGCCCTCGTCGCCGGCGTCTTTTTCTATCTGCGCTATCTGCGCGCCGAGCGGCCCCGCGATCTTTATCTCTGCGTGCTGCTGATCCTGGCGGCGATCTACATCAAGCTGACCGCCGCCTTTATCGCCCCCGTGCTGGCCGTGGCATTGCCGGCCATCAAGGGCCCGCAGGTATTGCGCCGGCGCCCCGTGCTGATCGCGGCGGCGGCGGGCATTGTGGGCATGATCCCGGCCGTGCTGCTGACCGTCAAATTCGGCATGATCAACGTCCAGTCGGTGGCCGGGCGGCCAGACGATCTGCCGCGCACGAGCCTGGCCGCCTGGCTGTTCTACATCAAGGCGATACCGCTTTATCTCGGCGATGTCGGCACGGCGCTGGCGGCGCTCGGCGCGCTCTTCGTGCTGCGCCGGCGAGCGGCGCCGCTCGAAGCGTGGTTGGCCTGGTTTCTGCTCGGCTGGTTTCTGTTCGGTTATCTGTTCTTTTCGGCGATCGACGTGCGCGAACCGCGGCACGGCATGATGATCGCCTTCCCGTTGGCGATCTTTGCGGTGCTGGCCGTGCACCGGCTGCTGCCGCGGCCGGTGGCGCCGGCGGCGACGGCGGCGCTCGGCCTTGCCACCTTTGTCTACAGCCTCCTCTTCTATCCCGCCCCGGCGGTCAGGGGCTATGCCGCCGTCGCCGACTATGTCGCGCGGCATGCGCCCAAGAACGCCGTCGTGCTGTTCTCGGGCTATCGCGACGGCAATTTCATCTTCGACATGCGCACCGAAAAGCGCCGCGACATCACGATCATGCGGGCCGACAAACTGCTCTTGCGGGTCGCGGTCGAGCGCGAGCGCGGCGTTCGGCAGGCCAAGCTCGACAAGGAGCAGATCGCGCGCATGCTGCGCGCCTACGGCGTCAGCCTAGTCGTGGCGCAGCCCCATTTCTGGACCGATCTGCGCGAGATGGACCGGCTTGCGGCGGTTCTGCACGGCCCGGATTTCAGGCCGGTCGCGCGCTTTGCGATCACCGGAGCGACCCGCCGCGGCGAGCGGACGATCGAGGTCTACAAACCGACCTATCCGGTGACGGAGACCCGCCGCACGCTGACGCTCGACATGCCGATCATCGGCGAGAAGTTCCGCGGCACGGTCAAGTGAGGCCGGCCGGTTCCGGGCCGTCGGGAAAGTTGATCACCCGCACCTCCTGCGAGACCGTGTCGAGGACGGCGCAGCTCAATTGCCGGCCGTTGCGCGGGTCGCGCGCCTCGCCGGCCGATCCGGGATTGACGACGAGAACCCGGCCGACCCGCCGCACCAATTGGTGATGGGTGTGGCCGTAGAGGACGATATCGGCGTCGATCTCGGCAAATCGTTCGAGCAGCGGACTGTGCGGATAGAGGTAGGCGCCGCGCGGCTCCCACGGCGTCGAATGCACCATCAGCACCCTCCTGCCGCCGAGTTCGAGCCGGCGCCATGGCGGCCGCCCGGCAAGCCATGCGGCCAGCGCCGGATCGACCTCCGGCTGCCGCCGCGCCCGCGCGCCCTGGGGCCCGAAAAACCCTTCCTCGTGATTGCCGAGAATGACCTCCGCCTCGCGCTCGCGCAGCCTGCGGACGACCGCGTTCGAAAAACGAAAATCGTAGATGCTGTCGCCAAGGCACAGCAGCGCGTCGACATCGCCGATGAGGGCGAGCACGCGCATGAGGCCGCGTTCATTGCAGTGCAGATCGGACAGGATGCCGAGTTTCATGGGTCGTCTCCGCACAGAAGCGGGCTGCCGGTTGGACCAGCTTGCGCTTTGCGGCAATGGTATACCGGGAAAACACCGGCGCGGAGCGGGCGATGCGACAGGCAATGGCGAGCATCTTCAACGACAAGGCGGAGAACATGCGCGGCAAGATAGCCGGCCTGTACGGGCTTCTCGGCGCCGCCAACCTGGCCGCCTGGGCATGGGCGCTGACGGCGTTCCGGAACTATCCCGTGCTGCTCGGCACCGCGCTGTTGGCCTACAGCCTGGGCCTGCGCCACGCCGTCGACGCCGATCACATCGCCGCCATCGACAACGTCACCCGCAAGCTGATGCAGGAGGGCCGGCGCCCGGCCGCGGTCGGCTTTTTCTTTTCGCTCGGCCATGCGAGCGTCGTCGTCCTCGCCGTGCTCGCGATCGCCGCCGCGGCGAGCGCGTTCCGGAGCCGGTTCGGCGTCTGGCACGATGTCGGCAGCGTCGTTGGAACGCTGATCTCGGCGGCGTTCCTGCTGGCGATCGCGGTCATCAATATCGTGATCCTGATCGGCGTGTACGGGACGTTTCGCCGGGTCAGAAGCGGCCGCGCCGGCGGCGGCGCGGAGATCGGCTTGGCCCTGAGCGGGCAGGGCCCGCTCGCGCGCCTGTTCCGGCCGCTGTTCGGCATGATCCGGCGCAGCTGGCACATGTATCCGCTCGGTTTTCTGTTCGGCCTCGGTTTCGATACGGCGAGCGAGGTGACCCTGCTCGGCATTTCCGCCGTCCAGGCCGCCCGAGGCCTTCCGATCTGGTCGATCCTGGTATTTCCCGCCCTGTTCGCCGCCGGCATGTCGCTGGTCGACACGACCGACGGCGTGCTGATGCTGGGCGCCTATGGCTGGGCGTTCGTCAAGCCGGTCCGCAAGCTCTATTACAATCTGACGATCACCGCGGTCTCAATCCTCGTCGCGCTGTTTGTCGGCGGCATCGAGGCGCTCGGCCTGGCCGCCGGCCGGTTCGGCTTCACCGGCCCGTTCTGGCGCTGGATCGCGGCGTTGAACGACAATTTCGGGACGATCGGCTATGCGATCATCGCCCTCTTTGCCGCAAGCTGGCTCGTCTCGGCGCTGATCTACCGAGCCTGCGGCTACGATCGGCTGGATGCGTGAGGCCGCCTTGCCGCGGGCGGGCTATGCCCGCTTCGCGGCGGGGCGGCGGCGCAGCAGATTGACCGGCTTCAAGGTCATTACGGTCTCCTCGCGCTGGTTCAGCACTTCGACAAAGGTGCGCACGACGCCGCGCTCGGGCTGTGAGCGCGACGGGCGCGCCTCGAGGATACGGACGCGGATGCGCAGCACGTCGCCCGGCCGCACCGGTCGCGGCCAGCGCAGCTCGTCGATGGCGGGCGCGCCGAGGCTGGCGGCGCCCCGCGGCAGGAAGTGCTCGACGAACAGCCGCATCATCAGCCCGGCGGTGTGCCAGCCGCTGGCGATCAACCCGCCGAAGGGCCCGCATGCCGCCGCCTCGGGATCGACATGCATCGGCTGCGGGTCGAAACGGCGGGCGAACTCGATGATCTCGGCCGCATCGACCGTGACGCTGCCGTATTCGAACACGGCGCCCTCCGGGTAATCCTCGAAATAGCGCTGCTCGGGCGGGACGGCGAAGGCGTGCGGCGGCACCAGTTCCTCCTCTCGCATTGGGCCGCCGCGGGGGCGGCCGTCCTGTCTTCGGACCGTGGCGACCGCCCCCTGCGGGAGGATCCGGAGCCGCCCGCGGGCTTGACCCGGCCGCCGACAAGCGGATTACCATCACCGGCGCGAAAAGTCGCGGGGCGGGCGCGGCCCGCGGCGGGCCGGTCATGGGCGGCCAACCGCGCCAGGGCGGAAGAGGACGGTCATGGTCTACGACTACATCATCGTCGGCGGCGGCTCGGCGGGGTCGGTGCTGGCGCACCGGCTGTCGGCCAAAAGCGGCAATCGGGTGCTGTTGTGCGAGGCGGGGCAGGACACGCCGGACGGGCGGGTGCCGCCCGAGATCCTCGACAGCTATCCCGGCACCGTCTATTTCGATCCGCGCTTTCACTGGACCGAGCTCAAGGTTCATACCGAGGTGGTCTCGCACAACCGGCCGGAGGAGCGCCCGCCCCTGCGCAAATACGAGCAGGCGCGCGTCTTGGGCGGCGGCTCGTCGATCAACGGCCAGCTCGCCAATCGCGGCGCCCCGAGCGATTACGACGAATGGGAGCAGAGAGGCGCGGCGGGGTGGAACTGGAACGCCGTGCTGCCCTATTTCAAGAAGGTCGAGCGCGATATGGATTTCGACGGGCCGCTGCACGGCAAGGACGGCCGCATCCCGGTCCGTCGCATCTTTCCCGATCTGTGGGCCGGCCATCCGAAGGCGGTCGCCGCCGCCTTTGCCGAGATGGGGTTCGAATACATCCCCGACCAGAACGGCGAATGGAAGGACGGCTATTTTCCGATCACGATTTCCAACCTCTATGATCGCCGCGTCTCGGCCGCGATCGGCTATCTCGACCCCGCCACGCGCATGCGCAAGAACCTCGAAATCTCGACGCTGACGCCGGTTACCGGGCTGCTGTTCGAGGGCCGCCGCTGCGTCGGGGTCAAGGCGCTGGTCGCGGGCAAGGAGACCGAATTCCGCGGCCATGAGATCATCCTCTGCTGCGGGGCGATCCACTCGCCGGCGCATCTGCTGCGCGCCGGCATCGGTCCCGCCGGCCCGTTGCGCGAGCTTGGCATCGAGGTGCTTGTCCCCCTGCCCGGGGTCGGCCAGCGGCTGATGGACCATCCCTCGATCTCGATCTCGTCCTTCATCCAACCGCAGGCGCGCCTGAACGGCCTGACGCGCCGCCATATCCTGCTGGCGCTGCGCTATTCCTCCGGCATCAGCGGGATGCCGCGGGGCGACATGTTCGTCGCCAGCGTCAGCAAATCGGCTTGGCACGCGGTCGGCGACCGGATCGCCTCGCTGCTGATCTGCGTCTACAAGACCTGTTCCGAGACCGGGCAGGTCAGGCTTGCCGCCCGCGACTGGCGGGTCGAGCCGATCGTCGAGTTCAACCTCCTGTCCGACCGGCGCGATCTCGAACGGCTGATGGACGGGTTCCGACGCTTCGGCGCGATGCAGATCGGCCGGGCGATGAGCCAGGCGACCGGCAATCCGTTTCCGGCAAGCTATAGCGACCGCGTGCGTCGGATCGGCGTCGTCAACAGGAAGAACAAATGGATCACCGACATTGTCGCGCTGCTGCTCGACGGTCCCGCTTGGTTGCGCCGCTATGTCATCGACCATCTGATCGTCGAGGGCCACCGCTTCGACGAGCTGATGGCCGACGACGACAAGCTTGAAGAGTTCATCCGCAAGGCGGCGATCGGGGTCTGGCACGCCTCCTGCACCTGCCGCATGGGGGCCGAGGACGATCCGATGGCGGTCACCGACAATCAGGGCCGCGTGCGCGGCGTCTCGGGCCTGCGCGTCGTCGACGCCTCGCTGTTTCCCTGCGTGCCCTGCGCCAATACCAATTTCCCAACCTTGATGACGGCCGAGAAGATCAGCGACATGATCCTCGCCGGCGGCTGAGGAATTGTGGGAAGATGCCGCAGCCGGAACAACGGAAGGAGAGGGGAGGATGCGCTTCGGGATCTTCGACCATCTGGATGACAGCGGGCTGCCCCTCGACCGGCATTTCGAGGAACGGCTGCAGCTGATCGAGGCCTATGACCGGGCCGGGTTCTACGGATACCATTTGGCCGAACACCACAACACGCCGCTCGGTTACGCTCCCTCGCCCGGCATCTTTCTGGCCGCCGTCGCGCAGCGCACGCGGCGCCTGCGGTTCGGGCCGATGGTGTACCTGCTGCCGCTTTATCACCCGCTGCGCCTGATCGATGAGATCTGCATGCTCGACCAGCTCAGCGGCGGCCGCTTTCTCTACGGCGTCGGGCGCGGCATCTCGCCGGTCGAAGTCGGCTTTTACGGCGTTAACTTCGCCACCGGGGCGGAGCAGTTTCGCGAAGCCTTCGAGGTCGTCCGCATCGGGTTGACCGAGGACGAGCTGACCTACCACGGAAAATTCTACGATTTCGATCGCGTTCCGATCGTGCTGAAGCCGGTGCAAAAGCCCTATCCCGAGCTGTGGTACGGCACCAGCCGGCCGGACAGCATCCCCTGGGCGGCCGCGCACGGCGCCCACATCATCACCCTGCGGGACACCGCCCAGGCGCGCCAGATCATCGAGTTTTACAAGGCGGAATGGCGGCGGCTCGGGCGGCCGGAGGGAGAGCTGCCGCTGATGGGGATCAACCGCCACCTCGTGCTTGCCGAAACCGAGGCGGCCGCGCGCGCGGTTGCGCGCCGGGCCTACCGCCCGTGGCGCCGTCATATGGAGCTGCTGTGGGCCAAATACGACGTGCCGTTCCCGCTGAAGGACGCCCTGCCCGAAGAGTGGGACCCGCTCGAAGCGCGCGGCCACGCCGTGGCCGGCACGCCGGCCCGCGTGTGCGATTACATCGCCGCTCAGGTCGAGGCCGCCGGCGCGACCTATTTCGTGTGCGATTTTGCCTTTGGCACGATCACCCGCGACGAGGCGATGCGCTCGGTCGAGCTGTTCGCGACGCGGGTGATGCCGCAATTTGCCTGAGCCAGGATCTGGCAGGTTTTGGGAGGATTGGCAATGGGCACGATGATCGAATTCGCCCGCCCCGACGGGGGCCGGACAAGAGGGTATCTGGCAACGGCCGGGCGCGGCCGCCCGGGCATTGTGGTGATCCAGGAATGGTGGGGCTTGAACGACCAGATCTGCGGCGTCGCCGACCGCTTTGCGCGGGCCGGCTATAACGCGCTCGCCCCCGATCTCTACAAGGGCCGGCTGACGAGCGAGCCCGACGAGGCCAATCATCTGATGAGCGCTCTCGACTTCGCCGATGCGACGCATCAGGATGTGCGCGGCGCGGCGCGGCATTTACAGGGCGAGAGCAGCCGGGTCGCGGTGATGGGGTTCTGCATGGGCGGAGCGCTGACGATCGCCGCCCTTGTGCATGTGCCGGAATTGGCCGCCGGCGTCTGCTTTTACGGCATTCCCGACAGGAACTTCGCCGATCCCGCAAAAATCCGCGTGCCGTTCCAGGGACATTTCGCCAATCGCGACGATTGGTGCACGCCGGCCGCCGTCGACGAGCTCGAACGGGTGCTGAAGGGTACCGGCATCCGCTACGAGATTTATCGCTACGACGCCGCCCATGCCTTTGCCAATGAGCGCAGCGCCGCCTATGACGTCGCCGCCGCCAACCTCGCCTGGCAGCGCATGGAGCAATTCCTGAAGCGCGAGCTGCAATAGCGGCTACGCCGCCAGCCACCGCGCCAGATCGCCGCGGGCGCGGCGGACCAGCAGCGGCTTCCTGTCGAGCCGCCGCCCGCCCTCGGCGAGCGGCGGGAACAGGCCGAAATTGACGTTCATCGGCTGGAAGTTTGCGGCGTCGGCGCCGCCGGTGATATGGGCGAAGAGCGCTCCCAGAGCCGTGGTCGGCGGCGGCGGCGGGGCCGGGCATCCAAGCCGCGCCGCGGCGGCGAAGCGGCCGGCCAGAAGCCCGATGGCGGCGCTTTCGACATAGCCCTCGACGCCGGTCAACTGGCCGGCGAAACGCAGCCGCGGCATCGCCTTGAGGCGCAGCCGATCGTCGAGCAGCAGCGGGCTGTTGATGAAGGTGTTGCGGTGCAGCCCGCCGAAGCGCGCGAACTCGGCCCGCTCAAGGCCGGGGATCAGGCGGAAGATGCGCTTCTGCTCGCCGTGCCTGAGCTTGGTCTGGAAGCCGACAAGGTTGAACAATGTGCCGAGCGCGTTGTCCTGGCGCAATTGCACGACGGCATAAGGCCGCCGTCCGGTTCTGGGATCGCGCAGGCCGACCGGCTTCATCGGGCCAAAGCGCAAGGTGTCGGGGCCGCGCGCCGCCATGACCTCGATCGGCAGGCAGCCCTCGAAATACGGCGTCGTCTTCTCCCACTCGCGGAATTCGATCGTCTCGCCGGCGAGCAGCGCGGCGATAAAGGCCTCGTACTGCTCGCGGTCGAGCGGGCAGTTGACATAATCGGCGCCGCCCCCCGGCGCCGACTTGTCATAGCGCGATTGCAGCCAGGCCTTGTCGAAATCGATCGTATCGCGATAGACGATCGGCGCGATCGCATCGAAAAAGGCGAGCGCCTCGGCGCCGGTCAGATCGCGGATCGCGGCGGCGAGGGCGGGCGAGGTCAGGGGGCCGGTGGCGACGATGACCTCGTCCCACTCCGCGGGCGGCAGCCCCGCGATCTCCTCGCGGCGGATCTCGACCAATCGCTCGGCGGCGAGCGCCTGCTCGATCGCCGCCGAAAAGCCGACGCGGTCGACCGCGAGCGCGCTGCCGGCCGGCACCCGGCAGCGGTCGGCGGCGGCGAGGACCAGCGAGCCCAGGCGCCGCATCTCCTCGTGCAAGAGGCCGATCGCGCTCTTCTCGGCCTCGTCCGAGCGGAACGAGTTCGAGCAGACAAGCTCGGCCAGGCCGCCGCTCAGATGCGCCGCGGTCATGCGCAGCGGGCGCATCTCATGCAGCACGACCGGCACGCCGGCGCGCGCCAATTGCCACGCCGCCTCGCTGCCGGCAAGCCCGCCGCCGATGATGTGAACCGGACGCATCATCGCCTATCAGGTGTCGCCCGCCGCGCCCCTCCGCAAGCCCGTCGCCGCCTTCCGGGCCGCGATTTGGCGTGATAGGCTTGCCGCGTATCCGGGGAGGGAGCGATGAGCGATCCGCAACTTGTTGCCTTGCGCGCCAAACTGGCGGCCCGGCCGCGCTCCGACGACTACCGGCAGCGGCGCCGGGACATCGATGCGCGCGGTCGCGAATACGGCATCGCCGCCGACGTCGCGGTCGAGCCGGTCGTCGCGGGCGGCGTGCCGGCCGAATGGACCGCGACCCCGGGCGCCGCGCGCGACGCGGCGCTGCTCTATCTGCACGGCGGCGGCTATGTCATCGGCTCGCTCGACAGCCATCGCCATCTCGTCGCCGAGGCCGGCCGCGCTCTCGGCGTCGCGGCGCTGGCGCTCGACTATCGCCTGGCCCCCGAGCATCCGTTTCCGGCCGCGGTCGAGGATGCGCTCGCCGGCTATCGCTATCTGTTGGGCCGCGGCATCGCGCCCGGCCATATCGTGATCGCCGGCGACAGCGCCGGCGGCGGGCTCGTCGTCGCGGCGATGCTGGCGATCCGCGAGGCCGGGCTGGCCCAGCCGGGAGCCGGCTGGTGCATCTCGCCCTGGGTCGATCTCGAGGGGCTCGGCGAATCGATGGACAGCAAGGCCGCCGTCGACCCGATGGTGCAGAAGGCCGGCCTGCTCGACATGGCCAAGCTCTATCTGAACGGCGCCGACCCGCGCTCCCCGCTCGCCGCGCCGATCCACGCCGATCTCACGGGCCTCGCGCCGCTGTTGATCCAGGTCGGCGCCGCCGAGACGCTGCTCGACGATGCGATCCGCTTGGCGCGGGCGGCCGGCGCCGCCGATGTGCGCGTCGAGCTGCAGATCTGGCCCGAGATGATCCATGTCTGGCCGCTGTTCCATCCCGAGCTTGACGCCGGCCGCCGCGCGCTGTCGGCCGGCGCCGCCGCGCTGCGCGCTCTGATGGCGGGCTGAAGCGCGCTTTCGCTTGCCTGCGGTTCGCCCCGATCCCGCCGCGATAAGGGCCGGCGCGAGACTGCGATCGCGGCCGCGCTGACGGGCGGCCCGCGCATCCTTGCCCGAGGGCGGCCGACCTGCCACGCGGCGCGGGGCGGGGGCGGCGCCTTGAAAGCGGCGATCTCGATTACCCGGCCTTGCGTTGCGCCGCCTGCCGGCGCGCCAAATAGGGACGCAGATACCGGCCGGTATGGCTCTCGGCGCACGCGGCGACCTCTTCCGGAGTGCCGGTGGCGACGATGCGGCCGCCCTGATCGCCGCCTTCGGGGCCCAGATCGATGATCCAGTCGGCGGTCTTGACGACTTCGAGATTGTGCTCGATGACGAGCACCGTGTTGCCGGCATCGACCAGCGCGTGCAGCACTTCCAGAAGCTTCTTGACGTCCTCGAAATGCAGCCCGGTGGTCGGCTCGTCGAGGATGTAGAGGGTGCGGCCGGTGGCGCGCCGCGACAGTTCCTTCGCCAGTTTGACGCGCTGCGCCTCGCCGCCCGACAAGGTCGTCGCCGGCTGGCCGATCTTGATGTAGCCGAGCCCGACCTGCTGCAGCGTTGAGAGCTTGTCGCGGATCGCCGGCACCGCCCCGAAGAACAGGACGCCCTCGTCGACCGTCATGTCGAGCACGTCGGCGATGCTCTTGCCGTGAAAGAGCACCTCCAGGGTCTCGCGATTGTAGCGCCGGCCGCGGCAGACCTCGCACTCGACATAAACGTCGGGCAGGAAGTGCATCTCGATCTTGATGACGCCGTCGCCCTGGCAGGCCTCGCAGCGCCCGCCCTTGACGTTGAACGAGAAGCGCCCGGGCGGGTAGCCGCGCGCCCTGGCCTCGGGCAGGCCAGCGTACCAGTCGCGGATCGGCGTGAAGCAGCCGGTATAGGTCGCCGGGTTCGAGCGCGGCGTGCGGCCGATCGGCGACTGGTCGATATCGACGATCTTGTCGACAAAGCGGACGCCTTCGAGGCGCTCGTAAGGGGCCGGGCTGGTGCGCGCGTTGTGGAGCTGGCGGGCGAGCGCCTGGTACAATGTGTCGAGGATCAGGGTCGATTTGCCACTGCCCGAGACGCCGGTGACGCAGCAGAACGTGCCGAGCGGGATCTCGACGGTGACGCCTTTCAGATTGTTGCCGCGCGCGCCGACCAGGCGCAGGATCTGCCCGGCATGTCCGAGCCGGCGGCGGGCCGGCACCGGGATCTGCCGCCGCCCGGCCAGATACTGGCCGGTCAGGCTGTCGGCCTGCGCCATGATCGCCTCGGGCGGGCCGGCGGCGACGACATGCCCGCCATGGATGCCGGCGCCCGGACCCATATCGACGACCCAGTCGGCGGCGCGGATCGCCTCCTCGTCATGCTCGACGACGATGACCGTATTGCCGAGATCGCGCAGCCGCTTCAAGGTCGCCAGCAGGCGGTCGTTATCGCGCTGATGCAGCCCGATCGACGGCTCGTCGAGAACATAGAGCACGCCGGTCAGCCCGGAGCCGATCTGCGAGGCAAGGCGGATGCGCTGGCTCTCGCCGCCCGCCAGGGTGGCGGAGGCGCGCGCCAAGGTCAGGTATTCGAGCCCGACATTCTTCAGGAAGCCGAGCCGCTCGTTGATCTCCTTGAGGATGCGCTGGGCGATCTCGCGGCTGGCCGGCGACAGCTCGGCGGCAAGGCCGGCAAACCACTCGGCCGCTTCGGCGATCGACAGGCGCGCCGCCTCGCTGATGGTCTTGCCGGCGACCCGCACCGCGAGCGCCTCGGGCTTCAGCCGGTCGCCGCGGCACACCTCGCAGGTGCGGGTGTTCTGGTAGCGCGCCAGCTCCTCGCGCAGCCAGGCGCTGTCGGTCTCGCGGTAGCGCCGTTCGAGGTTCGGCAGGACGCCCTCGAACGGCCGCTCGGTCGTGTATTGCCGCACCCCGTCGTCATAACTGATGCGAATCGGCTCGCCGCCCGAGCCGTAGAGGATCGTATGCCGCATCTGCGCGGGCAGCTCGGCCCATGGCGTGTGCATGCTCTGCTTGAAATGGCGGGCGATCGCCTCGAGCGTCTGCATGTAATAGGGCGCGCTAGCATGCGCCCACGGGCTGACCGCCCCTTCGGCCAAGCTTTTGCGCGGATCATGAACGACGAGCTCGGGGTCGAAATACAGCTTCTCGCCGAGCCCGTCGCAATGGGGGCAGGCGCCGTGCGGATTGTTGAACGAGAATAGCCGCGGCTCGATCTCCGGGATCGTGAAGCCCGACACCGGGCAGGCGAATTTCGCCGAAAAGATCGTCCGCTCCCCCGATTGGGCGTCCTCGACGATGGCGATGCCGTCGGCGAGCGCCAACGCGGTCTCGAACGAATCGGCCAGGCGGTTGCCGAGATCGCCCGTAATGACAATGCGATCGACGACGACTTCGATGTCGTGCTTCACGTTCTTGTTGAGCGGGCGGAGCTCGTCGAGCTCGATCATCGCGCCGTCGATCTTGACCCGCTGAAAGCCGCGCTGCCGCAGCTCGGCGAGCTCCTTGCGGTATTCGCCCTTGCGCCCGCGCACGATCGGGGCGAGCAGATAGAGCCGCGTGCCTTCCGGCATCGCCCGCACGCGGTCGACCATTTGCGAGACGGTCTGGCTGACGATCGGCAGGCCGGTCGCCGGCGAATAGGGAATGCCGACGCGCGCCCACAGCAGCCGCATGTAATCGTAGATTTCGGTTACCGTGCCGACCGTCGAGCGCGGGTTCTTCGAGGTCGTCTTCTGCTCGATCGAGATCGCCGGCGACAACCCCTCGATCGATTCGACCTCGGGCTTTTGCATCAGCTCGAGAAACTGCCGCGCATAGGCCGACAGGCTCTCGACATAACGGCGCTGCCCTTCCGCATAGATCGTGTCGAAGGCGAGCGAGGACTTGCCCGAACCCGACAGGCCGGTGATCACGATCAGGCGGTCGCGCGGCAGGTCGAGATCGATATTCTTAAGGTTGTGCTCGCGCGCGCCGCGAATGCGGATCTGCTGCATCGACGATAAGCCTGCCGGTTATCAGCCGTTCCCAACTTAGCGCCGGGCGCGCCGGCGCGCCACCGGCCCGCGCGCCGGCGCAAAAGAATAAAGTAGGAACATTTGTCAAAACTGATAAGATCGGATCGCCCGAACCCTACAAGATTGCGGTGACCCCATGGCTGGCAGCGTCAACAAGGTGATCCTGATCGGCAATCTCGGCCGTGATCCGGAAATCCGCTCGACCCAGGACGGAATGCGCGTCGCCACGCTGGCGGTCGCCACCTCGGAAAGCTGGCGCGACAAGATGTCGGGCGAGCGCAAAGAGCGCACCGAATGGCATCGCGTCGTCATTTTCAACGAACGGCTCGCCGAGATCGCTGAGAAATATCTGAAGAAGGGCTCCAAGGTCTATCTCGAGGGCGCCCTGCAGACCCGCAAATGGACCGACAATTCGGGTCAGGAGCGCTATACGACCGAGATCGTCCTCGGCCGCTTCCGCGGCGAATTGACGATGCTCGACGGCGCCCGCGGCGGGGCCGAGCCCGGCTATGAGGAAGGCTATGGCGGCGGCCTGGCCGACGCGCCCGCCGCCGCGCCCGCCCGCGGCCGCACGCCGCGCGAGGAGCTCGACGACGACATTCCATTCTGAGCCGCGGCGGCGCCGTGCCGAGCCGAGAGGAGGTTGCGATGAACGAGGAGGACCGGCCGCCCTTCCGCGCCGACCATGTCGGCAGCCTGCTGCGTCCGCCGGACCTGCTGCGGGCGCGCGAGGAGCACGCCGCCGGGCGAATCCCGGCCGGGGAATTGCGCGCGGTCGAGGACGCGGCGATCCGCCGGATCGTGCAGCGGCAGCACGAGATCGGCCTGCGCTCCGTCACCGACGGCGAGTTCCGCCGCGGCTCCTGGCATATCGATTTTCTCTGCCGCATCGGCGGGGTCGAGAAGACCGGCCAGCTCATGCGCCTGCCGTTCCGCAACGAGCAGGGAACGGTCGAGGCCGCGCTTGCGGCCTTCCGCATCGCCGGCAGGTTGCATCTCGACGAGACGATCTTCGCCGCGGATTTTTCCTTCCTCAAAGCGGTCGCGCCGGCCGGCGCGACCGCGAAGCTGACGATCCCCTCGCCCTCAATGCTGCACTACCGCGGCGGGCGCGCGGCGATCGACCGCACCGCCTATCCCGAGATGGAAGCGTTCTGGCACGATCTCGCCGCGGTCTATGCCAAACAGATCGCCGGCCTTTCGGCGCTCGGCTGTACCTATCTGCAATTGGACGACACCAGCCTTGCCTATCTCAACGATCCCGCCCAGCGCGAGTATGTGACCCGCATCGGCGGCGACGGCGAGCGTCAGCACCTCATCAACATCCGCCTGATCAATGCGGCGCTGCAAAACCGCCCGCCCGGCATGACGATCACGGTGCATCTGTGCCGCGGCAATTTCCGCTCGTCGTGGATGGCCGAGGGCGGCTACGACCATGTCGCCGAGGCGCTGTTTGGCGAGCTCGCGGTCGATGGCTATTTCCTCGAATACGACGATGCGCGCTCCGGCGGCTTTGCGCCGCTGCGCTTCGTGCCGAAAGGCAAGCGCGTCGTCTTGGGCCTCGTCACGACCAAGAGGGCGGCGCTCGAAAGCAAGGACGATCTCAAGCGCCGCATCGACGAAGCCGCCCGCTACGTGCCGCTCGACCAGCTCTGTCTGAGCCCGCAATGCGGCTTCTCGTCGACGGTCGACGGCAATCGGCTGTCCGAAGAGGAACAGTTCGCCAAATTGCGCCTTGTCGTCGACACCGCGCGCGAGGTCTGGGGCTAGAGCCGCCGCGCAGAGCTATGGCTGCGACGCCTCGACGGTGCCTTCATGCGGTCGCGGCGGCGGCGCGGCCGGCTCGGCGTCCGGCGGTTCGGGGAAGCGCCAGAGGATGATGTAGCGCCCGATCGCATATTCGCCGGCCGGCCGGCCGAACGGGGCGAGCGAACTCAGATACTGTTCCGGCGGCTTCATCGGGCCCTGCCCGGTACGGCCGTAAACCGCCCAGAGGGTATGACCGGGGGCGAGCCGCTCCGCCTCGTCGATATGGCGGACCAGATATACGCCGCGGCGGGGCAGGCCGACCCGCTCGGCAAAGACCGAAAACACGTAATAGCTGTAGCCGCGGTTGAGCAGCACGACGTCGCCCGGCTTGGCCTTGGCGGCTAGCCGCGCCGCCAGCCGGTCCCAGCGCGGTTTGGTCTCATAATGGTAGTAGGGGACGAGGTTGACAAAGCCTGCCGCCGCCAGCGCCGCCGCCGCGGCGGCAAAACGCGCCCCCGCTAGCTGCCCGAGGCCGGCTCCGGCAAAGACGAAGAACGGCGCCGCGCTCCAGGCGAAATATCGCGGCACCAGCACCGGCACCAGCAGCGACAGCAGCATCATGCCGAGCGGCGCCAGAAACGCCGCGCCGCCGAGCACGGCCGCCGCCGGATCCCGGCGCAGCCGCCACAGGCCGCAGGCCGCCAGCGCCGCGACAACGGCGGACAGCCCTGGGACTGTGGCCGGGGCGAGGGTGAAGGTGATGAAATCCGAAATGCGCAATAGAAAGACCGGCGCCAGCGCTGCCCAGATCGTGGCGAGCGTTTCCGGCGGCGCCCAGTCCGCGCCGTGCACAAGCCCGCTCTTGCTGAACCAGCATACGGCCGCCAGCGAGGGCGCCCAGGCCGCAAGGACCAGCAGCTGGACAAAGCCCCAGCGGCGCAGAAAGGCGCGCCCGGCCGCGCCCGCCCGCCAGGCGATCACGAGCGCGCTCAGATTGGCGGCCAGAAACCAGGCGAAGGCGACGTTGAGGACGCTGAGCCCGGCCGCGGTTCCCGCCCCGTAGGCGATCCAGGCGCCGCGCAGCGCGCCCTCCCGCCGCCACGGCAGCGCCGCCGCCGCGGGGGCGCGGGCGAGGCGCACAAAGCCCAACACGGCGATCAGGATGAGAGAGCAGACGAGCGTATAGGAGCGCGCCTCCTGCCCAAACTGTACCTCGAACGGCGACAGAGCCATCAAGAGGCCGGCCATCGCGCCGCTCTTCGGATCCGCCGTCCGGCGGCCGATGGCGCAGGTCAAAGCCGCCGCAAGCGCGCCGAACAGCGCCGATGGCAGCCGCAGCAGCCATTCCGAGGCGCCGAATCGCGCGACCACCCACAACAACAGGAAATAGCTCGGATAATGCCGGTTGTGCAGCGCGTCGAGGACGAGGTCGTGCACGCTCTCGGTCGCCCGGCGCAGGCTCGTGATCTCGTCGAGCCAGAACGGCTTGGCGCCGAGGCCGTGCAGCCGCAACAGCAAGGCAAGCCCCCCGATCGCGGCGGGCAGGGCGCAGCCGCGCAAAAGATCCCGCCAGCGCTTGCGGGGCGGGGAAAGGCACAGCGAGGGTGCGGCCACGGATCATGTCCTCCGGGCGGAAAGCGAAGACCAAGGCGTAGTACGGCAAAGACCGATGCGATGTTCCCGCAATGATATCGCGGGCGCGAGCAGGCGGGGATTCGGCGCGGGTGCGGCGCCGGTTTTCCCGGACGTCCCTTGCCGGCTCTGGGCCGGCGCGCCGGGCATTGGGGCGCCCCGGAAAACGCGGTAATCTGGGTGCGAAACCCCTATATATTGGAGGCGGCGCGGCTTCGCGGCCGCGATTTTTGTCGAATCACCCTCTCACACGACCGAACGGCCTTGGCCCTCACCCCCACCACGCCCCCCGCCCCCGACGTTGCGAGCGTCTCGATCGAAGAGGAGATGAAGCGCTCCTACCTCGATTACGCGATGAGCGTGATCGTGGCGCGCGCGCTGCCCGATGTCCGCGACGGGCTGAAGCCGGTCCACCGCCGCATCCTCTATTCGATGAAGATCAACGGCAACGAGTGGAACCGCGCCTATCGCAAATCGGCGCGCATCGTCGGCGACGTGATGGGCAAATACCACCCGCACGGCGACTTGGCGATCTATGACGCGATGGTGCGGCTGGCGCAGGATTTCGCGATGCGCCTGCCGCTCGTGGACGGGCAGGGCAATTTCGGCTCGATGGACGGCGATCCGCCGGCGGCGATGCGCTATACCGAGGCGCGGCTCGCCCGCGCCGCGGCCGCGCTGCTTGACGATCTCGACAAGGACACGGTCGATTTTCAGCCGAATTACGACAATACCGAGAGCGAGCCCCAGGTTCTGCCGGCGCGGTTCCCGAACCTGCTCGTCAACGGCAGCAGCGGCATCGCGGTCGGCATGGCGACCAACATCCCGCCGCATAATCTGGGCGAGGTCATCGACGCCTGCTGTGCCTATCTCGACAATCGCGCGATCACCGCCGAAGAGCTGATGGAGTACGTGCCGGCGCCCGATTTCCCGACCGGCGGCGTGATCGTCGGGCGCGCCGGCGTGCATGCCGCGTTCACGACCGGCCGCGGCGCGGTGATCGTGCGTGCCAAGACGCACCTTGAGGAGGTGCGCAAGGACCGCCAAGCGATCGTCTGTACCGAGATCCCCTATCAGGTCAACAAGGCGCGCCTGATCGAGCGCATCGCCGAGACCGTTCGCGAGAAGCTGATCGACGGCATCGCCGATCTGCGCGATGAGAGCGACCGCGAGGGCGTGCGCGTCGTCATCGAGCTCAAGCGCGAGGCCGATCCCGACATCGTCCTCAACCAGCTTTACCGACATACCGCCCTGCAGACGAGCTTTGGCGTCAACATGCTGGCGCTGAACGGCGGTCGCCCCGAGCTGCTCAGCCTGCGCGACATCATCGCCGCCTTCATCGCCTTTCGCGAAGAAGTCGTCACGCGCCGCACCCGGCACCTGTTGGGCAAGGCGCGCGAGCGCGCCCACCTGCTGCTGGGACTGCTGATCGCGGTCGCCAATCTCGACGCGGTCATCGCGCTGATCCGCGCCGCCCCCGACCCGGCGGCGGCGCGCGCCGGGCTGCTCGGCCGGGCCTGGCCGGTCGGCGATGTCGGGCCGCTGATCGCCCTGGTCGGCGAAGGCCGGGCGGAGGGTGCGGCCGAGGGGACCTATCGTTTGTCGGACGCGCAGGCGCGGGCCATTCTCGAGCTGCGGCTGCAGCGCCTGACCGGCCTTGAGCGCGACAAGATCGCCGCGGAGCTGAACGGGCTGGTCGACGAGATCCAAGGCTATCTCGAGATCCTGCGCTCGCGCGCGCGCCTTGTCGCGGTCATGCGCGAGGAGCTGCTGGCGATCAAGGAGGCGTTCGCCACGCCGCGGCGCACCGCTCTCGAGGAGGTCGAGTTCGAGGCCGATATCGAGGCGTTGATCCAGCGCGAGGCGATGGTCGTCACGGTCAGCCATGCCGGCTACATCAAGCGCGTGCCGTTGTCGACCTATCGGGCGCAGCGGCGCGGCGGGCGCGGGCGCGCCGGCATGGCGATCCGCGAAGAGGACTTTGTCAGCGAGGTCTTCGTCGCCTCGACGCACGCCCCGGTGCTGTTCTTTACCTCCTCGGGGCGGGTCTACAAGCTCAAGGTGCATCGCCTGCCGCTCGGCACGCCGCAGGCGCGCGGCCGGCCGATGGTCAACCTGCTGCCGAACCTGGCGCCGGGCGAGCGCATCTCGACCGTGATGCCGCTGCCCGAGGACGCCGCGAGCTGCCGGGATCTGCACGTCGTGTTCGCGACGGCGAAAGGCTATGTGCGGCGCAACGCGCTCTGCGATTTCGAGGACATCCGCGCCAACGGCAAGATCGCGATGAAGTTCGAAGGGGCGGATGCCGACGACCGGCTGATCGCCGTCGCCGCCTGTACCGAAGCCCACGACGTATTGCTGGCCACCCGCCACGGCAAGGCAATCCGCTTCCCGGTCGGCGAGGTGCGCGTCTTTTCCGGCCGCTCCTCGGTCGGCGTGCGCGGCATCAGGCTGGCCGAGGGCGACGCCGTCATCTCGATGTCGATCCTGCGCCACGAAGAGATCGCGCCCGATCTGCGCGACGCCTATCTGAGCCGCGCCGCCCAGCGCCGCCGGCAGATGGGCGAAGAGAGCGAGGCCGCCGCGCTCGCCGAGCCGGAGGAGGGCGTGGGCCCGCCCGAGCCCGGCGGGCGCGGAGAGGGCGAGGCGGCGATCGCGGAGGAGGTGTTCGCCGATCTCGCGCAGCGCGAGGAATTCGTGCTAAGCGTGACCGAAAAGGGGTATGGCGTGCGCAGCTCGGCCTATGACTACCGCATCACCGGGCGCGGCGGCCAGGGCATCGAGAACATGGATCTAAGCCGGCGCCAGGATGCGATCGTCGCCGTCTTCCCGGTCGGACCCAGGGACCAGGTCATGTTGGTGACCGACGCCGGCATGGTGATCCGCTGTCCGGTCCACGACATCCGCATCGCCCGCCGCCGCAGCCAGGGGGTCGTCATCTTCAAGCTCGGCGAGGGCGAGCGGGTGGTTTCGGCGGCCCGGCTGCCCGAGGTTTCCGACGACAACGGCAACGGCGCCGCGGCGCCGCTGGCCGAGGGCGAGGCCGCGGCGGCGATGCATGACAATGAGGGGGACGCATGATGAAGCCGCGGGTCGGGATCTATCCCGGCACTTTCGACCCGATCACCAACGGGCATACCGACATCATCCGCCGCGCGGTCCGGGTCGTCGACCGGCTGATCATCGGCGTCGCCCGCAATGACGGCAAGGGCCCGCTGTTCGCCACCGACGAGCGGGTCGAGATCGTGCGCGAGGAGGTCGCCCATCTCGACGGCGAGGAGGCGGCGCGCATCGAGGTGCGGGCGTTCGACACGCTGCTGGTGCATTTTGCCGAAGCGGTCGGTGCGAGCGTCATCGTGCGCGGCCTGCGCGCGGTGTCGGATTTCGAGTATGAATTCCAGATGGCCGGCATGAACGCGCGGCTCAATCCCGAGATCGAGACCGTGTTTCTGATGGCCTCGGACCGCTACCAGTTCATCTCCTCGCGCTTCGTCAAGGAGATCGGCGCCCTCGGCGGCGACGTCTCGCATTTCGTCAGCCCGCGCGTCGCGCAGCGCCTCGGCGAGCGCTTTGCGCTGCCGCGCGGCCGCCCGCGTCGCCGCGCCGCCGGCTGATCCCGGCTCAGGCCCGGCTCGCCCGCCGGCACCGAGCCCGCCCGAGGGAAGGCCGCGAACGGCTTGCCGGCGCCCGGCGGGCGGATCCCGCGGCCGCCAGCCAGCCGCGCAGTCCGGCCGCGGCTTCCGTCGCCGCCGCTGCGAGGGCGGCGACCCGCTGTGCGGCGGTCCCGGCGTCCGCCGCACGGCATGCAAGCTCGATCTCGCGGGCAAGGCGGCTCAGCTCGCGCGCCCCGAAATTGCCGGAGCAGCCGGCCAGGCTGTGCGCCTCGCGGCCGAGCGCGGCGAGATCGCCGCCGGCCGCGAGGGCCTCGATCGCCGCAATCTGCCCGTCAATCTGGTCGAGGAATGCGCCGACAAGCTGGCCCAGCTTGTCGGCGGGCAGGCGCGCCGCCAGCGCCTCCAGCAGCGGGGCATCGAGCACGGGATCCCCGGCGGTCGCGTCGGGCGGCGCGGACAGGCCGGCGAGCCGGCTCAGCAACGCCCGCGCATCGATCGGCTTTGCCAGATAATCGTCCATCCCGGCCGCCAGATACTGCTCGCGGGCGCCGGCCATGGCATGCGCCGTGACCGCAATGATCCTGACGCGATTGGCCGGGGGCGGGAGGGCGCGGATGCGCCTTGTCGCCTCGACGCCGTCGAGAACCGGCATCTGCACGTCCATCAGCACGGCGTCGTAGGCGCCATCGCGCACTGCATCGACCGCCTGCGCGCCGTTCTCGACGACATCGACCGCGTGCCCGGCCTGGCGCAGCATCATCGCGGTCAGCTGCTGATTGATCTTGTTGTCCTCGGCGACCAGGATGCGCAGCGCGCGCGCCGCGGCCTTCCCGGGCTCGGGGGCGCCCGGGTCGGCGCCCGGCGGCGCGGCGGCGGAGCCGAAAAGGCGGATAAAGGCGTCGAGCAGCGACTGTTCCCGGATCGGCTTCAGCAGGACCGCGTCGACCGCCGCCCGCGCCTCGGCCGGCAGCCCGTCGGCGCCGCTCGAGGAGGCGAGCAGCAGTTTGGTTTCGGCGATCTCGGGCTTGTCGCGGATCCGGCGCGCCAGCGCCTCGCCCGGCAGCGCCGGCATGCGCTGGTCGATGATGACGAGATCGAACGGCCGCCCCTGATGCCAGGCCCGCTCCAGCTCGGCCATCGCCGCGAAACCGTCGATCGCGGTGGCGGCGGCGACGCCGAGGGCGCCGAGCTGAGCCGTCAATACCCGCCGGTTCATCGCGGCGTCGTCGACGATCAGGACGCGGAGCTGGGCAAGCTTTTCGGGCAGCATCCGGCGGCCGATCGTCGGGCTGGCGGCGGGCGCCAGCGGGATCTCAAACCAGAACCGGCTGCCTTTGCCCGGGGCGCTTTCAACCCCGATCTCGCCGCCCATCAGCGTTACCAGCTGCTTGGCGATCGCAAGACCAAGGCCGGTGCCGCCATAGCGGCGCGTGATCGATCCGTCGGCCTGGCTAAATTTCCGGAACAGCTTGGCGCACGCCTGCGGCGACATGCCGATGCCGGTGTCGATGACCGCAAAGCGCACCCTGGGCGGGCCGCCGCCATGCGGCGGCGCCATCCCGACTTCCACCGAGACGCCGCCTTGGTCGGTGAATTTGACGGCATTGCCGACAAGGTTGAGCAGGATCTGGCGCAGCCGGGTCGGGTCGCCGCGAAACCCGGCACGCGCGGCCGGCTCGATCAGCACGCCGAGCTCGATGCCTTTCGCGTTCGCCTGCGGCCCGAACAGACCGACCGCCGCCTCGACGGTGTCGACGAGGTCGAAATCGATCGCTTCGAGTTCGACCTTGCCGGCCTCGAGCTTCGAGATGTCGAGGATGTCGTTGATGACGGTCAGTAGCGCTTCGGCGCTGTCGCGCACGGCGATGGCATATTCCCGCTGCTCCGCCGTCAATTTTGTCTGCAGCAACAGGCCGTTCATGCCGATGATGCCGTTCATCGGGGTGCGGATCTCGTGCGACATGTTGGCGAGGAATTCCGACTTGATGCGGTTCGCCGCCTCGGCGGCGTCGCGCGCCGCCGCCAGATCCGCAGCCATCGCGGTCAGCTGGGAGCGGGCCTGTTCGAGCTCGAGGACCTGCCGGCGCAGCGCGGCTTCGGCCTGCTTGGCGGCGGTGATGTCGGTGCGGATGCCGACGATCCCGCCATTGCTCGTACGGCGCTCGACCGCCCGCACCCAGCGGCCGTCCTTGAGCGGCTGCTCCATCGGCTCGGCGCAGGCGCGATGCCATTCGAGGATCCGGCGCAGCCAAGCCTCGCCGCCTTCCGGGCCGAATTCGTGCAGGCCCCGCTCGATATTGGCGCGCACCACGGTCTCGAACGGGGTCCCGGGCGTGCACAGATCGGCGATGCCGGGATAGAGACGGCGATAATTGCTGTTGGTCAGCACGTAACGGTCGTCGCGATCGAACAGCACAAAGCCTTCCGAGATCGATTCGATCGCGTCGGTCAGCTGCTGCCGCGCCGCCGTCAGCGCCTCCTCGGTCCGTTTGAGCGTGGTGATGTCGGTGCGGATGCCGACGATCCCGCCGTCGCGCGTGCGCCGCTCGGTCAGCCGCGTCCAGCGCCCGTCGGGGCTCTGCCGCTCCAGCGGCTCGGCGCAGGCGCGATGCCAGGCGAGGGTGCGGCGCACCCATTCTTCGGGATCGCCGTCGACGGCAAACACCCCCCGCTCGACCCCGATGCGCAGCATCCTCTCATAGGGCGTGCCGGGCACCAGCATATCCGCCATGCCCGGCAGCATTTCGCGGTATTTCGTATTGGTCAGCACGTAGCGGTCGTCGCGGTCGAACAGCACAAAGCCTTCCGAGATCGCTTCGATCGCATCGATCAGCCGCTGCTCGGCGCATTTGTGGTCGGTGACGTCCTGCGTCGCGCCGAACAGGCCGAGATAGTTCCCCTCGGCATCGTATTGCGGGCGCAATTCGGTATGAACCCAGCGGATCTCGCCGTCGTGCCGCACCCAGCGATGTTCGACCGTCGCCGGCGCGCGCGTCGCAAGCGCCTGCCGGCGCGCCGCCAGATAGGCGGGGATGTCGTCCCGGTGCACGAATGCGCGCGCCTCCGCGATCGACAATGCCGGTTTCGGCGGAATGCCGGCGAGCTCGAACATCTGCGCCGACCAGGTCGTGATCTGCCGCGCCTCGTCCGTGAACCAGTGGCCGATCCGGCCGGCCCGCTCGATTGCAAGCAGGTGCCGGGCGGTCTCGCGGGCAAGGCTGCGGGCCTGTTCCGCCTCCTCTTCGGCGCGGCGCAGCGCCGCCTCGGAACGTTCGAGACGGCGCTGCAGCAGCGCAAAGCCGACGGCCGCAATGGCGGCTGCAAGCGCGACTCCGATCGGCTGCCAGCGCAGGGCGCCGCTCGCAAGGAAGATTCGGGCCGCAAACCAGGCGGCGACGGTCATCGCCAGGATCGGGCCGAGAAGGGAAAGGCGGGAAGCGACCGCAACCCGATCGCGGGGGCGGGCTTCATCCGCCTGCAGGGGACGCTCGCGCATGACCGACCGACCAACTGCGGGCTCGGCCTTCAGGTGTGAGCCAAAAAGGTTAAAGGCGAATGAAGCGATCCCTCGCGCCGGCCGGCATCGCCGACGCCTTCAGGAAGCCGCCTTGCCGGCGGCGGAGCGGCCGGCCGGGCGGGTCGGGCTGAGGCCCGCCGGATAGAACAAGGCGAGCGCAAGCGTCACGGCCGCCACCAGCATGACGGCCACATAGACCTCGTGCAATGCGGCTGCGACCGCCGCGGCGAGTTTGGCGATCTGCGCCGCGCCGAGATCCCGGCGCAGCGCCGGCTCCATCAGCCGGTTGACCGCGTCGCCGGCATCGGGAAGGCGATGGGCGAGGCTGAAATTGACGATCGCGCCGAACAGAGCCGCGCCCCAGGACGAGCCGAGCATGCGCATGAACATGTTGGCGCCGGTGGCGGCGCCGCGCTCCTCCCAGCCGACGCTGGCCTGGATCGAGACCAGAAACGCCGGCGTACAGAAACCGATGCCGAGACCCATCGTCAGCGAGCCGGCGGCCGCCCAGGCGACGCTGCCGGTCGGCCGCAGCAGGACCAGCATGACGCCGGCAACCAGCAGCAGCGCGCCGCCGATGACCGCCGAGGCCCGGTAGGAGGCGCGGATCATGACCCGGGCGGTGGCAAAGGTGGCGAGCGTCCAACTGACCGATTGGCAGCCGAGCGTGAAACCGGCGACCCCGGGGCTGCGGCCCATCACGCCCTGGACATAGGCCGGCAGGAAGGCGCTGACCCCCATCATCGCCATGAAGGTCCCGAACGTGCCAAGACAGCCGAGCGCAATGACGCGGTCGCGCCAGAGCCGGAACGGGATCAGCGGCTCCGGCGCATGGCGCTCGTGATGGGCGAGGCCGGCCAGTGCGGCAAGGCCGAAGAGGGCGAGCGGCAGGCTCCCAAGGCCGAAGGTTCGCGCCTGCACCAGCGCCAGCAATACGGCGCCGACGCCGAGCGTCAACAATACGCCGCCGAGCCAGTCGATGCGGCGCCCGCCGGCCCGCGGCCGCTCGTGCAGGAACAGGGCGTACATCAGGATGCTGAGGGCGCCGATCGGCAAGTTGATCCAGAACACCAGCCGCCACTGCAGATGCTCGACAATGAACGCGCCGAGCGCCGGGCCGGCGACCGCCGAGATCCCGAAAACGCTGGAAATATATCCCTGTACGCGGGCCCGTTCGGCCGGGGTGTAAATGTCGCCGACGATCGTGCTCGTGATCGGCTGGATGGCGCCGGCGCCGATCCCCTGCACGGCGCGGAACAGCACCAGCGCCGTCATCGTTGCGGCAAGGCCGCACAGGCCGGTGCCGACCAGAAAGATGCCGGTGCCGGCGAAGAACACCCGCTTGCGACCGTAGATGTCGGCCAGCCGGCCGTAGACCGGCACGCTGACCGCCATCGTCAGCAGATAGGCCGCGAACACCCAGCTGAACAGACGAAACCCGCCGAGATCGGCAACGATCGTCGGCATCGCGGTGGCGACGATCGTGCTTTCGACGGCGGCCATGAAGGTGGCCATCAGCGAAGCGGCGAGGACGAGCCTGCGCTGCCGCTCTGCACGCGCCGGCGAGATCTGCGGGGCGGCGGCGTGATCCACCTGCGGGCTCCGATCATCCAATTCCGGCATGCGGGCGCGCACAGATGCGCCGCGCGGCGCAGCCTATTGGAATTGTTTCGTTCCAACAACCGCCAAGGCGTGCCGGGGACCTCCACCCCGGCAGCCGCCCCGAGCGCTCAGCCGATCCGCACCAGCTGGCCGCCATCGACCGGCAGCGCCACGCCGGTGATGAATTGGGCCTCGTCGGAGGCGAGAAACAGCGCCGCATTGGCGACATCCCAGGCGCTTCCCATGCGGTTGCGCAACGGCACGCGGGCGTTGCGCTCGGCGACGACCTCGGCGCGGCTGCGGTTGCCGGCGCGGGCGCGGGTGTCGACCGCCATCGGCGTATCGATCAGCCCGGGCAGGATGCAGTTGGCGCGGATGCCGTAAGGGGCGTTGTGCAGGGCAAGCTGCTCGGTGAAGGCGATCATCGCCGCTTTGGTCGCCTTGTAGGCGACGAGCGGATAGGTGTTCTCGCGCGCCGCAATCGACGAGATGTTGATGATGACGCCCGCCTGCTGCGCTCGCATGACCGGCAAGACATGTTTGCAGGCCATTATCGTGCCGCGCAGATTGATCGCCGCGATGCGGTCGAACGCCTCCTCGCTGAGCTCGGGGAGCGGCGCGTCACCGCCGGCGAGGCTGACCCCGACATTGTTGTGCAGGATGTCGACGCGCCCCCAGCGCTCGACGGCCGCGGCGATCGCCGCGGCGAGCGTGGCCTCGCGCGTCACATCGGCATAAAACGGCACGCATTCGCCGCCCTCGCGCCGGGCCAGCGCCGCCGTCTCCTCGGCCGCGGAGAGCTCGCGATCGACGGCCAGAATGCGCGCCCCTTCTTGGGCGAAACGCAGGACCGTGGCGCGGCCGTTGCCAATGCCTTCGCCCGGGCTTTGGCCGGCGCCGACGATAATCGCGATCTTTCCCCGAAGCCGCATGCCCTTCCTCCCGCATGGCTGCGGCTTCAGCATGGCGCCCCTCCGCCCGCGCCGCAAGCGGCGCGCGGCGAACCGCCGGGGCGGGCGGCTCTACCGCGCTCGGTTTCGGCCGCCCGCGGCGACGCGGGATATTTGCGGCGCAGGCAATCGGAAACGTTGGCGCGCCGGCCGTGACGCGTCCGGCATCGGCGGCGAGAGTGGGGCGAGTGATCGGATTCGAACCGATGACATCCAGATCCACAGTCTGGCGCTCTAACCAGCTGAGCTACACCCGCCGTCGCGGCTGGACGTAGCGGCTCGCAGGCCGGGCGTCAAGACCGGGCAACGGCGTGCCGGGCTTCCCGCCGCGGCGGCGGTTTGCTACATCAAAGTGATGGCGGTCTCCTGCGAGGGATGGCGGCGCCGGGCGCTGCTGACGCCGCGACAGATGGGCGAAGCCGACCGGCTGACGATCGCCGGCGGCGTTGCCGGTATCGATCTGATGGAAGCGGCGGGTCTGGCCGTCGCCGATGCGGTGTCGCGGCGCTGGCCGCCGCGGCCGCTCGCCGTCCTGTGCGGACCGGGCAACAATGGCGGCGACGGCTTTGTCGCAGCGCGCCTGCTGGCCGCGCGCGGGTGGCCGGTGCGGCTGGCGCTGTTCGGCGAGCGCGCGGCCCTGCGCGGCGACGCCGCGCAGGCAGCGGCGCGCTGGTCGGGACCGGTCGAACCGCTGACGCCGGAAGTTCTCGACGGCGTCGGCATTGTCGTCGATGGGCTGTTCGGCGCCGGCTTGGCGCGCCCGCTCGAGGGGGCGGCGCGGGCGGTCGTCGCGGCGATCGCCGGGCGCGGCCTGCCGCTCGTCGCGATCGACGTGCCAAGCGGCATCGACGGCGAGAGCGGCGCGGTGCGCGGCATCGCGCCGCGCGCGGCGGTGACCGTCACGTTCTTCCGCAAGAAGCCCGGACATCTGCTGTTGCCGGGCCGCCTTTATTGTGGCGAGGTCGTCGTCGCGCCGATCGGCATCGCCGAGCGCGTTCTCGAACAGGTGCCGCCCGATACCGCCGAGAACGATCCCTGCTGGTGGCAGGCCCTGTTGCCGCGGCCTGATCCGGCGGACCACAAATACAGCCGCGGCCACGCCCTGATCGCCGGCGGCGCGGTCATGACCGGGGCCGGGCGGCTGGCGGCGCGCGCCGCGCTGCGCCTGGGCGCCGGGCTGGTCAGCGTGGCGGCGCCGGCGGCCGCATTCGCAATCTACGCCGCGGCGCTGACCGGGGTCATCGTGCAGCCGGTCGGCGGGCTCGAGGATTTCCGGGCCCTGCTTGCCGATCCCCGCCGCAACGCCGCCCTGATCGGCCCCGGCGCCGGCGTGTCGGCCGAGACCCGCGACAAGGCCCTGGCGATCCTGCAGGCCGGCAAGACCTGCGTGCTCGACGCCGATGCCCTGAGCGTGTTTGCCGACGATCCCGCGGCCCTGTTCGCGGCGATCGCCGCGCCTTGCGTGATGACGCCGCACGAGGGCGAGTTCGCCCGCCTGTTCGAGCGCGCCGGCAGCAAGCCCGAGCGGGCGCGCCGGGCGGCGCGGCAAAGCGGGGCGGTGATTGTGCTGAAAGGCGCCGATACCGTCATCGCCGCCCCGGACGGGCGGGTTGCGATCAATGCCAACGCGCCGCCCGACCTCGCCACCGCCGGCAGCGGCGATGTGCTCTCCGGGATCTTGCTCGGGCTGCTTGCGCAGGGCATGGACGCGTTCGCGGCGGCCGCGGCCGCGGTGTGGATCCACGGCGAGGCCGCCCGCCGGATCGGGGCGGGGCTGATCGCCGAAGATCTGCCGGAGGCGCTGCCCGCGGTGCTGCGCGAGCTGAGAGCGGGCGGAGCGCGTTTTGGGGATTGACGGCGGGGCGGCGCTCGCGTCAGGTGATGCGCCCCATCGCCGCCGAGCACCGATGACCGAGCGCGCCCCAACCGGTTTTTTCGAAGGTGTGTTCGACCGCACCCTTGCTCATCTGCGCATCGCCTGGCGCGAGATCGCCGAATCCGCGCGCGGCGTGCTCGGCGGCCTGCCGCGCGTCGAATTTTCGGGCGATGACGTCGGCCGGCTGCGCCAGCAGATGCTCGATTGTCTCGACGGCCGCGGCGGCGAGGTCTCGGCGCGCGCCCGGGCGGCCGAGCTCGGGCGCACCTATCTGGCGCTTGATGCCCGCGGGCGCGAGCAGTTCCTGCAGGTGCTCGCCCGTGAATTCGATATCGATCGCAAGGAGGTCGACCGCTGCTGCGCGGCGCTGATCGAGGCCGCGGGGCCGGAGGAGCGGGCGGCCGCCGAAGCGGCGCTGCGCGCGGCGCTGGAGCCGCCGCGTATCACGCTGCTGCGGCAGTTCAACGCGCTCCCGGAGGGGGTCAAGTTCCTCGTCGACTGTCGCGCCGAGCTGCTCGACTTCGCGACGCGCGACCCGCTGCTGCGCGCCCTGGCCGAGGATCTAAGGCGCCTGCTCGCCAATTGGTTCGACATCGGCTTTCTCGAGCTGAAGCGGATCAGCTGGGAATCACCCGCCGCCCTGCTCGAAAAGCTGATGGCCTACGAGGCGGTGCACGAGATCCGCGGCTGGACCGACCTGAAGAACCGGCTCGAGGCCGACCGCCGCTGCTTTGCCTTCTTCCATCCGCGCATGCCGGACGAGCCGCTGATCTTTGTCGAGGTGGCGCTGGTCAGCGGCATGGCCGGCAACATCCATGCGCTGCTCGACGAAACCGCGCCGATCGGCGATCCCTATGCCGCCGACAGCGCGATCTTCTATTCGATCTCGAACTGCCAGCGCGGTCTGGTCGGCATCAGCTTCGGCGATTTCCTGATCAAGCGGGTCGTCGATGCGCTCGCCCAGGAGCTGCCGCGGCTCAAGACCTTTGCCACGCTGTCGCCGGTGCCGGGCTTCCGGGCCTGGCTCGAACGCCAGCGCGGCGAGGATCTGCTGCTGCCGAGCGAGCGCGCGGCGCTGCAGAACGCGGCCGGCGAGGAGGTCGATCTGGTGAAGCTGCTCGACCGCCCGGGCTGGCATGAGGAGCCGCGCCTTGCCGCGGCGCTGCGCGAGCCGCTGCTGCGGCTGTGCGCGCGTTATCTCGTGCATGAGCGCGGATCGCGGCGGCGCGCCCTCGACCCGGTCGCCCATTTCCACCTCAGCAACGGGGCGCGCATCGAGCGGCTCAACTGGCTCGGCGACGTGTCGCCGAAAGGCTTGCAGCAATCCGCCGGGATCATGGTCAACTACCTGTATCGCCTGCATGATATCGAGGCCAATCACGAAGCCTATCGCGGCGAGGGGCGGGTGGCCGCGGCGATGGCGATCCGCGCTCTCGCCCGCTCCGGCTGAGGGTTGGCAAAGACTTCTTGATCGGATGGCCGCTTTCGCCCAAGTAGCTGGGGCGCCGGGCGGCGCGGCGGCGCTATGGGAAACGGAGCGGCCGTGCTAACAACGCGCCCGCGGCGGCCGGGAAGGCGGCCGCCGGTCGCGGCGGCGGGCGTGGCGGAATTGGTAGACGCACTGGATTTAGGTTCCAGCGATGCAAATCGTGGGGGTTCAAATCCCCCCGCCCGCACCACGCCGCAGCCTTGTCGGCCTGTTCCTCTCTCCCGCCCTCGAAGCAGGGGTCCTGTTTGATGCAAGTGACCGAAACCAACAGCGACGGGCTCAAGCGCGAGTTCCGCATCGTCGTGCCGGCGAGCGAGCTTTCCGGAAAGCTCGCCGAACGGCTGGAAGAGCTCGGCCGCCAGGTCCGCGTTCCGGGGTTCCGGCCGGGCAAGGTGCCGATGCGCATCCTGCGCCAGCGCTACGGCGCAGCAGTTCTCAGCGAGGTGCTGCAAAGCACGGTCGAGACCACCTCCAGCGCGGCGATCCGCGAGCACAATCTGCGTCCGGCCCTGCCGCCCAAGCTCGACATCGTATCGTTCCGCGAGGGCGCCGATCTCGAATACACGCTGTCGGTCGAATTGTTGCCCGACATCCCGGAGGCGGATTTCTCGGATCTCGACATCGAGCGGCTCGCCGTCGAAATCCCCGAAGAGGAGGTCGATCGGGCGCTCGCGCGTCTTGCCGAGCAGCAACGCCAGAGCGAACCCGTCGATCGCCCGGCCGAAAGCGGCGACATCATCGTCGCCGACGTCGAGGGCCGGGTCGAGGATCGCGAGATTCCCGGGGCGGGCGGCAAGGATCGGCGGATCGAGCTCGGGACGGGCGAGCTGCTGCCCGGCTTCGAGGAGCAGCTGCTGGGCGCGCGCGCCGGCGAAGAGCGCCTCGTGCGCATCACCTTTCCGGCCGATTACGCCGCCGCCGACCTTGCCGGCAAGGAGGGTCTCTTCACGGTGCGGGTCAAACAGGTGCGGCGGCAATTGCCGCTGGCGATCGACGATGCGCTGGCTCAGGCGGTCGGCCTTGAAACCCTCGACGAGCTGCGCCAGGAGGTGCGGCAGAGCCTGCAGCGCAATTACGATCAGGCGGCCCGCCTGCGCCTGAAGCGGGCGCTGCTCGACAAGCTTGCCGAGCGCTATGATTTTCCGGTCCCGCCGGGCATGGTCGAGCTCGAATTCGAGAATTTGCGGGCGCAATTCCCGGCGCCGCCGCAAGCGGGGGAGGACGCGGCCTCCGGCGCGGGCGAGGGCGCGGCCGCGCCGGCACCGGCCACGGCGGGCGAAGGCGCACCCGGCGAGGCGCAGGCGGGTGAAGGCACCCCCGCCGGCGACGGCGCCGGCAAGGACAAGGAAGAGCAGGAGCGCGCGGCCGAATATCGCCGTCTTGCCGAGCGCCGCATCCGGCTCGGGCTGCTGCTAGCGGAAATCGGTCGCCGTAACAATATAACTGTCAGTCAGGAAGAGCTGAACCAGGCGCTGCTGCGCGAGGCGCGCCGGCATCCCGGGCACGAGCGGCAGGTCGTCGACTACTACCGTCGCAACCCGGACGCCCTCGGCGCGCTGCGTGCGCCGATCCTGGAGGACAAGGTCATCGACTTCATCGTCGAAATGGCAAAGCCTCCGGTCCGCAAGGTCACCCCGCAGGAACTCTTGACCCTGCCCGAGCCCGATGGCGAGCCGGCGGCGCCTGCGTAAACCCGCTTTTCCCGCCGCCGCGCCGCTGGCGCGGCGCTTTCCCAGGAGATCCCGCGATGTCGGACAGCTTCGAACCATACATGAACACGCTCGTGCCGATGGTGGTCGAGCAGACCAACCGCGGCGAGCGCGCCTACGACATCTATTCGCGCTTATTGAAGGAGCGCATCATTTTCCTCGTCGGTCCGATCCACGACGCTGTCGCCAGCCTCATCTGCGCGCAGCTGTTGTTCCTCGAATCGGAGAATCCGACCAAGGACATCGCTTTTTATATCAATTCGCCGGGCGGGGTGGTGACCTCCGGCCTCGCGATCTACGATACGATGCAGTACATCCGCTCGCCGGTCTCGACCGTGTGCATCGGCCAGGCCGCGTCGATGGGTTCGCTGCTGTTGTGCGCTGGGGCCAAAGGCAAGCGCTTTGCGCTGCCCAATTCCAACATCATGATCCATCAGCCCTCGGGCGGCGTCCAGGGCCAAGCCACCGACATCGAGATCCAGGCCCGCGAGATCCTCCGATTGCGGGCGCGGCTCAACGAGATCTATGTGCGGCACACCGGCCAGCCGCTCGAAGTCGTCTCCGCCGCGGTCGAGCGCGACAAGTTTCTGACCCCGCTCGAAGCCAAGGAATTCGGCCTGATCGACGAGGTCGTCGAAAGCCGGCCGGGAGCCGCGGCCGAGAAGGGGTTCAAATAAGCCGGGGCGCGGGCTCCGGCCGGACGGCCCGAGCCTGCGCCTGCGGCATGATTAACTGGTTGTTGAGAGGCCGCAAGCCCATATACTTTCCTGGCCCGGAGGCGCGCCGGCAGCGGCGGCTGCGGGCGGGGCTTGCGAGGTCTGGCAGCCCGGCCGCCGAGCGCGGAGGGCGTTCTTTTGGCCGGTGACGGAGTGGCGATGACCAAATCCAGCGGCAGCGATTCAAAAAACACGCTCTACTGCTCGTTCTGCGGCAAGAGCCAGCACGAGGTCAGGAAGCTGATCGCCGGCCCGACCGTCTTCATCTGCGATGAATGCGTCGAGCTGTGCATGGACATCATCCGCGAGGAGCACAAGACGACGCTGGTCAAGTCGCGCGACGGGGTGCCCGGGCCGCGCGATATCTGCAAGGTCCTCGACGATTACGTGATCGGCCAGGATCATGCCAAGCGCGTGCTGTCGGTCGCCGTGCACAACCATTACAAGCGGCTCGCCCACGGCGCGAAGAACAACGACGTCGAATTGTCGAAATCGAACATTCTGCTGGTCGGGCCGACCGGCTCGGGCAAGACGTTGCTGGCCCAAACCCTGGCGCGCATCATCGACGTGCCGTTCACGATGGCGGATGCGACGACGCTGACCGAGGCCGGCTATGTCGGCGAGGATGTCGAGAACATCATCCTCAAGCTGCTGCAGGCCGCCGATTACAATGTCGAGCGCGCGCAGCGCGGCATCGTCTATATCGACGAGGTCGACAAGATCTCGCGCAAATCGGACAACCCGTCGATCACCCGCGACGTCTCCGGCGAGGGCGTGCAGCAGGCGCTGCTGAAGATCATGGAGGGGACGATCGCCTCGGTGCCGCCGCAAGGCGGCCGCAAACATCCGCAGCAGGAGTTTCTGCAGGTCGATACGACCAACATCCTGTTTGTGTGCGGCGGCGCCTTTGCCGGGCTTGAGAAGATCATCGCCCAGCGCCGCCAGGGCACCGCGATCGGCTTTGGCGCCGAGGTGCGCGGCCCCGACGAGCGCAAGACCGGCGAGATCCTCAAGGATCTCGAACCCGAAGACCTGCTGAAGTTCGGCCTCATCCCGGAATTCGTCGGCCGCCTGCCGGTAGTGGCGACGCTCGACGATCTCGACGAGGCGGCGCTGGTCGACATCCTGACCAAGCCGAAGAACGCGCTGGTCAAGCAGTACCAGCGGCTGTTCGAAATGGAGGACGTGCGGCTGCAATTCACCGACGAGGCGCTCAAGGCCATCGCCCACAAGGCGATCCTGCGCAAGACCGGCGCCCGCGGATTGCGCTCGATCATGGAGGCGATCCTGCTCGATCCGATGTTTGAATTGCCGAGCCTAGTCGGGGTCAGCGAGATCGTCATCAATCGCGAGGTCGTCGAGGGGCGGGCGAAGCCGCTCTATATCTATTCCGATCGCCGCGGCGACGTCGGTACCGGCGCCTGAGGCCGCCGCCGCGGCGGTGCCTTGACGGGCGGCCGGCTCGGGCCAACGTTAGAGCGGCAAGACCCAATCCTGGCCCCCCGGGTCATCCCGGGCGGTCCTTGGCAACAGAGGGCCCATGTTAGAAATCGCGCGCGGTGCGCTCTATCCCGTCCTGCCTCTTCGCGACATCGTCGTCTTCCCGCACATGATCGTGCCGCTGTTTGTCGGCCGCGAGAAATCGGTGCGGGCGCTCGAAGACGTGATGAAGGACGACAAACAGATCCTTCTCGTCACGCAGAAGAACGCGGCGCAGGATGATCCTTCGCCGGCCGATATCTACACGGTCGGCTCGATCGGCACGGTATTGCAGCTGTTGAAGCTGCCCGACGGCACGGTCAAGGTGCTGGTCGAGGGCGGCCAGCGCGCGCGCATCCTGCGCTTTACCGACAATGAGCGCTTCTTCCAGGCCTATGCCGAGACGATCCCCGAAAAATTCGGCGATCGCCAGGAAGTCGAGGCGCTGGCGCGCACGGTGGTGTCGCAGTTCGAGCAGTATATCAAGCTCAACAAGAAGATCCCGCCCGAGGTCCTGGTCTCGATCAATCAGATCGAGGATCCGGCCAAGCTGGCCGATACGGTGGCCTCGCACCTGACCCTCAAGATTCCGGAAAAGCAGGAGCTGCTCGAGACCGATTCGGTGCCCGACCGGCTCGAAAAGGTGTTCGGCTATATGGAGGGCGAGATCGGCGTCCTGCAGGTCGAGAAGCGGATCCGCAATCGCGTCAAGCGGCAGATGGAGAAGACGCAGCGCGAGTACTATCTGAACGAGCAGCTCAAGGCGATCCAGAAAGAGCTCGGCGAAGGCGAAGACGGCCGCGACGAGATGGCCGAGCTCGAGGAGCGTATCAACAAGACCAAGCTGTCCAAGGAGGCGCGCGAGAAAGCCACCGCCGAACTCAAAAAACTCAAGAGCATGAGCCCGATGTCGGCCGAGGCGACGGTCGTGCGCAACTATCTCGACTGGCTCTTATCGGTGCCGTGGAACAACCGCACCCGCATCAAGCGCGACATCAAAGCCGCCGAGAAGGTCCTGAACGACGATCACTACGGGCTCGAGAAGGTCAAGGAACGCATTCTCGAATACCTCGCGGTGCAGCAGCGCATGAAGAAGATGAAAGGGCCGATCCTGTGCCTGGTCGGCGCCCCCGGCGTCGGCAAGACCTCGCTCGGCAAATCGGTGGCGCGCGCCACCGGGCGCAACTTCGTGCGCATGTCATTGGGCGGAGTGCGCGACGAGGCCGAGATCCGCGGCCATCGCCGCACCTATATCGGCTCGATGCCGGGCAAGATCATTCAGGGCATGAGGAAGGCGAAATCGTCGAACCCGCTGTTCCTGCTCGATGAGATCGACAAGCTCGGCAGCGACTGGCGCGGCGATCCGTCCTCGGCGCTGCTCGAGGTGCTCGATCCCGAGCAGAATTCGGCCTTCAACGACCACTATCTCGAGGTCGATTACGATCTCTCCGACGTGATGTTCGTGACGACGGCGAACACGCTGCGCATCCCGCAGCCGCTGATGGACCGCATGGAGATCATCCGCATCCCCGGTTATACCGAGGACGAGAAGGTCGAGATCGCGCGCCGGCATCTAATCCCGAAACAGATGGCCGCGCACGGGCTCAAGAAGCACGAATGGTCGATCACCGACGAGGCGGTGCGCGATCTCATTCGCTATTACACGCGCGAAGCCGGGGTGCGCAATCTCGAGCGCGAGATCGCCAATCTGACGCGCAAGGCGATCAAAGACATTCTGATGAAAAAGGCCGAGCGCATCGCGGTGACGCGGCGCAATCTGGCCAAATATGCCGGGGTACGGCGCTTCCGCTTCGGCGAGGCCGAGGCCGAGGATCTGGTCGGGGTCACGACCGGCCTGGCCTGGACCGAGGTCGGCGGCGAGCTGTTGACGATCGAGGCGGTGACCGTTCCCGGCAAGGGGCGGGTCACGGCGACCGGCAAGCTCGGCGAGGTCATGAAGGAATCGGTGCAGGCCGCCGAAAGCTTCGTCAAATCGCGCAGCACCATGTTCGGCATCAAGCCGACCATATTCGAGAAGAAGGACATCCACGTGCATGTGCCGGAAGGCGCTACGCCCAAGGACGGGCCTTCCGCCGGGGTCGGGATGGTGACCTCGATCGTCTCGGTGCTGACCGGCATTCCGGTCCGGCGCGATATCGCGATGACCGGAGAGATTACCTTGCGCGGGCGCGTATTGCCGATCGGCGGCCTCAAGGAGAAGCTGCTGGCGGCATTGCGCGGCGGGCTGAAGACGGTGCTGATCCCGAAGGAGAACGAGAAGGACCTCGCCGAGATTCCCGACAACGTCAAACGCGGGCTGCGAATCGTTCCGGTGGCGACGGTCGACGAGCTGCTCGTCGAGGCGCTGACCCAGCCGCTGACGCCGCTGCCCTGGGCGGAGGAGGCCGAGGCGCCGGTTTTGCCCGCGTCGGGCGAGGAGCGTTCCGGGATCATAACGCATTGATTGAACAAGGGAGGCGTGACGATGCCGGCATGGCGCCCGTCCGATGCCCGGAGCGAGGTCGTAAGGCCCGAAAATCTTTCGGTTTGCCCGCCCGTCGGCGTTGACCGGATTGCATCGGCACTCTAAACTCAACCGCGAACTGATCCGAGGTTCCGATCCGCCAGACTCAGGGGGGCAGCCCGTGAACAGGAACGAACTCGTCGAGGCCGTCGCCAGCAAGACGGAGTTGCGAAAATCCGAAGCCAGCAAGGCCGTCGACGCGGTGTTCGAATCGATCACCAATGCGCTCAAAAGCGGCGACGAGGTTCGCCTCGTCGGGTTTGGCACCTTTTCGGTGGCCTCTCGTGCGGCCTCCGAGGGGCGCAACCCGCGCACCGGCGAGAAGATCAAGATCGCCGCGTCGCGGCAGGCCAAGTTCAAGCCGGGCAAGGGATTGCGCGATTCGCTGAACGGCTGAGCCGGGCCGGAGCGCCGGCGCCGGGCGATTAGCTCAGCGGGTAGAGCATCTCGTTTACACCGAGGGGGTCGGGGGTTCGAGTCCCTCATCGCCCATCGCGCCCCGCGCCGGTCGGCCGACAGATCGGGAATGATTCGGCCCCGCACCCCGGCTTGACACCTTGGGGGGCGGGGGGTAGGAGTGGCCGCCGCGGCCGCAGGCTGCGGGGGTGTAGCTCAGCTGGTCAGAGCGCCGGCCTGTCACGCCGGAGGTCGCGGGTTCGAGCCCCGTCACTCCCGCCATTGCCGATATGCCGGCGGCTTTGCCGCACTGCGGCAAAGAATGCGCGCCCTCCGCCTTCCGGAAGGCGCGATCGGCCCTATATCGGTGGCAAGGTGGAGGCGGGCGCCGGCTCGCCTTGCCGCATTGCGGCGAACCAGCAGCACGAGCGCTTCCGATGGCAAGCCTGCTTCGCGAGTACTTTCCGATCCTGGTCTTTCTTGTCATCGCCGGCGCCATTGCCGTGGCGATGGTGGCGGCCTCCTTCGTGCTCGCCCGGCAGCGGCCGGACAGCGAAAAGCTATCGCCCTACGAGTGCGGCTTCGAGCCCTTCGAGGATGCCCGCATCCGCTTTGACGTGCGCTATTACCTCGTGGCCATCCTGTTCATCATTTTCGATCTCGAAGTGGCGTTTCTGTTCCCCTGGGCGGTCTCGCTCGGCGATATCGGATTGTTCGGCTTCTGGGCGATGATTGGTTTCCTGGCGGTGCTGACGATCGGTTTTGTCTATGAATGGAAGAAGGGGGCGCTCGAATGGGAATGAGCGATACCGTCGCCCCTGCGGCCGCGCCCGAGGCGGCCGCCAACCCGCTATTGCGGGCGGCCGTCGCGGCCGAGCGCAACAAGGGTTATGTCCTCGCTAGGCTCGACGATCTGGTCAACTGGGCGCGCAGCGGTTCGCTGTGGCCGATGACCTTCGGTCTGGCCTGCTGCGCCGTCGAGATGATGCATACCGGCGCCAGCCGCTATGATCTCGACCGCTTTGGCGTCGTCTTTCGCGCCAGCCCGCGCCAGGCCGATGTGATGATCGTCGCCGGCACCCTGTGCAACAAGATGGCGCCGGCCCTGCGCAAGGTCTACGACCAGATGGCCGAGCCGCGCTGGGTCATCTCGATGGGCTCCTGCGCCAATGGCGGCGGCTATTACCATTACTCCTATTCGGTCGTGCGCGGCTGCGATCGCATCGTGCCGGTGGACGTCTATGTGCCGGGATGTCCGCCGACGGCGGAGGCGCTGCTCTACGGCGTCCTGTTGCTGCAGAAAAAGATCCGGCGCACCCGTCATTTCGCCCGCTGAGCGCCGATGACCGCAAAGCTTGCAGCCCTTGCCGAGCACCTCTCGGCGGCATTGCCGGACGCCGTCCTGGCCAGCGAGATCCGTCACGGCGAGCTGTGCGTTCGGATCGTGCGCGAGGCGCTGCCGCGCGTCTTGCAATTCCTGCGCGACGATGCGCGGTGCCGGTTCAACGTGCTCGTCGATATCTGCGGCGTCGACTATCCCGAGCGGGAGCGGCGCTTCGAGGTCGTCTACAATCTGCTCAGCCTGCCGCTCAACCAGCGCATCCGCCTCAAGCTCGAAACCGGCGAGGACGAGCCCGTGCCCTCGGCGGTCTCCCTCTACAGCAGCGCCGGCTGGTGGGAGCGCGAGGCATGGGATCTTTTCGGCATCGCTTTTGCCGGCAATCCCGACCTGCGCCGGATCCTGACCGATTACGGCTTCGAGGGCCACCCGCTGCGCAAGGATTTCCCGCTGACCGGTTATGTCGAGCTGCGTTACGACGAGGAGCAGAAGCGCGTCGTCTACGAGCCGGTCAAATTGACGCAGGAGTTCCGCAGCTTTGATTTCCTGTCGCCGTGGGAAGGCATGGACAAGATCCTGCCCGGCGACGAGAAGGCGGGCGACTCCGAGGAGGAGCGCAAATGAGCGAGGAGCGGCCGGAGAACGAGCTCGAAGGTCCGGCGCGCATCCGGAATTTCATGATGAATTTCGGGCCGCAGCATCCCGCCGCGCACGGCGTCATGCGCCTTATCCTCGAAATGGACGGGGAGGTTGTCGAGCGCGCCGATCCCCATATCGGGCTATTACATCGCGGCACCGAGAAGCTGATCGAGTACAAGACCTATCTACAGGCGATCCCGTATTTCGACCGGCTCGACTATGTCTCGCCGATGTGCCAGGAGCACGCTTTCGCCCTTGCCGTCGAAAAGCTGATGGGGATCACGCCGCCGCCGCGCGCCCAGTACATCCGGGTCCTGTTCGCCGAGATCACCCGCATCCTCAATCACCTGTTGAACGTGACGGCGTTCGCGATGGACGTCGGCGCGCTGACGCCGTTTCTATGGGCCTTCGAGGAGCGCGAGCGGCTGATGGAATTCTACGAGCGCGTCTCGGGGGCGCGCCTGCACGCCAATTACTTCCGCCCGGGCGGCGTCCATCTCGACCTGCCGGCCGGGCTTGCCGAAGATATCCTGGCTTTCTGCGACAGCTTTCCGCAGACGATCGACGACATCGAAGAGCTGCTGACCGAAAACCGCATCTTCAAGGAGCGCACCGTCGATATCGGCGTCGTAACCGCCGCCGAAGCGGCCGATTGGGGCTTCTCCGGGCCGATGCTGCGCGCCTCCGGGGTGGCCTGGGATCTGCGCCGGGCGCAGCCCTACGACGCCTATGACAAGGTCGAATTCGACGTGCCGATCGGCAAGAACGGCGATTGCTACGACCGCTATCTGGTGCGCATCGAGGAGATGCGGCAGTCGCTGCGCATCATGCGGCAGGTTCTCGAAGAGATGCCGGCGGGGCCGATCAAGGTCGACGACCGCAAGGTGGCGCCGCCGCCGCGCGCCGAGATGAAGCGCTCGATGGAAGCGCTGATCCATCATTTCAAGCTTTATACGGAGGGCTATCACGTGCCGGCCGGCGAGACCTATACGGCGGTCGAGGCCCCGAAGGGCGAGTTCGGCGTCTATCTCGTCTCCGACGGCACCAACCGCCCGTATCGCTGCAAGATTCGCGCACCCGGCTTTGCCTTTTTGCAAGCCACCGATTTCATGTCGCGCGGTCATATGCTGGCCGATGTCGTCGCCATCCTCGGCTCGATGGACATCGTCTTTGGCGAGATCGATCGATGAATTCCTCCGACCACGCCTCCCCGGTCGCAGCGCCGACCGATTTCGCGTTCACGCCGGAGAACCTCGAACGCGCCAAGGCCTATATTGCCCAGTACCCGCCCGGGCGGCAGGCGAGCGCGGTGCTGGCCCTGCTCGATCTGGCGCAGCGGCAGGTGGGCTGGCTGCCGCGGGCGGCGATGGATCGCGTCGCCGAGATGCTGGGAATGGCGCCGATCCGGGTCTATGAGGTCGCAACCTTCTACACGATGTTCCGCCTGCGCCCGGTCGGGCGCTATCTGCTGCAAGTGTGCACGACGACGCCGTGCTGGCTGCGCGGCTCGGATGCGGTGCTGCAGGCGTGCCGCCGCAAGCTCGGCATCGCGGTCGGCGGCACGAGCGCGGACGGTCTTTTCACGCTGGTCGAGGTCGAGTGTCTGGGCGCCTGCGTCAACGCGCCGGTCCTGCAGGTCAATGACGATTATTACGAGGACCTCGACGGACCGGCGACCGAGGCGCTGATCGAGGCGTTCGCTAAGGGCACGCCGCCGCCGCCCGGCTCGGTCATCGGCCGGCGCGGCTCGGAGCCGGTCGGCGGCCGCACGACGCTTCTCGACCCCGCCGCCGGCGATACGCAGTGAGCGCGCCGATGCTTGCCGACAAGGACCGCATCTTCACCAATCTCTACGGCCACAGCGACTGGCGGCTCGCCGCCGCCCGCCGCCGCGGCGATTGGCAGGGCACCCGGGAGCTGATCCTGAAGGGCCGCGAGTGGATCCTCGAAGAGGTCAAGGCCTCGGGGCTGCGCGGGCGCGGCGGCGCCGGTTTTCCGACCGGGCTCAAATGGTCGTTCATGCCGAAACAGAGCGATCGGCCGACCTATCTGGTCGTCAACGCCGATGAGAGCGAGCCCGGCACCTGCAAGGACCGCGACATCATCCGCAACGAGCCGCACAAATTGCTCGAAGGCGCGCTGCTCGCCGCCGTCGGCATGGGCGCCCATCACTGCTACATCTATATCCGCGGCGAATTCTACAACGAGGCGCAGCGGTTGCAGGCGGCGATCGAGGAGGCCTATGCGGCCGGTCTGCTCGGTCGCAACGCCTGCGGCTCGGGCTGGGATTTCGAGCTCAGACTGCACCGCGGCGCCGGCGCCTATATCTGCGGCGAAGAAATGGGGCTGCTCGAAAGCCTCGAAGGCAAAAAGGGCATGCCGCGTCTGAAGCCGCCGTTTCCGGCGCAGGTCGGCCTCTACGGCTGCCCGACGACGGTCAACAACGTCGAATCGATCGCCGTGGTGCCGGCGATTTTGAAGCGCGGCGCCGCCTGGTTCGCCGGCATCGGCCGGCCGCGCAACACCGGCACCAAGATCTTCTGCATCTCGGGCCACGTCAACCGGCCGTGCAATGTCGAGGAGGCGATGGGCGTCCCGCTCAGAGAGCTGATCGAGCGCCATGCCGGCGGGGTGCGCGGCGGCTGGGACAATCTGCTGGCGGTCATCCCCGGCGGCTCCTCGGTGCCGCTGATCCCGAAGGCGATCTGCGAAGAGGTGCTGATGGATTTCGACAGCCTCGCCGCGGTCAAGAGCGGGCTTGGCACCGCCGCCGTCATCGTCATGGACAAATCGACCGATATCGTCAAGGCGATCGCGCGCTTGTCGAAGTTCTACAAGCACGAAAGCTGCGGCCAGTGCACGCCGTGCCGCGAAGGTACGGGGTGGATGTGGCGGGTCATGGAGCGCCTCGCCGTCGGCAATGCGACGCCGGCCGAGATCGACATGCTGCTCGACGTCTCCACCGAGATCGAGGGGCATACGATCTGCGCCCTCGGCGATGCGGCGGCCTGGCCGGTACAGGGGCTGATCCGCCATTTCCGGCCGGAGATCGAGCGCCGCATCGCGGCGCGTTCCGCCCCCCGCGCGCAGGCGGCAGAGTAGGGCGGCGGGCGGACAAAGCGGATACGAGGTCATGCCGAAACTGGTCATCGATGGCGCCGAGGTCGAAGTCGCGCCGGGCACGACGGTCTTGCAGGCCTGCCAGGCGCTCGGCATCGAGATTCCGCATTTCTGCTTTCACGAGCGCCTGTCGATCGCCGGCAATTGCCGGATGTGCCTTGTCGAGATGGAGAAATCGCCGAAGCCGATCGCTTCCTGCGCGATGCCGGTCGCCGACGGCATGGTCATCCACACCAACTCGCCGAAGGCGCGCAAGGCGCGCCACGGCGTCATGGAGTTCCTGCTGATTAACCATCCGCTCGATTGCCCGATCTGCGACCAGGGCGGCGAATGCGATCTGCAGGATCAGGCGATGGCCTACGGCTTTGATCGCGGCCGCTATCAGGAGAGCAAGCGCGCCGTCTCCTACAAGAATTTCGGTCCGCTGATCGAGACCAGCATGACCCGCTGCATCCACTGCACGCGCTGCATCCGCTTTCTCACCGAAGTCGCCGGCGTGCAGGAGCTGGGCGCGACCGGGCGCGGCGAAGACATGGAGATCACGACCTATATCGAGCGGGCGCTGTCCTCGGAGCTGTCCGCCAACATCATCGATTTGTGCCCGGTCGGCGCGCTGACCTCGAAGCCCTATGCCTTCCTTGCCCGGCCCTGGGAGCTGCGCAAGACCGAATCGATCGACGTGCTCGATGCGGTCGGCAGCAACATCCGCGTCGATGCGCGCGGCGCCCAGGTCCTGCGCGTGCTGCCGCGCCTCAACGAGGCGGTCAACGAGGAGTGGATCTCGGACAAGACGCGCTTTGCGATCGACGGGCTCGTGCGGCGCCGGCTCGATCGCCCCTTCATCCGGCAGGGCGGCCGGCTGCGCGAGGCCGAGTGGCAGGAGGCCCTGGAATTCGCGGCGCAGCGCCTGCGCTCGGCGCCGCCCGAGCGCATCGCCGCGATCGCCGGCGATCTGTGCGATGCCGAGGCGATGTTCGCCCTCAAGGAACTCTTCACCGGGCTTGGCATCGCAAATCTCGACTGCCGCCAGGACGGCGCCAAGCTCGATGCCCGCGTGCGCGCCGGCTATCTGTTCAACACGACGATCGCCGGCATCGAACAGGCCGATGCCTGTCTGTTGATCGGCACCAATCCGCGCTGGGAGGCGCCGCTCGTCAATGCCCGCTTGCGCAAGCGCTTCCTGCGGGGCGGCTTTGCCGTGGCGGCGATCGGGCCGGCGCTCGATCTGACCTTTCCGGTCGACATGCTGGGTGAAGGCGGGGAGGTGCTGAGCGCCTTGGCGGCCGGCCGGCATCCCTGGGCGGCGCGGCTGGCGGCGGCGCGGCGCGGCATGATCGTATTGGGGCAGGGGGCGCTCGCCCGCCCCGACGGCGCGCAGGTGCTGGCGGCGGCGCGGGCGCTGGCCGAGCACTGCGGTCTGGTGCGCGACGACTGGAACGGCTTTAACGTGCTGCATTGCGCGGCCGCGCGCGTGGCCGGGCTCGATCTCGGCTTGGTGCCGGGAGCGGGCGGCCGCGACGTTGCGGCGATTCTTGCCGGCTGCCGGTCGGGCGAGATCGAGCTGCTCTATCTGCTCGGCGCCGACGAGATCGACACCGCCGATCTCGGCGGCGCCTTTGTGATCTATCAGGGCCATCACGGCGATCGCGGCGCGCAGCGCGCCGATGTGATCCTGCCGGGGGCGGCCTATACCGAGAAAGAGGGCACCTACGTCAACACCGAAGGGCGGGTGCAGCAGGGACACCGGGCGGTGTTCCCGCCGGGCGAGGCGCGCGAGGACTGGCGCATCCTGCGCGCCCTCTCCGGCGCGCTGGGCCGCCCGCTGCCGTTCAACAGCCTCGGCGAATTGCGCCGCCTAATGCACCGCCGCTGCCCGCTGCTCGCCCGCCCGGAAGAGGTGAGCCGGGCGCCGTGGGGGGTGTTCGGCGAGAAGGGACCGATCGCGCCGACACCCTTCGTCTATCCGATCGCCGATTTCTACCGCACCGACCCGATCAGCCGCGCCAGCGAGACGATGGCCCAGTGCAGCGCGCTGCATCTCGCCGGCTTTTCGGCAACGCCGCGGACGGGGACCGATGGCTAGCTTCTGGAGCAGCTATGCCGGCACGACCCTCCTCGCGGTCGGCGAGGTGCTGGCGGTCGTCGTGCCGCTGCTGTTGGCGATCGCCTATCTGACCTATGCCGAACGCAAGGTCCTGGCGTTTTCGCAATTGCGCAAGGGGCCGAATGTCGTCGGCCCGTTTGGGCTGTTCCAGCCTTTTGCCGACGGCCTCAAACTGCTGCTGAAGGAGACGGTGATCCCGAGCGGGGCGAACCGCCTCGTCTTTCTCATCGCGCCGATCATCACCTTTACGCTGAGCCTTGTCGCCTGGGCGGTGATCCCGTTCTCGGCCCGGTTCGTCATCGCCAACATCAATGTCGGCATCCTCTATCTGTTCGCGGTCAGCTCGCTCGGCGTCTACGGCATCATCATGGCGGGATGGGCGTCGAATTCGCGCTACGCCTTTCTCGGCGCGCTGCGCTCGGCCGCCCAGATGGTCTCCTACGAGGTCGCGATCGGCTTTGTGCTGGTGACGGTGCTGTTGTGCGCCGGCTCGCTCAACCTCTCCGCCATCGTGATGGCGCAGCGACATCTCTGGTTCGCCCTGCCGCTGTTGCCGATGTTTGTAATCTTTTTCATCTCCGGGCTGGCCGAGACCAATCGTCTGCCGTTCGACCTGCCCGAGGGCGAGACCGAGATCGTCGCCGGCTATTTTGTCGAATACTCGGCAATGGCCTTCGCCCTGTTCTATCTGGGCGAATACGGCAACATGATCCTGGTCAGCGCGATGACCAGCATCCTGTTTCTCGGCGGCTGGCTGGCGCCGTTCGGGGTCGCGCCGTTCACCTGGATCCCGGGGCCGGTCTGGTTCGCCCTCAAGACCGCCTTCGTGCTGTTCTGTTTTCTGTGGGTGCGGGCGACATTCCCGCGCTTCCGCTATGACCAGCTGATGCGGCTCGGCTGGAAGGTGTTCCTGCCGGCTTCGCTGCTCTGGCTGGTGCTGACCGCCGGCGTGTTGACGGCGGCGGGCGCAGTGCCGGTGCGATGATCGGCACTGTTGCCATCGCGGCGTCGTCGTTTATGGTGGCGCGCACCGCATCGCCGGCGATCGCGCGCAAAGCCCGGGAAACAGCGGGAAAGGCGGCTTCCTGCCCGCCCGCCATGGCCCGACAAAGAGAGCGAGAATGACGTCGTTTTTGCGAAGAACCGCCCGCTCGCTGCTGCTCTCCGAGCTGATCGCCGGTCTCGGCCTGACCCTGCGCTACATGTTCAAGCGCTCGGTTACGGTCAACTATCCCTACGAGAAAGGACCGCTCTCGCCGCGCTTTCGCGGCGAGCACGCCTTGCGGCGCTATCCCAACGGCGAGGAGCGCTGCATCGCCTGCAAATTATGCGAGGCGATCTGTCCGGCCCTGGCGATCACGATCGAAGCCGAGCCGCGCGCGGACGGCAGCCGGCGCACTACCCGCTACGATATCGACATGACGAAGTGCATCTATTGCGGGTATTGCCAGGAGGCCTGCCCGGTCGATGCGATTGTCGAGGGGCCGAACTTCGAATTCGCCACCGAGACCCGCGAGGAGCTGTTCTACGACAAGGAGAAGCTGTTGGCGAACGGCGATCGCTGGGAGGCCGAGATCGCCAAGAATCTGGCTCTCGACGCGCCCTATCGGTGAGCGCGATGTCTGCGACCGCCCGGTGCGGGCCTTTGCCTCCAAGTTGCGGAAACCGGCGATGATCGTCCAGGCGATCCTGTTCTATCTGTTCTCGGCGGTGGCGATCGCCTCCGGCGTGATGGTCGTCGCGGCGCGCAACCCGGTCCATTCGGTGCTGTTCCTGATCCTGGCATTCTTCAATGCGGCCGGGCTGTTCCTGCTGCTCGGCGCCGAGTTCCTGGCGATGATCCTCGTCATCGTCTATGTCGGCGCGGTCGCCGTGCTGTTCCTGTTCGTCGTGATGATGCTCGACATCGATTTCGCACAATTGCGGGCCGGCTTCATGCGCTATCTGCCGATCGGGGCGCTGATCGGGCTGATCCTTTTGGCCGAGCTCGCCCTCGTCGTCGGCAGCTGGGCCGTCGCGCCGGCGGCCTCGCGGTTGCTGGCGGCGCGACCGGCCGGCGGCGTCGCGCTCGACAATACGCGGGCGCTCGGCGACATCCTCTATACGCGCTACTTTTTTGCCTTCGAAGCGGCCGGCCTCATTCTGCTCGTCGCGATGATCGGCGCGATCGTGCTGACCCTGCGCCAGCGTGCCGGCGTGCGCCGCCAGAAGATCGCGGCGCAGCTCGCCCGCACCCGCCACGAGACGGTTGCGGTGGTCAAGGTCCCGCTCGGCCACGGCGGAGAGTAAAGCGATGCCGATCGGCCTTGCGCACTATCTGACCGTCGCCGCGATCCTGTTCACGCTCGGGATCTTCGGCATTTTCCTGAACCGCAAAAACGTCATCATCATGCTGATGGCGATCGAGCTGATGCTGCTCGCGGTCAACATCAACCTCGTCGCCTTTTCGGCCTTTCTGAACGATTACGTCGGGCAGGCCTTCGCCATGTTCGTGCTGACCGTGGCGGCGGCCGAGGCGGCGATCGGCTTGGCCATCCTCGTCGTCTATTTCCGCAACCGCGGCACGATCCGGGTCGAGGACATCAACCTGATGAAAGGCTGAGCGGATGGCCATCGCCGTCGTTTTCCTGCCGCTCTTGGGCGCCGTCATCGCCGGGTTTTTCGGCCGCGCGATCGGCGATCGCGGCGCCCAGTTCGTCACCTGCGGCGCCGTTTGCCTGTCGGCGGCGCTGGCGATCCCGTTGTTCCTGCAGATCCTTGCCGCCCCCGCCGCGCAGGTGGCCGAGATCGCGCCGTGGATCAGCGCCGGCGGCGTTCATGTCGACTGGGCCCTGCGCCTCGACAGGCTGTCGGGGGTCATGCTCGTCACCGTGACCATCGTCTCGGCGGCCGTGCACATCTACTCGATCGGCTACATGGCCGAGGACCCGTCGATCCCGCGCTTCATGGCGTATCTGAACTGGTTCGTCTTTTTCATGCTGATGCTGGTCACGGCCGACAATTTCGTGCAGTTGTTCTTCGGCTGGGAAGGCGTCGGACTGCTCTCCTATCTGCTGATCGGCTTTTGGTACCAGCGCGATCCGCCGAACTACGCCGCGATCGAGGCGTTTGTCGTCAACCGGGTCGGCGATTTCGGCTTCGCCCTCGGCATCTTCACCGTCTTCGTGATCTTCGGATCGCTCAATTTCGATACCGTGTTCGCGGCGGCGCCGCACCACGTCAACACGGTGATCGACTTTCTCGGCTGGCGGGTGCCGGCGCTGACCTTGGCCTGTATTCTGCTGTTTATCGGCGCGATGGGCAAATCGGCGCAGCTCGGCCTGCATACCTGGCTGCCCGACGCGATGGAAGGACCGACGCCGGTCTCGGCGCTGATCCACGCCGCGACGATGGTGACGGCCGGCGTCTTCATGGTGGTGCGCCTGTCGCCGCTGTTCGAGCACGCCCCCGACGCGCTCGCCGTGGTCGGCGTGATCGGCGGCACCACCGCGATGTTCGCCGGCAGCATCGGCATGGCCCAGAACGACATCAAGCGGGTCATCGCCTATTCGACCTGCAGCCAGCTCGGCTACATGTTCATCGGCGCTGCCGTCTCGGCCTATTCGGCGGCGATGTTCCACCTGTTCACGCATGCCTTCTTCAAGGCGCTGCTGTTCCTGGCCGCCGGCTCGGTGATCCATGCCATGGCCGGCGAACAGGATATGCGGCGCATGGGTGGGCTGTGGCGGAAGATCCCCTTCACCTATGCCGTCATGTGGATCGGCAGCTTGGCTCTAGCCGGCATCCCGCCCTTCTCGGGCTATTATTCGAAGGATGCGATCCTGGCCGCGGCCTGGGCCTCGGGCACGGCGGTCGGCCGCTACGCCTTCGTTCTTGGCACCGCGACGGCGTTTCTGACCGCCTTCTACTCCTGGCGGCTCCTCTTCATGACCTTTCACGGCCGGCCGCGCGCCGAGGCCGAGACGATGCACCATGTGCATGAGAGCCCGTGGGTCATGCTGATTCCGCTGCTCGTGCTGGCGGTCGGCGCGACGGTGGCGGGGTACTTCACCGAACCTTATTTTACCGGCCCGCTGCGGGAAAAATTCTGGGACGGCTCGATCCTCGTGCTGCACCACACGCTGGCGGCAAGCGCGCACAACCCGGCCGTCATCGGCTTTCTGCCGCTGCTCTTCGCGCTGCTCGGCATCGCCGTCGCCTATTGGGCCTACATCCTTGATCCGGGCCTGCCGGCGCGCTTTGTCGCGCGTTTTCGCGCGCTCTATCTGTTCGTGCTCAACAAATGGTATATCGACGAGCTCTATAATCGGCTTTTTGTGCGCTCGGCCTTTGCGCTCGGTCACGGTCTGTGGCGCTCGGGCGACGGCCTGGTCATCGACGGGCTCGGCCCCGACGGCATCGCCGCCACCACCCGCGAGCTGGCGCGCGAGGCCAGCCGGTTGCAGACCGGCTATGTTTACCATTATGCCTTTGTCATGCTGATCGGGCTGGCCGCCTTCGTCACCTGGTTCCTGTTCCCGCGCTGAGCATGCCGGCGGACCGACTGATGCCACGACCCCCGGGCGGCGGAGAGCGGATATGAGCCACTGGCCGCTGTTGTCGCTGGTTACCTTTCTGCCGCTCCTCGGCGCCTTTTTGATCCTGGTGACGCGCGGCGAGGAGGCGGTCGTGGCGCGCAACGCCCGCATGATCGCGCTGTGGACCGCGCTGATCGACTTCGCGCTGTCGCTGGTCCTGTGGGCCGATTTCGACCCGCACAAGGCCGGGTTCCAGTTTGTCGAACGCGCCCGCTGGGTCTCGGTCGGCGGCTTTCATATCACCTATCACCTCGGGATCGACGGGATTTCGCTGTTCTTTATCCTGCTGTCGACCCTTCTGACCGTCATCTGCGTCGTCTCTAGCTGGGAATCGATCCGCACCCAGGTTAAGGAATACATGGTGACCTTCCTGGTCATGGAGACGATGCTGGTCGGGATCTTCTGCGCCCTCGATTTCATTCTTTTTTACCTGTTCTTCGAGGGAGTGCTGATCCCGATGTTCCTGATCATCGGGATCTGGGGCGGGCCGGACCGGATCTATGCAGCGTTCAAGTTCTTCCTGTACACATTGCTCGGCTCGGTGCTGATGCTGGTCGCCATCATCGTGGTCTATTACCAGACCGGCAGCACCGACATCACGGTGGCGCTCAATCACAGCTTCCCCGCCGGCCTGCAGAAATGGCTGTGGCTCGCCTTTTTCGCCTCCTTTGCGATCAAGGTGCCGATGTGGCCGCTGCACACCTGGCTGCCCGACGCCCATACCGAGGCGCCGACCGCCGGCTCGGTCATTCTCGCCGGCATTCTGCTGAAATTGGGCGGGTACGGCTTTCTGCGCTTTTCGCTGCCGATGTTTCCGCTCGCCTCGCACGATTTCACGCCGCTGATCTTTGTGCTGAGCGTCGTGGCGGTGATCTACACCTCGCTGGTGGCGCTGGCGCAGACCGACATGAAAAAGCTGATCGCCTATTCCTCGATCGCACATATGGGCTTCGTAACGATGGGGATTTTCGCGGCGACGAGCGAGGCGGTCGAGGGCGCGATCATCCAGATGCTGAGCCACGGCATAGTCTCGGCGGCGCTGTTTTTGTGCGTCGGGGTCGTCTATGACCGCCTGCACACGCGCGAGATCGTGCGCTATGGCGGGCTGGCCGACACGATGCCAGCCTATGCCTTCGTCTTCATGGCCTTCATGCTGGCGGCAGTCGGTCTGCCCGGCACCAGCGGCTTTGTCGGCGAGTTCCTGGTCCTGCTCGGGACCTATCGGGTCAATACGCTGGTCAGCCTGCTGGCGGCGACCGGACTGTTCCTCGGCGTCGCCTATATGCTCTATCTCTACCGGCGCGTCATCTTCGGCGCGATCACGCGCGAGGATGTCCGCCGAATGCCCGATCTTTCATGGCGCGAAAAGGCGGTGTTCGCGCCGCTGATCCTGGTCGTGCTGTGGATGGGGCTCTATCCGAACTCGTTTCTGGGACCGATCCGCGCTTCGGCCGATCATCTCGTCCATCAGTTCGCGCTGGCCCGCGCGGCCGCGGGTCTCAAACAGGCGAGCCTGATCAACCGATGATACCCGCCGTCCCCCTTCCCGATTGGCTGCCGGCCCTGCCCGAGGCGGTGCTGGCGGCGCTGGCGATGGTGCTGCTGCTGTTCGGCGCGGTACGCGGCGAGCGCGCGGCGCGTCCGGTCTCGTGGCTGGCGGTACTGGCGCTGGCCGTCGCGCTGGCGATGCTGTTTGCCCTCGGCGGGGCGCGACGGGTCGGGTTCTACGGGATGTTCGTCCATGACGCCTTCGGGCTGTTCATGAACACCCTGGTGCTGCTCGGCTCCGCCGCCGCCATCCTGCTGAGCCTGCGCTACAACGAGGATCTCGGCATCGCCCGCTTCGAATTTCCGGTGCTGGTCCTGCTGGCGACCACCGGCATGATGGTGATGGTCTCGGCCAACGACCTGATCACCCTCTATATCGGGCTCGAACTGCAGAACCTGGCGCTTTACGTCACCGCCAGCTTCGACCGCGATTCGACGCGCTCGAGCGAAGCCGGCCTCAAATACTTCGTGCTCGGGGCGTTGGCCTCGGGCATGCTGCTCTATGGCGCCTCGCTGATCTACGGCTTTGCCGGCACGACCGGCTTCGCCGGACTTTACCGGCTGGTCGCGGGCGGCGCCCCGGCTTCGGCCGGGCTGGTCGTCGGCATCGTTTTCGTCGTCGTCGGCCTTGCCTTCAAGGTCTCGGCGGTGCCGTTCCATATGTGGACGCCCGATGTCTATGAGGGCGCGCCGACGCCGGTCACCGCGTTCTTTTCGGTGGCGCCGAAGATGGCGGCGCTGGCGCTGTTCGTCCGCTTCATGATCACGCCGTTCGGGCCGCTGGTCGCCGAGTGGCGCCAGGTCATCATCTTTCTGTCGATCGCCTCTATGATCTTCGGCGCCTTTGCCGCGATCGCGCAGCAGAACATCAAGCGGCTGATGGCCTACAGCTCGATCGGTCATGTCGGCTATGCCCTGATCGGGCTGGCCTCGGCGACGGTGAGCGGGATCCGCGGCCTGCTGATCTATCTGGCGATCTATTTGTTCATGAATCTCGGCGCCTGGGCGGTCATCCTGTGCATGCGCCAGCGGGGCCGCATGCTCGAAGGGATCGCCGATCTCTCGGGGCTGTCGCGCACGCAGCCGGGGCTGGCGCTGGCGCTCGGGATCTTCATGTTCTCGCTGACCGGCATCCCGCCGACCGCCGGCTTTTTCGCCAAGCTCTATATCTTCCTCGCGGCGATCGATGCGAAGCTGACCTGGCTTGCGGTCATCGGCGTCCTCACCAGCGTCGTTGGCGCCTTTTATTACCTGCGCATCGTCAAGGTCATGTATTTCGACGAGCCGGCTGCGGCGTTCGACCGCCCGATCGGCGCCGAGCTCAAAGGGGTGCTCGTCGTGACCGCGCTCTTCACGCTGTTCTTCTTCCTGTTCCCCGGGCCGCTCTCCGGCGCCGCCGCCGCCGCGGCGGCGGCGCTGTTCCCGCGATGAGCGCGCCGGCGCCGCGCCTGCCCCCCGGGTATCGGCTGGTCCGACATCGGGTGATCGACAGCACCAACGAGGAGGCCAAGCGCTTGGCGCGCGCCGGCGCGGCGGATCGGACCGTGATCTGGGCGCTGGCGCAGACCGCGGGGCGCGGACGGCGCGGGCGGCCCTGGTATTCGCCGCCGGGCAACCTGTACCTCTCGCTGCTGCTGCGGCCGCGCGCTGCGCCGGAGCGCGCGGCGCAACTCGGCTTCGTCGCGGCGCTCGCGGTCGGCGGGGCGCTTGCGGCGCTCGTTCCGGGCCTGCCCGAGCTGCGCTACAAATGGCCGAACGATGTTCTGTTGGACGGGCGCAAGATCTGCGGCATCCTGCTCGAATCGGAGAGCGGGGAGGAGGACCGGCTCTGTTTCCTCATCGTCGGGATCGGCCTCAATCTTCTTGCCGCCCCGCCCGCGGCCGAGTTTCCGGCGACCGCGCTGGCCGAACGGGGTCTGCCCGCAATCGCGCCCGCAGCCGCCCTCGAAGCGCTGGTGGCGCAGTTCGAGCACTGGCGGGAACGCTGGGAGGATGCCGGGTTCGCGCCGATCCGGACAGCTTGGCGGCAGCGGGCGGTGCTGGGCGGCGCGGCTAGAGTGCGCCTCGACCGGCGCACCCTGTACGGCCGCTTGATCGATATCGATGACGAGGGAGCCCTGATACTGGAGGAGGCGGGGGAGTATCGGCGCATCGCGGCCGGGGAGGTCTTTCCGGCGCAAGGGTGAGGGGAGAGCATGCTGCTCGCGATCGATTCCGGCAACACCAACGCGGTCTTCGCCGTCTATGACGGCGATACGTTGCGCGCCGCCTGGCGGATCTCGTCCAATTCTCGGCGCACCGCCGACGAGTACGCCATCTGGCTGACCCAGCTCCTGGCGCTGGCGGGGCTGAAACCCGGCGATCTCGACGCCGCGATTATCGGCAATGTCGTGCCCGACGCGATGTTCAACCTGACGCAACTGTGCCAGCGCTATTTGAACTGCGAGCCGCTGGTGGTCGGGCGCCCCGAATGCCGGGTCGGTATCGGCATCGATGTCGATATGCCGAGCCAGGATGTCGGCGCCGATCGCGTCGCCAATGCCGTGGCCGCCCGGGACCGCTATCACCCGCCGCTGGTCGTCGTCGATTTTGGCACCGCGACCAATTTCGACGTCGTCGATCGCAACGGCAATTATTGCGGCGGCGTGATTGCGCCCGGACCCAATCTGTCGTTGCAGGCGTTGGAGATGGCGGCGGCGCAGCTGCCGCATGTCGCCCTGGTCCGCCCGCCCTCGGTGGTTGGCCGCAGCACGGTGCCGGCCATGCAATCCGGCGTGTTCTGGGGGTATGTCGGGCTGGTCGAGGGCATCGTACGGCGCATTCGCGAAGAACGGGGCGAGAGCATGGCCATCATCGCCACCGGCGGACTGGCGCCGCTGTTCGCCCGCGCCACCGAGGTGATCGAAAGGGTGGACCCGGATCTGACGCTGTGGGGCCTGCGCTTGATCTATCGCTGCAACAGCAACCGATGAACGAATTGCCGCACCGTTTCGCCGCCGGATCGATCGAGGCGGATAAAGGCGCGCTCTACTTCCTCGCGCTCGGCGGCGCCGGCGAGATCGGGATGAATCTCAATCTTTACGGCTATCGCGGCGACTGGCTGATCATCGATTGCGGCATCACTTTTGGCGATGATTCGCAGCCCGGGCTCGAGGTGGTCATGCCGGATCCCGGCTTCATTGTCGAACGCCGCGACCGCTTGCTGGGGATCCTCGCCACCCACGCCCATGAGGATCATATCGGCGCCATCCCCTATCTGTGGCGCGAGCTGCGCTGCCCGATCTGGGCGACCGCTTTCACCGCTTCGGTCCTGCGGGCAAAGCTGGCCGAGGTCGGGCTGGCCGAGGCGGTCGAGATCAACGTGGTGCCGCTGTCGGGGCGGTTCACGATCGGGCCGTTCGCCCTCGAACTGATCACGATGACCCACTCGATCCCGGAGCCGAATGCGGTCGTGCTGCGCACCCCGGCCGGCACCGTCCTGCATACCGGCGACTGGAAATTCGACCCCGAGCCGCTGATCGGCCCGAGCGCCGACGAGGCCGCGCTGCGCCGGCTCGGCGATGAGGGCGTGCTCGCCATTGTCTGCGATTCGACGAATGCGCTCAGGCCCGGCAGTTCGGGTTCCGAGGCCGATCTGCGCCGTTCGCTGGTCGAGCTAATCGGCCGCTACGCGGCGGTGCGCGTCGTCGTCGCCTGTTTTGCCTCCAATGTCGCCCGGCTCGAGACGATCGCCCATGCCGCCGCCGTGCACGACCGCAATGTCGCGCTGGTCGGGCGCTCGCTGTGGCGCATCGAAAAGGCCGCCCGCGAGAACGGCTATCTTGCCGGCGTGCCGCGGTTTTTGTCCGCGGACGAGGCGGGCTATGTGCCGCGCGACAAGATCCTGCTGATCTGCACCGGCAGCCAGGGCGAGCCGCGCTCGGCGCTGGCCCGCATCGCCCGCGAGGATCATCCCCATGTCGGGCTCGAAAAGGGCGATGTCGTGATCTTCTCGTCGCGGCTCATTCCCGGCAATGAGCGGGCGGTCGGCCGGCTGCAGAACGCGCTGGCCCGGCTCGGCCTCGAGATCGTCACCGAGGCCGACCACTTCGTCCATGTCTCCGGTCATCCGGCGCGCGACGAGCTGGTGCATATGTACCAACTCGTCCGCCCGCAGATCGCCATCCCGGTGCATGGCGAACACCGCCACCTGATCGCCCACGCCCGGCTCGCCGCGCAGTGCCAGGTCCGCCAGACGCTGGTCGTCGAGAATGGCGAGCTGGTCCGCATCGCCGCCGAGGGCGGCGCCGTGGTCGATGCGGTCGCGACCGGGCGGCTGGCCTGGGACGGCAAGGGCCTGCTGCCGCTCGGCGGCACGGCGCTGAAGGAGCGCCGGCGCCTGGTCTTCAACGGCGGCACGGTCGCCAGCCTCGTTCTGGACCGAAAGGGGCGGCTGCTGGCGCCGGCGGCGCTTTCGGTCATCGGCCTGGCCGAGGCGGCGGACGCCGAAGCCGCCCTGCCGGCCCTGCGCGCGGCCGTTGCGCGCGCGCTCGACGAATTGCCGCCCGCCTTGCGCGGCGACGACGAAGCGGTGCGCGAGGCGGTCCGCCGCGCGCTGCGCCGCGCCCTCGGCGAGCGTTTCGGCAAAAAGCCGCTGGTTGATATCCAGCTGATCCGTATCAACCCATGAAACCAGGTAGTGACGGGAGCAGGCGGCGATGATCGGGCGGCTCAACCATGTCGCGATTGTCGTGCCCGACCTTGCGGCGGCGAGCGCGCTCTATCGCACCGTGCTCGGAGCTTGCGTCTCCGCGCCGCAGCCTCTGCCCGAGCACGGCGTTACCGTCGTCTTTGTCGAGCTGCCGAACACCCGCATCGAGCTGTTGGAGCCGCTCGGCGCCCATTCCCCGGTGCGCGGCTTTCTTGACCGCAACCCGGCGGGCGGCATGCATCATCTGTGCTACGAAGTCGACGACATCCGGCGCGCGCGCGACCATCTGCGGGCGGCGGGGGCGCGGATCCTGGGCGACGGCGAGCCCTATCCGGGCGCCCACGGCAAGCCGGTGCTGTTCTTGCACCCGAAGGATTTCTGCGGCACGCTGATCGAGCTGGAAGAGGCCTAGAGAAGGCCTCGGCGGGAGGGCATGGCCGGATGAGCTGGTTCGAGGGGATCATCGTCTATGTCCTCGTCTGGTGGGTGACCCTGTTCGCCGTGTTGCCGCTGTGGGTGCAGCCGGCCGATCCCGACGATCCCGGTCACGCCGCCGGCGCGCCGCGGCGTCCGCATCTGCTGCGCAAGGCGGCGGTGACGACGGCCCTTGCCGGGGTGATCTGGCTCGCCATTTTCATGCTGATCCGCTCGCCCTGGCTGAGCGTGCGCACGCCCTGAGGTGAGCGCCCTCTATTGCCGGATCGCCCCCGGCCACCCGCTCCACGCCCGCTATCACGATAGCGAGTACGGCTTCCCGTCATGCGAGGAGCGCGTGCTGTTCGAGCGGCTCGTCCTCGAAATCAACCAGGCCGGCCTGTCGTGGCTGACGATCCTCGGCAAGCGCGCCGCGCTGCGCGCCGCCTTCTGCGAGTTCGACGTCGATCGCGTCGCCCGTTTCGATGCCGGCGACATGGCGCGTCTGCTGGCCGATCCGGGCATCATCCGCAACCGCCGCAAGATCGCGGCGACGATCGAGAACGCCCGCCGTATTCAGGCATTGCGCCGCTCGCACGGATCCTTCGCGGCCTGGCTCGAGGCCCATCACCCGCGCCCGCTGCCGCAATGGACGCGGCTGTTCCGCCGCAGCTTCTGCTTCACCGGCGACAAGATCGTCGCGGAATTCCTGTTGAGCCTCGGCTATCTGCCGGGGGCGCATGAGCCGGACTGCCCGGTCTTCGCCAGGATCCTCGCGCTGTCGCCGCCCTGGACGCGCGCCTGAGGCCGGCGGGATCGCCCCGCCCGGTCTTTCGTTGATTCGCTGCCACGGGTTCTGTAAGGAGGGTCGGCGATGTCCCGGGCTCGCGACATTGCGCTGCCGTGCCTTGCCGCCGGTGCCCTGTTTGTGGCCTTCGGGCTGCTGGTTCTGCTTCCGGGCGGGGACGGCGGCGACCTTGCGGCCACGGCGGCGCGCGCCGGCCCTGCCGCTGCCGTGGCGCCGCTGCCGCCCCTCTCCGCCCCGCTGCGGCTGGAGGCCGGAGGCGCTGCCGTGTTCGCTCCCGCTTATCCTTACCGCACGCTCGACCGTATCGCCGCGGCGATCGACGGCGTCGAGTCGAATTACGGGACCAACCCCGGGATGTGGCGCGCCGATCCCGTCGGGCCGCAGGGACCGATGCAGGTCAGCGCCGCGGCGGCGCGAGATGTCGGCGGCGGCGATCGCTTCGATATCGGCGAGAACCTGATGCTCGGCCGGGCCTATCTCGCCCGCATGTATCGCCGCTACGGCAGCTGGGCGGAGGCCGTCGCCGCCTATAACTGGGGACCGGCGCATCTGGATGCTTGGATCAGCGGCGGGCGGCGCGCCGACCGGCTGCCGGCTGCGGTCGAGCGCTATACCGGCCGCGTCCTGCTCGCCGCCTCCGCTCCCGGCCTGGCGTTGCCGCAGCCGGAGCTGCGGGCGCTGCTCTTTGCGCCGCATCCTCCCGGCCGCGTCCCGGAGCGGCCCGCAACCGCGGCGGGACGGATTGCCGCCCTGCGCCGCGGCGCGGCGGGCCTGCCGCGGCGGCGGCCGGTCCGCCCCGTCGATCCGCGCGATCCGGTGCAGCGGCTCTACAGCGTAGTGATGCAGGCCAGCGCCGCGGCCCGCTGAATCGACCGCTTCTGGCCCCGGGAGGAGAGGTCGGGTAGCATCGGCACGGATCGAAAGAAACCGCCGCAAAGGAGACGGAAATGGCCCGAACCTACGCTGTCATCGATGCCGACGGCCACGTGCTGGAGCCGCTCGACCTGTGGGACCATTATATGGACCCGGCCTTTCGCGATCGCGCCCCGCAGCTGTTTATCGACAGCGACGGCAAGGAACGGATGCGCATCGCCGATGCCGTATTCGGCGGTTCCAAGGGCTTCGGCCCGGTCGGCGCGATCGGCGCCCGCCAGGGCATCGTGTGCGACGATACGATCCGCTACAGCGAGGGCAGGAAGGGGGGCTTCGACCCGCACGCCCGCATCCCCGACATGGATCTCGACGGCATCGACGCCGCTTTTCTCTATCCAAGCCTCGGCTTGTCCTTCGGCGGGGTCGAGGATCCGCGCCTTGCCGCCGCGCTCTATCGCGCCTACAACCGCTGGCTGGCCGACTACTGCAAACCCTATCCCGACCGCCTGTTCGGCGTCGCCATGCTGCCGCTGCAATCGGTCGAGCTGGCCATCGACGAGATGCGCTTCGCCAGGAAGGAATTGGGCTTCCGCGCCGGGTTTGTGCGCCCGAACCCGTATAACGGCAAAATGCTGCACCATCCCGATTACGAGCCGTTCTGGCGGGAGGCCGAGGAGCTCGATTTCGCGATCGGGCTGCATGAGGGGGCGAGCGGCAACATGCCTCAGGTCGGCATCGACCGCTTCGAGACCCGCGGGGCGCGTCACATCATCTCGCACACGATGGAGATGATGCTGGCCTGCATGAGCGTGATCTGGGGCGGGGTGGTCGAGCGCCATCCGAAGCTGCGCATCGCCTTTCTCGAGTCGGGCGGGGGCTGGATTGCGCCGTGGCTTGACCGCATGGACCGCCATTTTGACGACAAGGGGTTCAACGATTCCGGGCTGAAGACGCGGCCGAGCGAGCTGTTTCAGCGCAATTGCTGGATCTCGTTTGAGCCGGTCGAGGGCAGTCTGAAGGTGCTGGCCGAATATATCGGCCCGCACAAGATCCTGTGGGCGACCGATTATCCGCACCCCGACGGCTTCTTCCCGGGGGCGCCGCAGATGGTCCGCGAGCGCCTGGCCGGTCTTTCCGCCGAGACCCAGCATCAGGTGCTGGCCGGCGGCGCGATCGGCTTCTACGGGCTCAACTGACCGCCGCCGAGACCGGCGCAGACCCCTCCGTCCGGCCCCGGGCGGAGGGGGCGGTTCGCGGCGCTTTCCCTTTTCAATACCACCGCGCCTTGTCGACGCGGTTGCGCAGTTCCTGTCCGGCCAGAAAGCGACGGCAATTGTCGAGAATGACGGCAAAGCGCCGCTCGTCGAGATAGGGGCCGTAACCGGCCACGTGCGGCGTCAGCAGGACCCCCGGCATCGTCCACAGCGGATGGTCGGCGGGCAGCGGCTCCGCTTCGAACACGTCGAGGCCGGCGCCGGCGATCTCGCCCGCCTGTAACGCCGCGACGAGGTCGTCGAGCCGGGTCGTCTTGCCGCGCCCGATATTGATGAAGAAGGCGCTCTTCTTCATCGCCCGGAACCGCGCTCGGTTCATGAAACCCTCGGTTTCCGGCGTGTGCGGCACGGTCAGAATGACGAAATCGGCCTCGGGCAGCAATGCGTCGAGCGCATCGGCGCGGTAGAGGGCGGCCATGCCGGGCGGCGCCTCGCGGCGCCGCTCATCGACGCCGAGCACGCGCATACCGAACTGGGCGGCAAGCCGCGCCACTTCGCTGCCGATCCCGCCGACCCCGACGACGAGCGCCGTCGCTTCGGGAAGATGAATGATTCCCGTATTTTGTGGCGGTTTCTTCCACTCGCGTCTGAGCTGTTGCGGCAGATAAACGTGAAATCCGCGCGCAAAGGCGAGAACGAAGGCCATCACATGCGCGCCGATGTGATCGTTGTAGATCTCGCGGAAATTGGTGACGACAACCGGGTGGGCGACCAGCTCGGGATAATAATACCCGGCCGGCGGCGCCGCCTGCGGCGCCTGCAGCCAGCGCAGCCGCTGCGCCCGCCGCAATAACTCGGGCGGGATCGCGCCGAAGGCGGCGTCGGCGGTTGCGATCGCCGCCGCGGCCGCGGCCATGTCCTCGGCGAGGATGATGTCGAGTTCCGGCAGGGCGGCGGCAAGGCGGGCGGCCCATGCGCGGGTCTTCGGGCTTTGCGGCGGCAGCATCAGGAAACGGGTCGGCATGGCGGGCTTCCTGCTGGGGCGGAGGGCGGGGCTCAGCATCTGCTCTTGCGCTCTCCGCCGCAAGGCCGAGCAAAGCCTCTCGCGAGCCGGACGGGGACGCGCTAGGTTCGGGCGCGGAATTCTCCGACGGTCGATGCAAAGGATGAAAGCATGGCGACGAACATCAAGAAATTGTTGCTGCCGCAAACCCTGGCGCGGGCCGGCTGGGCATTGATCGAGAGCCGCGAGGATGTCGCGGGCGTCCCCTACGAAGTCGGCATGCCGGTGCCGCAATTTCATGAACTGCTCGAGGATGCGGCCGGCGTGGCGCTGTCGGTGACGCCGTTCGGCGATCCCGAACTCGATGCCGGGCCGCGGCTTGAAGTCGTCGCCCGCATCGGCGTCGGCTATGACGCGGTCGATGTGGCGGCGCTGACCCGCCGCAAGATCCCGCTGATGATCGCCGGCACCGCCAATTCGGTCAGCGTCGCCGAAGCCGGCATCTATCTGATGATGTCGCTCGCCCGCCGCGGCGCCGCAATGGACGCAATGGTGCGCGAGGGGCGCTGGCGCGACCGCTATCGCGAGATGCCGGTCGATCTGTGCGGCAAGACAGTCCTGATCGTCGGCTTCGGCAAGATCGGCACGCGCGCGGCCAAGCGGCTCGCTGCGATGGAAATGCATGTCCTCGTCTATGACCCCTATATCTATGCCGAGACGATCCGCGGCATGGGCTACGAGCCGGTGGCCGATCTCGACGCCGCGGTGGCGCGCGCCGACTTCATCACGATCCATTGCCCGAAGACGCCGGAGACGGTCGGGCTCTTCAACGCCGCCCGGCTGGCGCGCATGAAGCGCACGGCTTTTCTCGTCAATACCGCGCGCGGCGGCATCGTCGACGAAAAGGCGCTTTACGAAACGCTCAAAGACAACCGCATCGCCGGCGCCGCCCTCGACGTCTTTGAAGAGGAGCCGACCCCGACCGACAACCCGCTGCTCTCGCTCAAAAACTTCATCGCCGCCCCGCATGTCGCCGGGGTCACGCGCGAGGCGGTCGAGCGCATGGCAATCACCACCGTCGAGAACCTGCTCTCCGTGCTCGATGGCCGCCCGAACCGCGACAACGTCGTCAACAAGGAGGTGCTGGGCTGAGTGCGACGCCGCGACGCCAGCATCTGTTTGCGACGCGGCGGCTGCGGGCTGCGGGGAGGGGGAAGGCGCCGGCGGCGAAGCGCGGCGGGCGCCCCTCTCCGCGGCGAAGAGGAGATGCGAAGGCAGCGGCCTTGACTTCCGCCCCCATAGCTGGCGGGATCGGGGCGGCCTTTTGCAATAAGGAGATCGGGTATGCGCGCGAACCGAGTGCGGGAAGCCTGGGCCCAGGGCCGGGCCGTCATCAACAGCTGGTGCGGCATCCCTTCCAGCTTTTCCGCCGAGGTCATGGCCCATATGGGCTGGGACTCGCTGGTCGTCGACATGCAGCACGGCATTGTCGACTATCAGGTCATGGTGACGATGCTGCAGGGCATCTCGACCACCGAGACGACGCCGCTCGTGCGCGTGCCGTGGAACGACCCGGCCCATATCATGAAGGCCCTCGACGCCGGCGCCTACGGCGTCATCTGCCCGATGATCAATAACCGCGCCGAGGCCGAGAAGTTCGCCGGCGCGATGCGCTACGCGCCGGCCGGCTATCGCAGTTCGGGGCCGGTGCGCGCCGCCCTCTACGGCGGTCCCGACTATCAGGCCAAGGCCAATGATACGGTCGTCGCCTTTGCGATGATCGAGACCCGCGAGGCGCTCGATCGCCTCGACGAGATCCTCTCGGTCAAAGGCCTCGACGCGGTCTATATCGGCCCCTCGGACCTGTCGATCTCGTGCGGCTACCCGCCGGGCCTCGACAAGGAGGACGAATGGATGATGGCGGCGCTCGCACGCGTGCTCGAAGGCTGCCGCCGGCATCGGGTCCAACCCGGCATCCATTGCGGCGCGCCGGAATATGCCAAGCGCATGATCGCGATGGGCTTCACCTTTGTCACGGTCGGCGGCGACAACCGCTTCATGACGATGGCCGGTCAGGCCGCGATCGCCGCGATGCGCGGCGCTCCCCGGCCCGGCGAGAGCGGCAGCCCGTATTGAACGGCTATCCGCCCGCTACGCCCTGCGCCTCGACGTAAAGCGCATAGACCGATTGGCTCGCCGTCATGAACAGGCGGTTGCGCTTCGCTCCGCCGAAACAGACATTGGCGCAGCGCTCGGGCAAAAGGATGCGGCCGATCAGGCTGCCGTCGGGGGCGAAGACGGCAACCCCGTCCTCGCCTTCGCCGCCCGAGAACCCGCACCACAGATTGCCGTCGGTATCGACGCGGATGCCGTCGGCATAACCCGGCATGGCATTGAAGAAGAGGCGGCCGCCGGTCAGGCGGGTGCCGTCGTCGACGACGTCATAGACATGGACGGTCTTGTCGCCGCCCGGCGTGTCGACGACGTAGAGCCGCTTCTCATCGGGAGAAAAGGCGAGCCCGTTCGGCCGCTCCATGTCGTCGACCGCGACCGTGATCGCGCCGCTGTTCGGATCGATGCGGTAGACGCGGTAGGGCAGCTCGGCCTCGGCCTTATAGCCGAGATAATTGCCGCGGATGCCGGCGCCGTTGTCGCTGAACCAGATTGAGCCGTCGGATTTGACGACGACGTCGTTGGGGCCGGTCAGCCTTTTGCCGTCGAAGCGCTCGGCGAGGACGGTTATGCTGCCGTCATATTCGGTGCGCACGAGGCGCCGGCTGCCCATCTCGCAGGTGATCAGCCGGCCCTGCCGATCGCGGGTATTGCCGTTTGCGTAATTCGAGGGTTTGCGGAACAGGCTGACCGCCCCGGTCTCTTCCTCCCATTTCAGCATGCGGTCGTTCGGGATGTCGCTGAACAGCAGATAGCGGCCGTCGCCGAACCACACCGGCCCTTCGGTGAAGCGGCAACCGCCGGCGATCCGCTCGATCGCGGCCATCGGCAGGGCGTATTTCTCGAAGCGCTTGTCGAGCACCTTGATGTTGGGATCGGGGTAGCGGATCGGCGCCGCGCCGGGCGCCCAGCGAGGGTCTAACGTCATCTTGCTCTCCCGCCGGTCCGGTCACGAATTCGGGCCGCGTTCCATCGATATCGGCTGCCAGCGCTGCAGATTGGTGCGCGCCAGAACCGATGGGTTGACGCAGGACATCGGCCATTTTCCCGACAGCACCAGCGCCAGTTCAAGCCCAACCCGGCGGCGGCGCGCCGGATCGAAACGCGCGGAGGCCGAGGCGACATGCGCGGTCAGGATGACGTTGTCCATTTTCAACAGCGGATTGTTGCCGCCGGGCGGCTCCTGTTCGAGCACGTCGAGCCCGGCGCCGGCGATCCAGCCCTCCTCGAGCGCCCGGATCAGCGCCGCCTCGTCGGTCGTCGGGCCGCGGCCGGTGCTGATATAGAGCGCCGTCTTTTTCATGTTGCGGAAATGCTCCTCCCGGATCAGGCGGGTGGCGCTTTCGGTCGCCGGCAGATGGTTCGAGATGATGTCGGCGCGCGCGAGCAATTCGGGCAGGCTGACCGGCTCGACGCCGCGCTCGATCATGACCAGCTCCTCGATATAAGGGTCATAGGCGATGACGTGCAGGCCGAAGGGCTTGGCGCGCGTTGCCACGGCGCGGGCGACATGGCCGAACGAAATCAGGCCCAGGGTCTGGCCGTAAAGGCGCGGGATCTGGAGCAGCATCGGCCGGCCTTCGGCCCAGCGCCCCTCGCGCACCAGCCGATCCTGAACGATCAGGCGGCGGAAGGTGGCCAGGATCAATGTCATCGCGTGGTCGGCGACCTCGTCGATGAAGGTGTCGGGGCAATTGGTGACCGGAATGCCGCGCGCGGTCGCGGCGGCGACGTCGACGCTGTCGACGCCGACGCTGCCGAGCGCGATGATCTTGCAGCGCTCCAGCCCGTCGATCATGCGCTTGGTGATGCGCCGGCCCTTGGCATAGAGCGCGTCGGCGTCGCGCGCGGCGGCGACGAATTCCTCCTCGGAGCCCGGCGGGATCTCGTAAATCTCGGCGTCTATCGGGTGCAGCGCCTCCATCTCGTACTCATACCCGCCGGCCACCGTAAAACTGGTGCCCGCCGGCGTCGCGATCCTAAACCTGGCCACTCTGTCCTCCCTCGCAGGCAATCCCGGCCGCGATCAGATCGCCGCCGCCGCGGCTTGTCAATCGGCCGGGCGGCGGGCCCGGCCGTCGGGAGTGCGGCGCTGCAGCCCAGGGAACAGCGGCAGGGAAGGAGGACGGGGAGGCCGCGGGGGCGCGCGGCGGTTCAGTAACGCCGGCCGTTGCAGCGGGGGCGCGGGGTGTTGCGGTAGATCTGCAACCGGGTGACCCGCAGGCCGGCGACGCCGAAACTGTCGATCGCCTGCTCCCAGGCCCGAAATTCCTCGACCGACAGGTTGTAGCGGCGGCAGGCCTCTTCGAGGCTGATCCTGCCGCAGCGTACGGCCTCGACAATGATGGCCTTGCGCCGCACCACCCATCTCTTGGTGTCGGGAGGCGGCAGTTCGGCTGCAGATGCCGTCTCGCAGGGGCCCGCGGTCATTTTGCAAACCTTGTCGCTCATGGCCCCAGCCTAGCCCGAAATTGCTAACGATCCCCTAAGCCAAGATCCTGATATGGTTGGTAAATCCCGCAAGGCCGGGGGCGTGCCGTGAGGGTGGCGGAAGGGGCGGGGCGGGACCTCCGCCACACCCTGCGCATCGTCGAAAGCGGAAGGATATCAAGGCTGTCGCCGTTCGTATGGCTTGCGGCGGCGGCGGGCGATTCCTATACTCCGCCGCCGGTTTGGTGGGGTTCGGGGAGAGAGATGCGTCCGTCACTTCCGCCCGGCTATCGTCCCAGTGAAGACGAAGAATTCATGAACCCGCTCCAGCTCGAATACTTCCGTCAGAAGTTGCTGCGCTGGCGGGCCGAACTGCTCGCCCCCTCGACCGAGACGCTGCAGCATCTGCGGGAGGAAAGCCTGGGGGAGCCCGATCTGACCGACCGCGCCTCGCTCGAGACCGAGCGGGCGCTAGAGTTGCGCACCCGGGCGCGCGAGCGCAGGCTGATCGCCAAGATCGACGCCGCCTTGCGGCGGATCGATCAGGGAACCTACGGGTATTGCGAGGAAACCGACGAGCCGATCGGTCTGCGCCGGCTCGAGGCCCGGCCGATCGCCACGCTCAGCATCGAGGCGCAGGAGCGGCACGAGCGCATGGAGCGCACGCATCGCGACGACTGAACGCTATCTTCGTCCCGTCGTAACCTTTCGTAAAGGATAACGGCGCGCGACGCGGGGTGCCAATCCGTGGTAGCATGGCCGCCGGGAGCAACCGTTTCCGGCGAGCAATATGACGGTCGAGGCCACGGGATCGCATCAGCGCTCGCTCTGGCAGGAGCAGCGGGCGCAGCTGTGGTGGCTGCGCTCATTGGCGGTGCTGGCGCTGGCGCTGTGCCTGCTCGGCGCCGGCATCGGCATTATGAGCTTTGCCCGGGTGACCGCCGAGCTGGACGGTCGGGCGATGGCGGTGATCCTGCTCGCCGTCGGCACGATCGCCGGCGGCGTCGCCGTGGCGGTGCGCTGGGCGCATACGGCGCTGGCCGGCCGGGTCGATATCCTAAGTCAAGCGCTTGACGCTTCGCCCGACGCGGAGCTGATCCTCGCCCCGAGCGGCCGGGCGGTCCATACCAATATGGCGTTTCATCGCCTGTTTCCGGGCTGGGACGAGAAGCCGCTCGAGCGCATGGCGCGGGCGGTCGGCGAGGACCCGCAGGCGCAGGCGGATTTCCGCCGCCTGCGCGATCAGGCGGCGGCCGGGGGGCGGGCGATCGCGGCGCTCTTTCTGCGCGATGCGCGGGGCGGCGCCGGCTGGTTCAACATCTCGGTCAATCCGATCGCCGGCCGCCCGGGTTACAGCTTCTGGAACCTGCAGGACATCACCGCGCGCCGTGAAATGGAGGCGGTTCTGCACGACGAGCGCGACAAGCTCGTCGATTTTCTCGACAATGCGCCGATCGGTTTCTATTCGGTCGACGGCAGCGGCAGGTTCCTGCTGGTCAATCGCAGCCTTGCCGAATGGCTGGGCACGACCGCGGCGGAGATGGTGGCGGGCGCGCGATTGCACGATTTTCTTCTGGACCCGCCGGCCGGGGCGGCGCCGTGGGATCCTTTCGGCGGCGCCGAGCAGGTGCGGCATGGCGAAATCATCCTGAAGGGGCGGCAGGGCCGCATCGTCCACGCCTGGATCGGCCAGAGCGTGGTCGGCTCCGGGGCCGGGCTGCGCACGCGCTCGGTCGTACGCGACCTGACCCCGGAGCGCGAATGGGAAACCGCGCGCGAGCGGTTTCACCGGTTCTTCACCAATGCTCCGGTCGGCATCGCCCTGCTCGATGCGCAGGGCCGCATCGAGGAGGCCAACCGCGTCGTCGGCGATCTGCTCGACACCCCGGCGCCGCTGCTGATCGGGCGCGAGCTGGTCGGTTTCCTCGCCGCCGAGGATCGCGCCGAGATGGCGGCGCGGCTGGCCGGGGCGGGCGGCGGCGGCCGGCCGCACGAGCCTCTCGAGGTCCGGCTGCAGCACCCGCGCGAGCGCACATTGGCGATCTTTTTAAGCCGCCTCGACGAGACGCGGGGCGGCGAGGGCGGCGTGATCCTCCATGTCATCGACGTCACCGAACAGAAAAACCTGCAGATCCAGTTCGCGCAGTCCCAGAAGATGCAGGCCGTAGGCCAGCTCGCCGGCGGCGTCGCCCACGATTTCAACAATCTGCTGACGGCCATGATCGGCTTTTGCGATCTGTTGCTGCTGCGCTGCCGGCCCGGCGATCCGTCCTTTGCCGATGTCATGCAGATCAAGCAGAACGCCAATCGGGCGGCCAATCTGGTGCGGCAGTTGCTGGCCTTCTCGCGCCAGCAGACCTTGCGGCCGCGGGTCCTCGATATCACCGACGTGCTGGTCGAACTGTCGCATCTGCTGCGCCGGCTGATCGGCGAGAACATCGAATTGCAGGTCGTGCACGGGCGCGAACTGGGCCTGGCCAAGGTCGATCAGGGCCAGCTCGAGCAGGTCATCATCAATCTTGCCGTCAATGCGCGCGATGCGATGCCGAACGGCGGCACATTGACCATCCGCACCGACAATGTCACCCACAAGGATCCGGTCCGCCGCGGCCCCGAGGTAATCCCGCCCGGCGAATATCTGATGATCGAGGTCGCCGATACCGGGGTCGGCATCCCGAAGGAGAACCTTGAACGCATCTTCGAGCCGTTCTTCTCGACCAAGGAGATCGGCTCGGGCACCGGCCTTGGCCTATCGACGGTTTACGGCATCGTCAAGCAGACCGGCGGCTTTGTCTTTGTCGACAGCGTCCTTGGCCGCGGCACCACCTTCCAGATCCTGCTGCCGCGCTATCGGCCGCCGCAGGAGGAGACGGCCGCCCGGCCCGAGAGCGGCGAGAGCGGGCCGTCCCGGGATCTGACCGGCATCGGAACGGTGATGCTGGTCGAGGACGATGATCCGGTCCGCATTTTCGGCGCCCGCGCGCTGCGCAACAAGGGCTACACGGTCATCGAGGCCACCAGCGGCGAGGCGGCGCTCGCCTTGATCCGCAGCGGTGCGAAGATCGATCTGTTGATCAGCGACGTCGTAATGCCGCACCTCGACGGACCGGGTCTGATCCGCGAAGTGAGGGAGATCGATCCCGCGATCAAGGTCATCTTCATCTCGGGCTATGCCGAGGACGCCTTCCGCCAGAGGCTTGACCGCGACACCGCCATTCATTTCCTGCCCAAGCCCTTCAGCCTCAAACAGCTCGCCAGCAAGGTCAAGGAGGTCATGAACGGCGAAGCCGCGTGAGCGGGAGCATTTTTCCTCTTGGCAGGGAAGAACAAACAGAGTACATATAGCCCCGCCGGGCGGCGTTGCAGGGGGCTGCCGGGTATGAAATATAGAGAGGTGGGATCATGCCGACGGCCTTGCGCCTCTTGGATGAGGACATGATGGACAAGCAGCGGGCTTTGGAGGCGGCGCTCGGACAGATCGAACGCGCCTTCGGCAAGGGCTCGATCATGAAGCTCGGCGCCCGCGAGGCGGCGGCCGATATCGAGGTGATCCCGACCGGCTCGCTTGGTCTCGACATCGCGCTCGGCATCGGCGGATTGCCGCGCGGCCGCATCGTCGAGATCTACGGCCCGGAAAGCTCGGGCAAGACCACCTTGGCCCTGCACGTCATCGCCGAGGCGCAAAAGGGCGGCGGCACTTGCGCCTTCATCGATGCCGAACACGCGCTCGACCCGGCCTATGCGCGCCGTCTCGGCGTCAATGTCGACGAATTGCTGATCTCGCAGCCCGATGCCGGCGAACAGGCGCTCGAAATCGCCGACACGCTGGTGCGCTCCGGCGCGATCGACGTGCTGGTCATCGACTCGGTCGCCGCGCTGGTGCCGCGCGCCGAGCTCGAAGGCGAGATGGGCGACAGCCATGTCGGATTGCACGCCCGCCTGATGAGCCAGGCCCTGCGCAAGCTGACCGGCTCGATCGCGCGCTCGCGGACGCTCGTCATCTTCATCAATCAGATCCGCCTGAAGATCGGCGTGATGTTCGGCAATCCCGAGACCACGACCGGCGGCAACGCCCTCAAATTCTACGCCTCGGTGCGCCTCGACATCCGCCGCATCGGCGCGATCAAGGACCGCGACCAGGTGATCGGCAACCAGACCCGGGTCAAAGTCGTCAAGAACAAGATGGCGCCGCCGTTCAAGGTTGTCGATTTCGACATCATGTATGGCGAGGGCATCTCCAAACGCGGCGAGCTGATCGATTTCGGCGTCCAGGCCGGGGTGATCGAGAAATCGGGCTCGTGGTTTTCCTATGACGGCCAGCGCATCGGGCAAGGGCGCGAGAACGCCAAGGCCTATCTGAAAGAGCACGCCGAGATCGGCGAGGCCATTGAGCGCGCGATCCGCGCCAATGCCGGCCTCGTCGCCCAGGCGATGATGGCGCCGCCGGGCGAGGTCGTCGAGGAATAGCCGGCGGCGGAGAGGCTGCGGCGCCGTTATGGACAGGCCCGAGCGGTCTCGATAAAACGCGCTCTCAGCCATCACGAGAGCCCGGGCCTGCCGCCTCCCCTTGAACGGCGGCGGTCAAGGCCCAGAATCTGTCTATGCCGACGACCAACGATATCCGCGCCGCCTTTCTCGACTATTTCGCCCGCAACGGGCACGAAATCGTGCCCTCAAGCCCGCTGGTGCCGCGCAACGACCCGACGTTGCTGTTCACCAATGCCGGGATGGTGCAGTTCAAAAACGTCTTTACCGGGCTCGAGACCCGGCCCTACCGGCGGGCCGCCACGGCGCAGAAATGCGTGCGCGCCGGCGGCAAGCACAACGACCTGGAGAACGTCGGGTATACCGCGCGGCATCACACATTTTTCGAAATGCTCGGCAATTTTTCGTTCGGCGACTACTTCAAGGAGGAGGCGATCGCGCTGGCTTGGCAGCTCGTCGCCGGCGAGTTCGGGCTGCCGCGCGAGCGGCTGTGGGTCACGGTCTATGCCGAAGACGAAGAGGCCGCGCGGCTGTGGGCCAAGATCTCCGGGCTGCCGGAGCGGCGGATTGTGCGCATCGCGACCGCCGATAATTTCTGGGCGATGGGCGACACCGGCCCGTGCGGTCCGTGCTCGGAAATCTTCTACGATCACGGCGAGGAAGTGCAGGGCGGACCGCCCGGCAGCGCCGAGGCCGACGGCGACCGCTTTGTCGAGATCTGGAACCTCGTATTCATGCAGTTCGAGCAGCTGGCCTCCGGCGAGCGGGTCAAGCTGCCGCGGCCGTCGATCGATACCGGCATGGGGCTCGAACGCATCGCCGCGGTGCTGCAGGGCAAGCACGACAATTATGATATCGACCTGTTCCGCGCCCTGATCCTGGCCTCCGCCGAAGCCTCGGGGACGCCCGCGGACGGGGCGCATGCGGTCTCGCACCGCGTCATCGCCGATCATCTGCGCGCCGCCGCCTTTCTGATCGCCGACGGCGTCTTGCCGGCCAAGGAGGGGCGCGGCTATGTGCTGCGCCGGATCATGCGGCGGGCCATGCGGCACGCCCATCTGCTCGGCTGCCGGGAGCCGCTGCTGTGGCGGCTCGTCCCGGTCCTGACGCAGCAAATGGGCGCCGCCTACCCGGAATTGCTGCGCGCCCAACCGCTGATCACCGAGACCTTGCGCCTTGAGGAGAGCAATTTCCGCCAGACGCTCGAGCGCGGCCTGCGCCTGCTCGAGGAGGAAACGGCGCGATTGCGCCCGGGCGAGCCGCTGCCCGGCGAGATCGCCTTCAAGCTCTACGACACCTACGGTTTTCCGCTCGACCTGACGCAGGACGTCCTGCGCGGGCGCGGCCATGCCGTCGCAGTCGAGGGCTTTGACGCGGCGATGCGGCGGCAGCGCGAGGAGGCGCGCCGCAGCTGGATCGGTTCGGGCGAGGCCGCCGACGAGGCGATCTGGTTTGCTCTGCGCGAGGAATTCGGCGCCACCGAGTTTCTCGGCTATGACACCGAGAGCGCCGAGGGCATCGTGCTCGCCCTCATCCGCGATGGCGAGCGCATCGCCGAAGCTGCAGCCGGAACGGAGGTCGCCGTCCTGGTCAACCAGACGCCGTTCTATGCCGAGGCGGGCGGGCAGGTCGGCGACACCGGCATCCTGTTCACGCCTGCGGGCGGCGAGATGGCGGTGCGCGATACGGTCAAGAAGGCGGGCGAGCTGCATGTCCATATCGGCACATTGACGCGCGGCGCGCTCAGGGTCGGCGACACCGTCACGCTGCGGGTCGACGGCGAACGGCGCCGCCGGTTGCGCGCCAATCACTCGGCCACCCATCTGCTGCATCAGGCGCTGCGCCGGCATTTGGGCGAGCATGTCACGCAAAAGGGCTCGCTCGTCGCCCCCGACCGGCTGCGCTTTGATTTCAGCCATCCGCGCGCCCTCACACCGCAGGACATCGCGGCGATCGAGGCCGAGGTCAACGCCCGCATCCGCATCAACAGCGCCGTCGAGACCCGCCTGCTGACGCCGCAGCAGGCGGTCGCCGAGGGCGCCCTTGCCCTGTTCGGGGAGAAATACGGCGAGGAGGTGCGCGTCGTCGCGATGGGCGGGCCGGACGAGACGGGCCGGCCGTTCTCGGTCGAGCTGTGCGGCGGCACGCATGTGCGCCGGACCGGCGATATCGGGCTTTTCAAAATCGTTGCCGAGACGGCCGTAGCCGCCGGAGTGCGCCGCATCGAGGCGCTGACCGGCGCCGCCGCCGAGGCCCATATCGCCGCCGAGGAGGCGATCCTGCGCCGGGCGGCGGCGGCGTTGCGGGCCAATCCCGCCGAGTTGCCGGAGCGGGTCGCCGGCCTCGTCGAGGAGCGGCGGCGGCTCGAACGCGAGCTTGCCGAGGCGCGCCGGCTGCTCGCCGGCGCCGGCCCGGCGCGGGCGGGAGCCCGGCGGATCGGCGAGATCCCTTTCGAGGCCCGCATCGTCGACGACATCCCCGGGCGCGAGCTCAAGGCGCTGGCCGACGATCTGAAACGCCGGATCGGCTCCGGCGTCGTCGCCGTGCTGTCGCGGGCCGAAGGCAAGGCGGCGGTCGTCGTCGGCGTCACCGCCGATCTGGTGGACCGGTTCGACGCCGTCGAACTCGTGCGCCTGGCCGCGGCGGTGCTCGGCGGCAAGGGCGGCGGCGGCCGCCCCGACATGGCGCAGGCGGGTGGTCCCGATCCCGCCCGCGCCGAAGCGGCGCTGGCAGCGATCGAGCGCGCTCTCGCGGCGAAGGCGCAGGCGGCGTCCACCCTCGTTTCCGCTCCCGCATCCTGACGGCGATTCGCCGGGCCGCAGGCGACGGACCGGGTGTCGGTGCCGCGGCAAACCCGCCCAGAGGTTGAATATTTGCGGCGGATTCGAAAAAGTTAAGCAGAGCTGCGGCGGCTCTCCGATAATGCCGCCGCAGACCTGCCGCACTTTGCCGATACGCCGATGCGGTTTCGCCTTCCGAACGCTCTACTCGCCACGGGCTTGTTGCTGTCTTCCGCCATTGTCGCGCTCGGGGGCTGCGCGCCTTCGCCGCTGCATCTCGACCCGCTCAATACGAGCGGCCGCGACGGCGGCGGCCCGCCCTTGACCTATCCGGCCCTGATGCGGATCGGCGATGCGGCCTATCACGCCGGCGATTTCGCCAACGCCGTCAACCTCTACCGCCGCGCCGCCCAGCTCGCGCCGCGCGATCCGGCGCCGTTTGTCGCGCTCGCCGCGGCGCTGTTGCGGATGGACAAGGTCGACGAGGCGATCCTCGCCGACAATTCGGCGCTGGCGCGCGATCCGCAAAACCTTCCGGCGTTGCAGGGGCTGGCCAAGGCCTATCTGCTGACCGGCCGGCCCGAACTGGCCCTGGCACCGCTCGACAAGGCGTTGGCGCGACAGCCGAACGATCCGAAACTGCTGCTGTTGCTCGCTCTCACCAAGGATCAGGTCGGGCAATACGGGCAGGCGCAGGCAATCTATCGACAGGCGCAGCAGCTGGCCCCGGACGACCCGGCGGTGGCGGTCGATCTCGCCCTGTCGCTGGCGTTGAGCGGCGATTACGAGACGGCGATCGCGGAGCTGCGGCCGCTGGCGATGGCGCCGTTCGGCACCGCGGCCGAGCGGCAGACCTTGTCGCTGCTCTACGGGCTGGCCGGCGATCGCGAGGAGGCCGCGCGGCTCGGCCGCATCGATCTCGACGCGGCCGCGGTCGCGCACAACCTCGCCTATATCGACACGCTGCGCCTGCTGTCGCCGCAGGCCCGCGCCCGCGCCCTGCTGTCCCTCGGGCGGGGCGGCGCGGGCGGCGCGTCATAGCCGCCGCGAGAAGCCGGCGCGCAGCCCTTTTCCTGCCGCCTCAGCGCAGGGGTTGGCACGGGCTCAGGACCACCCCGAATTTGGGGGCGACGGCGGCGATCGTGCCGCGCAATCGAACCGCCTCCCCTGGCCTGAGTTGCGCCGCCCATGCCGGCAGCTCCGCCGCAGAGAGCGGACATACCAGCTGCGGCGGCCAGTCGGCCGTCCAATCGCTGGGCGGCTCGGTCCAGCCGACGGACAGGACGGCATAAGGCTTTGTCAGATCGGGCTGGCCGGGCAGAGCGGTTGCCATGCTCGCGACCTGTTTGGCGCCGGGGCGCGCGATCCCGAGGAATTCGCCTGCGACGGTCACGCTCTGACCGCGATGGCTGTCTTCGAAGCGCTGCGCCCCGAGAGCGGCGGCCTGCCTCACGAGCTCCATGGCCGGGCGGGCGCCGGACGCCGCCGGGCGCACATATACCGACGCCCGGGCGGCAACCGCGAATTTGGCGCCGATATGCGGCCGGTAGTAGAGCCGCACCTCGTTCGGCCCCGGCACGGCCGGGAAAAGGACCATGCGTTCCCGGCCGTCGACCGCGACCGTGTCGCGCTCAAAAGCGGCCGTATCCGTAACCTCGTCCGGCATTGCGCGCGGCATGACGGCAAGGCGGGGATAAGCCCCAAAGCCGAGGCCGCGGGCATCGACATAGACCGCGATCGGATCGATGATCCGCACGACGGCATTCTCCGGGACGAGCGAGACGGGCGGATGCTTGGCCGGGCTCGTTGCGCCTTTGCCGTTTGCGGTGACGACCCTCACCGGAGGCCCTGCGGTGCCCGCCTCTCCCGCCTCGGCATTGGCGCCGGCGCCGCCGTTCATGACGACCGTTTCGGAACCGCCCGGCTGCGGGGCTGCGCCGGCATTGCTGTCATTATTGACGGTGACCGTGCCTCCTCCCCCTCCTGCCGGCGGGGCGTTGACCGTTACGTTTGAGGCCGCCTTGGCGCGACCCGAAAACGTGTCGACGAGCTGGATGCCGGCCGGGCCGAGCAATACGATGAACAGGGTCGGCAGGATGAAGACGATCATCGGCACGGTCAGCAGGGCCGGCAGCCGCGCCGCCTTTTCCTCCGCCTTGGTCATGCGCAATGTGCGCATCTCGTTGGCGAGCACGCGCAGCGACTGCGCCAGCGGCGTGCCGAATTTGGCGGTCTGCTGCAGGGTGTTGACGACGCCGCGCAAGCCCTCGCAGGCGGTCCGGTTGGCGAGATTGTCGAGCGCCTGGCGGCGGTCGGGCAGATAGGTCAGCTCGGCCGCCGTCAGGCCGAGCTCGTCCGCCAGTTCCGGCCAGGTATTGGCGAGCTCGCGCGAGACCCGCACGAGGCTCGCATCGAGGCTGAGCCCGGCCTCGGCGCAGATGATCATCAGATCAAGCCCGTCCGGCAGCGCGAATTGCAGCCGCTTGGCGCGCTTGTCGGTAGCGTTGCGCACATAGGTCGGCGGCGCGTAGAAGCCCACTATCGCGGCGGCGAGCGCCAGCGCATAGCGCAGCCCGGGACGGCTGGGCATCAGGTTCAGCGCCGAACTGTAGGCCAGCGTTGCCGCCCCGAGCAGCAGCGGCAGGCTGAACTGCGCGAACAGATAACAGATCATCGCATCCCGCGAGCGGAAGCCGGCGCGCGCCAGCTTCTGCCGCGCCTCGACGGCCTGCTGCGAGCGCAACAGGTTGAGCCGCGTCACCGCCATCTGCATCAATCCGATCGGCGTCGGGCGCGCGCCGCGCGGGCGCCGCGCCAGCGCGGCCTGCCGCAATTTCTGTTTGCGCTGCGCCACCTCTTCGAGCCGCCGCTCGAACGGGCTGCGGGCGCGCAACGCCTGCCAGATCGCAAAAAAAGTCACCAATACCGCGAGCGCGGCAAGCCCGGCGATGACGTCGTTCGGGCTGATCCCGGGAGGCAGCCAGTCGGCGAGGGTGAAACCTCGAAGGCTGTAATCCGTCATATCTCGAACTTTGCCATCCTGTTCATAATAAAAATGCCGCTCCCCAGCATGATCGCCGCGACGACGTCGAGAAAAATCCCGCGGACGTCGGTGTAGAGCGGCTTCAGGTATTCCGGAGAGGTCAGGGCCAGGATGATCATGACGACGACCGGCAGGCCGCCGAGGATCAGCGTCGTGGCGCGGGTTTCGCTCGCCATCGCCCGCACCTTGGCCCGCATCTGCCGCCTCTTGCGCAGGACGTCGGACAGGTTGGCCAGGGTTTCCGCCAAATTGCCGCCGGTCTCGCGCTGCACGCTCAAGGCGATGACAAAAAAGCGGAACTCCGGCGTGTCGATGCGCTGGGCAATGTCCCACAGCAGGGCTTCGAGATCGCGTCCAAGCCGCATGCCGTTCTCGACGCCGCGCAACTCGCCGGCGACCGGCTCGCCGATCTCGTGGCTGGCGCCGATGATCGCCTCGCTGATCGGCAGGCCGGAGCGCAGGGCGCGCACCATCAGATCGATCGCCTCCGGGAACAGCGCGATGAACGCGGCAACGCGGCGCTTGCCCATATGGCCGATCACCCAGTGCGGCAGCCCCGCCCCGATCACCGCGCCGAACAATACGCCCGGCAGCAGGCTGATCCGCGCAAAGAAGATCAGCCCGACCGTCGCGAGAGCGCCGACGATCAGCGTGGCGATCACATATTGGCCGATGCTGATCGGCCGCCCGGTGCGGGCAAGACGGGCCGCGAGCATGTCGCGGCGCGGCAGCAGATGCCGGGCGAGGCGGTCGATGCGCGGCGTCGCGCTCTCGCGCCGGGCAAGCGGGCGCGCCGCCGCCTCGGAACGCGGCGCGCCGCGGGCGCGCTCGCGAATCTGCTCGAACCGGCGTCTGGTGCGCTGCGTCGCGGCGCCGCTGACGGCGAGGACCAGAACCGCAAAGATCGCGGCCGTGGCGGCGCCGATGATCGCCGCCGCAAAGGTCGGGTCGGGGGCCGGGATCATCGCTCAGATCACTTCGAGAAGGGCGCGGTCGAGCCCGTAATACTCGGCGCGCGGCAGGAAATGCGGGCGCACGCCGGCCGATTTGAAGGTGCCGCGCAGCTTGCCGTCCGGGGTTTCGCCCTCGAACTGGAAGGTGAACAGGTCCTGGGTGGTGATGACCTCGCCCTCCATCCCGACGATCTCGGTGATCTGCACGACGCGGCGCATGCCGTCGCGCATGCGGCTGACCTGTACGATCAGATTGACGGCCGCGGCGATTTGCGTGCGCACGGCGCGCGCCGGCAGGTTGATGCCGGTCATGCCGACCATGTTCTCGAGCCGGGTCAGCGCCTCGCGCGGGCGGTTGGCGTGGATCGTGCTCATCGAGCCGTCATGGCCGGTGTTCATCGCCTGCAACACGTCGAGCGCTTCGGCGCCGCGGATCTCGCCGAGGATGATGCGGTCCGGGCGCATGCGCAGCGCGTTGCGCACCAGATCGCGCATCGTGATCTCGCCGGTGCCCTCAAGGTTCGGCGGGCGGGTTTCGAGCCGCACGACATGCGGCTGCTGCAATTGCAATTCGGCCGCATCCTCGATCGTGACGGTGCGCTCGGCCGGGTCGATCATGCGCGAGAGGGCGTTGAGCAGCGTCGTCTTGCCCGAACCGGTGCCGCCGGAAATCAGGATGTTGAGCCGGGAGCGGGCGGCGATCTTCAACAGGGTCGCCATCTCCGGCGAGATGTTCCCCTGCTGCACCATTGTGTCGAGCGTGATCGTCTTTTTGGAAAACTTGCGGATCGAGATCGACGGCCCGTCGATCGCCAGCGGCGGGATGATGATGTTGACGCGGCTGCCGTCGGGCAGGCGGGCATCGACGAGCGGCTGCGATTCGTCGATGCGGCGGCCGACCCGCGTCACGATCCGGGTCGCGATATTGAGGACGTGCTGATCGTCGCGGAACTCGACATCGGTCAGTTCGAGCTTGCCGCCGCGCTCGACATAGACCTGCTTGGCGCCGTTGACCATGATGTCGGTCACGCTCTCGTCGGCGAGCAGCGGCTCGAGCGGGCCGAGCCCGAGCATGTCGGCGATCAGCGAATCGACAAGCTCGCGCTGCTCGACGTAATTGAGCTGGATTTTCGTCTCGTCGAGCAGCTCCTTGACCCAGCTCGTCAGCTGCTCTTCGAACGCCGCCCGCGGCATCGAGGCGGCGGCGGCGATGTCCATGTGTTCGAGGATCAGCGGCTGGATCTGTGCTTTCGCCGCCTCGACGGCGGCGCGGTTGGCCCGCCTGGCGGCGCCTGCCTCGACCGGCTCGCGCCGCGGCGCCACAACCGGCGCCTCCTCGCGCGGCGCCGCGGGCGGCGGCTCCTGATGGCGCAGCCTCTGCATGATCGCGGTGATGAGATTGCGCTGCTGCAGGGCGTCGATCTCGATCCCCTGGCGCGCCAATTGGGTTTGCACCGCCGCCTCGACGATCTGCGCCCATTCCCGGCGGGCAAAAGATCTGCGGATCTCGGGCGGGATTTCGAGGCCGAGCTGCGCGACGATCTGATCGCGCAATGCGGCAAGAGCCTCGCTCTCGGCCGCTTCCACGGATTTGCCGGCGGACGGCGGGGAAAGGGCGGGCTGCGCCGCCGGAGCGGCGGGCGCGGGGGCGGGGTCCCTCGCAGCGGGCGGGACCGGGAGGACGGCGGCGGCCGGCGCGACCGGGGCGCCGTTGACGGCGGCGCCGTCGGCCGCCGCGACCGGTTCGGCGGCGCCGTTGCCGCGATTGCGCATCCGCCGCGCCGTCAGGTCGGCGATGCGCGCTTCGAGATTGCCTGCCGAGGGCGAGCGTTTGAACGAGGCTACCATAGCGAGCGCAGGGCAAAGAGACGACGTTTCGAGCCTTTTTCAGCGGGCCCGGCGAGGGCGGCGACGAGCTGCCGCAGATCGCGGACGATCGGGCTTTTCGGCGCCGCCAGCGGCAGCGGCTGGCCGGCATTGGTGGCCTCGCCGGCCGCTTTGGGATCGTGCGCCAGGCTCAGATCGAGCGGCTTGCCGACCCCCTTTTCGAACTCGCTTTTGCCGACCGTGGCGCGCTCGCCGGCGGCGCCGGCTTCGACCAGGATCAGCGCGGCCTGCGGCGCCTGCTCGCGGATCCAGGTCTGCAACCGGATCGTGTCCCGCAATCCCGCCAGGCTGCGCTCGCACAACAGCACGGCCCGGTTCGCCGCGGTCAGCGCGACGCGCTGCAGCGGCGTCGCGCCGCGCGGCAGATCGATGACGATCCAGGCGAATTTGCGGCGCAGCTCGTGCAGCAGCATATCAAGCGCGCCGGCGTCGATCGTCGACGCCTCCGCCACCGGCGCTTCCGCCGCCAGCACGCGTAGGCGCTCGCTCACCTTGACCATGGCGCGCTCGACGAACAGGCTGTCGATGCGCGCGGGCTGCTCGAGGGCCTCGCACAGACCGTTGCCCGGATCGGTATCGAGCTTGAGCGCCACGGTGCCGAAATGGAGGTCGAGATCGATCAGTGCCGTGGCCTCCTGCCGCTCCTCCGCCAGCAGCCAGGCGCAGGAGACGGCGGCGGTGGTGGCGCCGACACCGCCGCGGCTGCCGATGAACACCGCGACCTGGCCGAGCCCGGCCTCGGCGGCATCGGCCTGGCCTGATTGCCGGTCGAGCACCGCCGCCAGCACCTCTCTGCTCAGCGGCTTGACGAGATAGTCGTTGGCGCCGGCCGACAACAGGCCGCGAAACAGCGCCACATCGTTGATCCCTCCGACCGCGATCAGCCGCAATTCGCCGCCGCCGCCGGCGCGCGCCCGGCTGATCTCGGCGATCGGCGCGGCCGAATCGGTAAGATCGATGATCAGGATCCGCGGCAGGAACCCCTCGCGGATCCGCTGCAGCGCGGCATCGAGCGTGGCTTCGGCGAGGACCTCGTCGTCGAGCCGGCGCTCGCGCAGGCAGCCCTGCAACAGATCGAGCAATCCCCGGTCCGGCAGCACCGCCAGGATCCCGGAGCGCACCGCCGGGGCTTTGGCGCGCGCCTCGCTCATGGCGAGCCGCCCGTCGCCGCGCCGCCGCCGCCCGCGCCGGCGCCGGCAAACGGAGTCGGCGCGCCGGCGGCCGCGGGCGCCTGCACCCGGCCCTTCAGATAATCGCTGACCGCCTTGACCGCCGGCTCGCCGTCGGCCGCCGCGAGCGGCAGGCCGCCGGCCAGATCGGCCGGGCTGGCCGCCATCAGGCCGAGATCGACGGCGGTGGCGCAGCCGAAATTGCTCGCGGGCTGGTTGGTGAAGTCGGAATAGGGCCGCTTGCTCCAGTTCGGGCAGGGCGGCAGTTCGACCGCATAGCGGCCGATCTCGACCAGCGCCCGGTTCGGCGGCAGGCCGGCCAATGCGATCGGGTGGGTGATGATGCCGTACTGCAGCAGCGCCTGCGCGATCGCCGCCCGCCGTCGCGCCGCCAGCGCGGGCGGACCGGCCGCCGCCACCAGCACGCGGTCGGAGGGGGCGATGGCGCCCCTTGCGGCCAGTCGCACAAGGCGCGCCCGCTCGCCCGGAAAGAGGCGATCCGAGCCGGGCAGGAAGCGGAAGGCGCGCTGGCTTGTGGCGCTGGCGAGCGTCAGATGCGCGGGCGCCTGCGCCTTCGTATATTCGGCGACGCCGGGCTGGCAGGCCGCCAGCGCCAGCGCCGCCGGCAGCACGAGGGCGGGAAGAGAGCGTGTCATCATCGCATCCCCCTCAATCGAGCTGGAAGCCGGCCGGGCCGATCAGCCCCTTGCCGCCGGCGCCCAGGGGCCCGCGCGGCGGAGCGGGCAATTCCTGGCGATAGGTCGAACCGTTGAGGACGCGCTGCACGTCGTGCGGCAATGCGAAGCCTTCGAGCGGATCGGCAAGGCGCGTCGCGACCGGGTTGACGAGATAGGGCGTCACGATGACGACGAGCTCGCTCTCGTTGTGCTGGAACTGGTTGGAGCGGAACAGCGCGCCCAGGATCGGGATGTCGCCGAGCCACGGCACCTTGGTGATCGTCTGCGCCGAGGTGTTCTGCAACAGCCCGGCCAGTGCGAAGCTCTCGCCGCTGCCGAGCTCGACCGTCGTGTCGGCGCGCCGCACGGTCAGGGCCGGGATCAAGAAGCCGTTGTTGGTCACTGCGTTTGCGTAATCCAACTGGCTTACTTCGGGTTGCACCCGCAGATTGAGATGGCTCGCGTCGATGACGGTCGGCGTGAAGGCGAGGCTGACGCCGAACTGCTTGAACGCGATCGTGACGGTCGGCGCCGTCCCGACCGCGCCGCCCTGCACGATCGGCACCGGAAACTCGCCGCCGGCGAGAAAGCTGGCGGTCTGGCCCGACATCGCGGTCAGGTTCGGTTCGGCCAGATCGGTCACGAACCCCTCCTGCGCGAGCGCATCGAGCTCGGCGCTGACCGCCTGCCCGCCCAGCCGCCCGAAGATGATGCTGCTCGGCGTGACGCCGTTGGTGATGGTCGGATTGTGCGTCTGGAATTGCAGGGTCGTGCCGATTTTCTGCCAGTTGATGCCGAATTCCTTCAGCACGCTGCGATTGACCTCGGCGATGCGCACGCGCAGATTGACCTCGTTCGGGGTGGCGACCCGGACGCGATCGATGATCTCGGTGCCCTTGATCGCATCCTTGATCTCAAGCGCCAGCGTCTGCAGCCGTTCCGCCTCGCCGGCGCTGGCGACGAGGCCGCTCAGGACGATGTTCGGCCCGACCGAGCGCACCCTCACATCCTGGCCCGGCACCAGCTCGGCGATCGCCTGGCGCAGCCGCGACAGGTCGTGGGTGACGCGCACCGGCGAATTGAGCAGCACGCGGTTTTGCGCGTCGACCGCATAGATCACGGTTTCGCCCGGCGCCTTGGCGGTGACGTAGATCAGCATCGGCGATTTGACCTGCACGTCGGCGATCGCCGGGTCGGCGACGAACACGGTGCTCGCCGCCCGCGCCAGGCGCAGCAGGGTGCCTTTGCCGACCTCGAGCACGAGCGGGCGGCCGCTCGCCGGGATCTGCTCGGCGCCCTGCTGCCCGACCGGCACGGCGGGCGCCGCCGGGACGGCATCCGGTTCCGCCGCCTGACAAGTAAGGCTGCCGATCAGTGCCATTACCGATCCAAAAAGGATTGCATTTGATAAATAATGCATTTATGCGCCTCGCGACGGCAACTGCGATACTTTAGCCTTCTCCGATGTTCCGTTGCCGCGCAATATGGTAACCGTTGCGGTTTCTTGGTTTTCTTTACCAGTGAATAGCTTCGGCAATAATGGATTGACTTCGCTGTCGACGGTATAGGTGGGCTTTTGCATGACGGCCGAAGAATCGGGGCGCTTCGATCCCCGCGGATTGGCCAAGCCCCGTAGGCTCAGCGACAGCCGCCCCATATCGGAGGCGACGGCGATGATCTCGGATTGCTTCGGCGTCACTTCGAGCGTTGCGGTATGGGCGAGCGCCGCCTCGCCGGACTTGCCGGCAAGGCGCTGATCGATCGCCAACACCCGGATATTGCGCAGGATCGTCTCCGCCTCCTTGTGCGCGCTTTGATCGGTGCTGCCGGGCGGCGGCGGGACGACCTGGGTCACCAGGATGTCGACGCGGTCGCCGGGAAAGATGAAGCCCGATATGCCGGAGGTTGGGGTCACCGGCACCGAGACCGCGCGCATGCCCGGACGCAATACGGCGGCGAGAAAGCCGCGATCGCCCGGCGCCACGACCTGCGCCAGGCTGATCGGCTGGCCCGGCGCGAAGGGCTCGCGCGCGACATAGCCGGCAAAGCTCGCGGCCGAGCGCGTGCCGGAGAGGATATAGGCGGGGTCGATCGGACCCGGCGGCCAGCTCTGCCAGGTCAGATCGCTCGGCTTCAGGATCTGGCCGCGGGTGATCGCGGTGCGGGCGACCAGCACCGCCCGCGGCGGCGGGGCCGGCGCCGCCGGCGCCGCCGTCTGCATCCGGGCGATGCGTTCGGCCAGCCACGAGCGGGCGAACAGGGCCGTGCCGGCGGCGAGCAGCAGGGCGAGGGCAAACAGCGAGAGGGTGCGGGCGCGCATGCGGGTTCAGCCGAACAAGGGTTGCAGGGTGACGAACAGGGCGGCGCCGGCAATGGCCATGCCATAGGGCACCGCGATCCGCCCGCCCGCGGCATCGGCGGCATCGGGCGGGCCGAGCAGCGCCCGCCCGGCAAGGCTCAGGCGGGCGCCGAGCGGCGACAGCAGGATCAGGCTCAAAACCCCGCCGAAGAGGGCGGTCAGGACCAGCAATCGGGGGGTCGCCGCGGGGCCGGCCCACAGCGCGGCGGCGCAGAGGAGCTTGACGTCGCCGCCACCGATGAGACCGCGCGCGAACAGCAGCGCGCCGACGGCCAGCACCGCGGCGGCGACGCCGAGCGCGGCCAATGCCGCGACCGGCGCGAGCGCGCCGGTGGCGAGGTAGAGCGGCCATGTCGCAATGAGGGCCAGGATCAGCCGGTTCGGGATCACGAGCCGGCGGAAATCCTCGACAGCGGCGGCCAGCATCAGCGCCGCAAAGGCGGCGAGCGCGGCAAGGTGGAGGGCGGCTGTCATGATCGTTCACGATGGCGGCGGAGAGGCCCGCAACAACGGCGCAGGTGCAAAGCGGTCGGCATGGCGATTCCGCATTTGGGTTGCTGCCCGCTATGCTGAACGGGAAGGGTTAATGAAGCGATAACTGGAATCGTTATTGCCGGCCTGCGCGTCAGGGCGGCGATGCCCGCGGCATTTTGCATTTCAAAAAAGATAAGCGGCCGGAGCCGGCGGCATGAAACCGCCGTCCCCGGCCGCAATGGCATCGCTTCGGCAGATGTTAAATATCGCCGGCGATGGTATTGAACGTGCTGCTGAGGTCGGTGCCGACCGTGCCGAGAATGACGACGATGGCGACCGCGATCAGCGCCGCGATCAGACCGTATTCGATCGCCGTCACGCCGGCTTCGTCGGCGGCAAGGCGGCGCAAAAAGGCGGGCATTGCCGATAACTCCCAAATTGCAAAGAAAACCCGCGATGTCGGCTGGCGGCATCGCGGGGGCAAAACGCAATGTCGATTGGGCGCGAAAGCCTAGAGGTTGGTGGCGACTTTATTGAACGTGCTGCTGAGGTCGGTGCCGACCGTGCCGAGAATGACGACGACGGCGACCGCGATCAGCGCCGCGATCAGACCGTATTCGATCGCCGTCACGCCGGACTCGTTTTTCCACAGGTTGTTGAGTGTCGTCAGCATAAAGATTCTCCTCGGAGAAGGTTGAGGCCGCCACCCTACCCGGAAAAATCTTGCACAAACGTTAAGAAGTCAGCGGAGTTTGCATTTTTTTGTTTCTTTCTCTGTAATGGTTATTGACATGATGCGGATCAAATCCGGACGCTACCCAAGAATTTTTGAGAGCATCAAAAATTATGGTTACGAATTCCTCAATGTCTCGTCGGGAGGCCGGGACGGGCGCCGTGCGGCGGCTTTGCCTCACCTCTGCGGCTTTGGCGTGCGCACGGCGAGGATCGCATAGCGGTCGCGATAGATCTGCCGCCAGCCCGGCATGCCGCCCAGCATCAGGGCGGCGCCGTCCCGGGGCGACAGCAGCGCCCAGGCGATGTGGCGGCGGTCGAGCCACCGGGCCAGCCGGCGGCGATCGCGCTGGGCCTTGAAGTAGCGCGCCAGAAAGGCATTGCCGTAAAGCTCGGCGCGGCCGTCGATGAAGGGCGCGACCCCGCGGAAGATCAGATAGCCGCCAAAGCCGTAGCTGTTGAAGACCGGCTTTTGCAGCAGCCCCATTTCGCTGGCGACGGCGAAGGCCCCGGCCGGGGTGATTGGGCCGTTAACGCGGCGGACCGGCGACAGCAGCAGGGGCAGGCTCATCAGCGCCGCCAGCGCCAGGCCCAGCGCGATCGCCGGCCGCCGCGCCGGGCGGGCGAGGCGGATGACGCCGCGCCCGACCGCGGAAAACGGCACGGCCCGCAGCCGTTCGGCGAGCGCCGCGCCGAGCGGGGCGGCGAGGGCGAGCGGGGCGACAAAGCCGAGCAGATCGACATAGCGGACATGCTGCAAGGTCATATGACAGAGCCCCAGCAACAGCAGCAGCCGCGTCGGTGGCAGCCGGAGGCCGGTCGTGAAGCCGAGCGCGACGAGGCCCAGCAGCCAGATCTCGAGAAACAGGGCATGCTGGAAATCCGGGCTCTGCCATTCGGTGATGTCGCGCTGCAATACCGGCATCAGGACGAGCCGGAACGGCTGGATCAGCCCGGCGATGCCGTTCGGCGTGCCCATAGCGGCGGCGCCGGCCAGCAGCACGAACAGGCCCCAGCGCCGCGCCTCGCCGCGGCGGCCGACGCCCGGCGCCGGCCGCAGCACGGCTTCGCCGCCGAGGAATCCGGCGAGCATCAGCCCGAACATGAAGCTGGCATGCAGATTGGCCCATAGCATGATGACCGGCAGCAGCCACAGCGGCGGCGCTTTGCCGTCGTCGCGGGCCTGGATCAGAATGCCGCACCACAGGACCAGCAGCGGCAATGCCAACAGGTGCGGCCGCGCGAGCAGATGTCCCAACGCCACCGCGCATCCGAGCAACGCCGCGGTCACCGCCGAGAAGGGATCGGCACGGCGCAGCAGCAGGCGCGTCAGCAGCGCCGCGCTTGCGGCAAAGCACGCCGCGGTCAGCAATACCAGGCCGCTCCAGCCGCCCAGGGCGTAGACCACGGCCAATATGACCTCGGCGAGCCACTCGTGCACGACCCAGGTATGGCCGGCCATCGTATACGAGAACGGGTCGCGCACCGGCAGCGCCCCATGGGCCAGAATCCAGCGCCCGGCGGCGATGTGCAGATAGGTATCCGGGTCGCTGAGGACGCTGCCGGGGGCGGCGAGCGTGCGGGCAAAGGCGAAAAGCCCGACGATCAGCGGCCAGGAGGGCAGCAATGCCCGCCATGCCGGCCGCGCCCGGCTCTCGGCCACGCCCGGCGGCGCCTGGCCGCAAAACGCGATCGGGCTAGAGCTCACCGCCGGCTCCGTCGGCGGCCGGCGCCCCTCCCGGCGCCGGCCGCGCCCTGTTCCCGTCGCGGCGCAGGCGGGCGAGGAGGGCGGCCAGCAGGGCGGCGAGAACGAAAGGGGTCGGCTGCAGAAGCGTCGCCGCGGCGAGCGCGCGTGCAAAGAGCGGCGTCGCGCTTGCCGCGGCGAGCGCGGTGCGCTCCCACGGCAAAGCGCCGTCCCGGATTTCGAGCTCGGCAACCCAGGCGATCGCCGGCGCCAGCAGCAGCAGGTCGTAATCGAGCAGGAACGGCGTCGCGAGCAATGTGGCGACCAGCAGCAGCGCGTTCTGGAGGGCGGGATCGGCCGGCCGGCGCCAGGTGCGGGCGACGATTGCCGCCGCGGCGACGGTAACCGGCGCCTGCACGGCATAGGCCGCCGTCACCGATCCGCCGGCAAGGCGCATCGCGGCGAACGGCGATTGCAGCTTGTAATAGGGAACGAGCCCGGTTTCGAGGATAAGGCGGGCGAAGGGCAGGCTCGCCAGGAAGTCGGCCCAGATCCCGCCGCCCCACAGCAGCACCGTCAGCCCCACCAGCGCAAGCGCGCCTGCCGCCGCCGCGGCAAGCGCCCGCCAGTGACCGCCCGCAACGAGCGCCACCGGCAGCAGCAGGGCGAGCTGGGGTTTGAAGGAAAGAACGCCGAGCAATACGCCGGCGGCCGCCGGCCGCGTGCGCAGCAGCAGCAGCCCCCAGGCGAACAGCGCCGTCGTCAAGAACGCGTTTTGGCCGTGCAGCAGCTCGATCAGGACGGCCGGAAAGGCGAGTCCCGCCCACAAGGTCAGCGGCCGCGGCACGATCCGCCACAGGGCCGAGAGATATCCGACAAGCCCGAGCGCCAGCCAGGCCGATAGCGCCCACAGATAGGGCAACAGAGCGAGCGGCAGCACGATCAGCAATGCCGGGGGCGGGTATTGCCAGGCGTAGAACGGCACCGCGCCGGCGAGCGCGGCGCGCTCCAGCGCCGCCAGCGCGGCGGGATCGTAAACGAGGTGCTGCCGCCCGCCGAGCAGCGCCCGGGACACGGTCCAGAAGCTGACGAAATCGGTGCCGATCGGCCGCCCGGCGGGATCCCTGACACCATGTCCGGCCAGCACCCAGGCGAGCGCCGCGGCCGCGGCGATGATCGACAGCGCGGCGCAGCCGCACAGGCGTTTGCGGTCGAGCCATCGCGCCTCGCGCAGGGCGGCAAGGCGAGCGCCGCGCGCAACAACGATCGCCATGCCGAAAACCCCGCTCCAGCCTGCGCCGGATCTCGGAGTAGCGGTCAATCGCTGAAGGAAGCCTTAACCGGCCGCCGCAAACAGCCGAACAACTTTGCGCCCCGCCGCCGCACCAGCGGCGGGGCCGCGCAGGCCTTGCCAAAGACTCTGTCGCCGGCGGCGCGGCGGCAAGGGCGGCGCCGAAACGCGCCGCCGGTCCGCGCGCCTAGAGCGGGTCAGCCGCCGCCGATGGCGGCGATCTCGTCATCGCTCGGAAACCGGCCGAGCGCCTTTTTCGAAAAGGCGAGCCGGCCGTCGACCGTGATCTCGAAGACGCCGCCATCGCCCTTGACCAGCTCGACCTCGGCCTCGGAACCATAGCGCCGAACCAGGATATCCCTCGCACGGAGGGCTCGCGGTTCGTAGTTTCACCGCACGCAGTATTCGATCCTGATCTTCATGGCCCTGCCTCGCACAAGCTTTTATAAATCTAGCACGGGCGGCGCGCCATCGCCACCGTCCGGCCGCCGCTTCCGCCTCGGTCGGTGCGGTCGGCGCGGCGGCGCGCCCGCTTCCGGCGCTGCGACGGGGACCGCGCGATGGACGAAAACGACAAGATTTCCGGGGGCTGGCAGGACCGGCTCTATGACCTGTTGCGCCGGCACGGCGTCACCCAGTTCGCCTATGTGCCCGATGCCGGCCACCGGGTGCTGATCGACCGCTCGCTCGCCGATCCGCAGGTGCATGCGATCCCGCTGACGACCGAGGAGGAGGGCGTCGCCCTGCTCGCCGGCGCCGATCTCGGCGGCGCCAGGGGGGTGCTGCTGCTGCAGTCGAGCGGCGTCGGCAATTGCGTCAACATGCTGTCGCTGATCAAGGGCGGGCGCTTCCCGTTCCTCGCTTTTGTCAGCATGCGCGGCGATTTCGGCGAGGGCAATCCGTGGCAGTTTCCGATGGGCCAGGCGGTCGAACCGGTGTTGCGGGCGATGGGGGTCATCTGTCTGCGCGTCGAGCGCGCCGAGGAGGTCGTGCCGACGGCCGAGGCCGCGCTGACGATGGTCTTTCAGAGCGGCCAGGCGGTCGCCGTGCTGCTGACCCAGAAGCTGATCGGCGCCAAGCAATTCTGAGAGGCGGGCGATGACGGCAAACACAGCCATGACGGGAACGCCGCCGGATTTCATCCTCGATCGCCGCACGGCCGTCCCGGCGCTGATCGGCCGGCACGAGGATTTCCTGATCGTCACCGGACTGGCCGGCACCGCCAAGGACATCGCGGCGCTGACCGGGGACGGCGCGCATGTCTATACGATGGCCGGGGCGATGGGCGGAGCGGCGATGATCGGCCTCGGCCTGGCGCTCGCCCGTCCCGAGCGGCGGGTGTTGGTCGTGACCGGTGACGGCGAGCTGTTGATGAATGTGGGCGCGCTGGCGACGATCGCGGTGCAGAACCCGCCGAACCTCGCGATCCTGTGCGTCGACAACGGCCATTACGGCGAGACCGGCAATCAGCAGAGCCATACCGGCCTTGGCGCCGATCTCGAAAGGATCGCGGCCGGTTGCGGCATCCGCACGACATGCACGATCGCCGCCGCCGGCGATCTCGCCGCCGGCGCCCGGCTGCTGCGTGCGGGCAACGGCACCGCCTTCGTGCTGCTGCGCGTCAAGCCGGGCGAGCCGCCGGCGTTCAAGCGCAACATGGATCCGGCCGCCTGCCGCAACCGCTTTCGCGCCGCGCTGCTGGGCCGCCCGTAACCGCCGGCCGGCGCGCGGCCCGCGGCGGCCTTGCGCCAGCGCATCGTTTTGAACGGCCCGCGCCCGGGATCCGCAACCGCTTCCGCGGAAGAGGCGGCGATAAGCCGCCTTTTACGTTTAATAAAGCAATCGCTGCGAGAGTGACGAAATGTTTCACATCGCGCTGGCCGGGCTCGCCGGGACCGCGACCGGTCGTCAGCATTCGCTGGGGTCCCTGTGGCGGGACGAGGACGGGGTGATCGCCGTCATCACCGGACTGCTGCTCCTTATTCTGATCGGCTTTATCGGGCTCGCGATCGATACGGCGGTCTGGTACCGCACGCAGCGGGCTCTGCAGAACGCCGCCGATTCGGCGGCCGTTGCCGCCGCGCTCAACGGCTCCAGCACTTATCAGGCCGAGGCGAAGGCGGTCTCCGCCCGATACGGCTTCACGGACGGCGCGGCCGGAATCACGGTGACGGCGCTGAACAACCAGACCTGTCCGAACGGGCAGACCGACTGCTACAGCGTCACGATCGCGGATGCCGCGCCGCCGCAATTCTTCTCGCAGGTCCTGCACGTCGCCGCTCCGGCATTGTCCGGCAGCGCCATGGCGATGGTGATCCAGTCCGGCGGCGCCTGCGTTCTCGCCCTCAACCCCTCGGCGAGCGGCGCGGTCACGATGAACGGCAATGTGACCGTCGCTCTCAACTGCGGCATCGCCATCAATTCGAACAGTTCCTCGGCGCTGCTGATGAACGGCAATAACTCGCTGACGGCGACTATCGCCAATATCGTCGGCAACATCCTGCGCAATCCCGCCGGCGGCAATACCCTCTCGATCCCCCATATCAATACCGGGACGGCCCCGACGGCCGATCCCTATGCGAACATTTCGGCGCCGTCCTTCTCGGGCTGCACCTATCCCGGCGGCCAGACGATCAACGGCTCCGGCAGCCATACGCTGCAGCCCGGCATCTATTGCGGCAACATCACGATCAACGGCAACCCCACCGTGACGCTGTCTCCCGGCACCTACATTCTCGACCAGGGCTCCTTCATCATCAACGGCAGCCCGACCGTGACCGGCGACGGCGTCGCCATCGTGCTGACTTCGAGCACCGGCAACAATATCGGCAGCTTCACCGACAACGGCACCCCCCTCCTCAATCTGACCGCCGAGAGCGCCGGCTTCGGCGGCTCCTACCCGCTGCCGGGCTTTGTCGTCTATCAGGATCGCCGCGCGCCGGCGGGCGGCAATAACACCTTCAACGGCACCAACAACTCGGTGATCCAGGGCGCGCTGTACTTCCCCAGCCAGAACCTGACCTATAACGGCACCCCGACCACCGGGCCGGGCTGCACGGAGATCGTCGCGCAGGAGATAACCTTCAACGGCACTCCGGATCTTTACAATGATACGTGCAGCAGCCAGTTTGGCCTTGCCCCGATCGGCGGCCCCACCGCCAAGCTGGTCCATTAACCTGGCGCCTCCGATGACCGGCGCCGGCAAACCCGTCCCCCGCATCGGCCCGCCCTCGCTCGCCCGCCTCGCCCGCAGGGAGAACGGCACGGCGGCGATCGAACTGGCTCTGCTGGCGCCGCTGCTGGTGCTGTTGCTCCTCAACCTCGTCGATTTCAGCCTGATGATCTGGAGCTATATGGAGGCCGATTATTCGGCCCAGATGGGCGTGCGCGCCGCCTATGCGACCTGCGCCGGCGTGGCGCTGCCGGCGATGGCCAACTGCCCGGGCCTCAATGCCGCGGTGGCGACGGCCATAAAGGGAACCTCGCTCGGCAGCCGGGTCACGCTGGCCGGCGGCTCTCCCAGCGAGGGCTATTATTGCGTTTCCGGCACGAGCCTGCAGCAGGTCGGCAGCTATTCCGCGCCGCCCAACCCGTTCAACTGCGCCGCCGCCGGCAATCCCAACGCCACGCCGGGCGACTATATCGCGGTCACCGTCGCTTACGATTTCACGCCGATCTTTCCGGGGCTGAGCCTGGCCTCGGCGCGGACGGTGATCGGCAGCGCCCTGCAAAGGCTGCAATGAGAGCGCGCAAGCGGCCGGGCCTTGCCGCCTGTGAGCGCGGCGTCGCGGCAATCGAGACCGCCCTGACGCTGCCGATTTTCCTCGCGATGCTGCTCGGAACCATCGAAGTCGCAATGATGCTGTGGACCCAGGGCAGCCTGCAATACGCGGTCGAAACCGCGGCCCGCTGCGCCTCGGTCGATCCGACCGATTGCGGCTCGCCCAATGCGATAACGGCCTATGCGCTCGCCAACTATTTCGGTCTGGCGCCGCCCGGCGGCGCCAACCCGTTCACCTATTCGGCGACGGGCTGCGGCCATACGGTGACCGGATCTTATACCTATGCGCTCGGGATCCCGTTCGTGGCCGCCTATTCGGTGCCGCTTTCCGCCACCGCCTGCTATCCTTGAAGAGGCGGGCTCCGGCGTCTCCGCGTCTCAGGCCGCCGCCAGCGCCGCGGCCACGAAAGCGGGATCGAAGATTTTGTCGGCCATGACCTGGCAGCGCTTGATCAGGCGGCGCTCGTCGGCGCGGTAATCGGCGCGGGCGTTGTGGATGGTGCGCAGGTCGTCCCACACCAGCACATCGCCCTCGTTCCAGCAGTGCAGATAACGATACCGCGGCTGCAGCTGATGGGCGAACAGGTATTCGAGGATCTCCGCGCTGTCGCGCTCCGGCAATTCGTTGATGCGCACCGAATAGCCGGGATTGGCGTAGAGCATTCGCGCGCCGGTGAGCGGATGGGTCAGGAAGATCGGGTGCGAGACCGGCGGTTTGCGGCGGCGCTGCTCGGCGGACAGCGGCGGCCGGCGGCTGCCCGGCCGAGCCCGCATCTTGTCCCAGAATTTCGCGAAATCGTGCCGCACGGTCATGCCGTCGAGCCGGATCTTCAATTCCTGCGGCAGATCCTGATAGGCGGCGCCCATATCGGCGAATTCGGTGCCGCCGAGCGGCCGGCCGTCGCGGCGCGGCACTTCGAGCGCATAGAGAACATTGGCGAAGGCGATCTCGGCGCTGTAGGACAGATCGGTGTGCCAGTCCTGGCCGGCATCGCCGAGGCCGATCGGCCGCCCCGCTTCGACAATGTTCGACAGGATCATGATCTCGGGATGGCCGGGTTCCTGGAAGGCATTGGCGACGTTGATCTCGAGCGTGCCGAAGCGGCCGGCAAAGGCTTTCAGGGCGGCGGCATCGAGCCGCTGCCGCGGAAAGCACAACACGCCGTAACGGCCCAGCGCCCGCAGCAGCCGGGCGAAATCGCGCTCCGCAAGCGGCCGGGCGAGGTCGATGCCGTGCACGCTGGCGCCGAGCGTCCCGCCGGTCGGGATGATCTCCATCGCTCCGTTCTCCTTTGCCCGTCTCAGATCTGGTGCGGGGGCGGCGATTGCAAGGCCCTCCTCACAGCGGCTCGCCGACAAAGCCCCGCTGCAATTCGGCCAGCCGGGCGAGCGCGGCCGGCGGCAGCGGCCCCTGCTCGACCGCGGCGGCGGCGTATTCGAGCTGCTCCAGGCTCGAATAGCCGACCAGCGCGGTCGTCACCGCCGGATGCGCGATCGCAAAGCGGATCGCCGCCGCGACGAGGCTGTCGGCAAACCCCTGCTGCACGAGCGGCGACAGGCGCCGCGCGCGGGCGACATCGCTGTCGTAATCGGCGCCCGAAGCGATCGGCGCGACCTTCGGGGCGCCGAGCGGGTGACGCTCCGCGCTGCCGGAGAGCGCGCCGGCGGCCAGCACCCGGATCGCGATGACCCCCATCGCCGCCGCCTGCGTGCGCGCGAACAGATTGGCGAAATCATGGGCCGGATAGCCGGCCGGCAGGATCGTGCCGGCGCTGGGGTTCAGCATGTTGTAGGGCACCTGCGCGCTGTCGAAGGCGCCGGCGTCGACGACCCGCGCGAGCGCCGCCGTATCGCCGACCGCGGTGATGCCGAAAAAGCGGGTCTTGCCGTCGCGGCGCAGCCGCTCGAAAGCCGGCACGACCTCGTCAAGCACGCGCTGCGGCGCGAGCGCGCCGCCGCTCTCGTCGAAGGCGATGTGGTTGTGCAGCTGAAACAGGTCGACATGGTCGCGCTGCAGCCGTTTGAGGCTTTGTTCGAGCGATGCCGCCACCGCCGCGCCGATGCGATCGCGCTCGGCCTCGGCGATCCGCACCTTGGTGCCGACGACGACGTCGGGTTTGAGGGTTTTGAGGACGCGGCCGAGATTACGCTCCGACTCGCCGTCGCCGTACATCGCCGCGGTATCGAAGTAATTGATGCCGAGTTCGAGCGCGCGCGCCACCGCCCGCTCCTGCTCGGCCGGGCTGCCGCGCACCATCAGCCCGCCGACCGCGCCGCAGCCAAAGCCGAGCACCGACAGCCTAAGCCCGGTCCTGCCGAAAACCCGCCGTTCCATCGCCGCCTCCCATTTTGCGCCGTCGGCGGCGATCAAATCCCCGGGCGGCGCGGCTGTCAACGCCAGCCCCGCCGATTCGCCGCAAGGTTGCGGCCGCGTCGCGCCCGCGACAATGCCGGTTTCCGGCACCGTTCTTGCCTGCCAAAGGGTTGGCCGGCCGCGCCGGCGCGGCTGAGCGCCGGCGGGGAAGGCCCCTGCTATAAAGGGCGGCGGGAGGGGTAGAGATGCACGCCTTGTTCCGCGGCGTCCGCGTGATCCCGGTGGTGACGATTGCGCGCGAGGAGGAGGCGGTGCCGCTTGCCCGCGTGCTGTCCGAGAGCGGACTGCCGGTCATCGAGGTGGCGCTGCGCACGCCGGCGGCGCCGGCGGCGATTGCGGCGATCGCGCGGCAGCTGCCGCAGGTCACGGTCGGCGCCGGCACCGTCGAGCGCCCGGCCGACGTCGCCCGCGCCCGCGAGGCCGGCGCCCGCTTTCTCGTCAGCCCGGGGATGACCGCGGAATTGGCGGCGGCGGCGCTGGCCTCCGAGCTTCCCTATCTTCCCGGCGTGGCGACGCCGTCCGAAGTCATGAAGGCGCGCGAGCTCGGCATTTCCTTGATGAAGCTGTTCCCGGCCGAGGCGGCCGGCGGGGTCGACCTGCTGGCGGCGCTGGCGCCGGTGTTTCCGGGGGTGGCCTTCTGCCCGACCGGCGGTCTTGATCAAGAGCGGGCGCGCCGCTATCTGGCCTTGCCGAACGTGCCGGTGGTCGGCGGCTCGTGGATGGTTCCGCGCGAGGCGATCGCGGCCGGCGATTGGGCGCGTCTGCGCCGGCTCGCCGCCGCCGCCGCCGCGCTCGGCCGCGGCGACGCCGCCTGATCCCGCGCTCGGCCGCCCCGTCCGTTTATCCGCCAACTTGCCGGATGGACAAAGCCCGGGCGATCCGGCATCGATGGCGCGAGAGGCTGTGAGCGCCATCGCGCGGGCCGTGTGGAGGACCCTCCGATGCGAACGCGAACCATCGTTCTGGCGGCTCTGCTCGCCGCCCTTGTCGTCGATGTCGCATGGCTCTGGGCCGCGCGTATCGCCGCCCCGGGCCTTGGCGTCGGGGCGCTGGTGCTGCACCGCCTGGCGGCGCTGGCGCTGGCCGGCTGCGCGAGCTACGCGCTGGCCGCGGCGCTGTTGACCGCCGCCATGGTCCTCGCCGACCTCGCCCGGGTCCGTTCCCGCCTCGCCGCGCTGACCCTGCCCAATCCCTGGGATTGGACGGCGGCCTTTGCCGCGACGAGTTTGAGCCCGCTGGCGCGCCGCCTGCTCGATCTCGCCCCGATCGACGCCGAGCGGGCGCACACCAGGATCGTCCTGCAAAGCCGGTTCGACCCCGACCGCGCCCGGCGGGAGATCGCCCAATTGTATTCCGGCCTGCTGGTGCGCACGCATTTCGTCACCGCCTTCACCCTGGCCCTGATCCTCGCGCTGGTCGGCGTGACCGGCGGCGGTGGGCGGCTCGGCCCGATATCGGCCAGCATCGGGGCCATGCCGGCGGTCGCGGCGATCGCCGTGCCGGCCGTGCTCGCCATTCTCGGCCGGATGATCGCGACGGCGGCGGCGGAGCCGCTGCTCGAGACGATCGCGAACCTGCCCTTTGAGCGGCTCGACCTCGAGCTGCTGCGCCGTCTCGCCGGGATTGCGGAAGGGGAAGAGGCCGCGCGCACCGCCCCCGCCCTGTCCGCGGCGATCGGCAGGCTGCTGGAGCGGCTGGTTCAGAGCCTTGAAGAGAGCCGCACTGCGCTGCTCGAGGCGCTCGCGCGGCTATCGGCCGAGGCCACGGCGCTGAGTGCGGCGCTGCGCGCGGCGGCCGAACGCGAAGCCGGGCAGGGCGCGGGCGGGACCGTCGATCTGACCGAACTGCGCGCGGCCGTCGCGCAACTGACCGCGGCTCTGGAAAAAGCGGCCGCAGCGGCCCGGCCCCTGCCGTCGGGGGCTGCCGGAGAGGGTGCCGGCGAAGTCCCGGCAAGCGGTGCGGCCCGCTCGCAGCTCAGCCGCGAGCTCAGGGATCTGCTGGCGGATCTGGAGTGACCTGCGCCCGGCCGCCGGCGTCGGTCGCCGGCGGCTGCAAGCGGTGCAGGGCCGGCACCAGCTCCTCGCCGATCAGGCGCATGCTGGCGAGCGCGTGGCCCAGCGGCATGCCGCTCCAATGCGTGCGCAGGATCAGGAAATTGGCGCCGACCTCCTCCCAGCACGGGCGCAACTGCTCCCAGCATTCCTCCGGGCTGCCGAGCACGAAACGGTCGCGCCGCAGGGCGTCCAGCGACTGGCGGAACGATTCGTTGCCGGGCAGGACCGCGTCCTGACCCCAGGCGGCGTAGGTCTGGTATTTCTCGGCCAGATAGGGGCCGGCCAGTTCAAGCGCGGTGGCGCTGTCCCTGGCGCAGAAGATCTCGCGCGCCATCGGCACGACCTGCGGAAACGGCCGGTTGAGGCGCGCGCATTCGGCGCGGTAGAGCGCCATCTGCCGTTTGATCGTCGCCGCCGTCGCATGCGGATTGATGAACCAGGTGTCGCCGAGCCGGGCCGCGCGCTTGACCGCCGCGTCGCTGTTGGCGGCGACCCAGATCGGCGGGTGCGGCCGCTGCACCGGCCGCGCCGTCGCGGTGACGTTCGCGAGCTTGCAGACCTCGTTCTCGAAGCTGACCGGCTGCCCGCTCCACAACCGCTTGACGGTCTCGATGCATTGCTCGTAGCGGCGCACCCGCGCCCCCTTCGGCACGCCGAAGGCGTCGAACTCGACATCGCGATAGCCAAGACCGATGCCGAAGACAAAATTGCCGCGCCAGATCATGTCGAGCGAGGCCACGCATTCGGCCAGTTCGACCGGGTTGTGCAAGGCGGCGAGCAGGACCCCGGCGATGCCGGTCATATGGCCGGCTTCGGCGGCGAGCCGCGCCAGGAACGGGACCAGTTGCGGCTGGCTGAAGCCTTCGCTCAGATAGTGCTGGCCGGTGCCGACCGCATCCCAGCCCTGGTCGCGCGCCAAGCGCGTCATCACGTACTGGGCCTCGAGCGCGGCCACCATGTCGCTGCCCGGCGGATATTGGCAGGTCAGGAAGATGCCGACTTTCATGGCCCCTCTCACGCCGCGAAATTAAGGCGCAGCCCCGCTTCCGGCCACGCCATTGCGGCCAATTGGCCGCTGCCCGACAGGGTGATGTAGGCGGTCTTCCGGTCGGGCCCGCCAAAGCAGATATTGGTCGGATAGACATCCGGCATCTTGACCTGGCGCAGCACGCGGCCGTCGGGGGCGATGACCGTGATATGGCCGCTGATCAAGGTCGCGACGCAAATATTGCCGTTCGCATCGACGGCGAGGCTGTCGAAGCGCTGAAACCCCGGCAATCCGCAGACAAGGCGGCCGCCGTAAGGGGCCGGGAACGGGTCCTGCCTCAGCACGCCGGGCGAAAGAATGTCGTAGGCGAACAGGCGCGAGGTCTCGGTATCGGCGACATAAAGCACCCTCTCGTCGGGCGACAGGCCGACGCCGTTCGGACTGAGCATCGGATGCACCAGCTCGACGATTTTCGAGCCGTCCGGCAAGGCGTAATAGAGCGCGCCGTGATCGCGGTCGCGCGCCCGCCTCTTGCCGAGATCGGTGAAGTAGAAGCCGCCCTGCCGGTCGAAAACGAGATCATTCGGCGCCGACAGGCGATGCGGCCCGCAATGGGTGTAAAGCGTCGTCGTGGCGCCCGTCTTCGGATCGATGCGCTGGATCGAGCCGCCCTTGTAGTCCTTTGCCGGGCCGGTCGAGAGGAACCCGCCCTGCGCGTATTCATTGCCGCCGTTGTTGCACAGATAGAGGGCGCCGTCGGGGCCGAGCGCCAGCCCGTTCGGCCCGCCGCCGGTCTGCGCCAGGACGCTCTTCGTGCCGTCCGCGGCGATCCGCGTCACCGCGCCGCCGGCGATCTCGCCGAGGATGACCGAACCGTCGGCCATCGCCACCGGCCCTTCCGGAAAGCGCAGCCCGGTTGCGATTATGCGGATGTCGGTCATCTCAGGCTCCTTCTTGCGGGGTCATGGCGGCGATTGTGTCGCCCGATCTCGCCGACCGTCAAGCCGGCCTTTCTGCAGGAGCCGGGATTAAGCGCGTCTTTAATAAGTTAATTTTATTTACCTCGTCTGATCATCGTTTTTTACCGATTTTCAATTATCCTTTTTAATAGTACGGCTTGAGGGCGCCGGCGTTCCGGGGGCTTTCCCCTGAATCGGGACATAATCCGATGTTGAAGCTTATGCACGCCGTTTCGAAAATCGGGGGAAGCATTCGTTCGACCCGGCTCGCGCGGCGCATTATCCTGTTCACGATCGTCCTTCTTGCGGCGGTTTATGCCAGCAGCGCATTTGTTCTTGCTTATTATTATGCTGCGCTGAGCGCGCGCGAGCGCGATACTCGCGACGCCAAGGTGCAGTTGCTGGCCGAACATGCCGGCCGGGCATTGGCCGCAATCGATCTGTCGCTCGAAGCCCTGGCCGCGGCGTTGCAGGCGCATCTGCCGCTCGCCCGGCCGAGCCTCTTCACGCAGCGCCTGCTCGATAAATATGTGCGCAGCCTGCCGCAGGTCCGCGCCCTCTTCGTCGTCGCCGCGGACGGCCTGATCGTCAACACCTCGCGCGCCTTTCCCCCGCCAAAGCTCAGCGTCGCCGATCGGCCGTTCTTTACGGCACAGAAAAAACAGGGCGGCGCCGGCCTCTATATCGACCGCGTCGCCGTCTCGCATGTCGATCACAAACCGTTTTTCGCGATCAGCCGGCCCCTTCTTGACGGCGGCGGCCGTTTCCAGGGGGTCGTCGCGGCCGTCGCGGATCCGCAATATTTTGCCGATTTCTACGCTCTCGAGGTCGGGCATGAGGAGAGGGTGCTGCTCGAGCGCGCCGACGGCGCCATTCTGGCAAGCGCCGGGGCGCCTTACGCCGCCGCTCGCCGGTTTTCGCCGCGGCCCCGGGGAATAGAGGTGACGGTCGGCAAGGTGCGCGGTTTCCCAGCCCGGATCGTGCTGATCGGCAAGCCGGTCCTCGCCCTGCCGCAGTTCATAGCCTTTGCCGGAATGGATCTCGGGCTGCTGATCGTGATGACGGCGATGGGGGCATCTCTTGCGGCCATTGTGGCGCGCGAGGCCGCCGCCGTCGACCGCGAGGCGCAGGCCCGCCATACCGCCGAGGCGCGGCTGCGGCGGGCCATCGAGAGCGCGCCCGCCGGGTTTGCCCTGTACGACCGGAACGGTCGGCTCGTGTTGGCCAACGACCTGTACCGCTCGCTGCGCGCGGCGATCGCACAGACGGCAGGGCCCGGCCCGGACCTTCCCGGGGTCGGCCCGGACCCCGCGCCGGCGCCGCTGCGGCCGCCCCCGGCGCAGGCGGGCGAGCCTTTGCTGCAGCTGCGCGACGGGCGCTGGCTGATGACCCGCCAGTGCCGCACCGGAGAGGGCGATACGGTCGTGTTCTACTCGGACATCACGGCGCTGAAGCAGCATCAGCAGCAGCTCGACCGGCTCACCGAAGCGCAGCGCCTCTTTGTCGACGCCCTCGAACACATTCCCTCGGGGCTGATGCTGTGCGACGCCGAGGACCGCATCGTCTTCTGCAACAGCGCCACGCGGCAGTACTTCCCCAGGGTCGCGGAGCTGCTGGCGCCCGGCACCCCTTTCGAGACCCTGGTTCGCGCCCAGGTGGCGAGCGGGTATCTGCCGGAGGCGCTGGCGGATCCGGAAGGCTGGATCGCGGAACGCATGGCGCAGCATCGCGCCGGCACCACCAATGTCGTGCGCGCCTATGACGACGGGCGCTGGACCCAGATCGTCGAGTGCCGCACCGCCAACGGCTGCACGATCGGCATCCGCACCGACATCACCGAGATCAAGCGCAAGGAGGAGGCCTTGCGCCTCAGCGAAGAGGCCGAGCGGGCGGCGCGCCGGGCGGCCGAGCAGGCCAACCAGGCCAAGAACGCCTTTCTGGCCACAATGAGCCACGAATTGCGCACGCCGCTCAATGCGATCATCGGGTTTTCCGAGATGATCGCGCTCGAAGTGAAGGGGCCGTTGCCGGAAACCTACCGCCATTACGGCGAGCTCGTGCGCGCCAGCGGGCTGCATCTGCTGTCGATCATCAGCGACATGCTGGATCTGGCCAAGCTGAGTGCGGGCAAGACCGAGCTGCATCCGGAGCCGGTCGATGTCCCGACCGTCATCGCCGAAGCGGTGGCGATGATTTCGAAGAAGGCCGACGGCGCCGAGGTGCAAATCACGACCGATCTCGCCCCGCAATACCCGAAGATCATGGTCGACCCGCTGCGCCTGCGGCAGGTCTTGCTCAACCTGCTCAGCAATGCCGTCAAGTTCACCCCGCCCGGCGGCCGTGTCGAAATCGCGGCCGCCGTCGTCGCCGATGCGCTGCGTATCACCGTCGCCGACACCGGCATCGGCATGGCGCCCGAGGACATCCCGCGCGCCCTCGAACCGTTCACGCAGGTGTCCGCAAACGCGCAGCACGGACGGGAAGGCACCGGCCTCGGGCTGCCGATCTCAAAGACCCTGGTCGAGCTGCACGGCGGACGCTTCGAGATCGCCAGCGCGCCCGGGCTGGGCACCCGCGTGACGATCACGTTGCCGGTTCGTCCTGCCGCCGCGCCGGCGCCCTCGGAGGGCGAACCCGCTCTCGCCGCTTACAGCGAAGCCCTCTGAAACCCTTGTTCCGGGCCGGACCATCATGGTCGGCGCCGGTACGGGTATACACATTTTTCCGATCGGAAGCCGACAACCTCCGGCCGCATTGCCCGCCGCGATCCCGTTTAACGAAAATGCTTGGCGTCTCCCGACATCCTCGCGCAAGCTCAAGCCGGCGATGCGCAAGCGGGATCGGCCTGCCGGCACCCGCCATTGTCGGATCGCGGCAAAGCGAATAGCGTGGGCTTCATGCCAAGGCCGGAAGGAAGGGATGGCGTTCGATCTCGTCGAGCCGCAATCGCTGGACGAAGCGCTGGCGTTGCTTGATCCCGAAGATCCCGGGGTGCGCGCGATCGCCGGCGGCACGGCGCTGATGCTGATGATCAAATCGGGCTTCTTGCAGCCGCGCCGGCTGGTCAGCCTGCGCCGCATCGGCGGCATCGCCGCCATCGGAGCGAGCGCCGAGGGCGGGCTCGTGCTCGGCGCGATGGCGCGGCTGCGCGATGTCGAGCGCGCGCCAGCGGTGCGGGAACGGGCGCCGGTCATCGCCGAGATGCTGCGCGGCCATTCCAATGTCCGCGTGCGCACTGTCGCAACGGTCGGCGGCAATCTCGCCCATGGCGACCCGCACATGGACCTGCCGCCGGTCCTGATCGCGCTCGATGCCGCGGTGAGGGTGCGGGGAGCGGGCGGCAGCCGCAGCATCGCGGTCGCGGATCTGCTATCCGGCTATTTCGAGACCGCGCTTCGCAATGACGAGCTGATCACCGAGGTCACGATCCCGCCGCAGCATGGTCGCCGCGCCGTCTATCTGAAATGCACGACGCGCGCGGCCGACGACTGGCCGGCGCTCGGCGTCGCGATCTCGCTCGCCCTGGCCGGCGCGACCATTCGCGAGGCGCGGGTCGTGATCGCGGCGGCGACCGACAGGCCGGTGCGGATCGCGGCGGTCGAGCGGCTGCTTGCCGGCGGCTTGATCGGCGAGGCCCTGTTCCGCGAGGCCGGCGCGCTCGCCGCCGACGCGGTCGAGCCGGTCGGCGACGAGCGCGGCTCCGCCCCCTACAAGAAACACCTGGCGGGCGTCGTCGTGCGGCGCGCGCTGATGCGGGCGGCGGAGGTGGCGGGATGAGCGCGGCGCCCTCCCGCCAGATCGGACGCTCGGTGCCGCGGCTGGAGGCGCGCGCCAAGGTCACCGGCGCCGCCGAATATGTCCACAATCTGCGCCTGCCCGGCATGCTGCACGGCAAGATCTTCAGGAGCGCCGTGCCGCACGCCCGCATCCGCGCGATCGATACGGCGGCGGCGCGGGCGACGAGGGGCGTCTTCGCTGTCGTCACCGCCGCCGAAATCCGCACCGTCATCCCCGATCCCTATTACGGCCCGGCCTTTCACGACCAGCCGATCCTCGCCGAGGGCAAGGTGCGGCATGTCGGCGAGCCGGTTGCCGTCGTCCTCGCCGAGGCGGCGGAGGCGGCGGAGCAGGGGTGCCGCGCGATCACCGCCGAATATGACGCGCTGCCGGCCGTCTATGACGAGGTCGAGGCGGCGAGCGCGGCGGTGCATGTCCACGATGCGCTCAGACCGGCCGGCACCTTCCCCGACCTGCAGCATCTGGCCGGACGGCGCGCGACCAATGTCGCGCTCGACTTCCATCTGCGGCGCGGCGATCCGGAAGGCGCCTTTGCCGCGGCCGCGCAGGTGTTCGAGCACACCTTCCGCACCCAGCAGGTCATGCACACGCCGCTCGAGCCGCATGTCTCGCTCGCCGTGGCGCAGGGCTCCGCCGTCACGATCTACACCTCTTCGCAAAGTCCCTCCTTCGTGCGCAGCGAGATCGCGCGGCTGCTCGACTGGCCCGAGAACCGCGTGCGGGTCAGGACCGCCTATCTGGGCGGCGGTTTCGGCGCCAAGGTCTATGTCAAGCTCGAAGCGCTGGTGACCGCGCTGGCGCTGCTCTGCGGGCGGCCGGTCAAGATCGCGCTGACGATGGAGGAGGCGTTCTTCACGATCAGCCGGCACGCCACGACCGTCCACATCAAAAGCGCGGTCGATCGGGACGGGCGGATCACGGCGCGCCAGTGCCGGGTCTATTGGAATGGCGGGGCCTATGCCGATATCGGCCCGCGCGTCGCGCAGAAATCGGGCTTCACCGCAGCCGGTCCCTACGACATCGCCAATGTCGCGATCGATTCCTACGAGGTCTACACCAACCTCCCGCCGGCCGGGGCGTTGCGCGGCTTCGGCGTGCCGCAGCTGGTATGGGCCTATGAGAGCCATACCGATCTGATCGCCCGCGCGCTCGGCCTCGACCCGGTCGAATTCCGCCGCCGCAACCTGCTCGCCGAGGGCCGGCCGCAGGCGACCGGCACGCCGATGCGCGGCGCCGCCCTGCACCAGGTGCTGGAGCGCGCCGCGGCGCGTCTCGGCTGGGGCCGGCCGTTCGACCGCGGCCGGCCGCCGTGGCGGCGCGGGCGCGGCTTGGCGATCGGCTTCAAGGCCAGCATCGCCCCGACCACCTCGGTCGCGCTCATCAATCTGGCGGCCGACGGCAGCTGCACGCTTTATTGCGGCACGGTCGATATGGGGCAGGGCTCGGACACCGCGCTGGCGCAGATCGCCGGCGAAGTGCTCGACATCCCGGCCGAGACGATCCGGGTCGTCCATCCCGACACCGATGCGACGCCCTATGACATGGGTACGCTCGGTTCGCGCTCGACCTATCATATGGGCCACGCCGTGCGCCGCGCCGCCCTCGAGGTGCGCGACAAGCTCGCCGCGCTCGCCGCCGAACTCGGCCTGCCGCCCGCCAGCAACCTGCCGATTCCCGAATTGTTCCGCCGCAAATACGGCATGCCGGCCGGCAACATCATCGGCAGCGGCAGCTTCGTGCCGAGCTACACGCCGCCCGATCCCGCGACCGGCGAGAGCGCCAATGCGACACCCTATTGGATGAGCGCCGCCGCCGGCGCCGAGGTCGCGGTCGACACCGAGACCGGGGCGATCAGGGTCGAGCGGCTCGTCCTCGTCGCCGATGCCGGCACGCCGATCAATCCGAAAATCGTCGAGACGCAGCTTTCGGGCGCGGCGATCATGCAGCTCGGCTTTACGCTGCAGGAGGAGATGGTGTTCGCGGACGGGCAGCTTACGAACCCGTCCTTTGCCGACTACAAGATTCCCGGGCTGCGCGACCTGCCGCCGCGGATCGAGGTCGAGATCGTCGAGGCGGCCGAGCAGAGCGGTCCGTTCGGGGCGAAAGGAGTCGGCGAGAGCGGCACCTATGCCGTCTCGCCGGCCATCGCCAATGCCGTCCACGACGCCGTCGGGATCCGCCTGAGCGCGCTGCCGCTGAGGCCCGAGGCGGTGTGGCAGGCGCTGGCCGCCGCCGGCGCCCCGGCGGGGGGGTGAAGTGGCGCAGATCCGCTTTACCCTGAACGGTCGTCCGGTCACGGCCGAGATTGCGCCGGACGAGAGCCTGCTGACGGTATTGCGCGAGCGCTTTGCGCTCTACGGCGCGCGCGAGAGCTGCGGGCAGGGGCTGTGCGGCTGCTGCACCGTCTTGGTCGACGGCCGCGCCGTATCGAGCTGCCTTTACCTCGCCGCCTTTGCCGCCGACAGCGCGGTCGTCACGATCGAACATCTCGCCGCCGGCGGCGAACTCGATCCGGTGCAGCAGGCCTTTATCGACGCCGGCGCCTTCCAATGCGGCTTTTGCACGCCGGGCTTCGTGCTGATGGCCCGGCAACTGCTCGACGAATGCCCGGATCCGGGCGAACAGGAGATCCGCGAATATCTGAGCGGCAATCTGTGCCGTTGCGGCTGCTATCCGCAGATCATTGAGGCAGTCAGGATCGCCGCCGGCCGGCGCCGGAGCGCCTCGTCCGGCTCCTGACGCCGGGCGGCGTCCGCCCGCAGCGTTGGCAGGCGGACGCCGCCCGGCCAGGGAGATCCAGGGAGATGACGATGGACAATCCCGCCGACCTGCCGCCCTTGGTCCCCTCCTACGAAGAGTTGCGGGCCCGCGAACAGCATTTGCGATTAGCGCTCGAGGCCGCAGAGATCGGCGCCTGGGAATGGGATCTGACGAGCGGCCGGATGCGCTGGTCGGCGCAGATGTTCCGCACTCTCGGCCTGCGGGAAGGGCAGGATGCCGAGCCTTTGTACGAGCGCCTGCTGAGCGCCGTGCATCCGGGCGACCGCCGGCATCTGACCGCCGCCCTGACGCGGTTTCGCCGCCGCATCGGGCCGCTGCGCATCGAGGTGCGGATCCTCCGGCCGGGCGGCGAGGTTCATTGGATCGTTTTTCTCGGGCGGACCGTCGCCGACGCGGCCGGACAAGCGGCCGCCATGCGCGGCATCGCGATCGACAGCACGCGCCGCCGCCGCCACGAAGAGGGCGCCCGCCTGCTGGTCGAACGGCTGCGCCTGGCGATGGCGGCGGGCAGGCTTGCGACCTGGGAGATCGATCTCGCCCGGAATCTGGCCCTGTGGTCGCCGGAAGCGGCCGCGATGCACGGCCGCGCCGCGGCGGGGATGCTCGAGGTTGGCCTTGAAGAATGGTTGCATCTGATCGCCGCCGAGGATCGGGAGGTATGCGAGAAGCGCTTCGCCGCGGCGCTGCGGCGACCCGGGGATTACCGCGCCGAATATCGGATCGACCGCGGCGGCGAGAGGCGATGGATCGCCGTGCAGGGCAGCGTCGTCCTCGATACCGCGGGCCAGCCTTTCCGCGTCGTCGGCGTGGCGCAGGATGTCAGCGAGCGCAAGCGGGACGAAGCGGCGTTGCGCGACAGCGAGCGGCGGCTGCGCGAGCTCAACGAAAGTCTGGAGAGGCTTGCCGAGGAGCGGGCGCGCCAGCGCGATGCCAGCCGCGCCCGGCTGCAGGCGGTGTTCGACAATTCGCCCGATTGGCTGGCCCTGCTGCGGATGACCGAAGACGGCCGGTTCGTCTATGAGGATGTCAACCGGGCCACGCTGGAGGCCTATGGTTTGCCGCGCGAGCGGGTGATCGGGCACGACCTCGAGGAGGTCCTCGGGAGCAAGGCCGCCCGCCTGCCGCTCGAGAAGATGCGGGAGTGCGTGCGCACCGGCCACACCCAGCGCTATACGGCCCGCCGTACGATCGCCGGCGTGAGCCGCACTCTCGACGCGATCTTCGCGCTGGTGCCGGAGAGCCGGGAAGGCCGCCCGCTGATCGTCGTCAATGCGCGCGACATCTCCGAGATCGAGGCGATGCAGGAGCAGCTTCGCCAGGCCCAGAAGATGGAGGTTCTGGGCCAGCTGACGGGCGGGGTTGCGCATGACTTCAACAACCTGCTGACCGCGATCATCGGCAATCTGGAACTGCTTGAGACGCGGGTCGCCGCCGATGCGCTCGCCGCCAAATATGTCGGCGCGGCGGCGCGGGCGGCCGAGAACGGGGCGCGCCTGATCGCGCAGCTGCTGGCCTTTTCCCGCCGGCAGCACCTGCATCCGCGGACGGTCGACCTCAACGCCGTCATCGCCGGCATGCGCGACCTGCTGGCCCGCACGATCGGCACGACCGTCCGGGTCGAGACGCAATTGGCGCCGCAATTATGGCCGGTGCTGATCGATCCGACGCAGATCGAAATCGCGATCCTCAACCTTGCCGTCAATGCCCGCGACGCGATGCCGTCCGGTGGCACCCTGACGATCGCAACCCGCAATGTTCCGGCCGGAACGGAGAGCGTGCCGATCGAGATCGGAGGCGGCGACTGCGTGTGCGTTGCCGTGTGCGACACCGGGACGGGGATGAGCAGGGAGGTGCTGCGCGCCGCGATCGAGCCGTTCTTCACGACCAAGGAAGTCGGCAAGGGCAGCGGTCTCGGCCTCAGCCAGGTTTACGGGCTGGTGCGCCAGTCCGACGGCGGCCTGCATATCGACAGCGCGGTCGGCGCCGGGACGCGCGTGTCGATCTATCTGCCGCGCGCGGCCGGCACGGCCGCCGTCCGGGACGGGCCTCCCGGCGCGGCGGCGGCAGCGGAGAGCGGGCGCGTGCTCGTCGTCGATGACGATGCCGGGGTGCGCGAGATCGCCGTGCAGATGCTGCGGCAGCTCGGCTATCAGGTGGACGAGGCCGCGGACGGGCAGGCGGCGCTCGCGGCGATGGCGCGCGGCGAGGGATATGATCTGCTGGTGGTCGACCTTGTCATGCCGGGTCTCGACGGGGTCGAGACGGCGCGGCGGGCGCGCGCGATCGCACCCGGTCAGCGCGTCCTTTACGTCACCGGATACGGCGATCCCGCCGGGACGGAGCGGCCGCTCGGGGGCGATCCTCTGGTCAAGAAGCCGTTCCGACTGCGCGAATTGCGGGAGGCGGTGCGGCTGGCGCTGCGGCATGCCGCGCATGGCGAGGGGGCGGCGAGGCGGGACCATGCCCGGGCCGACCCGCCGCCCGCATTTGACCGCTCCGGCGAGAGCTGAGAGAGGCGGATCAAGCGCGCCTTGGCGCGGGGAGGGTGTAGAATATGCGCGCCCCGCTGGGGCGGGGCGCGGCGGATCGGTATCCCGGGATAGGGGCGAGCATGCACATCGAGATCATCTGCACCGGCGACGAGGTGCTGACCGGCAAGATCGTCAACACCAATTTCAGCCATATCAGCCAGAGGTTCGAAGATGTCGGGCTGTCGGTGCGCTGGGGCACGATCGTCGGCGACGACCGCGAGACATTGCTGGCGGCGTTCCGTCTTGCCGGCGAGCGGGCCGATGCGGTCATCGTCAATGGCGGGCTGGGGCCGACCGTCGACGATCTCTCGCAGGAGATTGCCGCCCAGGCGGCCGGCGTCGGCCTGGTCCTGAACGAGGAATGGCTCGCCCGCATGGAAGCGTTCTTCGCCCGCCGCAACCGCGTGATGTCGGCCAACAACAAAAAGCAGGCGATGCTGCCGGCGGGCGCCGAGCTTCTCGACAATCCGATCGGCACCGCCTGCGGTTTCGCGCTCGACATCGGCCGGGCGCGGTTCTTTTTCACGCCCGGCGTGCCGCGCGAGCTCTACCGCATGCTCGACGAGCAGGTGATCCCGCGCCTGTTGGCGCGCGTCGGCGCGCCGGCCGTGATCCGCCTCAAACGCTTTCACACTTACGGGCTCGGCGAATCGCATGTCGACCAGCTGCTCGCCGGGGTCGCGGCGCTGGTGCCGGACGGCAGCCTCAAGCTCGGCTTCCGCGCCCATTATCCGCAGATCGAGACCAAACTCACGATACGCGGCGCCGATGCCGAGGAGATCGCCCGCAAGCTTGGCCCGGTCGAGGCCGAGATCCGCCGGCGGCTCGGCAATTTCATCCTCGCCGAGGACGAGGAGACGGTGGAGGGGGTCGTGCTGGCGGCGCTGGCCGCGCGGGAGGGCTCGCTTGCCCTCGTCGAGACCTATACCGGCGGGCAGATCGCCGCCCGCCTCGCCCCGCTGCCCGGTGCCGAGAGGATATTCCGCCGCGCCCTCGTCGCGCGCGACCCGGCCGAGATCGCCCGCGCGCTCGGCGTGGATGGCGGGCTTTTGGCCGGCGAGATCACGCGCGAGACGGCGGCAGCGGCGGCGCAGGCGGCCCGCCTCGAGGCCGGCGCCAGCCATGCCCTGGCGGTGCTGGTTGCGGTCGATGACGGTCCCGACCGCATCGATTTCGGTGGCAGCATCCACCTTGCGATCGCCGCCGAAGAGGGGATCACCACGCGCCGGGCGCGCATCTATGGCGGGCGCGAATGGGTGCGCCTGGGAGCGGTCGAGCTTGGCCTTGATTGCCTGCGCCGCTATCTGAAAGGCCTGCCGGTCAGCGAGCGCACCGATTTCGAGCGGGACAAATCCTAGGCGGGAACAATCCGGCTTCGCGCCCGCCCCGTGGGGAGGGGCGGCGCGACTCGGAACCGCCCACGGCTCACCCGGCGCCCTCCGCTTGCGCCGGCGCAAGCGGCAGGATGATGGAGCACAGCAGTCCGTTCGGCCGCGGGCGGTAGCGGGTTTCGGCATTGAGTTGGTAGGGCAGGATGCGCTCGATCACCTCGCGGTCGAAATCCTGCCGCGGCTTCCGGCCGGCGGACCGCCGCGTGGCGGCGCCGCTTTCCCGCCAGGCGATCCGCAGGCGAGGCGTTTGATCGGTGCCGTGCGCGACGCGCCAGCGCACCGCGAGCCGCCCGTCCGGCCGGGAAAGGGCGCCGTATCTGACCGCGTTGGCGGCCAGCTCGTGCAGGGCGAGCGCCAGGGCCTGGACCGACGAGGAGCGCAGGCGCACATCGGCGGGACCGTCCAGGCTGATCTGCCGCCCCCGCTCTTCGGCAAGACCGTGCGCCGCCAATTCCGTCCGGATCAGCTCGTCAAAAGTGACGCGATCACCCTCGTTCAGGCGCGACAGCAGGCCGTGCACCCGCGCCAACGCCGCGAGCCGGGCGCAGAAACGCTCGCGAAACTCGCCAAGGGAGGCGCTGCCGGCCAGCGTCTTGTCGGCAAGCGCCTGGACGACGCCGATCAGGTTCCCGGTGCGGTGCTGCAGCTCGCCGATGACGGCCCGCAACCGCTCGGCCGCCGCCTTCATCCCGGTTATGTCCTTGGCGATGCCGGCGAGACGCCGCACGCGGCCGGCCTGGTCCCGTAGCGGAAAAGCGGTGGCGTGGAGCCAGCGCACCTGCCCGTCCATCGGTCGCACGATGCGGAATTCCCGGCTGACCCGCTCGCCGGCGCGCGCGCGCCTGAGAGTGTCGAGGGCCTCTCTGCGATCCTCGGGATGGACCAGCCCGACCCATCTGCGCAGCGTATTGCCGCTCAACATATGCTCGCGCTCGACGCCGTGGATCGCCGTAAAGGCGGGGCTGAGATATTCGAGGCGCGCCGTCCCGGCCTCTCCGATGCACAGCAGATCGGGGGAGGCTTCGCCGAATTGCCGGAGCATCGCAAGGCTCGCGGCAAAGGCGGGATCTTCGGCCCGCGCGAGGGCCGTCCGCCGGCCGCGGGCCGGCGCGGCGGCGCTCGCGGCGTCCGCGCCATCGGCGGCGGGAGTGTCCGGGTCGATTTTGCTCATTGCCCCTCACGCCCTATTGGCCGGCGGCCCCAGAGGGCGCCAAGGGCCGGCCCGGAACGAGCCGGGATCGGTGCCGCCGCCTTGCCCGACCGCGTTCATGGGCGGCCCGGGATCCGTCTTCATCATCTAGGCAGGTCGGAAACCCCTTCTTGGAAGAATCGAAGAATATCTGCTCAGGGTACAATTGCTCATATGGTAAATTTTTCGCCCTGCTCCGAGAAGGAGCGCAGCGATTCTTTGTAGGGTTTTTCTTAAAAATACAAGACGGATTTTCTGTAACTGACGCCGGCGGCAGGAAGGCGAGCGGCCCGCCGAGCCCGCCTAGCGGCCGCCGGGCGCGCCGATGCGGAAGCGCGCCGCCGGGTGGTCGGTGCCAAGCCGCGCCCGGCCCGAACCGTAAAGCTTTTCGCGCAATGTGCCGGGCGCGTAATCCCGCTTGTATCGCCCGCGCCTTTGCAGCTCGGGCACGATCAGCGCGATGAAATCGACAAAGCTTTCCGGCATCACCGCGTAGGCGAGATTGAACCCGTCCACATCGGTTTCCTCGATCCAGGCGATCAGCTCGTCGGCGACCTCGGCGGGCGCTCCGACCACCACCGGTCCGCGGCCGCCGATCGCGGCATGCCGGGCGATGTCCCGCACCGTCCATACCCGTTGCGGATCGGCGACCGTGAAGGCTTCGAGCGCCGAGACCTGCGCCTGCTGCCGGCTGTGGCGGAGCGGCTCGTCGTGCCGGTACTGCGCGAAATCGACGCCGGTCCAGCCCGACATCAGCACCAGCGCGCCTTCCTCGCTGGCATAGGAGCGGTACTCTTCGAGCTTTTCTTGGGCGGCCTGGGAGGTTGCCGCGGTGATCACGGTCATCATCGCGAAAACCAGGATCTCGGCAGGATTGCGTCCCGCCGCCGCGGCGCGCCGGCGCAGATCGGCGACGAGCGGCGCCGCCACCTGCTTCGAAGGCGCGGTGATGAATACGCATTCGGCATGGGTCGCGGCGAACTGGCGGCCGCGTGCGGAGGCGCCGGCCTGATAGAGCAGCGGCGTGCGCTGCGGCGAGGGTTCGCAGAGATGGATCGCATCGAGCCGGAAATAGCGGCCGTCATGCCGGACGCGATGCACCTGCCGCGGCTGTGCAAACACGCGCCGCGCGCGGTCGCGCACGACCGCCCCGTCCTCCCAGCTGCCCTCCCACAGCTTATAGACGACTTCCATGTATTCTTCGGCGATCTCGTAGCGGGTGTCGTGCTCGCTCTGGCGTTCCAGCCCGATGCCCTTGGCGGCGCTGTTCAGATATCCGGTGACGATGTTCCAGCCGATGCGCCCGCCGGTCAGGTGATCGAGCGTCGAAAACCGGCGCGCCAATACATAGGGATGCTCGTACGAGACCGCGCAGGTCACGCCGAAGCCGAGATTCCGGGTGGCATGGGCCATCGCCGGGATCAGCAGCAGCGGATCGTTGACCGGCACCTGCACCGCCTGCGCGATCGCCGCCTCGGGCGAGCCCTGGTAGACGTCATAGACGCCGAGCACATCGGCCAGGAAGAGCGCGTCGAACTTGCCGCGTTCGAGCAGGCGCGCCAGCGCGACCCAGTGGTCGAGGCTCGTGTAGCACAGGGCGCGGTCGCGCGGATGCGCCCACAGACCGGGCGATTGATGCGCCACACAGTTCATCGCGAAGGCATTGAGGCGAATCTGCTTGGGCATCCGCTTTCCCTTGCTGCAGCCGGCGGCGAAACTTACACCGTTGGCCGTCGCGGCCGAAGAACGGGATCATACCGTTTCGATCTCATGGTGACGTAATGTTGTGGAGAGCATTGATCCACCAAGGATAGCCGGTGAGCCGAGCCAGCTTGGCGGGATCGTCCCAATAGGGCTGCAGGGTCTCGGTCAGCATCTGCT